>RRZU012468381.1_pt1 | contig 24212 bp, 24 predicted proteins | sample 2165561 | NCBI WGS metagenome assembly RRZU01 (sample SAMN10456909, study PRJNA506462) | wastewater metagenome | isolation source: wastewater sludge | place: USA: Moscow, Idaho | reverse complement strand
CCACACGCCAGGAACCTATTCGTTCGCGATCAAGTTGTTTGCTGGCGTGAGTACGCCAGTTGTTATTGTGCACTTGCAAACGCAATTGTGAATCGAGTTGATTATTAAAATACCAGTTAACGCGGATATTATTTCCTTGCAGGTTTTGTAATTGCAGATAGAAATGGACGGGCTTGGTTTCACCCGGTTTTAATTGTACAGTTTCAATTGAATCAACGGGTTCCCGTCCTTTGATTGCATGAGTTAACAATGCTCTAAGAACCTCGGGTTGATCCGATGTTTTATGCGGTTTGGATTGTGATGCGGTTTTGGGTACACTTTTATCAGGACTATTTAATTGGTCAGTAATAGAGTTTTTTTTTGGTTTTCTGGCAGGCGTGATTACGGTTTTGGGTGTGATAGCATTACTGTCGGATTTTGCCGGAGTTGATTGAGCAGGGTGCGTGCTAATTGGGGTATTTAATTGAGTTTCTGCTGAGTCATCGCGTGTGTCGGGTTCTGCTTCAAGCTTTTCTGGAGGAAGCATATTCTCAGGTGTGGAATAAACTGAATCACTCAAGGACTCTTCAGGATTTTCGCTACCGAAAATCAAATAATAGAGTAAGGCCAGAATAGTTAGTAATGCAAGTGCAGCAATGGATATTTTTTTCCAATCCAGCGATTCTTCATAAATGATTTCAGGCTCAGGGTAGATTTCCTCGATGGCTTGTGGAGGTTCCTGCTGTATTTGAATACGGATTTTTAATGTGTTGTTATTATCGCTCATGATGTACTTTCTAAGACAAGATGAAGTCGCAGGGTTAATTTTTTTGATGAATGCGCAGTATAAAGGATTTTTGGTCAAGAACTGAAACCGTGTTTCACCGGTATTCGTTATACTAATTCGCTATGAATGAAAAAATCGATAAAATAAAACAACATGCACAAGATTTACGTGCTGAGATCGAACTGCACAATTACCGGTATTATGTACTGGATAATCCGACCATTCCCGATGCCGAATACGACAAACAACTGCGCGAGTTACAACGCATTGAGCAAGACTATCCGCAACTCATCAGGGCCGATTCACCGACGCAACGCGTTGGTGCGGCCCCGCTTAAAGCTTTTTCGCAAATTTTACATCGTAAGCCAATGTTGTCGCTGAGTAATGCATTTGAGGAGGTGGAACTGGAGGCATTTAATCGGCGTGTTTGTGAAGGATTATTGGTGGACAGCGTCGAGTTTGCGGTAGAGCCTAAATTCGACGGACTGGCTGTCAGCTTATGCTATGAAGGTGGCATTTTTAAAACCGGTGCGACACGTGGTGATGGTTACATAGGCGAAGATATCACATTGAATCTGAAGACGATTAAATCTATCCCTTTGTCGCTTCCAGTCGATAATCCGCCGCCATTGCTGGAAGTGAGAGGCGAAGTGTTAATGCTGAAAGCGGATTTCTTGAATTTAAATCAACGCCAGGTAGCTAAAGGTGAAAAAGAGTTTGCCAATCCGCGCAATGCTGCAGCAGGGTCGTTGCGTCAACTGGATTCTGGTATTACCGCAACCCGGCGCTTAACTTTCTTTGCTTACGGCGTTGGAGAATATCAGGATAGCCACATGCCGTTGGATAAACACAGCCATGTAATGGCATATCTCGCATCGTTGCATTTCCCCGTTGCCAAAGAAAGTAGCGTAGTTAAAGGGCTGCAAGGATTGTTAGCGTATTATCAAGCGATCGAGGTGCAGCGTGAGCGCTTGCCGTATGATATTGATGGGGTAGTGTATAAAGTCAATTCCTTGACGCAACAGAAACAGTTGGGATTTGTGTCACGCGCGCCGCGATTTGCGCTAGCGCACAAATTTCCGGCGCAGGAAGCGGTCACGCAACTGTTGGGCATTGATGTACAGGTTGGCAGAACCGGAGCCTTGACACCGGTTGCACGTTTGAAGCCGGTGTTTGTCGGTGGCGTGACCGTGACCAACGCTACCTTGCACAATGCGGATGAAATCAAGCGCAAGGATGTTCACATCGGTGATGCCGTTATTGTGCGCCGCGCGGGCGACGTAATCCCGGAAATTGTATCGGTGGTACTGGAAAAACGTCCGGCTGATGCGCAGGTTTTTTCGATGCCAGAGCATTGTCCGGTGTGCGGCGCTAAAGCAGTGAGACTTGCCGATGAGGCGGTATCGCGCTGTACTGGTGGATTATTCTGTCCGGCGCAGCGCAAACAGGCGATTTTGCATTTTGCTTCGCGTCGAGCGATGGATATTGAAGGTCTGGGGGACAAGCTGGTGAATCAAATGGTCGATCAAGCGATTGTGCGTACCCCAGCGGATTTGTATAAATTGGGGTTAGGCGCACTTGCTAATCTGGAGCGCATGGCGGAAAAATCAGCCGGTAATATTCTACGCGCGATAGAAAAAAGTAAGCATACGACATTAGCAAGATTTATCTATGCATTGGGAATCCGTAACGTTGGAGAAACAACCGCAAAGGATTTGGCGGCACATCTAGGCAGTCTCGACCGACTGATCGAAGCTGATAGCGTGCGTCTGCAACAGATTCCGGATATCGGTCCGGTGGTTGCGCATAGCATCGCGAATTTCTTTGCTGAAGCACATAACTGCGAAGTGATTGAGCAATTGCGCGCCTGCGGGGTACATTGGAATGAGCATGAAGGAATATCCGTTGTAGTCGGTGAACCGAAACCATTGTATGGTAAGACGTTTGTGTTGACTGGAACACTGCCCACACTGAGCCGCGAAGAAGCCAAAGAAAAGATTGAAGCGCTGGGTGGTAAAGTCAGCAGTAGTGTGTCAAAAAAAACCAATTATGTTGTCGTAGGTATAGATCCGGGCAGCAAATATGATAAGGCGCTGAGTTTAGGAATTTCAGTGCTGGATGAGATAGGATTAATGGAACTGCTGCAATAACGCTAAAAATAACCATGCTGACTTACCAACAAGCGCAACAAATTCTCGATGCGGCTGAACTCATTTATTCCGAGCAAACGGTCGCGCAAACGGTGCATCATATGGCACTGAATATCACGCAGTTGCTATCGCAGCAACAACCCCTGGTTTTATGCGTGATGGGCGGTGCGGTGGTATTTGCCGGGCAACTGCTGCCAAAACTTCCTTTCCCGCTTGATTTTGATTATTTGCATTTATCACGATATAACAAACAACTACATGGCGGGGAAATTCAGTGGCGAGTGGAACCTGGAGAAGATGTCAAAGATCGGGTTATTTTAGTGCTGGATGATATTCTGGATGAAGGCATTACGCTTGCTGCCATTCGTGACAAAGTGTTGGAAAATGGCGCAAAAGCATTTTATAGTGCGGTGTTTGCTGAAAAAAGAACGGGTAGGCCGAAGCCACTGCAAGCCGATTTTATTGGATTGACAGTTCCGGACCGCTATGTTTTCGGGTTTGGCATGGATATACACGGCGCATGGCGGAATTTACCCGCCATTTATGCAGTAAAAGATTGAATCTAATTTTGGGAGGATCATGTTTGCAATTATTGGCGGCAGCGGAATGACGCAATTATCCTGCCTAGAAATATCCCGTCGGGAAATCATACGAACCCCGTACGGTGAGCCTTCCGGCCCCTTGACCTTTGGTAAGATGAAGAATGAAGACATCGTTTTCCTGGCGCGGCACGGACACGGACACACGATTCCGCCGCACGCGATCAATTATCGCGCAAATTTATGGGCGCTGCACTCATTGAAGCCTTCGCATGTCATTGCCGTAGCGTCAGTGGGCGGTATCCGCGCGGATCTGACGCCGGGCCGATTGATGATTCCGGATCAAATTATTGATTATACCTATGGACGCGGCTTTACTTTTTTTGAAGGCAAGGATCAACCGGTAACGCATATTGATTTAACTCTTCCGTATAGCCAGCGCACTCGCACATTGCTGCTGCAAGCTGCAAAAAATGCCAATAAAGATGTTTTCGATGGCGGAATTTATGCCGCCACACAAGGCCCCAGGCTGGAAACGGCCGCCGAAATCAACCGATTGGAACGCGACGGCGCGGATATCGTGGGCATGACCGGCATGCCGGAAGCCGCGTTGGCCAGGGAATTGGGTTTGGATTACGCCAGCATTGCCGTGGTCGCCAATTATGCCGCAGGACGCGGCACGAACGTGAGCAGCATCCCATTGAAGGAGATTTATGCCGTGTTGGAACAAGCGATGGTAGGTGTTAGAAGTATTCTGGAACATGTGGTGAGTCGCGATGGCCATTAAACCCGTACTTAAAATGGGTGAGCCGTTGCTGCTGCAAGTGGGTAAACCTGTCGATCGATTCGATACCCCGGAACTGCATGCAATGATTCAGGATATGCAGGATACCATGGAGGATCTGAATGGTGCAGGCTTGGCGGCACCACAGATTGGCGTGAGCCTGCAAGTCGTCATTTTCGGATTTAAAAAGAATCAACGCTATCCCGATGCCGATGAAGTGCCTTTTACGGTTTTACTAAATCCACAATTGACACCGTTGTCTGATGAGAAAGAAGACGGATGGGAGGGCTGCTTGAGTGTGCCCGGAATGCGCGGCATCGTGCCACGCTTTGCGCATCTGCGCTATCGAGGTTTCGATCAATATGGTAAAGCAATCGACCGCACAGTCAGCGGATTTCACGCGCGCGTAGTGCAGCACGAATGCGATCACTTGCAGGGCATTCTGTATCCGATGCGGATCAAGGATTTTCGTTCGTTTGGGTTTGCGGATGTGCTATTTCCGGAGCAGGAGGTTGTGGATGAGTAGATTTATACGATTTATCTAATATTTGTTGGCTTTATATGTGCATTGAGCAGCTTGTCGAAATCTCAAAGGCGTTATTGACACCAATAATTGCTGTGGTTACAACATACATTGCGTATCAGCAATGGAAGATAAATCGACAGAAGCTATTTCTTGATCTTTATGATCGGCGGCTAAAAGTATACGAGGAAGTCCGACAGATTCTTGGGATGGTTGCACGAGATGCAAGAGCGAGTTATGACGATCTATTAAAATTTCGTATAGCTGTTTCTGAAGCAGATTTTCTATTTGAACCAGAGATCTCCGAATATATCGAAGAAATATACCAGCGTGGTGTAAAACTTCAGTATTGGAATAAGCAGTACCGCGATCTCACGCAGACTAAGCCAGATGGATACGATCATCAAAAAATTTGTGATGGAATGGATGCTGAACTTAATTGGTTAATACAACAATTCGAGCCAGCGAAACAGAAATTCAAAAAATATCTTCATATTCGCTACTGAATTGTGGCATTATGATCAAGCCAAATATTAGAAATCACCTGCACCAAATCCGGTTTGACAACAACCAATATCACCACCGCAAACAAAACCAGCACCGGAAATTCATTAAACCAGCGGTAAAACACATGGCCGTGCCGGTTAACGTCATTTTTAAACGCCGTGACAAATTTTCCGCAGTAGTAGTGATAGAAAATCAATAACAGAACTAACGCCAGCTTGGCATATAACCAGCTTCCCGTGAAACCGTAACCCAGCCACAGCCACACGCCGAACACTACAGTCAGCACCGCGCCGGGAGTCATGATGCCATAATAGAGTTTGCGCTCCATAATCTTGAAGCGCTCTTTGCCAGGTTGATCTTCGCATTGGGCGTGATAGACGAATAAGCGAGGTAGGTAGAATAGTCCGGCGAACCAGGTGACCATGAAAATGATGTGCAGTGATTTTATCCAAAGCATGGTAATGTGGTGGTTAGTGTTGGTTGTATGATATGGGGTGTGTAATTTTAACGTTATTCCCTGGGATTAGGGAATTATGTGTACTATTTGTGTCTTGATTAAAGAGCGGAATGACCATGGATCGACATTATCAAAATTTAATTCAGAAACTGGAAGAAATTGCTCACTTGAATGGGGTGATGAGCACGCTGGGGTGGGATCAGGAGGTGATGATGCCTGCGGGTGCCAGTGGGGCACGCGCGAAGCAGATTGCGGCGCTGGCAGGGGTGATTCATGAGCGCATGACTGATCCTGTGCTAGGGGATTGTCTCAATGAACTGAAAGAAAAGAATTCTGATCATTTGAATGAGGTGGAGCGCTGCAATATCCGCGAAGCGCTGCATAGTTATGAATTGGAAACCAAAGTGCCGAAACAGCTGGTGCAGGAGCTGGCGGAACTGGGTTCGCGTGGGCAGGGTGTTTGGGTGATGGCGCGGAAAGAAAACAAATTTTCTGACTTTGCGCCAGTGTTGAAGCGTTTCTTGGAATTGAAAACAGAATGGGCGCAGCGGGTGTCGCCGGATTTGGAGCCTTATGACGCGAATATCGATCTGTTTGAGCGCGGCACGAAGGTGAACATGATCACACCTATATTTGAGCGCCTGAAGCGGGAATTAATACCGTTGATTGAGGCCATTCAGAACCATCCTCAACAACCGGATACGTCTTTCTTGCAGGGCAGGTTTGCGCTGGATAAGCAGGAAGCACTGGCGCGAAAAATCAGCCAGGATATCGGTTTTAATACTGAACAAGGCCGTATTGATGTGTCGGTGCACCCTTTTTGCGGCGGTAGCCATCCGACCGATGTGCGGATTACGACGCGCTATAAGGACAGCGATTTTATCGAGTCATTGTATTCAGTGATTCACGAGACGGGGCATGCACTGTACGAGCAGGGGCGCTCGCATGAGCTGGGAGATTTGCCTGCATCCGAATCATTAACGATGGGGATTCATGAATCCCAGTCGTTGTTCTGGGAGCGCATGGTTGCGCAAAGCAAGCCGTTTTGCTCGCATTATTTCGACACGATCCGTGCGACGTTTCCGGACAATCTACAATCCGCTACTGTGGATTCTTTTTATCGGGCGATCAATACGTGTAAACCGGATTTTATTCGCGTGGAGGCGGATGAAGTGACGTATCCGTTGCATGTCATATTGCGCTACGAAATCGAGAAGGGCTTATTTGAAGGTTCGATACAGGTCGATGATTTGCCTGGTATTTGGAGTGAGTTGATGCAGAAATATCTGGGAATTAAGCCGCCTACAGATACGTTGGGCGTATTACAAGATTCGCATTGGAGCGGTGGGGCGTTTGGGTATTTCCCTTCGTATACGCTGGGTGCGATGTATGCGTGCCAGTTTTATAATACATTGCTGAATGAGCAACCGGAGACGGAAAAAAACATTGCAACAGGAAATTTTGCACCGATTAAAGGTTGGTTAAATGAGAAAATTCATCGTCAAGGAAGGCTTTACACACCGCAAGAGATTGTTCAGCGTGTGACAGGCGAGGCATTGAATCCAGACTATTTTATTGGTTACTTAAAAAATAAGTACAGTGAAATTTATGGGTTGGTTTAATGGTTATTACTTAGACTTGGCTTTGCAGTAAGCAAAATTCTTTGATCTGATTCAGTTTTGCTGTGTCTGCTTATGACCTGATTACTTTCTATCCATTTTTTGACACGATTTGCGTCACCGATACGCGTATTTTTACCCCATGAATTGAGTAGCACGATGACAACGGGTTGTCCGGAAATTTTGGTGTGCATGACTAAGCAGCGTCCGGCCTCATTCAGGTAGCCAGTTTTGGAAACGTCGATAGTCCAGTTTTGGCTCCGCACTAAGCTATTGGAATTGACGTACTGCAATTGACCGCGCTTATTTCCTGGAGATACTGAATGTTGAAATGCGGTGGAGAATTCGCGTATGACAGCATAGCCGTTGGAAGTAGCGACTAGTTTTGCCAAATCGCGCGCGGTTGCTACATTACTACTGCTTAATCCGGTAGGTTCGACAAACTGGCTATTTGACATACCAATTTGTTTGGCTTTAATGTTCATGGCATACACAAATGCCTTGGCGCCGCCGGGATAGGTTCGGCCTAGCGCTGCTGCTGCCCGGTTTTCTGAGGACATGAGCGCCAGCTTCAACAATTCATGTCGTGACAATTTGCTGCCTACTGGAAGTCGGGAAGTCGTGTACTTCAATTTATCGACATCAGCATTTTCTATCGTGATGATTTCATTCGGCGGTAAACGTGCATCAAGTATGACTATGGCAGTCATTAGCTTGGTGATTGAAGCAATGGGCATAACCTTATCAGCATTCTTGTCATAAATGACGTACTCATTCTTTGCATTAAAAACAAGAGCCGCTTGAGATTTAATATCTAGATTGTTATTTTGTGCCAGTGAACTATTGGCATAAAAAAATAGAATGCAAGACAGAATAAATATTTGTTTCATTATTTTCCTTCTCAATGGGTGAAAATTGCAAATCAAATCCACTACGTATTAATTCACGCATTTTTATGAGCGAGGAAAATATCTTTTAATTTTTTATTATCAAGATACTTTATAACTAAATATATTTAGTTAGTTGGGCGATTGCATGCGCATTCCAAAATGTGTTTTCTGCGTTTGATACACAAAATATAGGCCAAGCTGACAGTTGCTTTATTTATTCTCCATCCAATCTATACAATTCCCTAGATGAAGCAAAAAACTCTTCTATCCAAACTTGACCTATCTATAGCTATCCTGCTGCTGATTTATTATTTACCAAAGTTTGGGTGTTTTATTTTAGCAGGACAGGTAACCATTTCACCATCAACACGATCTTTAATTTTCTCACCAGCTTTCTTGTTATCGCATTGCATTTTATTCAAGATGTCTTGGGCAGCCATTGGTGGCATTGAAGATTCTTTGTTTCCGCTTGCCATAGTGGCAGACGATCCCAATAAGAAGACTAAACCAATTGCAGCGATTAGAAATTTGCTCATTTTCAACTCCTATATTAATGTTATGAAGGAAGCCAATTTTTTATACCTGACTTACCAACCATGAATTTATCACAATCATGACTGATATGGCCATTTCTTTTTTTAAATCTTATAATAAAGAAATGGTGAACGAGTGTATTTTTGTGATTGATTAACTTTAAATTGACTAAGTGGGATAGCAGACTTTATTAAACTAATTGATTTGTCATATAAATAGAACTGCTCCGACGCGACGCCCTTCTTCAACTAGAATATTATAAGTCCTGCAACAAGCTCTTGTGTCCATAATTTCAATTCCAACACCCATTTTAGCCACTTGACTCAGTAAGGAATAATTTGGAAATTGATGTGAAATACCCGTGCCTAGAATAATGATTTCAAGTGCATGAGGCAACAAATTTTCAAAATGTTGAATTTCTAGTTCAGAAATTGAAATAATCGGCCAGTTTTCAATCAACTGATCCGGTAATACAATCAAATTCTTTTCATATCTTATTTGATTGATTACTACATATCCGTCACCATACCCAGTGAAGATATATTGATGAGAGAAATTGGCAGGGTGTAATTTCAACGCTTTGCTCCATAATGATTTGATTACATCAACAGCGATTATGCATGAATTAAATCAGAATACAACCAGCATCGTGAAGGTGTTTCTGGGCAGATTCAAACTAACTGCTCATTTTTTTCAGCTAGCTTTATTTCTACAAAGTTAACTAATGAACTGAGTTTTTCAAAAGTCTTGGCACTAATCTCGTCATCTTCTATTGAGATGGAAAACTTTTTCTCTAAAGCCAAGATAACCGTAACGACTGCCACTGAATCAAGCTCAGGAATGCTTCCAAGTAATCTTGTGTCCGGTTCCATTGCATCAAGTCGTTTGCCTAATCCCAGGGTATCAGTCAGAATTTTTTTGATTTCCAGCGTATGGTTTGTATTAATCACAGTAAAAAATTATTTGTTATTCGGTATTGCGTGATTATAAATCTGATTTAGATCATTATCACTGATTTACAGGGTGATAATTTTTTGTGCATGGTTATTGCATGGGAATTATTTTGCTAGCGACGAATTATGGCCTTATTTCAACGATAGAATTGGGGCGTGCTAATCCGCTAATGATTCGTCCTGATTTATTGCGAACTTGAATAACCTGACCATCAGCTGCATCAGCTAATGCTTGTCCTTCCGATTGGATATTAAATCCGCGGCCTTGTACGACTAGATTGACGGTTTGTCCACGCAAGATTACATGAGGAGCTCGTAGCATCTGCGGGCGCAGTGGTTGGCCGGCAGGTAAATTGGTTGCAGCGACTTTGCCAACTATTAGCGCGGCATCGGTGAGTATGCCTTCGGGTAATTGTGTCAAATTGGTATTCTGAGGTGCTATATCTTCATATGTAATAATTTGTCCAGTAGCGATAGGGCGCGTGGTATGTAATACGTCCGACATTACATTTATCTCTGCTTGCACGTAGATGGTCCAAGTTGCAAGCTCGCTATTACAACGGACACCAATCGAAGTTTTCCCCCACAGGCGATTGCCTACGGGAATAAAGGGCTCTAATTGCGGACATTTTGGTAACGCTAGATGTTTATCAATTTGACCGACATTCACGATGACTTGTCCAGGTAGATTAGCTGTGTTGTTGTAAAGGAAATTCTCAATTGCATTATTTATCAGAGGTATTTCTTGATTAGAAAGTACAGTTTTGTGCCGAGATGCAAGTGCAGGGGTAAAAAAAACAAGTGCCAACATGAATAAGCAAAGAATTAATGTTGAGTAACGTATCATAATTTTTTTATCCGCTGAGCCATTCGTTCTTGCCGGTTTCGGCAAATATTGCCGCCATATCTACATAGTAAACAATTGCAAATGGATTGATGCTCAAAGATAACGTCTGTTTCTTGTCTTTATTGTTGATTCGTCTATCAATCTTAACATTTAACATAGTTGGCATGCTAACTGCTAATAAATGAATAGAAAATATTTGATTAAGGCGATAAAGAAGATGATCAACAAACTTGATAAAGAATTAAATTATCACCATAACGCTTTAAGTTTAAGGGTCGCAAGGCAGGAATTGCTTTCAAGCAATGTGGCTAATGCTGATACTCCTAATTTTAAAGCGAAAGACATTGACTTTGCCAGCATGCTTCAAGAAAAGGTTTCTTCAACTCGAGACCTGAAAACAGTAAGCCTTAATACGACATCGACAACGCATATTAATTCCTCTACCCCCGGATTATTCGGAGACAATATTCTATATCGCGTCCCCCTACAACCTAGTGCAGATGGGAATACGGTGGATATGGATATGGAACGCACCCGGTTTGCTGATAATGCAATTAAGTACGATGCGAGTATCGCTTTTTTAAATTATGAATTTAGATTTTTATCATTAGCATTGCAGGAGAGATAATAAATGTCATTGTTTAATGTATTTGGTATAGCAAGCTCGGCCATGTCTGCACAGTCGCAACGTTTGAATGTGGTGGCGAGTAATCTTTCTAATGCGGACAGTGTAACCAGCTCGACTGGAGAGCCTTACCGTGGACGTCAAGTTGTTTTCAGCACATTACGTGCGGATGCTAATGGTGCAGCTGGTGTTAAGGTTGCAGGTGTTATTCATGATCCCTCGCCAATGCGACAAGTATTTGAGCCCAATCATCCATTTGCGAATCCAAGCGGTTATGTAACGATGCCGAATGTCAGTGTCGTCGATGAAATGGTCAATATGATGTCGGCTTCACGCTCGTATCAAAATAGTGTCGATATGATGAACACTACTAAATCACTGCTGCAAAAAACCCTGACTATAGGCCAATAAAGGAGCATTTCATGAATTCAGTACAACAACAAACCGATTCGCAATCAGTATCATTGGGAACCACGACAGGTATCACAACTAAGAAACAAGCCGAGGATCCTCAAGATCGCTTTCTGAAGCTTCTGGTCACCCAAATGAAAAATCAGGATCCATTGAAACCGCTGGATAACGCAGAAGTGACCAGTCAGTTGGCACAAATTAGCACGGTGACAGGTATCGATAAATTAAATTCAACGCTGCAGCAATTGGTTTCTAGTACTGATGATAGTCGATCAGTAGAGGCGTTGGGAATGATTGGACATAGCGCTTTCGTTCCCGGCAAGTCAATATCTCTTGAAGGAGAGGGTGCCATAGCTGGGATCGAATTAGAACAATCGGTTGATCAAGCTATTGTAACGATATTCGATAGTTCGGGGATTGCAATTCACACCAAGGAACTGGGTGTGCAACCGGCCGGTGTTAGTACTATTGGTTGGGATGGCATGACAAATAGCGGCACTAAAGCTGCCGATGGTGACTATACCTTTACAGTCACGGCAAAACAGGGTGACAAGGAAGTAAAAGTCGACACACTTTCATTTGGCACGGTAAACAGTGTTTCCCATGGTGAGCTGGGAACGCATCTGGATATGGGTAAGTTGGGATTAGTCAGTTTATCTGACATTAAACAGGTTTTTTGATTAGGAGAATAAGATGAGTTTTCAACAAGGTTTAAGTGGTTTAAGTGCGGCATCGACAAATCTTGATGTCGTTGGTAACAACATTGCCAATGCGAACACTGTTGGGTATAAACAAGCTCAAGCTCAATTTACCGACATATTTGCAAACTCGTTGGATGGAGCAGGTTCTTCCCGTACGCAGATAGGTATCGGCGCACGGGTAGCCACAGTTGCACAATCATTCAATCAAGGAGATATTGCGCCCACCAATAATCCGCTGGATATAGCGATAAATGGACAAGGCTTTTTCCGCATGAGTGATAACGGTGTAATCAGTTATAGTCGGAATGGTCAATTTCGTCTTGATGGAAATGGGTTTCTTACAGATGCAAATGGAACAAATTTAACGGGATATGCTGCAGGTGCCGATGGAAACATAGACTCCAGTCAACCAACCCTTTTGAAATTAAGTACTTCTGATATTCCACCAAAAATTACATCAACTTTCAACTTGGGTTTTAATTTGAAATCAGATGCAACAGCACCTCAAGTGGCCACTTTTGATGCGAATAACCTCAGGAGCTTTACTAGCACAAATTCTGGGAGGTTTTTCGATAGCCTGGGTAATGAGCATATATTTGCCTATTATTTTCAGAAATCAGATACAACAGCCAATACATGGAATATGTATGCGAGTGTCGATGGTGCAGTTGATCCAACAACGGGTGTTCCTATTGGGGTTACTCTAGACGGCGCTGCTTCAGTAACCTTAACGTTCGATAGTAATGGAATTTTGACTGCACCGTCTGCACCTTTTGACGTGTCGGTTGATTTTGCAACCATCGAACCGACGCTGGGAGCAGGCTCTCCTATGGTTTTTGCTTTGGATTTAACAACAGCCACACAATTTGGATCTGCTTTTGGCGTTAATTTAGCACAGGGTGATGGGTATGAATCGGGTCGGTTGGCTGGTTTTACCACAGGTGCTGATGGCGTGATTCAAGGAAATTATAGTAATGGGCAGAATAGGTCACTGGGACAAGTTGTCTTGGCCAATTTTGTTAATCCACAGGGCCTAAATCCTATTGGGGATGGCCGTTGGATAGAAACACCCAGTTCAGGCCAACCTTTGGTTGGGCAGCCAAACTCGGGAACATTAGGAACACTCCAACCTTCAGCCGTTGAAGCTGCCAATGTAGATTTAACCTCCGAATTGGTGAAAATGATTACCGCGCAGCGGATGTATCAAGCAAATGCCAAGACCATTGAGACCCAGGATGCTGTTTTGCAAACATTGGTTAATCTTTAACTTTATTACCCGAGCTGAGTAAGCATTCATGGACCGACTTATTTATACATCGATGACTGGTGCGAACCATACGCTGAATCAACAAGCGACCGTTGCACACAATCTCGCTAATGCATCGACAACGGGGTTTCGGGCTGAGGCCAATGCATTCCGCGCTGTCCCAATATATGGCGATGGATTGCCGACACGTGCTTTTGTTGTGGATTCTACGACAGGCTCCGATTTCACTACGGGTCCATTGGAGACGACTGGACGTGATCTTGATGTTGCTGTTCGTGGCCCTGGTTGGATTACGGTACAACTTGATAATGGTGAAGAGGCGTATACCCGGAATGGCAGCTTGCAAGTTGGTGCCAATGGTTTGTTGTTAACCCAAAATGGATTGAAAGTTAAAGGTGATGTGGGGGTTATTTCTGTTCCGCCGGAAACACGCATTACTATCGGTGTAGATGGAACTGTATCGACAGTCCCGCTTAATGCTCTGCCAAATACGGTGGCTATAGTTGGGCGAATTAAATTGGTTAATCCCCCGGAGGAAAATCTTGTAAAAGGTGCCGATGGCTTGTTTCGTCAAAAAGATGGCAAAGAGGCGGTCGTTGATGCCAGAGTTCGATTAATTGATGGAACGCTGGAAGGAAGTAACGTGAATGTTGTGCATGAAATGGTCAGTATGATCGCTCTGGCTCGTCAGTTCGATATGCAAATGAAGATGCTGGAGAACGCGGAGCGCAATGCGCAACAAGCAAGTCAAATTATGCTGGTTAGAGCTTAGCAACAATTAAATATAGGAATTGATCAAATGATACGTTCATTATGGATTTCCAAAACGGGTTTAGAAGCACAGCAAACCAAATTGGATGTTATTGCTAATAATTTGGCGAATGTTAATACCAATGGCTTTAAGCGGTCTCGCGCAGTATTTGAAGATTTGATGTATCAAACATTGCGACAACCAGGCGCTCAGTCGTCGCAACAAACTCAATTGCCTTCCGGCTTACAGCTTGGTACGGGCGTTAAACCAGTTGCAACTGAAAGTATATTCACTCAGGGAATAATACAGCCAACTGATAATCCTCGCGATGTGGCAATCCGGGGGTTGGGTTTCTTTCAGGTTTTAATGCCTGATGGTACAACAGCTTATACACGTGATGGAGCATTTCAATTAGACCTTAATGGTCAACTTGTAACATCCAGTGGATATATGGTGCAGCCGACAATTGTTGTTCCACCAAATACACAGACCGTCACTGTAGGGCGAGATGGTACCGTATCTGCAACAGTGCCAGGTGCAACTGCACCGATACAGCTTGGCAATATTCAATTGGCAAGTTTTATTAATCCATCGGGATTACAGAAAATGGGTGAAAATCTGTATATGGAAACTGCATCTAGCGGAACACCCAATCAGAATGCGCCTGGTACCAATGGACTGGGGATTCTTGATCAGGGGTTTGTTGAAACTTCAAACGTAAGTGTAGTGGAGGAGTTGGTTAATATGATTCAAACCCAGCGCGCTTATGAAATGAATTCAAAGTCTATTGAAACATCTGATCAAATGTTGCAAAAACTGGCGCAACTATAACTGGTTAATTACCGGGAGTAATAGAATGGTTAACAGCCAACTGCTGATAGACAATAAATATAGCTCTCTGTATGTGTTGATACTCTTCATGCTTGCATCGGGTTGCACATCCATTCCAGCGACAGTTACCCATCAACCTAATTCTTTGCGTCCAGCCCATCAAAGCTTGGCGGTTATTCAACCTAATGGCTCCATTTTGCAAGCCCTTAATAGCACGACGAATGGAGTGCGCTATACACCACTATTTGAGGATCGACGCGCAAGAAGTGTTGGCGATACGATCATTGTTACCTTGAACGAACGAACAAATGCAAGTAAGAGTTCAGAAAGTAATGTGGATCGCTCTGGAAGTATTGATTTTTCGGTCCCTAGTCTTTTGGGGATACCTTTAAGTTTTTTAAAAAAACATGCCACAGTTGAAGCTAAATCCAACAATAGTTTTGATGGCGGTGGTGAAAGTTCTAGTAAGAATAATTTTATAGGAACGATTACGGTAACAGTGATTGAGGCACTACCAAATGGAAACCTGGTCGTCAGCGGAGAGAAACAAATTGGAATAAACCAAGGGCAAGAGTTTATAAGGCTTTCTGGAGTGATCAATCCAATACATGTTATGGCAAACACCATATCATCAACACAGATAGCCGATGCACGCATTGAATACCGTGCCAACGGTTATATTGATGAAGCACAGACAATGGGATGGCTATCACGTTTTTTTCTAAATGCGACACCTTTTTGATAGTTTTAATACATTTATCTGATTTCCTAAGAAAGCACATGCCATTATGAAAATTCTGCACCTAATTATCCATAGCCTACTGATGATATGTTTGTTGTTACCGGGCATAAGTTTTGCAGATCGAATTAAGGATTTAGCATCGATTCAGGGAGTGCGTAATAATCAATTGATAGGCTATGGTTTAGTTGTTGGCTTAGATGGCAGTGGTGATATGACTACCCAGACGCCATTTACGGTACAAAGCATTATTAGTATGCTGGGACAATTAGGCGTTAATCTGCCGCCCGGCACCAATTTGCAGCTAAGGAATGTTGCCGCTGTGATGGTAACAGCAACACTGCCTGCATTTACTAAAACCGGGCAACATATTGATGTTACGGTGTCATCCATGGGTAATGCAAAAAGCTTGCGTGGAGGTACATTGTTAATGACTCCGCTAAAAGGAGCCGATAATCAAGTTTATGCGATGGCGCAAGGAAGTATTCTGGTAGGCGGTATCGGAGCGGCTGCTGGAGGAAGCAGTGTACAGGTTAATCATCTTAGCGTTGGGAGAATCAGTGGGGGAGGTATAGTTGAGCGTGAAATTCCAACAGTGGTCGGGCAGGGGGATTATATTAATCTTGAGTTAAATTCAACCGACTTTACAACGGTGAATCGAATTGTGGATGCCATCAATTCACTTTACCCATCTTCTGCTGTTGCGGTTGATGGACGTGTTGTGCAAGTAAAAGCGCCTATAGAAACTGGTCAGAGAATTATGTTTATTTCTCAGATTGAAAGCATGGATGTCGTTCCCGCTAAAGCAACAGCAAAAGTCATTGTCAATTCCCGCACCGGATCTATTGTAATGAATCAATCGGTCACGCTTGAAACAAGTGCGATTGCGCATGGCAATTTATCGATCATTATCAATACTGAACCTGTCATAAGTCAACCAGGCCCATTCGCACAGCGCGGTGAGACTGTTGTTACACAACGATCTCAAGTTGAAATACGTACTGACGAAGGAAATCTAATGCTGTTGCCAAATGGCGCTGATCTTGGTGAGGTTGTTAAAGCTTTAACAGCGATTGGCGCAACAACACAAGATTTATTGTCAATTTTACAAGCACTAAAAGCGGCAGGTTCGCTGCGTGCAGACTTGGAAATTATTTAACCCCGAGAGTACACCCATGATGATATCACCGGATATTTCAAGCAAGCTTGCGATTGATGCTAAAAGCATTGATGATTTGCACTTGATGGCTAAGCGTAACCCGGAGCAGGCTTTGCACAAGGCGGCACAGCAATTCGAGGCATTGTTTATGAACATGTTACTTAAAAGCATGCGGGAAGCAACTCCTAAGGATGGAATGTTTGATAGTCAGCAAACACAGTTTTTTACGCAAATGTATGACCAACAGCTTGCTCAGCACCTGTCAACCAAAGGGATTGGCATTGCTAACATATTAGTAAAACAATTAAGTAGAGTTGATGGGTCGATTGAACCACAGACTTCGATAAGCCAGGCCGATGCCATTTTGTCTTCTATCAATGCAGTCAATCAACCATCAGTGATAAAAAATGGGCATCCTAATGATAGATCAGAACAATTGTGGCCTAGTACATATAATTCAAGGCAAACGCTGACCTCAGTAGAAAAAATGAATTCGTCGGATGAAGCTTTTGTTGCACCTGCCCAAGTCGAATTACAAATGAAGAAGTCATTTAATCGATCAATGGATTTTATCAATACGCTTCTGCCACATGCAAAGATTGCCTCACAATCGACGGGTATTCCTCCTCATTTTATGCTGGCCCAAGCGGCGCTGGAAAGTGGATGGGGTAAACATGAGATTCGTCGTGTTGATAATAGCCCAAGCTACAATCTGTTTGGTATTAAAGCCGGTGCAAGCTGGAAAGGTGACACTGTGGAGAAGGTAACTACTGAATATATCAATGGTACACCGCAAAAAATAGTCGATAAATTTCGTGCTTATAGCTCCTATGCGGAAGGATTTAATGATTATGCTAGATTGTTATTGGATAATCCACGTTATGCAAAAGTCTTAGAATCTTCTGATTTCTCGGCGTTTGCAACGGGTCTGCAGCGAGCCGGTTATGCAACTGATCCAAAATATGCCGAGAAGTTGATTCGAATAAATAATAGTGAAGCATTACAGAATCGTGAGTTCATCTGATGAAGAAAAATTTTCAATTCTTTTATTAACTTACCGATATAACCATTATAGATTTTTATAAATTAAAGGTCGGATATAAGCTATGGGAAATGGTATTCTTGACATTGGGATTTCTGGTTTATTAGCTGCGCAGAATCAGTTACTAACAACCAGCCATAATATTAGTAATATGGCTACCCCTGGGTATAATCGCCAGCAGGTTATGCTTAATACCAATATGCCACAATCATCGGGAGCCGGATTTGTTGGGCGCGGAGTTCACTCGACCACAGTTCAACGCGTATACAATCAATTTCTTGCTAACCAATCGTTACAGATTCAAACACAAAGCCAGTCGCTCGATAGTCAATATGCACAAATAAAACAATTAGACGATTTGTTGGGAGACACTGCTTCCGGACTTTCTCCGACACTTCAAAATTTTTTTAGTGCGCTACAAGATGTGGCATCAAATCCATCGGTAGTTCCATCACGCCAGGCTATGATAAGTAATGGAGAAGCGCTTGCGGCGCGTTTCCAAGACATGGATCAGCGTATGTCACAAATGAGAGAAGGTATTAACGCTCAAGTCACCAGTATTGTGGTTGAGGTAAATTCATTAGCAAGCCAATTGGCCGATATAAATCAACAGATCACATTGGCGGAAGGTGCGGCTGGTGGGCAGCCCGCTAATGATATGCTGGATCAGCGCGATGAACTCATAAATCGACTAAGTAAATTAATCAATACGGATACTGTTCGGGAAAGTGGTGGTGCTATAAATGTTTTCGTTGGTAATGGCCAAGCATTAGTTGTAGGGAGTAAAACACTAACGTTACAAGCGATTCAATCATCTGACAATCCAAGCGATTTAACCTTAGGTCTTGTTTCTAGAAATAGCACTATTCAAATTCCTGAGAGTCAGATCACAGGCGGAGCTTTAGGAGGACTTTTGCATTTTCGAAGTGATACGCTGGATAGCGCACAAAATGCATTAGGAAGAGTGGCCATTACGTTAGCTCATAGTTTTAATGCGCAACATCAATTGGGTGTGGATCTAAATGGAGATATGGGGGTAAATTTCTTCACTGTGTCTTCACCCAAAGTAACATCGGCCTTAACCAATAATCCAACTTCTAGTATTACTGCAAGTATAAGTGATTATGGTGCCTTAACTGCGAGCGACTATCAGTTCTCGTACGATGGTACTAACTATACATTGACAAGACTGTCGGATAATACTTCGATAAGCACTTTAGTTGCTCCATCAGGAGGGGCGCCATTAATGCTTGATGGTATTTCCGTTACGGGAGCGACTATTCTTGCCAACGAAAGATTTAGGATACAACCTACTGTAAATGGTGCGAAAGATATTGCAGTAAATATTAATGACACATCCAAAATTGCTGCAGCGGGGCCTAATCGTGCCAGTGCAGCAATTGCGAATACGGGCACTGGAAAAATCAGTGCCGGAACTGTAAATCCATTGCCCCTAGATCCTAATCTACAGCAACCATTAACTATAACATTTCATTCACCATACGATGGTCAATATGATGTGACTGGTACTGGCACTGGGTTGCCGGCTACGAATCAAGCATATGCCGAAGGAGCGGATATTAGCTTCAATGGTTATACTTTCCAAATTAGTGGGAGCCCCGCTGCAGGAGATATCTTTACAATTGCACCTAACCTTAACGGATCTGCTGATAATCGTAATGCATTGTTACTGGGTGCTTTGCAAACCAAAAATACCGTAGGAAATGGGACGGCATCATACCAATCTGCATACGGACAGCTGGTTAGTCAAGTTGGTAATAAGACACGGGAGTTAGAAGTGACCAGTAAGTCGCAAGCTAATTTTCTTGCACAAATTGAAAATACTATACAGTCTACATCAGGTGTTAATCTAGATGAAGAAGCTGCTAATTTAATGCGCTTCCAGCAGGCTTATCAAGCTGCAAGTAAGATCATTGAAATGAGCAATACATTATTTGATTCAATTCTTCGCATTCGTTAGATGTATTTCTAACTTGGAGACAATATCATGCGCGTTAGTACAAATACAATTTATGAAACCGGAACAAATTTGATGCTTCAGAACCAGAGCACTTTAGTTAAGACTCAACAGCAGCTATCTACCGGTAAACGAATCCTAACACCTTCAGATGATCCAATTGCTGCAGCACAAGCATTGAATATCACTCAAGCAGCATCATTGAATAAGCAATTTTCAGTTAATCGTGCCAGTGCAAGCTCCTCATTGGGATTAGAAGAGAATGTATTAAAGGAATTGACCTCGATTCTTCAAACCGTGCACAGCTCAACAGTTTACGCTGGAAATTCATCACTAAACGATGCGGATAAAAAAATTCTTGCTACTGAATTGCGTGGTAAGTTTGACTCATTAGTTGGCCTAGCCAATACTACGGACGAGAATGGACAATTCTTGTTTTCAGGATATCAGGCTAATACAAAACCTTTTGTGAAAACGGGGCTTAGTGTGCAGTATGCAGGGGATCAAGGACAGAGAATGAATCAGGTTGGGCCGGCGCGTCAACTTGCTGTCAGCGATTCGGGTACTGATGTTTTTGAACGTATAAAGAACGGAAATGGTGTTTTTTCAACGGCAGCTGACTCACTAAACAATGGTACTGGTATCATTGATAAAGGATCGGTAATTACACCAGCTAGTCTTACAGGTGCGAATTATGAGATTGATTTCACTGTTGCTGCTGGCGTGACAACTTATAACATTGTCAATACAACTACTGGATTGGCGGTTTCATCAGGTAATCCTTATACAAGTGACAGTGCAATTAGTTTTGATGGAATACAGTTAAGTATCAAAGGTGATCCGGAAAATGGAGATAAATTTACAGTTTCCCCAAGCAGCAATCAAAGTATTTTTAAAACTATGAGCGACTTAATTACGGCGCTCGAAACACCATCCAGCGGTCAACCCGGAGGCACGCGGTTGTCAAATAGTTTAGTTGCAGCGCTACAAAATATTAACAATAGCCTGGAACATGTACTTACAAAACAAGCTGCCATTGGAGCCCGGATGAATGAAATCGATAGCTTAGAAAGTGTTGGTGATGATCAAAACATTCAATTTGAAAAATTACTTTCTAATTTACAAGACGCTGATTTGTCGGAAGTGATTTCTAATTTCCAAAGACAGCAGTTATACCTTCAGGCTGCACAGCAATCCTATGTTAAAATTTCCGGGTTGTCCTTATTCAATTATATTTGAAAACACTTAATTGCGCTTGGTTTAGCTTTTTTTCTGATAATTTATGCTTTGGTAGCCGATGTCGTGACGAATCTGATAACCATCAAAGTGAATTTTCTTAATGAGCTTATAAGTATTTTCCTGCGCTATTTTCACGTTTTCTCCAAGTGCCGTTACGCATAAAACCCGCCCACCTGCAGTCATAATTTCCTTTTCATCTTTTCCACCCATGATCGTTCCGGCATGAAAAATATGAAAACTATCATTATCTTCTTGTTCATTAATGAATTCACGCAGGCCATGAACTACATCATTTTTTCTTGGATTTTCCGGATAACCATGTGCAGCCATTACAACGCCAAGTGCAGTACGCTTGTCCCATTCGACATCAACTTTATTAAGCGTTTCATTGATAGCATGCTCAATGAGTGTCAAGAGATCGCTTTTTAAGCGTAGCATAATAGGTTGCGTTTCCGGATCTCCCAGGCGACAGTTAAATTCCAGTACGTTTGCATGGCCATCCGCTGTAATCATTAAACCGGCATAAAGAAATCCGGTGTAGTGGATACCTTCTTGTTTTAATCCGCTAATGACGGGATCAATGATATTGCGCATGATTTGTCCATGTAGATTGGGCGAAATAAAAGGAGCAGGCGAGTATGCGCCCATTCCACCAGTATTAGGGCCCAATTCTCCATCGTAAAGGCGTTTATGATCCTGGCTAGTCGCTAATGGGAGAATATGGAGGCTATCAGTCATGACGATAAAGCTGACTTCGATGCCTTGAAGAAATTCTTCAATAATGATTTCGCAGCCTGCAGCGCCAAGATTTTTCTCAACCAGTATCGAATTAACAGCCGAGTGAGCTTCATCGTAGGTTTGCGCGACAATAACCCCTTTTCCTGCTGCGAGGCCATCCGCTTTAATTACTAAAGGGACTTGCTGTTGGTCTATATACTGATGTGCCAGTTCAGGGTCAGTAAAACTCTCATAAGATGCGGTGGGGATTTGGTGTCGCTGCATGAATTTCTTGGCAAAAATCTTTGAAGTCTCAAGCTGGGCTGCTTGTTGCTTTGGTCCAAAGATTTTTAAGCCGCTGGCCTGGAATGCATCAACAATACCTGCAGCAAGTGGTATTTCTGGCCCGACAACCGTAATTGCAATCTGTTCTTTCCGTACAAATTCGATTAGATCAGGGATTGATGTAATTGGAATATTCTCTAAACCGTGCTCGAGTGCTGTGCCCGCATTACCAGGTGCAACAAACACTTTATGTACGCGCGGTGAAAGACTTAACTTCCACGCTAGCGCGTGTTCTCTACCCCCTCCACCAATAACTAATAGCTTCATGATATAGAGGTTGTTTAATGTCGAAAATGACGGATGCTCGTGAATATCATCGAGATTCCTTGCTCGTCTGCAGCAGCAATAACTTCGTCGTCGCGAATACTGCCGCCAGGTTGAATTATCGCTGTTGCTCCTGCTTGTACAACAACATCTAAACCATCGCGAAAAGGGAAGAATGCATCCGATGCGACAACAGAATTTGTTAGTGTATAACCTGCCTGCTGGGCTTTTATGGATGCGATCCGCGCACTGTCAATCCGGCTCATTTGACCGGCGCCAATGCCAATTGTTTGGCCGTTACGACAAAATACAATAGCATTAGATTTAACAAACTTTGCCGCTCGCCAAGCAAACAATAAATCATCTAACTGCTGTGGGGTGGGTTTTACTTTGGTGACTATAGCTAGACCGGACGCTGTAATATTGGAAGTGTCCGGTGTTTGAACAAGAAGTCCGCCATTAACTCTTTTCAAATCATAGATAGAGTTTTTCATTTGCAGCGGCACAACCAACACCCGGATATTATTTTTTTGCGACAAGAGCTGTTGCGCCTCGGACGAAATTTCCGGTGCAATAATCACTTCAACAAATTGTTTAAGGATAGCTTTTGCAGTGTCCTTGTCGATAACTTGATTAAAAGCGATGATGCCACCAAAAGCAGATACTGGATCGGTTGCGAATGCTAGGTGATAGGCATTTAATATTGATTCTGAAATGGCTATCCCGCAAGGATTAGCGTGTTTTACGATTACACAGGCCGGTTTATCAAATGTTTTAACACACTCCCAAGCTGCGTCAGTATCTGCAATGTTATTATAGGATAATTCCTTGCCCTGCAGCTGTTGATAATTTGCTAAGCTGCCAGAGGTTATGGTCGAATCTCGATAGAATGCCGCTTTTTGATGTGGGTTTTCTCCATAGCGTAAATTCTGTACGATATTGAAATTCAGATTCAGTGATTCTGGGAAATCTTTGTGAAGAAAATTTTCATCCAATGCAGTCAAATAATTACTGATAGCACTGTCATAAGAAGCCGTGTGTGCAAAAGCTTTTTGAGCCAACTTAAAACGAGTAGTCAAACTGATCGATTTATTATTAGCCTCTAGTTCGGTGCAGAATGAAGAATAATCTAGTGGATCGGTGATTACAGTGACCTTCTGATAATTTTTGGCAGCTGCCCGAATCATTGTGGGGCCTCCAATGTCAATATTTTCAATCGCATCAATGAGCGTAGAGTTTTGTTTTGCGATCGTTTGCCTGAATGGATATAAATTCACAATTACCAGTTCTATATTCAGTATAGATGCTTGATCAAGCGCTTGCTGATGATCTGGTAAATCGTTACGTGCGAGAATACCAGCATGAATTTTAGGATGAAGCGTTTTAATTCGACCATCCAACATTTCTGGAAAACCTGTGTAATCACTTGCTTCATGAACGGATATTCCAGCTTCATTTAATAATCTTGCAGTACCGCCCGTCGAGATGATTTTGATACCGCAATAGGTCAATTTTTGAGCCAGGTCAATAATTCCGGTTTTGTCAGAAACACTGATGAGTGCTTGTTTAATAGT
>RRZU011348309.1_pt1 | contig 24213 bp, 19 predicted proteins | sample 2165561 | NCBI WGS metagenome assembly RRZU01 (sample SAMN10456909, study PRJNA506462) | wastewater metagenome | isolation source: wastewater sludge | place: USA: Moscow, Idaho | reverse complement strand
TGTAAAGACCCGCATGGCTTCAACCGCCGTGATGGCTCTTGTCGCCCTCGCCAACCGTTCAGGAAAGAAAGTCTGAAAATGAAAGAACTCGTTCTCGTGATCAATGCTGGTTCGTCCAGCATCAAGTTCCAGTTGTTCGAAGCCCATGAACATGATCCGATCATGCTTTACAAGGGGCTGATTGATGGCATCTATGTTGATCCGAAGTTTGTTGCCAAGGATGCCAACGACAATAAACTGACCGATGAAAGACTGCCCGCCGATTTGCCGAAGAGTCACGATTCCGCGTTGCGCCATCTGCTTGCTTGGATGCAGCCGCATCTTCATGGCCGCAAGATTGCGGCGATTGGCCACCGTGTTCTGCATGGCGGCATGAAGTATTCCGAGCCGGTTTTGATTACGCCGGAAGTTTTCGCGGTTCTCGAAGAATTCATTCCGCTTGGCCCCCTGCATCAGCCCCACAATCTGACCCCGATCCGTATCTTGAACGAATTGATGCCGGGTGTTCCGCAAGTGGCTTGCTTTGACACTGCCTTTCACATGGCCCAGCCGCCGATGCACAAACTCTATGCGCTGCCGCTGGAGTTCTCCGAGAAGGAGCACATCTATCGTTACGGCTTCCACGGCTTGTCGTATACCTATATCGCCAGCGCCATGCCGGAACTCGACAAGAAGGCTGCCGAAGGCCACACGGTTGTATGCCATCTTGGCAACGGCTCTTCCGCTGCTGCGGTAAAGGGCGGGAAGTGCCAGGCTACGACGATGGGTTTCACGGCACTGGAAGGCCTGCCGATGGGCACTCGTACCGGTTCGATCGACGCCGGCGTCGTGCTGCACTGCCTCAATCATCTGAAGATGGATGCGAAGCAGATCGAAGAACTGCTGTACAAGAAATCCGGTCTGCTCGGCTTGTCAGGTATTTCCAGCGACATGCGCGAACTGCATGCTTCGACTGATCCTCGCGCCAAACTGGCCGTCGATTTCTTCACTTACCGTATTTCGCGTGAAGTGGCCTCGCTGGCAACGGCAATGCAAGGCTTCGATGCACTGGTCTTTACTGCCGGTATCGGTGAAAACGATGACCTCGTACGTGCTGATGTTTGTGCTCGCCTGTCCTGGCTCGGCGTTGAAATCGATCTCGAAGCCAATGCCAAGCGTTCGGGTGAGCCGCGCAAGATCTCGACCGCGAACAGCAAGGTCTCCGTTTGGGTTGTTCCGACTAACGAAGAGTTGATGATTGCTCGCGCTGCAGTGAAGTGCGCAGCCTGATCAATTGATTGCGTGCAAAAAGCCGGTGGCAAAACCATCGGCTTTTTTGTTGCATATTAGGAATTTGGTGAGTTCCTGTGACATTCAATTTTCGGAAGGTCAGGATTTTCGATGAAAACCACGGAAAGCCCGTTCAAAGGCAAGACCGGCATCCGCCGGATATTCAATGCGCTTGGCTATTCGCTCGACGGGCTTGATTCAGCCTGGCGCAACGAGGCCGCTTTTCGCCAAGTCGCGCTGTTGGCGTTGTGCGGGATTGTCCTGAGCCTGTTTTTGCCGTTACCGGCATGGGGGCGAGCCGTGATTGTCGGCAGCCATATGGCAACATTGATCGTCGAATTGCTGAATTCCGCAATTGAAGCTGCGGTTGACCACACTTCGCTCGAGCACCATGAACTCGCGAAGCGCGCGAAGGATCTCGGTAGCGCCGCGCAGCTTGCCAGCCTGGTGAACTTGGCGGCGATGTGGGGAGTCGTGCTGTTTGCCTGAGTTAGTTGGGGGATTCTTTGCCGAGATCAGCCAGGAGTACGTTCAGTGCGGCGTCGGATATCAGGATTTCCTGCAGGCAAAGCAGCAGGGAAACCATCATCAGCAGCAGGCTGCAGATGAAGAGTGCGAAAGCCGTAAACGGCTGGTGAAATGCAGAAAAAATCATCGATATCATGCAGAACATCAGACTGACCACGCCGGCTGCCTGCATCCAGCGAATCAGCCAGACGCGCCGGCTCAGGTTGTCGAGCTGCAGCAGAATGCGTTCGTTCGGATTGCGTCGGTGGTTATCGTGCAATTGACGGATGATGCTGGAAATAGTCAAAAAACGATTGGTATAAGCGAGCATCAGCAGCGATATTGCAGGGAAAAGCAGTGAAGGTGTGGTAAGACTGAAGTTATCCATCTTGATCGTTCATTTATTCCTGATCGGGCTTGCCGAATTCCTTGATCACATGCTGCTGGCGACGGCTGACAGCGAGTTTTTCCGGAAGATCGCGCAAAACTGCAACCCAGCGGGCTTCTCCGCCTGATTGTACCTCTCGTTCGAATCCCGCGACCGCGTCGCGTGCGAGTAAACAATTACGGTGGATGCGCAGGAAGCGGGAACCGAATTCTTCCTCGATGCGAGTCAGCGAATCCTCGAGCAGATATTCGCGCGCGCGGGTGCGCAACGTAATGTATTTCTGTTCGGCTTTCAGATAGATCGTGTCGCAGACCGGAATCAGGTGAACGCGCCCGCGTTCGGTGACGCTGAAGTGCGTACGGACGCCGGTGGGTGTTTCAATCAGAACGGGCCTGGTCTGGCGCAACTCTTCGACGCGATGCAAAGCGGCCACGAGCCTGTCTTGGCGGATCGGTTTCAGCAGATAATCGACAGCGCGAACATCGAATGCGGCCACGCCGTAGTCCTCGAATGCGGTGGCAAAGATCACCAGCGGCGGATTGGCATAGTCGAGCAGCTTGCGTGCGACTTCGATGCCGCTCATTTGTGGCATCTGGATATCGAGGATCACCACATCGGCGTGTACTTCGGCCAACTGCGCCAGCGCGGTCATGCCGTTGGCTGCAGTGCCGACAATTTCGTGTGGGCAGACCAATGCGCAATCGGCGAGAACATCGCTGAGACGGTTCAGTGCGGGTATTTCATCATCCACCAGAAAAAGGCGCAGTGGTTTTTGCATCGGCAATCTCCTGATAAGGCAGCGCAATATGGACCTGGTAGTAGTCGCCCGACGCTTTGGTCGAGAGCGAGGCTGCCGCATCAAAATGCAATAACAGGCGTTCTCTTACATTTTCCAGTGCCATACCGTTTCCTGCGCGACCAAGTCTTTCCTCGGACGGCAGCGGGTTGCGGATGTCGATATGGACTTCATGGTGCGACCGGAAAATATTTACCTGCACGGTCCCCTGAGTCAACGCAGGTTCTATTCCATGATAGACGGCATTTTCAAGAAGTGGCTGTAAAATCAAGGGCGGAATGGCAGCTTTTTCCGGCATATTGTCGATAAACCAGTCTACCTGCAAGCGGTCGCCGAGACGGACCTTTTCGATTTCCAGGTAGCCGCGCGCGAGCTCGACTTCGCGTGCTAGCGTTGAGAGTCCGCTCTGTTTGCCCATTGCAACCCGAAACAGATCGGATAGGTTTTCCAACATCGTTTCCGCACGCCGCGGGTCGTTGCGGATCAGGGACAATACGGCGTTCAGGCTGTTGAAGAAAAAATGCGGCCGGATGCGTGCCTGCAATGCCGCCAGACGTGCTTCGGTGATGCGCGGCGACAGCGCGCGCATCCAGAGCCGGTAGTAGAAAATCAGGCCGAGCGCAGCCAAGCCGGTGACAAGTTCAAGACGCCATGACTGCGAGTCCGAAAAGGGTTCGGAAAGATCGCCATAGCAGGCGCGGACGGTCCACGCGCACAACATCGCCAGCAATACGGAAAACAACACGCCCTGGCGGTAGGGCGCACGCCCCAGCAACGGCGACAGCAAGGCGAGCATCGTAGTTGTCAGCAACAGAATCGGCTCGCACCACAAGGCTGCAGCGAGCAGGCGATCAAACCAGGCGGCCGGGTCCGGAACGGTCAGAAGCAAATAGAACATCAGTCCGAGGTTTACGCCTACCAAAGCGCGGGCGATCACGCCGATATTACGGAAATCCGGCAGGCGCGCAGGTGTATCATCTGGACGAAACATTACCTATCCTTGTTAATCTACCCGGCAAGCTCGGGCGTTATATTTTTTATAAGTATTTGATTATTAAATACTTTTAAGTTTTTGCTGTCAAATTTCGTTGCTGGAGTCTGCAACCCATTCAACCGTAATCCGCCGGATATCAATATGACACTTGCCATTGTGCAATCGCGAGCTCTTGACGGACTTGCAGCGAGTCCGGTTGCAGTCGAAGTTCATCTTGCCAACGGCTTGCCGGCCTGCAATATCGTGGGGCTGGCAGAAGCAGAAGTGCGCGAATCCCGCGATCGGGTTCGCGCCGCGCTGACAGTCGCCGGATTTGAATACCCTAACCGGCGCATCACGGTAAATCTGGCGCCGGCCGATTTGCCCAAGTCGGCTAGTCATTTTGACCTGTCGATTGCGATCGGTATTCTTGCCGCCAGCGGCCAGATTCCAGCCGACCGGCTTGGTGAATATGAATTCGCCGGTGAATTGGGCCTGACCGGTGAGCTGCGCGCGATTCGTGGCGCATTGGCATTGTCGATCGCTGCAGGCAATGCCGGAAGGGTGTTGATCATCAGCGCAGCAAGCGCCGCCGAGGCGGCGCTGATTCCGGCGACCAATGTGCTGGCGGCGAATCATCTGCTGGAAGTTTGTCGCCATCTGACCGGTACGAAGAATCTGTTGTCTCCCGCCAAGATTGAACAGGAAAACGCGACAGCGGCCTACCCTGATCTGCAGGAAGTCAAAGGCCAGCAGCAAGCCAAGCGCGCACTCGAGATCGCCGCCGCCGGCGGACATTCGTTGCTAATGATCGGTCCGCCAGGAACCGGGAAGTCCATGCTTGCGCAAAGACTGCCGGGGTTGCTGCCACCGATGACGGATAAGGAAGCGCTCGAAGCAGCGACCGTGCAATCGCTGGGCCATCGGGGACTCGATGTGCGCTGCTACGGCCAGCGTCCATACCGGGCTCCGCATCATACCGCATCGAGCGTCGCGCTCGTTGGTGGGGGCAGCAATCCGCAACCGGGCGAAGTTTCGCTCGCTCACCATGGCATTTTGTTTCTCGATGAATTGCCGGAGTTTGACCGCAAGGTGCTCGAAGTCCTGCGTGAGCCGCTGGAGAACGGGCGTATCCTGATTTCGCGTGCGGCACGTCAGGCGGAATTTCCCGCGCAATTTCAATTGGTGGCGGCAATGAATCCCTGCCCTTGCGGCTATCTCGGACATCCACGCCATGCATGTCGCTGCACGCCTGACCAGGTTAATAAATATCGCAACCGTATTTCGGGACCACTGCTGGATCGTATCGATCTGGTAGTCGAAATGCCTACCGTGCCGGACACGATACTGCTGGCATCAGCCGACGGAGAGCCGAGTGTCACAGTGCGCCAGCGTGTTGCTTGTGCGCGGGAAGTGCAGTTGGCAAGGCAAAGTCAGCCGAATCATGCGCTATCTTCCACCGATATCGACAAGTATTGCCTGCCTGACGAAACTGGCCGTACGCTTTTAATCGCCGCGATCAGTAAACTTGGCATGTCGGCCAGAGCCAGCCACCGTATCTTGCGTGTTGCGCGAACGATCGCCGATCTGGAAAATTCTGCCGTAATCCAGTCGCGTCATATTGCTGAAGCTGTGCAATATCGCCGGATGCCGGGCGGAACCTGATATCCTTAAGCGCCATCCGCGGGCGCTGCCCGCATTTTGTAAATCTGAAATGTTCCACGTGAAACATGGCCGCACCCAAATATGATGAATCTTCGGTCAAGGTCCTGAAGGGACTTGACCCGGTCCGGCATCGCCCGGGCATGTACACCCGTACCGACAATCCGCTGCATATTTGCCAGGAAGTGATCGATAACGCGGCGGATGAGGCGTTGGCGGGTTTTGCCGATCGCATCGAGGTGATGCTCTGGCGCAACCAGACGCTGCAAGTCATCGACAATGGTCGCGGCATCCCGGTTGGCATTCATCCGGAGGAAGGTGTGCCGACTGTGCAGGTTGTTTTCACGCAACTGCATGCCGGCGGTAAGTTCGACAAGAAATCTGGCGGCGCCTATGCGTTCTCGGGCGGCCTGCATGGCGTTGGCGTCTCGGTGACTAATGCGTTGGCAACGCAATTGGTTGTCGAAGTCAGGCGCGAGGGTCAACGACACCGGATCGAGTTTCGCGGCGGAGAGGTCGCTATACCGCTTGTGGGAACCGGAAGCTGCGCCAAGAAGGATACCGGAACGACGGTGTTCGTCGCGCCGGATCCGAAGTATTTCGACAGCGCGACGATTCCGCTCGGCGAACTGGAACATTTGCTCAAATCCAAGGCCGTGTTGTTGCCTGGGCTAGTTGTCGTATTGCAAATCGAACAGGCTAACGGCGAATTCACTACGCGTGAATGGTGCTATCCGGATGGACTGACTGGTTATCTGGGGGAACTCGTTGCCGGTTATGAGCAGATCATTCCGACGTTCAAAGGTGAAAAATTCATCGGTGAAGACGATGAGACTTTTTCACCCGGCGAAGGTTGTGCCTGGGCGCTGACCTGGACCGAGGATGGCCCTGTCAGCCGCGAATCTTATGTGAACCTTATTCCGACACTAGCCGGTGGCACGCATGAATCCGGCTTGCGCGATGGTGTGTTTCAGGCGGTAAAGACCTTCATCGAATTCCACAGCTTGCTGCCAAAGGGGGTGAAGCTGTTGCCGGAAGACTTGTTCAGTCGTTGCACATTCGTGTTGAGCGCGAAGGTGCTTGATCCCCAGTTCCAGGGTCAGACTAAGGATAAGCTGACGAGCCGTGATGGACTAAAGCTGGTTTCACAGGTGGTGAAATCGCCGTTTGACTTGTGGCTGAACGCGCATGTCGAACTCGGCAAGAAACTTGCCGAGCTGGCGATCCGTGCCGCACAGGCGCGGCAAAAGAATGCGCACAAGATCGAAAAGAAGAAATCGTCCGGTGTCGCGGTATTACCGGGCAAGCTGACCGACTGCGCGAGCGATGAAGCGGGACGCTGCGAGCTGTTTCTCGTCGAAGGCGATTCGGCTGGTGGTTCCGCCAAGCTTGGCCGGGACAAGGATTTTCAGGCGATTTTGCCGCTACGAGGCAAGGTTTTGAACACTTGGGAAGTCGATCGCGACCAGATTTTTGGCAATCATGAAGTCCACGATATTTCCGTTGCGATCGGTGTTGATCCACACAGGATCAGTGATGCCATCAATCTTTCCAGTTTGCGCTATGGCAAGATCATCATCATGTCCGATGCGGACGTCGACGGCTCGCATATCCAGGTGCTGCTGCTGACCTTGTTCTACCGCCATTTCCCGCAATTGATCGCAAACGGCCATATTTATGTCGCCCAACCTCCTCTGTATCGGGTCGACGTTGCTGGCGGTGGCAAGAACAGGCCGCCGCGCAAGTTCTATGCACTTGATGAAGGTGAGCTGGAGGCAATTCTTGATAAATTGCGCAACGAAAAAATCCGGGAAGGCGCCTGGAGCATCAGCCGCTTCAAAGGTCTCGGTGAAATGAATGCAGCGCAACTGTTCGAGACCACGATGAACCCTGAGACGCGTCGCATGTTGCGTGTCGCGGTAGCGCAGGACGTTTCCGCCAATACGCGCGACCTGATGCATATGCTGATGGGCAAGTCGGAAGCTTCCAGCCGCCGAGCATGGCTCGAAGCGCGCGGCAACGAGGTTGAAGCGGACATTTGATGCCGAAAGTCAGCAAAATCTACCTTGCCGGCCCCGGCGTATTCCGGCCAGATTCTCTGGAATGGGGACGGAGGTTGAACCGCGCCTGTTCGGCATTGGGGCTTGCCGGGCTCTATCCCCTCGACGGGGAAATTCCGGGAGAAATGACCAGCAAGGCCTCAACCCGGTGCTGGATTTTTGCTAATAACTGCAATCTGATCCGGCAGGCTGACGCCGTTCTGGCCGATCTGCGCGCGTTTCGTTCAGCCTGTGAACCTGACTCCGGTACCGCGTTTGAAGTCGGCTTTGCCTATGCGCTCGGGAAGCCTGTTTGGCTGTGGTTACCGGATTGCAAAGCCGGCAGCGAAATGATCAGTCGCCTTCCCTGCTATAAGTCCGATACGGGCTGGATCGATGCAGATGGATTATTGGTCGAAGATTTTGGCGTGCCGATCAATCTGATGCTCTGGGATGCCGCGTCCGGTGTGAGCTTTGATCCTGAACCTGAATCCGTCTTGGCCGCATTGGCAGCCTGGATACAAAAGAATCAATAACTGGTTTCACGTGAAACATGAATCAAGAACCTGATCTGTTTGAAGAAGCTCTCGAAGAAAACGCAGTCGCCGACGATGGCGGAAAGCGTCGTTTTGTCGAAGCGCAGGCTTCCAGCGAAGGCGATGACGGTGAAACCGTCCAGCTTGGGCTGTACGCCGAGAAAAGCTATCTCGAATATGCGATGAGCGTGGTGAAGAGCCGCGCGCTGCCGCAGGTCGAGGATGGCCAGAAACCGGTGCAGCGTCGTGTGCTCTACGCGATGCATGAACTCGGCCTCACGCATGGCGCCAAGCCAGTCAAGTCAGCGCGTATCGTCGGCGAGGTGCTTGGTAAGTACCATCCGCACGGAGATCAGTCTGCCTACGATGCGCTGGTCCGTATCGCTCAGGATTTCTCGCTGCGCTATCCGCTGATCGACGGGCACGGCAATTTCGGGTCGCGGGATGGCGACGGCGCTGCGGCCATGCGCTATACCGAAGCGCGTCTGACACCGATAGCCGAACTGCTGCTGGCGGAAATCGACAAGGGTACGACCGATTTTGTTCCGAACTATGACGGTGCATTCGAAGAACCTGTTCTGCTGCCCGCGCGCTTGCCTGTACTGTTGCTGAATGGCGCATCTGGCATTGCGGTTGGGATGGCGACAGAGATCCCATCCCACAATCTCGGCGAAGTCGCTGACGCAGCTATTGCGCTGATCAAGAATCCGGCCCTGACGACTGGTGATCTGCTTGCTATTCTGCCTGGCCCGGACTTGCCCGGGGGTGGGCAGATTATTTCCAGTGCCAGCGATATCTTGAATGCCTATGAAACTGGGCGTGGCTCGCTGAAAATGCGTGCGCGATGGAGCAAGGAAGATCTTGCACGCGGTCAGTGGCAGATTGTCGTGACCGAATTGCCTCACGGCGCATCCGCTCAGAAGGTGCTTGAGGAAATCGAGGATCTTAGCAATCCGAAGATCAGAAAAGGCAAGAAGGCGCTTTCGCAGGAACAGATGCAAACCAAGCAGCTGATTCTGTCCGTGCTCGATCGGGTACGTGACGAATCCGGCAAGGATTCTCCAGTGCGATTGGTTTTTGAACCCAAGTCATCGCGCCAGAATCCGGACGAGCTGGTGAACCTGCTGCTGGCGAACACCTCGCTTGAAACCAATCTACAGATCAATATGGTCATGATTGGCCGTGACGGCCGCCCTGCGCAAAAATCGCTGCAAGCCATACTGCAGGAATGGATCGACTTCCGCTTCACTACCGTGACACGCCGTACTCAGCATCGCTTGGGTCAGGTCAACGACCGCATCCATATTCTCGAAGGCCGTTTGATTGTTTTCCTGAATATCGACGAAGTGATCCATATCATCCGTGAGTCGGACGAACCGAAAGCTGCGTTGATCGCACGTTTCAATCTGTCTGACCGGCAGGCTGAGGATATCCTGGAAATTCGGCTGCGCCAGCTGGCCCGGCTTGAAGGTATCAAGTTGGAACAGGAGCTTGCCGAACTCCGGAATGAAAAGGAACAGCTTGAAACGCTACTGGCAAGTTCTGCTGCGATGCAGAAGCTGGTCATTAAGGAAATCGAGACTGATCGCAAAAAATATGCGGATCCGCGCCGTACGCTGATTGAGAAAGCCGAACGTGCGATCGTGGAAGTTGCCGTCGTTGATGAGCCGACGACAATCATTCTGTCCGACAAAGGCTGGCTACGCAGCCGCCAGGGTCATGGCGTCGACTTGCAATCGCTGACCTTCAAGGATTGCGACAAACTGCTTGCGATGATCGAATGCCGCACCGTGGGCCAAATTACCTTGTTTGGTAGCGATGGCCGTGTTTATACCATCGCTGCCTCAAGTGTGCCAGGTGGGCGCGGAGACGGCGTGCCTGTCACGACGCTGGTCGATCTTGCCGCCAAGACCCGAATCACACAAATGCTGACAGCCAATGCGCAGGATTGGTTGATCATTGCCAACAGTGCCGGCTATGGCTTTACTTGCCAGTTCGAAAACCTGCTTTCGCGTCAAAAGGCCGGCAAGAGCTTTATCACGCTGGAAAATGGGGAATCCCTGCTCAAGATTTCGAGTTATGTTCCACGTGAAACATCTCTGGTGGCTTGTTTGGCTAAGTCCGGCAAGTTGCATCTGTTCCCGCTGGCCGAATTCAAGCAGCTTTCCGGTGGCGGCAAGGGCGTGATCACGATGGCGCTCGATGACAAGGATGGCCTGTCCGCGATTACAGTCAGCGATGGTGAGGTCTTGAAGCTTTCCGGAACTGGACGCGGCGGCAAGCCGATCGAGTTGGTGCTGGATGCCAATGACATGGCGCCGTATATCGGCAAGCGAGCCAGGAAGGGCAAGCCGATCAATGCGGGTTTAAAATTCCCCGGGTTCTGATTTTTTATCAGGGACAAAAAACCGGAAAGCGCAGGCTTTCCGGTTTTATTTTGTGGAAACGCTATCTATTTGAAAATACTGGAGAAATTTCGGGCGGTATTTTCAATATCCTCAGACTCAAACAGTGCGGCGATTACCGCGATGCAATCTGCGCCGGCGGAAACCACTTCATGGGCATTGGTCAGCGTGATTCCTCCGATCGCAACAATTGGTGCAGAAAATTCGGCGCGTGCAGAACGGATCAGTTCCGGGCTTGCGCGTCGGGCAAGCGGTTTGGTGCCCGAGGCAAATACCGCGCCAAACGCGACATAATCGGCGCCATTGGCCAGCACGGTGCGAGCGAGCGTCAGGTCGTCATAACACGATGCGCCAAGCAGCTTTCCTTGCGGAAGTCGGGCGCGTGCTTGGGCGAGATCGCCATCAGCGCTCCCCAGATGTACGCCGTCGGCATCGGTCTGCAATGCCAATTCCAGATTGTCGTTGATGATGAAGCAGGCGCCATAGCGGCGCGTCAGCGCACGCAAAGCCTTGGCCTGTTCAAAGGCCAGCAGGGAGTCTGCGAGCTTGTTGCGGTACTGCAGGATCGCCGCGCCTCCAGCCAGGGCCGGCTCGACCCTGCGCAATAGTTCGGTGGTATCCGCGAGATCCGGCGTAATGGCATAAAGTCCGCGCATCATGGCCCTGCTCTTTCGGTTGCCAGATCGTTTTCCGGTCGTGCCCAGAACAGCCGATCCGGAATCAGCTGACCCATGCCGGGGCGGTAGGCGTTCTTCAGCGATTGCCAAGCGTATTCCTGGGCATTCTGGACTGCATCAGGGACAGTGGAGCCGCTTGCGATCATGGCGGCGATCGCTGATGCCAGCGTGCAGCCTGAACCGTGATAGCTGCCAGGCAGACGAGCACAGCTATGACTGCCCGCGCGGCCCTTTTCCGTATACAGCGTATTGACCACCTGCGGGGTGTTTTCATGTGTGCCAGTGATCAGTACATATTGGCAGCCGCATTCGATCAGGCGTGCCGCTGCGATATCGAGCGGCAGGTCTTCCTGTTCATCCGGCTCATCCGAAACGAGGTGGCGGGCTTCGATGCTGTTAGGAGTGATGATCTGCACATGGGGAAGCAACAGTTCCCGCATTGCGCCAATCAGCTCTTCTTCGGCCAGGGCATCACCCCGACCGCTGGCCAGAACCGGATCGAGGATCACCGGAATCTGCGGATAGTCCGAGGCGATACCTGCGATGACGGCAAGGTTTTCCACGCTGCCCACCATACCGATCTTGATCGCGTCGACATGCATGTCTTCAAGGACCATCCGGGCCTGATCATCGAGCCATTCCGCTTCAATGGGCAGGAAATCCTGTACGCCGGCGGTGTCCTGTACTGTGATCGCGGTCACTACGGGCAGCACATGGCAGCCGAGCGAAGACAGCGTCAGAATATCTGCGGCCAGACCGGCGCCGCCGGAAGGATCGTTACCGGCAAAAACAAGTACGACAGGCGGTTTGGCTCTCATGGGATAAAAGATTGGTTAAAATCCGATTTTACCTCAGCTTGCATAGCAGACCTCTTATGAGTAAAAAACTCACACTGTTGTTCACCGCCGCGCTGCTTGCCGGCTGCCAGCAGATCAGTACGACTCAGGGTGGCGCGATAGGTGCGAACCGCCAGCAAAGCATGAGCATGCTTCTCAGTCCTCAGCAGGTCGACCAGATGTCGGAAAAGGCGTATGCCGAGGAGACCGGCAAGGCACGCAAGAAAGGGGCGCTGAATACGAATGCCGCGATGACAACGCGCGTACGGGCCATCGCCGATCGACTGATTTCCCAAGTTGCCGTTTACCGCTCCGACGCATTGCGCTGGAAATGGGAAGTGAATGTCGAAAACAGCCCGGACGTGAACGCCTACTGCATGGCGGGCGGCAAGATCATGGTCTATTCCGGGATCATCGAAAAACTCAAGCTCAGCGATGACGAACTGGCCCAGATCATGGGCCATGAAATGGCGCATGCGCTGCGCGAGCATACCCGTGAACGGATGTCCGAAGCCTATACGCGGCAACTGGGCTTGTCGCTGCTTTCCGCCGCGACTGGTGGCAGGTACGACGGCTATCTCGACATGGCCAATCAGGTTGCCACTTATGCCTATTCCATGCCGAACAGCCGCGAACATGAAATCGAGGCTGACATGATGGGACTCGAACTGGCCGCCCGTGCCGGTTATAACCCGCATGCCGCAATCTCGCTTTGGCAGAAAATGGCCCAGGCTGGCGGAAGCCAGCCGCCGCAGTTCCTTTCTACCCACCCGTCGCGCAGCACGCGGATCAGCGAACTGCAGGCAAGAATTCCTGTTGTGATGCCGCTTTATGAAAATGCGGTCAAACGCCACCCTACCCCCGCAAAGGCAAAACTCTGATGGCAACCGAAATCGAACGCAAATTCCTGTTGGCCAGCGATAGCTGGCGTGGCCAGATTGGCCAGTCAATCCGCATCGCTCAAGGCTACCTTGCGACTGACCCTACCGTGCGTGTGCGGATCAAGGGAGAGACCGGATTTCTGACGATAAAGGGTAAAAGTCTGGATGGAATCAGTCGTTCCGAGTTCGAATATCCGATTCCGGTTGCCGATGCGCTTGAATTGCTGAAACTCTGTCCGAAGGTGCTCGACAAGACTCGCCATTTGGTGAATTTCGGTGGTTTTACCTGGGAAATCGACGAATTTCATGGCGAGAATGCCGGGCTGATCGTCGCGGAGCTGGAATTGCCGGCTGTAGATACCCCCTATTCCAGGCCGGACTGGCTTGGAGAGGAAGTGACCGGCGACGTGCGTTATTACAACAGCATGCTGTCCCAGAACCCATATTGCCGCTGGTAGTCCGGCTGTTTCTCAGGAGCAGGAACCTGCCGTCGTTTTTTTGACGGTCGCCGCGCCGGTGGTGCTGATGTGGATCTCGCGTTCCTGACTGCCAACAGGATCAGACTGGCATATTGTCAGTTGGGCGGTTTCCGTTCCCACGCCAGTTGGGCTGAAGCTCAGGATGCTGTCGCCACGGGTCTGGATCACTTGCAGACCGGAAGGCAATGCCTGCTGGTGCTGGATGACAGTATCCGCTGCCGTAATCACGATCCAGCCCTGTTCCCAGGCGCCGGTGCAACTGGCGCCATCAGATGAGGCGCACAGCCGAACCGGCTGATTGCGTTTGATGGCTTCTCCGCGCGCCAGATGGGCGCTTGCCACGAGGCTGTTTGCCTGTGAGGTCAGCTTGGTGCCGAGCATGATCTCCTTGAAGGAGGGTGCCGCGATTGCAAGCAGGATGGCCAAGACAGCGACGGTAACCGCCAGCTCGACAATGGTGAAGCCGCGCATGCGGGCTCGCACAGGTTTCCTGAAAATAGCAATCTGGCGATGAAGTGCCATGGTCAACCGTCCTAATCCTGGATATACCAGTAAGCCCTGCCCTTCGGTTGCGTCGACGAGGTCGGGGGAGTGGGTTTTCCGCCTTCAAGCGGAGAATCTGGCTTGGCGCCAATCACGAATGGCACGGCTGGACCCGTTCCTGCGCCGCCGGGGCCGTCCAGTTTCACCATGCCGGCGACTGGAGAAGGCGGCAGACCACCGCCTGCAACGGTTTGATACCGGGTTCCGTCCATTCCAGCGGCATTGGCATACGAGATGTTGTAGACGCGTGCGGTGCCCAGGTTGGATACGCAAGCTCCGGCGGTCGGCGCGGTCGGTGTATGGGTGCTGAATGTGGTTGTTCCGAAGACGGTAATCGCTGAAGTCACAACTTGCTCGCCGGCGCTCAACCCAAGATACCAGCCTTTTTTAGTCGCAAGCTCGGCTTTCGAAGGTGTGGCGCTGGTGGTGATCGATAGCAGTGAATCCAGAGTAATCAACCCGCCAGCTTCCGAAGTCAGCCACGCCGGATCGGACGGATTGTCCTTCACCATGAAGAAATAGTTGCTTACGCTATTGGCGGAAGTATAGCTCGCGAGCGGTTTTTCCCGGTCGCCGGAACCCACCAGCAACGAATAGACGTTACCCTCCTTGATGATGTCCGGCGCATAGAGGAATTTGCGGTTTGCCGTGTCGGTGCAGGATCCGACCGTATTGCAGCCCAGCGAGGCAATCTTGGTCATGGTCCAGCTGGCCGGGGCTGCCGACGACATGCCGGAGATGCGGTAAATGTTTCCGCCCAGATCGACCACATAAGCCCACTTGGCCAGGCCAGTGGTGCTGGCCGGGTCGGGAACCGTAAAGATGTCGGCAACAACAGGGCGGTCGGTGTCGAAAGTCTTGAGCAAGGTGCCGTCATTGGCATCGAGCACATAGACATGCTTTCCCTTGGAGGTCGGGCTGCAGGAATTCGGATCGGAATCCTCACAGGTATCGTAGCCGCCGCCCATGATTAGCATCGGCTTGGCGCCGGAATCATAGCCGTTCGACTTGAATAATTTTGCCGAAGACCAGGTCTGGCCGATGCCGGAAAAACCGGCCGAGCAGTCAGTATCGTTATCCTGATTCGGGCAGCCTTTTTTCCATTTTAGTGTTGGCGTGGCCAAATCGCTGAAGTCGAACGCATACAGCACGCGGCCGCCACGGCGCATTGCCGCGTAGATCCAGGCATGGTCTGCGGTCTTGTCTGCGGTAACCGGCCCGTCAAAGCCATAGGGCTTGGGCAGCGGAGTCGGCGAAGTGACGATCGTGCCGCGATAGCTGATCGTCGTCTGGTTATCGCGTACGCGCTTGATCTGGGAATAGAACTCCGGGGCAACGAAAGCAAACAATTCGCTGCCGGCGGGAACTGACCCTATGCTTTCCGTGCGATTGCCGTTCACCGCGCGCAGGATGCCATCATTTCCTCCATAAAAAACAATAACTTGCGGAGATGTGTCAGAGCCAAAGTTGATCGCGACCGGACGCGAATGCACGACATCGGCATGGATGGACGGGCGCATTTCGGTTGTGGTGATTTGATTATTATTTTCATCTCTGATATCTAGCCCTTTCTCCCAGTTGACCAGCGCATCCCGTTCACTGGCGTTCGCGGAGTCCAAGCCGAACTTGTCCGGAGCAATGGTAGTGCTGAAGTCGGTCAGTGCCGTGCAGGAGGCAAAAACGCTGGAACAGGTTTTCAGCGGGCGGTTTGTCGTACTGCGTAGCTGGTAGGCCTGCGCGCCCTTCTCGACGATATTGCCGTCCGGATAATTCGAACTATCCGAATTGGCCACGGTAAGGCACCCGCCTTGCGGATTAAATGACCAGTAAGTATCCACCGTTGTCGGAGTCCAGAAGCTGCGCGCGCACTCGGTGATAAAGCCGGTATTTGAATTGATGGCGCTGTTTCCTGCGGCATCGAGCGTCTTCAGATCGCTTCCGATCACGCCCAGCTTGTACTGCTTCAGGTTGCCGGACCAGCGAGGCAAGCCGTTGCCGTCCGGGCGGAACATGCCGATGAATATCTGGTTCAGGTAAGTGCCTTGGGTATTCACGCTGACCGGCAGGCTGACCGAAGCGAATACGCTGTTGACTGACTGGATTTCGGAAAAAATCGTATTCAGCGCATTGCTGATATCGGCGCCGCTGGAGCTGACAGAAAAATACTTGCCGTTGCTGACTGAAGCCATGCTTTTCAGTAGTGCGGTCCAGCCCGGCCCTTGTCCAGTGCTGATCTTGTCGACATCGACGGTGTAGGTCACGACGCCATGGCTGCTCTTGCGCAGGAACTTGGCCCATTCGTCACCAACGTTGTCCTGCGAGCCGCTCGGAGAAATCGGGATCGCTGTCGTCGCGCCGGAGATCCCGGCAGCGGTTGCCGCGCTGCTAAGTTCATTGGTCGCGGCAGTTGTGTCGTTCGTATTGTCCTGGGCTGCGCCGTTGCTGATATAGATGATGAAATTCTTCGCGCAACTGCCCGGAAGAACCGGGCTTAGATAGGGCGAGCCATTCTTGGACGCCAGCGCGTTGTTGGGCCGTGCGTTGTTGTCGACCAGCGCGTAGATTGCATTGGAGGCTGCAGTTCCCGAGGTGTTTCCGGTGTAGTCGGTCTTGATCTTGCCGTTGCCGGCGTACGGCGCCATGCCATAGAAATAGCGGTAGGCTTCCACCATGGTCTTGCCGAGCTTACCGCCGTTGGATTTGTCGCCGAGTTTATCGAAGCTGTTCAACAATGCCATGTATTTGGGCTTGTTGTCGCTGTTCAGCTCGCGCACCGCAGCCCGGATATAACCGCCGTCGCTGTTGGAATTGCTGCCGCCGGTTTCGGTGAACAACATCAGGCCGACCCGGAATTTTCCGGAACCGTCGGCCTTGACCGGCAGGCTGTTCACCGTCGAAACCAGCGAGGCGATTTCATTGGTAAAAGCATTGTTCCAGTTTGCCGTGTTGTCGAGCAGGATCAGCACATTGGGCAGATCCGTTGCCGTGGGCGGCGGCTGGACAAACAAGTCGATATCCTCGGCCCAGGACGGCGAATGAAAAACCAGCAAGGCTGCGGTCAGCAGGCCGGAAAGAAAACGGTTTTTCATGATGATTCTCCTGTCTGCAATCTTTTTCACGGGCATACCGCGTCTTTTTCCGCCTGCGAAAGCAGGACCCGTACGCCGGAGCGCACGCGAACCGCTGCGCCGCCGATATTACTGTTGTCGGCGACCGTCGCATCGATTTCCCACGTTGTATTCCAGGTCGATGCCGCCGACATGGATGTGGGCAGTGCAAGGCTGCTGGGCGTTGCCTCTCCTGCCACCGTTGCCCGGATACACACCGGTTCGGCGATGGCGACGGCATAGTCGGTCGTACCGTCGTTGTTGATGTCCACGTTGATGGTTTCTGCAGCCGGCGCAGCGGTAAATGGCGAACTGATCACCTGCTCGATTGCCTTGTTGGCCGCGGCGGTCGCTTCGTTGCGGAACTGCATGTTGCCGACTGACTTGAAGTTCGAATTGCTCAGGGCCAGAAACGCCAGCACCATCATCGTGATCAGAATCATCACGATCAGGCTGACGACCAGAGTCACGCCGCGCTGCGAAAAAGCCGTTGCCTGATTCATGGCGTTTCCCTTCTGCCGGAGATATTGGGCAAGCGCACCACGGTTGAAAAAACATGGCGTTTATAGTGATCGTTGAACGGGCCGAGCGAAGTTTCGCCGAGCTGATAGGTCTTGGTATCCGTATAGCCGCGTGATGGTTCGCGGTTGCGCGCCAGCACATACATTTTGACGGCGGTGACATTCATCAGCTGTTCGGCGGTACATGGGCTGGCCGTGGTGCAGCGGATGAATTCGTCAGGGGCGCCGTCGCCGCGGTTGGTCGGGATGCGTTTCGTATCCGGATCCTGCCAGACGATCGCCGAGGCATTGATTGCGGCGCCAGTTTTGCTCTTGTTGTCGACGCCAAGCTCAACGCGAAAGCCCTCGATTCCCTCGATCAGGGCAACCGCTTCCTGATGGGTGGTTCCGTCGAAGCTGGAGCGGACCAGTGTCGGGATGCCATCCCCGGCCGTCACGGCAAAATCGCGGATGTAATACAGGTTGGAAACGAATTTGCGCTTGTCTGCCGCAGGGGTTGTGCTGGGTGTTGCCGTTGAAATCGTGCAGCTCCCCGCATCCTGTGTATCCCGCTTGTGCAGGACGGTGGCGGTGTTGTTGCTCAGGTCGAAAACGGCTTCGGTCGCAGGCAGGCAGGTACTGGGCAGCGTGCTGGACTGGAAATAAACCTTGTTGGCGTCGACGGCCTCGCAATGCCCCTGTCCGGGCAGGCAGGTCTCGGCATGGCGGACGAGCAGCACGTCCGTGTTGGCTTTGGGACTAGCCACAATGCCGCTGCATACCGATAGAGTCGGAGACGGAACGGGCGAGGCGATTTCGTAACTCTGGAGCGGAATGCCGACGAGGTTGATTTTGTGCTGGGGGGTCCAATTGGCCGTGCTGTATTCGAGGCAAGGGTCGGGAACTGTTGAGGGAATGTCGGTTGGCGTATCGGTAAAAACCAGATTGTCGAAATCAGGAATATGAGTACCCCAAAATCCTGCATGGGCAATGTCTTTTTCCAGCAACTGGATCGCGAAGCGGCCGTTCTCGATCAGGTTGTTTGCCCTGGCCATTTCGGCATTGGTGAGGCTGGTATTCAGGAACAGCGACAGCACTCCGGCCACCATCAGCAGGCCGATTGTAAGCGCCACCATCAGTTCAACCAGGCTGAAGCCGGTTTGGCTCCGCTGCTGCTTGGCTGGGAAGTACGGGGTTGTTTTCATGGCGTGGCCTATAGCGTGGCGATGCGGACGATGCTGGTCACGACGCGTCGGCAGCGGTCCCCGGTGCAGGCTGAGCCTGTCGCGCCATCGTAGCTGCCCTGCCCGCAAGCCAGGTTGGCCGATGGTGCGGTCAACGGCGCCATGCCCTGCCAGGCGACGGTAATCAGGTATTCATTGTTGCCGAGGCTTTCCACGCAGCCGCGTCCGCCGACCATCGCGCCGACCTTGCTGCTGCCGGTGGTTTCCGCGGCGCCTTGCAGCGCATTGCACCATTCGCTGGCATCGCTCTGTTGCCGGGTGGTCGGCGCCGTCGGGCATGACATTCCCACGCCAAGCGCTGAAGCCGTGACATAGTCGGCCGCATGGTTGCGGTTGTTAGCCAAGCGGCCGGCCATGTCGTTCAGCAGAATCAGCGCCTGGGCGCGCTGGTAGGATTCCATTTCGGAAACCTGCAAGCGGGCCTGCAAGCCGGCGAGTCCGAGCAGTCCAACGGTCAGGATGAACAGGGTTACAAGCACTTCAATCAGGGAAACGCCCTTCTGGGCATTCAGGCGACAAGGTTTCATGGTTACCATTTCCCGGCGGGTTCCTTGACTCCGGCACTGGTCAGGGAAAGATTGCCGTCGGCCGACTGCTTGCCGGTTGCGGTGAACGAGATCGTGAAGGCGGGCGGCGGGCCGTCGGATGTGGTGATCGAGTAGCTGTAATAGCTGCCGATATCGCCCGGCAACGAATAGCCGGCGCCTTCCAGCGTGGTCTTGTCCGCATACATCCGGTTCGCCAGGAAAAACTCCTGCTCCTTGCTCGCAAGGCTCATCATTTCGGCTTGCGCTGCCGTCCGACGTGCCCTGCGCACATATTGTTCGTACGACGGATAGGCGATCGACGCCAGAATGCCGATGATGACGACCACGATCATCAATTCGATCAGCGAAAACCCCTTCTGCCAATGAGTCTTTCTCATCTCTTCACCTTTTCTTACATGTACCAATGATAATGTACCCGTGTTTTGCTTTCTAGCATCTTCCGATAAAGGTTCAGGTCGTGGCGCTGAACGGTTGAATGGTCCATGACTGATTGCGCAGAGCTCCGGAAGGTTCAATAATCGGGCGGCGATCAGGCGTGCTAAGCGAGAGCCGCTCAGAAAACCGCAAAAACAAAAAGATTATATTAATCAATAGGTTATGTTTACGGATGCTATGCGTGAATGCGGCTGGCAATCGTGATGAAAGGATGAAGGAATGACCAGGAACGAACAGCTTTTTGCCCGTGCCCGGCGCCATATTCCGGGGGGCGTCAATTCACCGGTGCGCGCATTTGGCTCGGTCGGCGGAACGCCGCCTTTTTTGGTCAAGGGTGAAGGGGCATCTGTCTGGGATGCCGATGGCCGGCGCTATATCGATTATGTCGGCTCGTGGGGGCCGCTGATTCTCGGGCACGCGCATCCGGCAGTGGTTGAGGCGGTCGAGCGCGCAGCGCGCAATGGTCTGAGCTTCGGCGCGCCGACCGAGGCCGAAATCGACCTTGCCGACCTGTTGTGCGAGTTGCTGCCGAGCCTGGAGCAGGTGCGGCTGGTTTCCAGCGGCACTGAGGCGACGATGAGCGCAATCCGACTCGCACGCGGCTATACCGGGCGTGACAAGCTGGTGAAATTCGAGGGCTGCTACCACGGCCATTCGGACAGCTTGCTGGTCAAGGCCGGCTCCGGACTCTTGACCTTCGGCAACCCGTCATCGGCCGGCGTTCCGGCTGCCGTTGCCGGCGATACGATCGTGCTGCCCTACAACGATGTGGCGGCGCTGGAAACGCTGTTCGCCGCCCGGGGCGAGGGAATCGCCGCGGTCATTGTCGAGCCGGTAGCCGGCAATATGAACCTGGTGCAAGCCAGCCCGGAATTCATTGCCGCGTTGCGCCGACTGACCGAGCAGCACGGCGCGTTGCTGATCTATGACGAGGTGATGACCGGCTTTCGGGTTGGACTGCGGTGCGCGCAGAGCTTGCACGGGATCAGGCCGGATCTGACCACGCTCGGCAAGGTGATCGGCGGCGGCATGCCGTTGGCGGCTTTTGGCGGGCGTGCCGAGATCATGGCGAAAATGGCGCCGCTCGGCCCGGTTTATCAGGCCGGAACGCTGTCGGGCAATCCGCTATCGGTCGCGGCGGGACTCGCTACGCTGAACGAGATTCGCAAGCCGGGTTTCTTCGAGGATCTGACGGCCAAGACCTGCCAGCTGACCGATGGCTTCAACACGATCGGCCGGGAAATGAACATCCCGTTCTGCGCGCAGAGCGTCGGCGGCATGTTCGGAGTGTATTGCCTGGAAAACTTCCCGCAAAGTTTTGCGGACATGCAGAAAAGTGACGGTGCCCGATTCAATGCGTTCTTCCACGGCATGCTGGAGCAGGGCATCTATCTGGCGCCATCGGCATTCGAGGCGGGATTCGTGTCGGCGAGTCATTCGGCCAACGACATCGCCTCGACGCTGGCAGCGGCGAGGCGATTTCTGTCCGGCGTTTAATCGAGGATTTCGCGCCAGTTCAGGCGGATAGCCTTGCCGGCAGCCCGGCCGAAATTGCCGGGAAGCTCGTTGATCTGGCCGTTATTGTTGCCGTTGCCGTTGCCGGAGCCGGCGTCGCCCGAGGTATAAACCGCCCGAATCTTGCCTTTTGGACTCTTGAGAAACTGGACCTTGATCAGGGTCGAGGGCGATTCAAAATACGCGATGATCGTGTCGCTGCCGGACTTGTCGGTCAGACGGCTCTTGGCCGAATCGTAATCGACGACATAGACGCGGCTGCTGGCGCCCGGTGAGCACGGATCACTGGTCGCCGGGATATAGCCGGTCCAGGCAATCAGGCCTTCGTTGGCGGTTAGTGCGGAGCTGATTTTTTCCGCGGTCCCGCTGGTGACGGCCAGATCGAAATACCAACCCATTGGCCGGTTTGCATCTTCGCTATACCCCGTGGTCAGATCGGCAACGGCGGCCATGTTGCTGCGGCTGACCGGAAAGCCACCGGTGACGACGGTGGGCAGCTTGGTTTCGTTGTTCGATGCCGAGCCATAGACCTTGCTGAGGCTGCCGTCGCGGATTGCATACAGGGTTTGCTGTTGGGCATCCGTGAAGTCGGTCGTGTCGAGCAGCTTGCCGGTGCCAACGAACACCCAGCGTTTCACGCCGTCACGGCCAATTTCGATCATTGGCGCCGTGGTGACCGGCTGGGGATTGCCGCTGCCGTCTTTGAGTTCGGCGATCTTGGTCGGCGCACTGTAGGCGGACGTTGTGCCGCGCAGGTCGAAGCGCCACAGGTTGCCGAGCAGATCGCCGCCGTAGACATAGTCGAGCGTGTAGCTGGCAAAGGACGGAATGAATGCCGCGGGGTTGGCAAAGCCGCTCGGGTTGGAGGCGCTGCCAGCCCCGGTGCCGATCTTTTCGATCAGCGCGCCGGTCTTGGCGTTCAGGATATAAAGCCAGCCTTTGCCGGAGGCATTGTTGTAACCGGAGGAAAGGATGACGACCCAGCCGTCTCGAGCCGTTTTGGCAATGATTGGACGGCCATAAGAATATCCCATGTCTTCGTCGGTGAATTCCCACAAGACCTTGCCGGCGATGGCTGTTTCCGATGTCCAGTCGGAGGGATTGGTCACGTCGATCGCGTAATAGCCGCGCCCGCCCTTGCCCAAGCCTCCAACCAGGATCGTGTGCCAGTCCCCGCCGGTCTTGTTGCCTTTGGTATTGGCAAAATCGACGTCGCGAGTAACTGGAGTGTGATTCACATAGTATTTGTGGACAAAACCGTCGAGCTTGGTGCGCGCCTGCAGGCCATCTGTTGTTGGATAGGTCGGCCCTGTCAGTACAAAGCTGGGAATATAGGCCCACAGTTCCTTGCCGGCGGTGTCGGCCGGGTTGGTTGTTGCTGTGCCGACATCGCCGTTGAACGCGTGCAGCATGCCGTCATTGGCGCCGACGAATACGGTTTTGGGGCGCTGGGCGTATTTGTCTTTGAAGCCGGAATAGCCCTTATCCGCGCTATAGCTCGCGGAAGGTGCGCCAACCACGGTGGCTTCCGAATCGACGATGTCGCCCAGAACATTCTTGCGAGCGCGGAACTGGGTGCCTTCCTTGCTGCGGTTGCCGCGCAGGTATTCGAGCATGTCCTGGCTGTTGCCAAGATAGGATTTCTGCGCTGAGGTCAGATTAGCAAGGCGGAACGGGATGCCTGCTGTGCCATTGTGGGAAATCACCTTGCGGGCGCTATCCCATCCGCTGCCGGCCACCAGCGCATCAAGCAGCGGCATCGCGCTCCACTTGTAATTGAGCACCAAATGGTCGTTGCTGTCGAATTTGGCCAGATAGCCGCGCACATCGCCGGTCCAGTATTTCGAATTGTATGAGACCAGATAGGCTCCGCCTTCGGAATTGTCGGACGGATAAGTCACGGTGCTGAAGGTTGCACCCGCGCTCGACAGGTTGCGCGACAGCGCACTGTTCATGATCGAATTCAGCGAAGCGATCATCAGGTCGGGCCGGCTGCCATAGAAATAGTTATCCGGTGTGCCGTCCTTGTTGGTATCCCAGGTCGTATCGTTGGCGGGTTTGCCATCGCCGTTCAAATCCTCGAAGCCGCCATATTTGGCGCCGAGCCACATCTGGTTGTTGATTTCGCTGCCGGAGCCGTTTTCCCGTACGTCGACGAAATACGATTTGACCTTCTGCGTATTGGTGGTCCAGGGTTTGCCGTCGACGCTGGGCAGGATGTCCACCGTGTTGGCCCAGTAGGCCAATGCGCTGATATGGTAGGTGTTTTTTCGGCCTGAGTTGCGGTAATACGTGGTCAGATCCAGGCCTGCATAGGGTGTCAGGGTTTGTTCCAGGCTCTTTACGTTGATGGAGGAATCATCCTCAACGCTGATCGGGTGGCCACTGTAGCCGGTGAGAGTGTTGCCGGGAATGGCGACGTCGGTATGGCAGTTCGCGTCGGCGATGCCGACGATATTGCTTTGCTGGCACCAGTACTGGATCGGCCGCTGGTTGACATCGCTTTCGTCGGCGATCGACTGGATGACCGGGAAGCCGTCAAACATCGCGGAATTCAGTCCGGAAACATAGTCCGCCGGTGGGGCCATGTTGCGCAGCGAGCGCAGCGAAGCATAGTAAAGTTCGGAGAAGGGGTCATTGCTCTTGTAGCCGTTGGCTTTGCCGAACTTGTTCAGGTAGTTGATTACGCCGCTTTGCTTGACCTTGCCTCCGTCCGTTTCTGCGGAAGTCAGCATGCCGGCATCGGGGTGGGCGACATAAACACCGGTATTCGCATCCCATTCCTTGTAGGGGTTGTCGCTGCCAGCGCCCGAATTCTGCGCATAGGTCGGGCCAACCGATTTCATTTTTGCCCGGATCACGCCGCCGGCGCG
>RRZU010158935.1_pt1 | contig 24216 bp, 25 predicted proteins | sample 2165561 | NCBI WGS metagenome assembly RRZU01 (sample SAMN10456909, study PRJNA506462) | wastewater metagenome | isolation source: wastewater sludge | place: USA: Moscow, Idaho | reverse complement strand
GTCTATGCCCCGCAGGTGCGGGCGGCGTGCTGGCAGGCGCTGCAAACAGGGCCTGGGTCTGCTGTATCCAATTAATGGTCAAAAGCGCTGCTAACCCAATGCTGGCAAGCGCAAGCAGCTATGGTTTTTGATAGCAACATTGGCTCACGCTGGTGCCAGCACCAGCTTGCCCACGCGTTCCAGGTTGGTGTGCTGGCGTGCCAGCCACAAATCGTAGGCATCTTGCATGGCTAGCCAGCTTTCGGGGCTGCGCCCGAGGGCTTTGGACAGGCGCAGCGCCATGTCTGGGGTGACGCGGCTGCTGCCTTTGAGCAGGCGGCTCAGGGTGGAGGGGGCTACGTCGAGCTTTGCGGCCAATTCGCGCCCGCTGATGCCGAAGGGCTCCAGATATACCTCGGTAATGAACTCGCCAGGATGGGGTGGGGCGTGCATGTGCATATCAGTGGTAGTCCTCGTAATCCAGAACATGGGCGTTGCCGTCACGAAACTCAAAGGTCACGCGCCAATTGCCACTCACGGTGATGGCCCAGCGCCCCTGCATGTCACCTTTGAGCGGGTGCAGGCGAAACCCCGGAATGTCCATGTCATCCACGGTGCTGGCGGTGTCCAGTGCAGCCAGTTGCATGCGCAGGCACCGGGCATGGGCTGCTTGCACGCCTGATGTATTGCCTGTTTCAAAAAGACGGCGCAGGCCTTTGTGTCGGAACGACAAAATCATGCGAGCAATCTACCATGTTGCGCACCACGCAACAAACGCATGACCATGGTGCTGGCTCAAATCGCCTGCGGGTCCACATCCACCAGCCAGCGCACCACGGCTTTGTGCTCGCGGCGCAGGGTGTGCAGCAGCGGGTGCCAGGCGGCCAGGAAGGCTTGCAGGGCGCGGCGGTCGGGGCTTTCCAGCAGCATTTGTGCGCGCTCGATGTTGGCCACGCGTTGCACCGCCAGCGGTACGGGCGGGTACACAAACACATCGCCCTGGCCTGGCAGCTGCGCCTGCTGCGCGGCTTGGTGGGCGGCTTGCAAGAAGGCTTGCGCGGCCTCTTGGCTGCGGGCGTCGGCGCGCACCAGCGCTTGGTAGGCGAAGGGGGGCATAGAGGCGCTGCGGCGCTCGTCCAGTTGTTGCGCGGCAAAGGCGGGGTAGTCGTGGCGGCGCAGCGCGGCAAACAGGGGGTGCTCGGGGTGGTGGGTCTGCAGCCACATTTCCGGGCGGCTGCCTTGCGTGGCCATGTACTGCGCATCGCGCCCGGCACGCCCGGCGGCTTGCAGCAGCAGGGCAAACAAGCGCTCGGGGGCGCGAAAGTCGCTGGAAAACAGTTGTCCGTCGGGTTGCACCGCGGCCACCAGGGTGATGCGGCGAAAGTCGTGCCCCTTGGCCACCATTTGCGTGCCCACCAGCACATCAACTTCACCCGTGTGGACTTGTTGCAACTGCGTCTCTAGCGCCCCTTTGGCGCGGGTGGAGTCGGCGTCAATACGCACCACCCGCACCGCCCGCCCTGCCGGGGTGATGACGTTGCGCAGCAGGTGCTGTAGTTGCTCTTCCACCTGCTCGGTGCCCCGGCCTACGGCGGCAATGTCCAAGTTGCCGCAGGCTGGGCAGGCACGGGGCACGGGCTGGCTGCTGCCGCAGTGGTGGCAGCGCAACGTGCGGTCGATTTTGTGGAACACCTGGTGCGCGCTGCAGTGGCGGCAATCGCTTTTCCAGCCGCAGGCGTGGCAGTGCAGCACGGGGGCAAAGCCGCGGCGGTTGAGCAGCACCAGGCACTGCTCGCCGCGCTGCAGCCGTTCGGTGATGGCGGCGAGCAGGGGCGGCGCAAACACGGCGCCGCGTGGCTGCTGGCCCATGTCCACCAGGCGCACATGCGCCAGCGCGCCAGCACCCATGCGCTCGGGCATCTCCAGGCGTTGGTAGCGGCCCACCTCGGGGCTGCTGGCGTGCCAGCTCTCTAGCGACGGCGTAGCGCTGCCCAAAATCACCTTGGCACCCTGCGCGCGGCCGCGCCACAGGGCCAAATCACGCGCCGAATAGCGTGCGCCTTCTTGCTGTTTGTAGCTGGCATCGTGCTCTTCATCGACCACGATCAGCGCCAGGTGCGGCAGGCTGGCAAAAATGGCCATGCGCGTGCCCAGCACGATGCGCGCGGCGCCGGCGTGCGCCGCCAGCCAACTCTTCAGGCGCTGCGGGTTGGTCATGCCGCTGTGCAGGCTGACCACGGCCGCGTCGCCATACAGCGGCGCAAAGCGCTCGCGAAAGCGCGCCTCCAGCTGGGGCGTCAGGTTGATCTCGGGCACCATCACCAGCGCCTGGGCGGCGGGGCTGGCGGCCAGCGCCTGCTGCACGCTGTGCAGATAGACCTCGGTCTTGCCGCTGCCGGTGCTGCCGAACAGCAGAAAGGGGCCGGGATTGGTGTCAATTTGGGCTGCGGCGCTTGCCTGTTCTGCGCTCAGGCTGATTGAGCCGACAACTCCCTCGCCCCCTTGGGGGAGAGGGCAGGGGTGAGGGGGTGATTGGGCGTTGTGCCCATTTTTGCAACCCTCACCCCCGCCCTCTCCCGCCTGCGGGAGAGGGGGGAAGGCAGGACTGGTGCGGCGCATGCGCCGCGCCAGCTGCTCGGGCGTCAGCTCGCGCAGCTGCGGCGGCAGGGCGGCCAGGGCCAGCTCGCCCAGGGCACGCTGGTAGTAGCGCGCGGCAAAGGCCACCAGGCGGCGCCAGGCGGCGTCCAGTGGGGCCATCCCCTCCAGCACCCCGGCGACGGCGCGCGGCGCCATGCCGGCGGGGAGGGGCGGGGGTTCGGCGGGTGCGTCCCAGACCACGCCCAGCACCTCGCGCCGGCCCAGTGGCACGCGCACCAGGGTGCCGGGGGGCAGCGGGCGGTCGCAGGCATAGCTCAGCAAGTCGCCCAGGGCGCTGTGCGCGGGCGTGCTCACCGCCACCTGCAGCAGATGCGCGGCGGGCGCTGCAGCGGGCAGGTTCATGGCAGCAGCGCGCGGCTGGCGCCGCCTTGCCCACAGTCAATCGGGGGTCTGTGGATAACTTTGTTGAAAGCCCGTGTGACCAGCCCGCCAGGCCGCATGGCTGCGTGCCCGGGTGCTAGTCCATTTGCAGCCGCGAATAAAGAAAACCCCATATGAATCAATGATCTTTGTCATGCCCCAAGGCGTGGCCCGGCAATTGCCGGCGCTTGGCCCTGGCCTGGCACCGCTGCGCCAAACATGTGCACAACTGCGCTGTCAATAGCCGGATGTGGCCGCAAAATATGCTAGGCAGATGCCGCTGCACTCGATCTTTCTTGCACATTGGGCCGCAAGTGCTTGATTTGGCAGGGTATTCAGGCGAAGTCCAGAATTTCTGTGGATAACATTGTTGATATCCATGGCCCGGCGCCCGCAAGCCCTTGTCGCAGCGGGCTTTGTTTAGCCTGCCCAGAAAAGCGGCATGGCCGGCTTGTTTAAATAAATCAATAACTTGCGCGCCTGTTTCATTTTTGTGACGCTGTTGCGCCGGGGGCTGCGTGGGGCTTTGTCGCCCCATGGCCACCCCGGCGTAAATGTGCATAAGTCATAGCCTCATGCGCGTCAATGTGAGTGGGTATTCACCGCTGACGCAGCTGGCGCGAGTAGCCGTGCACCGTCTCCACCAGGGCCGCCACATGCTCGGGCGGGGTGTGCTGGCTGATGCCGTGGCCCAGGTTGAAGATATGCGTCGGCCCGGTCGTCGTGCGGTCAGTGTGCGGCTGGCCAAAGCTGTCGAGCACGGCGCGTGCCTCGCGCGCCACGGCCTCGGGTGGGGCAAACAGCACGTTGGGGTCGATATTGCCCTGCAGCGCCTTGCCCGGGCCGCCTGCGCTGCCGCCCACGATGGCGCGCGCCTGGCCCAGGTTGGCCGTCCAATCCAGGCCCAGCACCTCGCAGTCGAGCGCCTTCATGTCCTGCAGCCAGATGCCGCCGCCCTTGGTGAAGCAGATGCGCGGCACGTCCTGGCCGTCCACGCCGGTGCGCTTCAATTGCGCCAGCACGCGGCGGGTGTATTCCAGGCTGAACTGCTGGAAGGCGCCGTCGGCCAGCACGCCGCCCCAGCTGTCAAAAATCATCACCGCCTGGGCGCCGGCGTCAATCTGCGCGTTCAGATACTGCGCCACGGCGTCGGCGTTCACGGCCAGGATGCGGTGCATCAGGTCCGGGCGGCTGTACATCAGCGTCTTCACCTGGCGGTAGTCGTCCGAGCCGCCGCCCTCGACCATGTAGCAGGCCAGCGTCCAGGGGCTACCCGAGAAGCCGATCAGCGGCACGCGGCCATTCAGGGCGCGGCGGATGCTGGTGACGGCGTCGAACACATAGCGCAACCTGTCCATGTCGGGCACGGCCAGCTGGGCCACGTCGGCCTCGGAGCGCACGGTCTTGGCGAACTTCGGCCCCTCGCCCTCGGCAAAGGACAGGCCCAGGCCCATGGCGTCGGGCACGGTCAGGATGTCGCTGAACAAAATCGCCGCATCCAGCGCAAAGCGATCCAGCGGCTGCAGCGTCACCTCGGTGGCGAAATCCACGTTGGTGGCCAGGCCCATGAAGCTGCCGGCCTTGGCGCGCGTGGCCTTGTACTCGGGCAGGTAGCGGCCGGCCTGGCGCATCAGCCACAGGGGCGTGTAGTCGGTGGCCTGGCGGCGGCAGGCGCGCAAAAAAGTGTCGTTGGCGAGGGGGGCAAAGGAGGTAGTCATGGGGCCGATTGTCGCAGCCTCAATACACCACCACCTTGTCACCCACCTTCACCTGCTCATACAGCCATTTGGCGGTCTGGTAGTCGTTCAGCTGGCTGCAGCCGTGCGAGCCGCCCTCGTAGCCCACCTGGTCGAAATCGTCCGAGTAATGGATGGCCACGTTCTTGTCATAAAAGATGGCATACGGCATGGGCGTGCGCTCGCCAAAGATGGTCGAGACCGTGTCGCTGTTCATGTACCAGATGCGGAACTCGCCGCGCTCGCTCTCCCAGCCCGGCCGGGCAAAGCGCGCCGCGCGCGTGAACAGCGTGCGGCCGTCCTGCACCAGCGACATCTTCTTTTGCTCCCAGGAGATGCACACCACCTTGCCCGTCAGGCAGCGCGTGTCCAGCTCCTGCGTCATCTGGCTGGTAGGCGGCTTGTCGAACAGCTGGGCGTAGCGCGGGTTGCGCGTCTTGGCGATCAGGCGCGCCCAGGTGCGCTCGTCCATCACTGTGCTGGCCGGCAGGCCGGCCTGGGTGCGAAAGCCGGCAATCGCCTGCTGCGTGGCCTGCTGGTACTGGCCGTCCACGGCGCCCTGGTAATGGCCTACCTGCTTCAGGCGGTGCTGGAGCTCCTTGATGTAGCCCGCCTGCCCGGGGCCGGTGAACCAGGCGCCCACGTCGGTGTTGTTCAGCTCGGCGGCCGTGGGCTGGTGCGACTTGGGCAGCAGCTTGTCCCAGGTGGCCTGGTCCACGATGCCGGTGGCGCGCAGGCCGTGATCCTTCTGAAACTTGCGCACCGTCTCGCGCGTCTTCAGGCCGAAGCGATCGTCCACGTCATACAGCGCCAGGTACTTGGCATGGCGCAACCGCACCTGCAGCTCGCGCACCAGGGGGTGCTCCATCTTGTGGCGCAGCTCCTGCGCCAGCGGCGCCGGCTGGCTGAAGGGGCGTGGCGTGGCGTCGCCATGCAGGGAGCCGGCCAGGGCGGGCAAGGCAAACAGGGTGGCCAGGCCGCACAGGGCGGCGAGCAGGGGAAGGGGACGGCGCGAAAAACACATGGGGCGGGATTATCCCGAAGCCTGGCGCCGGGGATGGTTGAGCGCGCTCAAGAGGTGCAGCGTGTCCATGCCGGCGCTCCCTGTCAGGCCAGGTGCTCGCGCCGCCCCAGGCCCTCGGCGATGAAGGCCAGCACCAGGGTGTTGAGTGAAACGCCCTCGGCCTTGGCCCTGGCCGCCAGCTGCGCATGGATTGTCTTGGGCACGCGGGCGACAAACTTGCCCGAGGCCACGCCGCCGCTCTTGGGCGCGGGCACCGGCAGGCCCTTGGCCTGCAGCGCGGCCATGGTGGCGGCCAGTGCGACGCGGCCATGGGCGATGGCTTCTTCTATGGTCTCGCCGTCCGAGATGCATTCTGAAAAATCCGGAAAAGAGATCAGGAAACCGCCGCCCTCGGCCGCCGCCAGGGGTCGAATCTCAAACGGGTAGTCGTCCAGGTTTTTCATCGCTCACGCTCCGCTGACCAGGGCCAGAAATTTCTTCACATAGATGGGCTTGATCGGGCGGTGCGCGGGCACCGGCAGGGTTGTGCCGTCTGCGCGCACAAACACGCAATGGCTGCCGCCATCGTGCCGCTAGTCAATTCCATGTTGCCGGGCCACCGTCTGAAGCTGTTCGATGCGCCAGTCCAGCGGCTGGTGGTGCATGGCTTCAAGCAGCTTTGCGGCGGTGTTCATGGGTTGAATAGTATTCCTGGTGATACTGCGCATCAACCATGCCGGCGGGACGCCGGCGCTCCCGGTCAGGCGCGCCAGGCGCTGGCGCCGTCTTGCGGCACGCATTGCGCGCGGCCCAGGGCCTCCAGGGTGGACAGCAGCGTGGGCAGGCCGCGCTTCCAGGGGCCGCGGCCCTTGAAGCGGGCCTCTATCGCCGCCAGGGGCAGGGGCGCAGGGCTGGCGGCCAGCAGGTCAGCCACGGCGCGCACCTGCTCGGGCAGGGTGGCGGGCCAGGGGGTTGGCGCCGGTTGCTCTTGTTTTGATAGTGATTTTTCATCATAAAAATCAGGGTCTTGCGCTTGTGTAACAAGCGCTGGCAGCTCCTGGTTTTGATGTGTTTCTTGTGGATTCTGAAAGTCTGGGCGCAGCCAGTGGATCTGGCCCTGGGCCTCTTGCTGGGCGCGCTGGGCGTTCAGGCGCACCAGCGGCTCCAGCAGGGCGTCGCCGCTGCTGCCCTCGGGCAGGCCGTAGGCGGCCAGCACGGCGGCGTCCAGCTGGTCGTGCAGCTCGCGCAGCACCCCTACCAGGCCCTGGGCGTGGATGGTCTTTTCCTTGGGCGTCAGGGGGCGGCCCTCACGCAGGGCGGCCAGCACGTTGTACAGGCCGGTGAGGGTCAGGCCGGGCGCGGTATTTACTCCCTCGCCCGCTGACAGGCGCGCTGCTTCGGTATTCACTCCCTCGCCCCCTTGGGGGAGAGGGTGGGGGTGAGGGGGTGTGCTGGCGCTGCGCCCGCTGCCTGCACCCTCACCCCTGCCCTTGTATCTTTGATTTCGATGTTTCGGCAAGTAGGTTTGGGCAGTTGTCCACAGCACGTTAGCCCTCTGGGAGCGAAGCCCGTGGGGGAGCATTTGGCGTGGGTGGCTGGCCGTCTGTTGCAAGCCCGAACAGTTGCTGGTTGGCTGCGCACGTCCCGCGTGCGCAGACCTCGCATTTGCAAGGATGGGATATGACAGACGCACCTGAACTGATTTTCGTAGGCATCGATGTTTCCAAAGACACCCTGGAAGTGGCCTTGGATGACAGCGCCAAGACGCGCACACTTGGCAACGACGAGGCGGCGCTCAAGAAGCTCATTGCAATGCTCGATGCCGTGCGCGAGCGCGTTGCCGTGGTGCTGCTGGAGGCCACTGGCGGGCTGGAGCAGCCGGCAGCGGCGGCGTTGTGCGCGCAGGGTTTCGCCGTCATGGTGGTCAACCCGCGCCAGGCGCACGACTTTGCCAGGGCCATGGGGCACCTGTCCAAGACCGACAGCATCGATGCGCGAGTGCTGGCGCAGTTCGCACGCACGCTGCACGCCAGCGACAAGCGTGAGCGCCTGCTGTACAAGCTGCCCACGGTGCAGCAACAGGCGCTGCTGGCCATGGTGACGCGGCGCAACCAGTTGATGGGCATGCGGGTGGCCGAAGCCAATCGGCTCGCTGGGGCGCACGCATCCCAGCACAAGAGCATCCGCACGGTGCTCAAGACGCTGGACGGCTTGATTGGGCGCATCGATGACGATGCCGCTCGCATGCTCAAAGAGCACTTCAAGGACAAGCTCGATTTGCTCAAGGGCCTCAAGGGCGTGGGGCCTGGCACCCAGGCCATGCTCATGGCGGCACTGGCCGAGCTGGGGCAGTTGACGCAGCGCGAAATTAGCAAGCTGGTGGGCGTGGCGCCCCTGAACTGCGACAGCGGTAAGTTCAAGGGCAAACGCACCACCTGGGGCGGGCGTGCCAACGTGCGCTGTACGCTGTACATGGCCACGCTCAGCGCGACGCGCTATGACCCGGTCATCAAGGCGTTCTACCAGCGACTGACTCACGCAGGCAAGCTCAAGAAGGTGGCATTGGTCGCCTGCATGCACAAGCTGCTGACGATCATCAATGCCGTCATCAAGTCCGGAGTGCCTTGGCGTGCAGGTTATCCACAGGAGGGCCATGCTTGAAAACGCTTGACTTTGAATACAGTTGCTCCCCCAGGGGGGAGAGGGAGTGCCTGGGCTGTCTTTGCACCCTCTCCCTCTGGGAGAGGGTGGGGGTGAGGGCCGGCGCCGCCCGCCTCCAGCGACTTTGCCAGCCGCGCCAGCAGGTCCGCCACCTGACGCGTGACCTGGGCGCTGATGCGCGCCGGGTTCAGGCTGTGCGGGTCGTGCCAGATGGCGGCCAGGCGTGCGCGCACCTCGGGCCGCGCCAGGTCGGCCAAGGCCAGGCGGTGGCTGCGCGGGTCGGGGAAGGGGGTGTAGGTGGCGCCGCTCTGGCTGAATTCGGCATACAGCTCGATGACGTTGCCCACGTGCACCACGATGACGAAGGGCGGCCGGCCCTCGGCGGCGGGCAGGGCGCGGGCATAGCCCTCGCCCTGGCTGCGCGCGCGCAACAGGCCGTCGTCAAAGCCCTTGGTATGGCCGGCGGCCTTGAGTTTCTTGGCTTCGAGCACGAAGCAGCCGCGCTTGTAGCAGTCGATGCGCCCGCTGCTGCTGGCGCCGTCGCCATGTCAGAAGGTGATGGGGCGCTCGAACATGTAGTCCTGCGCGGGCGTGGGGTGGGGCCGGTCCACCCCGAGCAGCTGGCACAGCTCGATGACGAAGCTTTGCGCCGTGGCCAGCTCGCTGGCGCTGCTGCCCTGCCAGCGGGCGATGAAGGCGGCGGCTGCGTGGTTGTTGTCGGCGTCGGCTGGCGTGGCCGCGCTGTTGGCGTGGTGGCTATCTCCCATGCGCGGGGATGATAGCCGTCGCTTAGGGGTGATTAGACCGTGGCCAGACGCTGCACCGTGTCGGGGTATTTTTCGACCAGGCGAATCAGCAGGGCGGCCTGGGCGTTGGGCTGGGCGCGCCCTTGCTCCCAGTTTTCCAGGGTGCGGGGGTTGGTGCGCAGGTAGCCGGCAAACACCGGGCGCGAGAGGTGCAGGCGCTCGCGCAGGGCAAGCAATTGCGCTGCCGTGATGGTGGGCGCGGGCGGTGTCGTTACTTCGTGCGTGCGCAGGGTTTTCTTGCCGGCGCGGGCCTGGGCCAGGGCGTCGAATCCCTCGGTCAGTTCGGCAAACAGGTTGCGCTTGTTCATTGGCGTGCCTCCAGTTCGGTTTTCAGCAGATGCTTGAGGGCCTTGCACTCGGCGGGTGTCAAGTCGGCCATTTCGTCCTTGTCGTACAGGGTGAACAGCCAGAACTGCGGTCCGCCATCCCACCAGTAGTAAATCACCCGCAGGCCCCCACGCTTGCCTTTGCCACGGCGTGGGTCGGCATGGCGCAGCTTGCGCAGGCCACCCGTTCCTTCAATCACGTCGCCCGCTTGCGGGTTGGCCATCATGGCCGCCTGCAGGCCGCGAAATCCGTCGTCATCCAGGTAGTCCGCCCGGTGGCGGGCGAAGGCAGGGAGTTCGACGAAGACGGCTTTCATGTGGGTCAAATCATACGCAAATTGCGTATGTTAGCCAACCCTGTACTGACCGAGGTTTACCCGCGCGGTGCGCTGTTGCGGCGCAGCCAGGCGGCGAAGTCGTCTTCGCTCAGTTCGCCGGCGGCGAGGCTGAGCATGGCCAGTGTGGTGTCGGCCTGGCTCGCGGTGAGGCGCCAGCCGTTGAGGTACAGGAACAGGCCCGTGGCCAGCAGGGCGGCGCGCTTGTTGCCATCGACGAAAGCGTGGTTCTTGGCCAGCCCCAGGCCGTAGCTGGCGGCCAGGGCGGCGTGGTCGGGATTGCCATAGGCGGCCAGGTTTTGCGGCCTGGTTAGGGCGGAGTCGAGCAGGCCTTCGTCCCGCAGGCCCTGGCCGCCGCCGTGCTCGGCCAGGCTTTCGGCGTGCAGCAGCAGCAGGGCCTGCTTGCTGATCCAGCGCCAGCTCATTTGGCCAGCTCGTGGAAGGTGCCGCGGTATTCGCGCATGAAGTCGCGGCCGGCGGTGATTTCTTCTTCCAGCGCCGGGTCGTAGGGCGTGAGGATGAAGCCTTCTGGGGATTCGGTCAGAAACACCGTTTCGCCCTTTTGCAGCTTCAGGCGGGCCAGGGCCTCCTTGGGCAGGATGACGCCGACGGAATTGCCGATCTGGGTGAGTTTGAGCTGGTGCATGGGGTGCCTCACAAACGTTATTACGTTTGTAATACTAGCACCGCCTCGCGCGCTATGCAGGAGCGCCGTCGCACACCAGCCGGTCGCGCCCGGCCTGCTTGGCGCGGTACAGGGCCTGGTCGGCGCGGCGGTACAGCGCGCCGGTGCATTCGCCGGCGCGGTGCAGGGCCAGGCCGGCGCTGGTGGTGTAGCCCTGCGCCGGTGCCTCGGCCAGCGGGTGGGCGGCGCGTACATGCTCCAGCAGGCGCTGCACCACGGTGCGGGCCTGGGGCAGGTCGGTGCCGGGCAGCAGCATCATGAATTCCTCGCCGCCGATGCGCCCGCAGCCGTCGTCGCGCCGGGTGCTGGCCTGCAGCTGGCGCGCAAAGTCGCGCAGCACCTCGTCGCCGGCGGGGTGGCCAAAGCGGTCGTTGATGCCCTTGAAATGGTCCAGATCCAGCAGCACCAGCACCAGGGGCTGGCCCTGGGCGATGAGGGCGCCGGCCTGCTGCAGCATATGGGCGCGGTTGCTGATGCCGGTAAGGTCGTCGGTCTGCGCGGCGCGCAGGGCCTGGTCGCGTGTCTGGCGCAGGCTGCGGCCGTCCTGACTCAGGGCGCTGATGTCGCTGGCCACGCACAGCATCCAGCCGCCCGCCAGCGTGGTTTCGGCCATCCAGATCCAGCGGCCGTCGTGCAGCTCGGTTTCGAAGGCGCGAAAGGCCTGCTTGCCCCGGCGCGAGCGCGCCGAGGCCAGCCAGCGGTCGAAGTCCTGCGTCTGCACCGGCGTGCCGCGCTGCTGCAGGTAGTTGGCGCGCATGATGTCGCCCCAGGTGCGGCGGCCATCGGGGCGCGCATGGTAGGCCTGCTGGAAGGGCGGATTAGCAAAGCGCAGGATGTCCTGCGCGTCAAAGATGCCTATCAGCTGTTCGCTGGCCTGCAGCAGCTCCAGCACCACGGCGGGCAGGGCGTCGCACGATGCCGGTAGTGAGCTTGCGGAGGGAGGGAGGCAGCCAGACATGCATGAATATGTATCAATTTATTACATGCATCATAACGATATCGGCTGCCCGGGGTGCCGTCTACAGCCCATGCACGGCCGCGCGCAGCGCGTCGGCGTTCAGGATCTCGGAGAACACCACCGGCTCGCGTCCCGGCGCGTGCAGCACGTAGACCGGCACGCCGCTGCGGCCCAGCGCGGCGAGGGCGGCGGTGATGGCCGGGTCGCGCCGCGTCCAGTCGGCGCGCAGCAGGGCCACCTGCTTGGCGGCAAAGTCGCCCAGCACTTCGGTTTTGGCCAGGGTGGTGCTCTTGTTGTACTGGCAGGTCACGCACCAGGCGGCGGTGTAGTCCACGAACACCGGGCGGCCCTGGGCCAGCAGTTCATCGGCCAGGCCCGGGCGCCAGGCCTGCCAGGCGGATGCGCCCACCGGGGCCGCGGTTGCGGTTTCGCTGGCATGGGGCGTCAGTTCAATGATTTTTGGGCCCCAGGCCCATGTGAACCAAGCGCAGGCAGCTATGGATAGTGGAGCAAGCACGGCCCGGCTGAGGCCGCGCAACGTCAGCGCCCAGACGGCCATGGCGAGCAGCACCAGCAGCGCCAGCAGCGCGGCCGCGCCGTGGATACCGCTTTGCTGGCCCAGCACCCAGACCAGCCAGACCACGGTGGCGAACATGGGAAAGGCCAGGAAGCGGCGCAGTGTCTCCATCCAGGCGCCGGGCCGGGGCAGGGCGCGGGCAAAGGCCGGCAGCCAGCTGGCCAGCAGATAGGGCAGGGCCAGGCCCAGGCCCAGGGCGGCGAAGATGGACAGCGCCTGCGCGGCCGGCAGCTGGGCCGTGAGGCCGAGCGACGCGCCCATGAAGGGCGCCGTGCAGGGCGACGCCACGGCGACGGCGAGCACGCCGGTCAGGAAGGCGTCCAGCACCGGGTGGCGCGCCTGCAGGCCGGCGAGCGACTGCGGCAGCATGGCGCGGAACTCGAACATGCCGGCCAGGTTCAGCGCGATCAGCGTGAACAGCGCGGCCAGTGCCGCCACCACGGCCGGCGACTGCAGCTGAAAGCCCCAGCCCACGGCCTCGCCGGCGGCGCGCAGGGCCAGCATCAACGCGCCCAGCGCCAGAAAGGACAGCAGCACCCCGGCGGTATAGGCCAGGCCGCTGAAGCGGTGCGCGCGCGCGTCCTGCGCGTGGCGCGCAAAGCCCACCACCTTGATGGCCAGCACCGGGAACACGCAGGGCATGAGGTTGAGGATCAGGCCGCCGAGCACCGCGCCGGCCAGCGCCAGCAGCCAGGTGGCCAGCGGCGCCGGGGTGTGTGCCTGGGGCAGGGGCTGCGCGTTGGCGGCGTTGGCCTTGAGCGCGGCCTCGAGCGCCGGCGACATGGCGGCCAGTGGCGCCACGGCGGGCCAGCCGCCGGCCACGGGCAGCTCCATGCGCCAGCCCTGGCCGGCGTGGGCCAGCACCAGGGGCATGGGCTCGGGGCCCTCGCTGCGGTCGCGCGCCAGCGGCACGCGCGCCGTCCAGGTGGCGCCGTCCCATTGCTGCGTGGGCGTGGCGGCGGTTTCGACCACGCCGCTGGTCTCGGGAAAGACCTCCAGCTTTTGCCCCTGCAGCGCGGCGGGCAGGCCGGCCACGCGCAGCAGCACGGCGCCGCCGTCCACGCGCGCGCCGCTGTCCGCGTGCGCGGGCAGGTTTTGCGGATGGGCCTGGGCGGCGGCGTCAAAGGCCGCGGCGTGCAGGGCGGTCGTGCCCTGTATGGGCAGCTGCAGGGTGAATTCCCCGTCCTCGGGAATGCATTCCTGGCGGCACACCAGCCACGAGGCCTTGAGCCGGATGGTGACCTCCTGCGCCAGCGGGCCGGGGTTGAAGGCCGGCGACACGGTCACGGGCACGGGCAGCAGTGCCGTACCCTCGTAGCCGTAGTTGGCCAGGTGGCCTATGGAGATCTTTTTGGGCACGGGCCAGGCGATCTCGCCCGCATCCAGGCCGGCGGGCAGCTGCCATTCCAGCTGCGTGGGCAGGCCCGAGTCGCCGGGGTTCTTCCAGTAGGTATGCCAGTCCTTGGTATGGGTCAGCAGCAGGCCCAGCTGCAGCGGCCGGCCCGGGGCCACGCCCTCGGGGGCCTGGGCGACGAGCTCGGCGCGCACCTGGGGGGTGGTGACCACGCTGGTGCCGGCCATGGCCGTGGTTTTGAGCTGAATTTGGCTGTTGGCGCCCATGGCTAGCGCGCTGACAGCTATAAAAACAATAGTTGGCAGGATCTGCCGTAGAAGTCGGTGAAGCATGTCGCAGGGTGGGAGCGGCGGGGCGCCGTTTGGTTCCTTGGGGCAATGGTAGAGCCACATTAAGATGGCTGGCATGTCATACCCCTCCCGTTTCTGGGCCGACCTGTCCACGCGCGACTTTGCAGAGGCGCGTACCTGGGGCCTGGCCGCGCAGACCGTGGCTGTGCTGCCCGTGGCGGCGGTGGAGCAGCATGGGCCGCATCTGCCGCTGTCGGTGGACGCTGCGTTGCTTGACGGCGTGATCCAGGCGGCGCTGCCGCTGCTGCCGGCCGAGTTGCCGGTGCTGTTTTTGCCGCCACAGCAGCTGGGCCTGTCCACCGAGCACCGCTCCTACCCCGGCACGCTGACCCTGTCGCCCAGCACGCTGATCGCGCTGTGGACGGAGCTGGGCGAATGCGTGGCGCGCGCCGGCATCAAGAAGCTGCTGCTGTTCAACGGCCATGGCGGCAACGTGGCGGCCATGGACATCGTGGCGCGCGAGCTGCGCCAGCGCTGCGGCCTGCTGGTCTACAGCAGCAGCTGGTTCGGCCTGCCGCTGCCGGACGCGGTGAGCGGGCTGTTCAGCGCGCAGGAGCACCGCTTTGGCATCCACGGCGGCGAGATCGAGACGTCGATGATGCTGCACCTGGCGCCCGAGACCGTGCACATGGAGCACGCGCGCCACTGGCGCTCGACATCCCAGGATCGCGCCGAGCGCCATGCCATCCTGGGCAACGGCAAGAGCGCCAAGATGGGCTGGGCCATGGAGGACTACCACAGCGCCGGCGCCGTGGGCAACGCCGCCGCCGCCAGCGCCGACAAGGGCCAGGCCGTGGTGCAGGCGGCGGGCGCCGCGCTGGCGCAGCTCCTGGCCGAGCTGCATGCGCTGCCGCTGTCCACCCTGGCGCCCAGGCCGGGGCCGCCGTAGCCGGCCGGTGCTGGCTTGGCACTACTGTGATAGCGCACATCAAGGCGCAAAATGAAGCACAGTGGTACAACCGGCCGCATTGGGAGAATCAACCGCATGCTTCAGATCAGGCCGCCCTTGCAGGCATCCACCACCAAGTACGCACAGCAGCTGCGCCGGGGCTTTCGCTGGCTGCGCTTCGATGCGCCGCTGGAGGCCGAATACCGCGCCTATAGCCACAGCGACGAGTATGTGCGCGTGCTGTGGTTCAGCGCCCTTTGCCTGTTGCTGTGGGGTGGCTACGGGCTGTTTGACCTGTGGCGCATCGATGCCGCGCGGCTGGGCGCCGGGCAGCAGCCGCTGTTGACCGCCCTGCGCGTGACGCGCGTGGCCGTCACGGTGGCGATTGCGCTGGTGCTGGTCGGCGCCTTGTGGCGCGCGCCCATGCGCTGGCTGCATGGGGCGCTGATGGGGCTGGGCGTGGCGCTCAGCTGCGGTGCGGCGTTTGCGGTGTATGCCTACAAGGTGTTCGGCGTGCCGCATGAGACGGCCGTTCTGGTGATGATCATGCTGGGCCTGTTTTCGCCGTTCGCCATCAACCTGTGGGCGCAACTGGCCATGGCCGCGCTGTATCTGGCTTGCGTGGGTGCGCTGGCCTGGGTGGCACCGCAGCCCGAGGTGCAGGCGCAGATGCTGCGCCTGGGCGTGGAGCTGGCGCTGGCGGCGCTGGTGTTCAGCTTTGCCGCCTACTGGCGCGAGCACCAGCGGCGCGAGCAGTTCCTGTACCGCGGCGACGCCCACTGGCTGGCGATGCGCGATGCGCTCACCGGCCTGTACAACCGCCGCATGTTCAACCACCACCTGGAGCAGGTCATGGCCCAGGCGCGGCGCGAGGGCCAGCCACTGGCCTTGCTGATCGTCGATGTGGATCACTTCAAGGCCTACAACGACCTCCATGGCCACCCGCAGGGCGACGCCGTGCTGCAGCAGGTGGCGCAGGTCGGCCTGGCCTGCATTGGCCGGCCGCTGGACATAGCAGCGCGCGTGGGCGGCGAGGAGTTTGCCGTGCTGCTGTACGGCAGCAGCGCCGAACACGCCCGGGCGCTGGGACAAAGCCTGGTGGCCGGCGTGCGCCAACGCGCGCTGGCCCATGGGGCTTCACCGGTGGCCGATGTGGTCACGGTGAGCGTGGGCGGCGCCATGCTGCAGGCCGAAGACCGGCCGCAGTCGCTGTTCGCGCGTGCCGACCGCGTGCTCTACCAGGCCAAGAACAACGGGCGCGACCGCTGCCACTGGGAGGCGGCGCTTCAGGCGTGAGTGACCCAGCCCGCGTATTCGGGCGCGTCCAGGTGCGCCAGGCTGTTGAAGGTCTGCAGCATCAGGCGTTTGGGGCTCACGCTGAACTCGGTGACGGCGCTGTTGCGGATGCGCATGTTCAGCGCAATCGTCACCTCGGGCGGCGTGCGCAGCACCTCGCCCACGGCGGCGGCAATCGGCCCGCCGCTGGAGACCAGCAGCACGCTACCCCCCACATGCTGGCGCCGCACCTGCTCCAGCGCGGCGCGCACGCCGCCTGAAAACCCATCCCAGCCGGGCATGCCCGCCGGGCTGATGGTGCCGGCCATCCACTGCGCCAGCGCGTCGCACAGCAGGCGGAAATGCTGCCTGTACAGCTCGGGTGTGTCCGGGCGCGGCAGGGGCGCGGGGTGGATGGCGCTTATCAGCGCCTGGCTGTTGTATTCGTTCAGGCCGGGCAGCAGCTGGGGCTCGGGCATGGCGCCCAGGCCCTGGGCTATGCCCGCCAGCGTCTGCGCGTGGCGGCGCAGCGTGCCGCAGAGCACGGCGTCAAAGCGCAGGCCGCGTTCGCGCCAGTAGGCGCCCAGGCGCTCGGACTGCTGCCGGCCGCGCGCGCTCAGCTGGTCGTAGTCGGCAGCGCCAAACGAGGCCTGGCCGTGGCGCACGAGGTAGAGGGTTCCCATGCCGCCGATTTTGACAAAACAGGCCGCTGGCACTTGTCCTGTGTGCGACAGCAGCTATCAATTTAATAGTTTCAGGGCGATCTCAGAGCGCGCCCAGCACGCGCGCGAACATGGCCGCGTCCACATTGCCGCCGGTCAGCGCCAGGCCCACGCATTGGCCGTGCAGCATGTCCTTTTCCTGCAGTGCGCCGGCCAGGGCCGCGGCGCCCGCGCCCTCGGCCACGTTGTGGGTGTCGGTGAACAGCGCGCGCATGGCGGCGGCCACCTCTTCGTCCGTGACCTGCACCAGGTGATCGAGCTCGTCCCTGAGGATGGCGAGAGCATCGGGGTCGGCCAGGCGCACGGCCATGCCGTCGGCCAGCTGGGTGCTGACGGGCGACTCGACCACGCGGCCGGCGGCAAACGACTCGGCATAGGTAAGCGCGCCGCTGCTGACCACGCCCACCAGGCGCACGCCATGGCCCAGGGCGCGCTTGGCCGCCACGGCGGCGCAGGCGCCCGAGCCCAGGCCGATCGGCACATAGGCCCAGTCCATGTGCGGCACGGCGCGCAGGAATTCCCACCAGTAGCTGGCCACGCCGCGCACCAGGGCCGGATGGTAGCTGGGCACCATGTGGGCGCCGCGCTGCCCGGCCAGCTGGAGCGCATGCTCGCGCGCGGCCTGGAAGTCCTCGCCATGCTCCACCAGGTTGACGCCCAGCGCGCGCATGGCGGCGTTCTTTTCCACCGAGTTGCCATGCGGCACGCAGATGGTGCAGGCCACTCCATGCAGGCGCGCGGCCCAGCCAATGCTCTGGCCATGGTTGCCGCGCGTGGCGCTGATGACCTCGCGCGGCAGCCGGCCGTCTTGCGCCAGCTGGGCAAAGTAGCTCAGGCCGCCGCGGATCTTGAACGCGCCCACGGGGCCGTGGTTCTCGTGCTTGAGCCAGCACTCGGCGCCCAGGCGTTCGGCCAGCAGGCCCCAGCGGTACTGGGGCGTGGGCTGGAACTGCCGGTAGATGAGCTGCGCCGCGGCCTCGATCTCGGCCAGCGTGGGCAGCGGCGCGGTCATGGTCTAGAGCGCCTGGCGGATGGTGGCGGCCAGGGCCGCAATGCCGGTGTCGATCTGCGCGGCGCTGGCCGTGACGAAGGACAGGCGCAGCGTGCGCGTGTCGCCATGGTCGGCATAGAAGGCGGCACCGGGCACGAAGGCCACGTTGCGCTCCACGGCCTTTGGCAGCAGCTCGATGGCGTTCATGCCCTCGGGCAGGCGCACCCACAGAAACATGCCGCCGGCGGGGCTGTTCCATTGCACGCCCAGGCCGGCCATCTCGCGCTCCAGCGCGGCCAGCATGGCGTCGCGCTGGTGCTTGTAGAGCGCGCGAATGGTGGGCACATGGCGCGCCAGGAAGCCGTCCTTGAGCACCTCGGCGACGATGCGCTGGTTGAAGCTGGGCGTGTGCAGGTCGGCCGCCTGCTTGGCCTGCAGCAGCTTGGGGTAGATGGCCTTGGGCGCCACCACATACCCCAGGCGCAGGCCCGGGGCCAGCACCTTGGAGAAGCTGCCCAGATAGATGCAGCCCTCGGGGTTGCGCGCCGTCAGCGGTGCGGGCGGCGGCTGGTCGAACCACAGGTCGCCGTAGGGGTTGTCTTCGACCAGCGGGATGCCCAGCTCGGCGGCCTTGGCCGACAGCGCGGCGCGGCGCTCCTCGCTCATGGTGCGGCCGGTGGGGTTCTGGAAGTTAGGCAGCAGGTACCTGAAGCGTGCCGCATCGGCGCCGCTGCCGGCCTGGGCCACAAAATCTTCCACCAGCGGGCCCTGGTCGTCGCTGGCCACGCTGACGATATGCGGCTCCATGGGCGTGAAGGCCTGCAGCGCGCCCAGGTAGGTGGGTGTTTCGACCAGCACGCGGCTGCCGGTATCGGCCAGCACCTTGGCCACCAGGTCCAGACCCTGCTGCGAGCCGGGGGTGATCAAGACCTGGGCCGGGTCCACATCCCAGGGCAGCCAGCTGGCGACGGCCTCGCGCAGCGCGGGGTAGCCCTCGCTGGCGGCGTACTGCAGGGCCGACTGGCCGTCGTGCGCGAGCACGCTGGCGCAGGCCTGGGCAAATTCTTGTATCGGGAAGGTCTTGGGCGAGGGCAGGCCGCCCGCCAGGCTGATGATGCCGGGCTTCTCGGTGACCTTGAGGATCTCGCGGATCACCGAGGGGTTCATCTTTGCCGCGCGTGCGGCCAGGGTCCAGTTCGTCATGGGTTTATCTCCAATAGGCGCGCGGGTGTTGCGCCATCCATCTGCTCAAAAAAAATGCCGTTGTGCGGCGGTGCGCGGCCGGCGGGGGTAGCCGGTCGCGCGCGCAGCATAACCGCAAGCCTAATTCCCTACTGGCATGCGCCTGCCGATGGCCACCGTGGCCACCACCGCGGCGGCAAAGCCCAGCGTCACCATGTCCAGCGGCTCGCCCAGCAGCGGAATCGCCGCCAGGATGGAAAAAAACGGCTGCAGCAGCTGCGTCTGGCTCACGCGCAGCGCCCCGCCCAGGGCCAGCCCCCGGTACCAGGCAAAGAAGCCGGCCCACATCGAGAACACGCCTACGTAGATGAAGCCGCCCCAGGCCGAGGGCGCCACGCTGTGCGTGGGCCACAGCCACAGCGCGGCCGGCAGGGTGACGGGCAGCGCCAGCAGGCAGACCCAGCAGATCACGCGCTCGGCACCCAGCGCCGGGGTGATGCGCGCGCCGTGGATGTAGCCGACCGAGGCCGCCACCACCGCACCCACCAGCAGGGCATCGGCCGCCTCGACGCTGAAGCCATGGCCCTGCTGCCAGCCGCGCAACAGCGAAAACGCCACCACCAGCAGGCTGCCCAGCACGGCGCAGACCCAGAAGCCCAGGCGCGCGCGCTGCTGCAGCACCAGCACGGCGACGACGGCCGTCACCAGCGGCAGCAGCGCCGTGACCACCGCGGCGTGGCTGGCCGTGACGCTGCGCAGCGCATAGGCCAGCAACAGCGGATAGCCCAGCGTGTTGCCCAGCACGGCCCAGCCCAGATGTTTGAAATGCTGCCGCTCTGGCCGTGGCGAGCGCGTGACGAGCAGAAAGGCCGCCGACAGCAGGCCCGCCAGCGCGGCGCGGCCCAGTGTCACGAACCAGGGCGAGAGCTGGGGTTGCTCGGCCGTGCCGGTGGCCAGCCGCGTGGCCGGCAGGGTCACGGCAAAGATTGCCACGCCCAGCACGCCCAGCCACAGGCCCAGGGTTTGATCACGGTGCGAGCCGACGTTGTTCATGCCGCCACCATCCACAGCGCCGTGGCCACCAGCACTGCCGCCATCACGCGGTTGAACCACAGCAGCCGCCGCCCCTGGGCCAGCCAGTGGCGCAGCAGCGCGCCCGCGGCGGCGTAGGTGAGGTTGCTGGCGAAGGCAAAGGCCATCATCACCGGCAGCACCAGGGCCAGGCGCTGCAGATGATCCGGTTGCCCGACGACCCAGCCGGCGACGATGGTCAGCGCCAGCAGCCAGGCCTTGATGTTCACGAACTGCAGCAGCGTGCCCTGCCAGAAGCCGACCGACAGGCGCGCGGCGTCGGCCTCGGACAGCTGGCCCGAGCGCGCCAGCCGCAGTGCCAGCCACAGCAGGTAGCCGATGCCCACGGCCTTGATGGCCCAGCGCAGCGCCGGCAGCGCCAGCACCAGCGCGCCCAGCCCGCCGGCGCACAGCAGCAGCAGCGCGCTCCAGCCCACGGGCACCGACAGCACGAAGCGCATCGCCGCCGGCAGCCCGCGGTTGGCCGCCAGGGCCGTGGACAGGGTGGTGTTCGGGCCGGGCGTGAAGCTCATCGCGGTGGCCAGCACCAGCAGGGCGGTGAATTCAACCAGGGGCATGGGGCGTTGTGGGGCAGGGGCAGGAAGGCTGTACTGTAGGGGCAGACGCCATTACAGTACCGGTACAGTCAAACCCACACATGAAGCAACTGTACCGGTTCATCCACTGACACAGCCATGCTTACCCGCAGCCCCGACCGCAGCCTGACCGAACAACTCGCCGAGCGCTTTGCCGAGCGCATACGCACGCGCCTGCTGCCCGCCGGCGCGCGCCTGCCCTCGGTGCGCGAATGCGCGCGCCAGCAGGGCGTGAGCCCCCACACCGTGGTCGCGGCCTACGACAAGCTGCTGGCCCAGGGGCTGGTGGAGGCTCGGCGCCAGCGCGGCTTCTATGTGCGCGACATAGTGCAAAAAATGCCGCTAGCGCAGGATGGGCAATCGCAGACAGCTATTCTTTCAGAAGCAACAGTGGCATCCCCACTGGGCCCCATGGGCCTGTGCCTGCCGGGCTCGCGGATCAACGCCACGGCGCTGATCCGCGGCATGTTCCACCAGGTCTCGAACAAGCCCCAGCCTGGCTCGGGCGTGCTGCCCGTGGCCTGGCTGGAAGAGGCGCGCTTCCTGAGCGCCGCCGTGCGCAAGATCACCGCCGGCCCGGCGCTGCAGGGCGGCTCGCTGAGCTACGGCGAGCCCATGGGCGACGCCGGCCTGCGCCAGGCGCTGGCGCGGCGCATGGCCGACATCCACATCCCCGCCCGGCCCGGGCAGATCATCACCACCGTGGGCGCCACGCAGGCGCTGGACATCGTCAGCCGCACGATGCTCAAGGCCGGCGACCCGGTGATGGTGGAGGAGCCCGGCTGGAGCGTGGAGTTCGCGCGCCTCGAAGCCCTGGGCATGCGCGTGCTGCCCGTGCCGCGCGGCCCCGAGGGGCCGGACCTGGCCGTCATGGCGCGCTACTGCGAGCTGCACGCGCCCAGGCTGTTCGTCAGCGTCAGCGTGCTGCACAACCCCACGGGCTACAGCCTGTCGCCGGCCGGCGCGCACCAGGTGCTGCAGCTGGCGCAGCGGCACGACTTTCACATCGTCGAGGACGACACCTACGGCCATATCGCGCCCGAGCACGCCACGCGCCTGTCCATGCTCGACGGCCTGCGCCGCACCATCTATGTGAGCGGTTTCGCCAAGATCCTGGCGCCCAACTGGCGCATAGGCTACCTGGCGGCGCCGCCCGACCTGGTGGAGCGCATGCTGGACACCAAACTGCTGTCCACCCTGACCACCCCCGCCATCCTGGAAAAGGCGCTGGCGCTGTGCATAGACCAGGGCCAGCTGCGCCGCCACGCCGAGCGCATGCGCCAGCGCATCGCCCAGGCGCGCACGCGCAGCGTGCAGCTGGCCCTGGCGGCCGGCTGCCGCTTCGCCGCCGAGCCCGCCGGCATGTTCGGCTGGGTGGACACCGGCGTGGACACCGACATGCTGGCCCAGCGCCTGCTGGACGAGGGCTACCTGATCGCCCCCGGCGCCCTGTTCCACGCCACGCGCCAGCCCTGCACGCTGATGCGCATCAACTTTGGTAACACGCAGGAGCCGGCGTTCTGGCGGGCGTGGCAGCGGGTGGTGGCGTCGGTGAAATAAGCCGCCTGGCCAGCGAGCGGAGAGGGATTCAACGGCCGCGCTGGCCAAGGGTGCCCCTGGATCCCGGCTTTCGCCGGGATGACGGTCAACCCTTTGTTGCCGGGTCAGCAGGCCGGGTGCAGCTCCTGCGCCGCATCCTCGGCAATGCGCCGCACGCGCTCGCCCGCGGGCTCTACGTCGCCGATGCGATCCACGCCCCGGCCGGCGTACAGGGCCATGCCTTCGAAATCGCCCGTCATGGAGCGCAGCGGCGAGTCGGTGCTGAACAGGTAGATGGGCCGGCCCTCTTCTTCGCCAATGGTGGTGCGGGCGGCGGCGCTGAAGGGGTCGCCGCGCTCGCCGCGGGTGACGCTGCTCGCCAGCACGCGCACGGCGGCGTGGGGCGGCCAGTTGATGTGGAAGTCTTCGGTCAGCACGGTGTCGCTGGCGCGGGCGGCGACCAGGCGGCGCTTGTGGTAGTCGTGGGCAAAGGATTCCGGCGTGGCGATCAGGGCCGTGCCCAGCACGGCGGCCTGGGCGCCCTGGGCCAGCACGCGCGCCACGTCACGGCCATCGGCCAGGCCGCCGGCGGCGGCCACGGGCACGCGCGCGTGGGGCAGCAGCTCGGCCAGCAGCTGCATCAGCGGCTGGCGCCCGCGCACATGGCCGCCGGCCTCCACGCCCTGGGCGATGAGGGCCTGGGCGCCGGCGTCCTGGGCGTCCAGCGCGTCCTGCAGCGAGCCCACCTGGTGCACCACGGTGATGCCGGCGGCGCGCAGCCGCGCGATCAGGGGCCGGTCCACGTCCCAGAACAGGCCGACCACGGGCACGCCGAGCGCAATGCACAGATCCACCTGGCTCTGCAGCAGCGCGGCGGGCGTGCCGGCGGGGATGAGGTTGACGCCAAAGGGCCGGTCGGTGCGTGCGCGCAACTGGGCCACCTCGCGCTCGATGAGCGCCAGCGGCTCGCGCACCATGCCCAGGAAGCCAAAGCCGCCGGCCTCGGTGACCGCGGCCACCAGCTCATGGCGCGACACGCCGCCCATGCCGGCCAGCAGCAGCGGCAGGCGGCAGCCCAGCAGCTGGCACAGTGGGGTGGGGCTGAGGGTGGCTGGCATGGCATCTCCTGTTGGCGGCTGACGGGCCGGCCATGATGCGGCGCCATCGCCAGTGGTGCAAGCGCCCCGGACATCAGGCGCTGCCAAACACCCCCAGCCCGGCCAGCATGACCAGCCCGATCAGCACCGGCGTGACCCAGCGCAGCAGCAGGCACAGTGCGCGCGCCAGGGCGCGGTTGTGCAGCTGGCCCTGGTTGGACAGCTGCGCGGCAAAGGCCTGCTCACCCCAGGCCCAGCCGACGAAGAGGGCGATGGCGATGCCGCCCATGGGCATGAGCAGGTTGGACGAGAGGTAGTCGGCCCAGTCGAACAGCGTGCGCCCGCCGGGGCGGATATGGGCCAGCAGGCTCTGGCTCAGGGCGCAGCCCGTGCCCAGCAGCATCAGGATCAGCAGCGTGAGCAGCGTGGCCCGGGGCCGCGCCAGGCCCCAGCGCTCGTGCAGTATCACCACCGGCACCTCCATGATGGACAGCATGGCGCCGGTGGCGGCAATCGCGGTCAGGATGAAGAACGCCGCCAGCAGCACCTGGCCGCCCGGTATCTGCGCGAACACCGCGGGGATGGTGATGAACACCAGCGACGGCCCTGCCGAGGGCGCGAAGCCAAAGCTGAACACCGCCGGAAAGATGGCCATGCCGGCCAGCAGCGACACCGACAGGTCGGCCAGCATCACGCGCGTGGCGGTGGCCGGAATGTTCTGCCCGGGCGTGAAGTAGCTGCCGTAGGTCATCATCGTGCCCATGCCGATGGACAGCTTGAAGAACGCCAGCCCCATGGCGGTAAGCACTACGGCCGGCGTGATCCTGTGCCATTCGGGCGCGAACAGGAACGACAGCGCCAGGCCCGCGCCCGGCAGCGTCAGGCTGTAGCCGCACAGCAAAAGCAGCAGCAGGAACAGCAGTGGCATCAGCTTCTTGGTCACCGCCTCTATGCCCTTGGTCACGCCCAGCAGCAGGATGGAGCCGATGAAGGCCAGCACCACCCATTGCCACAGCAGCGACTGCACCGGGTCTGTGACCAGGGCGTCGAAGCTGGCCTGGGTCTG
>RRZU011330709.1_pt1 | contig 24234 bp, 19 predicted proteins | sample 2165561 | NCBI WGS metagenome assembly RRZU01 (sample SAMN10456909, study PRJNA506462) | wastewater metagenome | isolation source: wastewater sludge | place: USA: Moscow, Idaho | reverse complement strand
GCTGTATCAGGAACAGGAAATTGTGGGAATGCAAATGCCAACTGATAAAATGTGGGTGCTTGAAGAAGGCCATTGTTTGCGTAGTCAGGTATTTAATTTTTGCCACACTATGCAATATTCCACAACATACGAAGCCGGAAGTATTGACACGCTGGTAAAAATTGTGGATTTTAACGGAGGATATACTATTATACCGGAATTACATGTTGAATTCTTATCAGAAGTACAAAAACAACATATCCGTGAGATTGTAAAGCCAGAAGCAACACGTGAAATTTCGTTGGTATTCCGTCAGGACTATGTACGTGAAGGATTGATGAATGCTGTAGCCGAAGCGGTAAAGAAAGTAATCCCACAACACATGCTCGATGCCCGCCTTAAAAAATTTGCTATAAAGCTATAAATAAAAAGTCCGCTAATTCACATTAGCGGACTTACAATGCTTTTACGCATTTTTGCTACATAGCTAATTATTTAGCTACAGAGTCAGTAGCAGTAGTGTCAACAACAGCAACAGTGTCAACAACAGCAACTGTATCAACAGCTACAGAATCAGTAGCAGGAGCTTCTTCAGCAGCTTTAGGAGCACAAGAAGCAACAGCGATAGCTACAGCAAAAAATAAAAATACTTTTTTCATTCTTTTAAACGTTTAAAAATTTAACTTATTTGTTTTGCAATTCAAAATCGCGACAAAATTACAGCATTTCTTGATATCTTGTATCATTTTAGACAATTATTTTTCAAAATATTTGTGTTAAAACTACATTTTGTCGATAATTTATTGATTTTCGGCAATTTTGTTTGAATTAACACCTGTAGAATACAGATATCGCTTGATACTTTTTTTGGGAGTTTTTTCAAATTCATGCGGATATAGCTTAATTTTCGAAATCGTTTCGTAAGCCGCCACCATCGAATTCAGGGTTTTTCGGTTTTCCTCCATTAATTCCTCCAGTTTTTTATGATCCACATTTTCGGCATCAACAGCCTCATAATCGGGATACACAAGTGCCACTAATTTTTTATCGCTTTCAATTACCAAACTTTCGAGCACGTATGGCATATTATTTAATTTCGCTTCAATTTCTTCGGGATAAATATTTTGTCCGCTTGCGCCTAAAATCATTGTTTTATTGCGACCACGAATAAATATATTTCCATCCCTGTCTACTGTCCCTAAATCGCCGGTATGCAGCCAGCCATCTTCATCCAGAATGGCACGGGTAGCTTCTTCATTTTTATAATAACCGGTCATCACGTTTTCTCCACGCACGCATATTTCACCAATGCCAGTCTCCGGATTCGGGTCGTCTATTTTCGCCTCCATCACATCAAGAATCTTTCCGGCCGACTTGGGCACAAAAACTTTGTTATTAGCATAACTTATAAGCGGTGCACATTCAGTCATTCCATAGCCAATCGTAAACGGAAATTTTATTTTTGTAAAAAAAGCCTCCACTTCGGCATTCAGAGGAGCTCCACCTATTACAATTTCTGAGAACTCACCTCCAAACGCATCAATTAGTTTTTTTCTGATTTGCGAAAGAATAGTAGTATCCAAAAACGGGATACTCAACACCCATCGCATTGATGGTTTGGCAAGCAAGGGTTGAATTTGCTTACGATATATTTTTTCGATAATCAAAGGTACGAGAAACACAACATTTGGCTTAATTTCGGCAAATGCTGCAAGTAGTATTTTGGGCGATGGTATTTTACCAACAAAGTGAATATGACAACCCGCAACGGTTGTTGTCAGAAAATCGAAAGCACAGCCATAAGCATGCGCCAGTGGTAAAAACGAAAGTATGCGATACAAAGGTGCCACCAAACCGGTACGTAAACCAAAGGTAATATTTCCGGCTAATGCATTTCCACTGGTCATTACACCTTTACTAAAACCTGTAGTTCCCGAAGTGTAGTTTATTGATACAAGGTCTGTGTTTGGTTTATCTATATATCGAACATGATCCTTATGAAAACCATGCGAATATTTAGCATGGAATAAACTATTGATATAATCGGGTTGTAAGTATTTCAGAACCAACTGCTCATACACTTCATTTTCTGCAAGTTCAGGTTTTGGCTCCTTATTCAGCAAAGTGATACAATTAAAATTAGTCAACGAAAACACAGCCTTAACCGTTGTAAGTTTCTCTTCTTCCAAAGTTTCCCATATATTATCGCTTGAAAAAAGTAATTTCGACTCAGAATGATTCGAAATATGATGTATATCATTCGGATTAAAATCCTGCAGAATCGGCACAATTACGGCCCCATAAGTAACAGTGGCTAAATATGTTATAGCCCAATTGGCGCTATTACGGCCTATTAGTGCCACCTTATCGTTTTCCTTTAACTGGCATTGCTGAAATAAAATATGTAACCTGGCAACCCGTTTAGCCACATCGGCATATGTAAGTGTTAGTTCTTCACCATAATTGCTGTAAGCGGGTAAATCCCAGTTTTTACGAAACGAATCTTCGAATAATCGAATAAAATTCTCCTGTATCATGTTATAAAATAGTAATAGAGTGGCAAATATATTCAAAATACTACACATATAAAAACAGAATGTGCAGTATTTACAAAAACCGCCCTAAATGCAATTTATACATATTTGTAATTGTTGTATATTTTACATAAATAATATAAATTATTTATATATTTGCAATGACACACAAAGGCTATTTATTTGTTTTTTAGCATATTACAAAATCATTTCATTCTGGCACAATGATTGATAAAGTTTACAAAAGTTTCCTTATTAAGCCAAAATCAAAAAATAATTATTCGCAGTATAAAGAAAATGTTTTACAATTTAACTATTATCCAATGAAAAAAGTTATTTCTATTTTAATTGTTTTTTTTACTCTCGCACCAAACAAAACCACTAGTCAAACACAAGCTCCGGGACTCGACGTATTGGGCTATGGCTATGATGTATTTGGAAACTTTGCTGACCAAAAAAGCAAAAAGCGTTATTGTTTGTTCAAGTATGCAAATTATTCGGAAACACCTATTGGTTCGTACACTTACAAAGTACCACAGTATGTCATTCTTGAAAACATCTCAAACCATCTTGTAAAAACAGTTTCAGGTGAGAGCATTCGTGATTATGCTCGAAGTCTTTCCTCAGAAGCCGGATTCAGTGGCGAAACCATGTTCTTCAAAGGCTCGGTAAATGCCTCGTACAGCAACAGCATCACAGGAAATGAACAAAAGTACTACTTTACCTACATGGATGCCAATACCAAATGGCGCGTTTCGTTCGATGAGAGAGATTTACCTATGCTTAAAACAATTTTAGATCCCCGTTTTAAGCAGGATCTTGAAACTTTAGATCCTATAACTCTATTCGATACGTACGGAACACACTATATTGCAAGTGCATACCTTGGTGGTCGCGCCGACTTCAATTCGGTTTCAGTTATTTCCAGCCAAACAAAAACCCAGGATATCTCAGTTGCAGTAGAGGCATCGTATAAAGCTGTAAGTGGAAACATTAAAGTTGATACTAAAACAGCCCAAACACTTTCAGACGCAAAAACCACCACAAAACTCACCGTTACCGGAGGCAATTCGCAGTATGCCAACAACATCAACGACCCCGAAACATATCGACTATGGGCTGATGGCATTGAGAAAATGCCGGTTTTATGCGATTTCGACAAAAACAGTTTAAAGCCAATCTGGGATTTTTGTTCAAATCCTTCCCGAAAAGCAACATTAATTGAGGCTTTCAAATCATTGTGTGCAAAAAATCCGCTACCGGCAGCTATGGCAAACCTGAATGCTGTAAACAACAATGCTTATATGATTAAAAACAAAGCCACCGGAACTTTTTTTGACTTTGCTGGCTACAACCCCACAAACTCAAAAGCAGGCGACAAACTATTTGTGTTTGGTTATGACAACAATAGCATAAAAGGACAGGGATTCGACAGGGTTTATCGTTTTGAAACCTGCGAAACAGAACCGGAATATACGTATATACGACCACAACATACCAATTTAGTACTCGACATTACCGGTGGTGTTATAAACCCGGGAACACAAATTCAACTCTGGGATTTAAACAAGTCGATATCTCAACAATTCAAGCTACAACCTGTTGATGGAGAAAACAATACATATTTTATAAAAACCAAAAACAACTTGTGTCTTGAAGTGGGTCAGGGCTCAACAGTAGTTAGCCTTGGGACTTTTAAATCGTCCGAAAATCAGAAATGGAAACTCGAAGATTTTAATCCGATCAATATTGCTCAACCTGCGGAAGGATATTATACAATTCAATGTCACGAAGGTGGTTTGTATTGGGATTTCCCCGGTACCTATCCGGATATTCGGGAAAACAAGTTGCAACTATGGGGACCGGGAAATGCTATTGGCGACCGTACAATGAAAATTGTGAAAATTGGCGAGTTTTTTTTGATTCGTCCAATGCATCATCCTAACTATCTATTAACCGCTACAAATAAGGACAGCCAATACAGTACTCAAAGCCAAACAAGAGCCGACAATCAACAGTTTAGCTTTGAATATGGCGGCTATCCACTTGCTTACAATATAAAAAACAAAGCAACGGGACAATTAATTACGGCAAATGGCGACAAAACTAGTGCAAACGGATGTCCTGTAACTTCCTGGAATAAATATGGTGGAGCAAACCAATGCTGGAAACTACATGGACCATGGAAAGGTCAAACTCCAATCTACGAGGGTCAGTACTATATAAAAGTAGCTGTTTCGGACAAATACTGGGACTTAGGAGGCAATGACATGGAGAGTAATCGAAACGGTGCTACAGCACAAATATGGGACATGGATGGCGGCAAGGATAGAATCGTTAAATTTATAGCTACAGACAAACCAGATTGTTATAAAATTCAGTTTCAAAACGGTGGTCGATTCCTAGATGTTTCCGGATCATGGAATATTACTTCAATGAGTTTAATTGATCAGGCAAAATACCGTTCGGGGCAAAGCGACATAAAGCTAAAAAAAGACAATGGAGCAAAACTACAAGCGTACGAGAATGTTGATAATGACGCTCAGAAATTCAGAATTGTATATTTAGGCGAAAATATTTTTGCTATCAAATCAATAATAAACGAGAAAGCCGTTTCTGTAAGTGGTGGAAAGTTAAATGAGAACGGTCCGAATTTAATAATGTGGGACTTTGACGAACATAATACATCACAACGATTTGTACTTATAAATACAGAAAACAATCAGGTTTATAGTTACGAATAAGCAACTAAAAGGCAACAATTTAAATGTTGCCTTTTTTATTTTATTAAACAAAGACTATTGCCAATAAAAAAACTAATTATTATCTTTGCACCCTCATTTCGAATAAGGTAAACAAGAAGCAATGCTGTAAAGCAACTCACCTTACCGATGTAATTAAATTGTAGTTAAAAAAATGTACGCAATTGTAGAAATTTTAGGACAACAGTTCAAGGTAGAAGCCGGAAAAAGACTGTACATCCACAGAATGAACGAAGCTGAAAGAGGTTCAGCAATCGAATTCGACAAAGTATTACTGATTGACAATGAAGGAACCGTTAAAGTTGGTGCCCCTGTTGTTGAAGGTGCAAAAGTTGTTGGCGAAGTAATCTCGCACTTACGTGGCGACAAAGTGATTGTATTTCACAAAAAACGCCGTAAAGGTTACCGCAAACGCAATGGTCACCGTCAGGATTTCACAGAGATTTTAATTAAAGAAATTGTAGCTTAATTCAACCGATTAAAAAGTAAAAGAAAATGGCACATAAAAAAGGAGTTGGTAGCTCGAAGAACGGTCGTGAATCGGAAAGTAAGCGACTTGGAGTAAAAGTTTTCGGTGGTCAGTTTGCAAAAGCTGGTAACATCATCGTTCGTCAACGCGGAACTGTTCACCATGTAGGTTTAAATGTTGGTATCGGTAAAGATCATACATTATTTGCATTAGTTGACGGAGTTGTAGAATTCAGAAAGAAAAAAGACAACAGATCTTACGTTTCTGTAAAACCAATCGAAGCAAACTAAGTAACACTTCATCCTGAAAAGGGAAGTGAAAACTTATAAATCATAAAATCTCCTGTCGTTTTACCGTAGTGTAAAATTGCGGGAGATTTTTCATTTCAGACATCAGAACAAAGAATCAAGAACAAAGACATTTGTCGGTTTGATACAACATCAAATCGTCAATGATATTATTGAAAATGTAAATTATGTTGACACTCAAATATATTACCGAAAATACCAATGAGGTTATTACCCGATTGGCAAAGAAACATTTCGATGGAACAGCTATAATCTCACAGGTGGTTGAACTGGACAGCCTGAGAAAATCAACGCAAACCCAACTGGACAGCACTTCTGCCGAAATGAACAATCTCTCAAAAGAGATAGGAATGCTTTTCAAACAAGGCAAACAAGCAGAAGCCGCAACAGCCAAAGAAAAAACTACCGAATTAAAAGATTCTATAAAATCATTGGATGAAAAACTTTCGGAAATAGAGCAAAACTTAAATAATTTACTCGTGCAAATCCCAAACCTTCCGCACGAAAGTGTTCCGACAGGAAAACATGCTGAAGATAATGTGGTAGAACGGGAAGGCGGCAACATGCCCGTATTACCCGAAGGCGCATTGCCACACTGGGACTTAGCAAAAAAATACGACCTGATAGACTTTGAATTGGGCGTAAAAATTTCGGGTGCCGGATTTCCGGTTTACAAAGGCAAAGGAGCCCGTTTACAAAGAGCGCTTATCAATTTCTTTTTAGATAATGCACGCGACGCAGGCTACCTTGAAGTACAACCACCCTATGTGGTAAACGCAGCATCGGGCTATGGCACCGGTCAGCTTCCCGACAAAGAAGGCCAGATGTACCACTGCCAACTCGACGATTTATACCTGATACCAACCGCAGAAGTACCTGTAACCAATATTTACCGTGATGTTATTTTGGACGAAAAAGAGCTCCCGGTTAAAAACACTGCCTATTCAGCTTGCTTTCGTCGCGAAGCAGGGTCGTACGGAAAAGACGTACGCGGACTAAACCGTCTACACCAATTCGACAAAGTTGAAATTGTACAAATTGCCAACCCTGAAACATCGTACGACAGACTCACTGAAATGGTTGATTACGTACAAACTCTAGTTGAAAAACTAGAATTACCATGGAGAATTCTTCGACTTTGCGGTGGCGATATGAGCTTTACATCGGCCCTCACATTCGATTTCGAAGTATATTCGGCTGCTCAGGAACGCTGGCTTGAAGTTAGCTCAGTATCAAATTTCGAAAGCTATCAGGCCAATCGTTTGAAATGCCGTTTCAAAGGCAGCGACAAAAAAACGCAACTCGTGCACACTCTTAATGGCAGTGCCATGGCACTTCCACGCATCGTGGCCGCTCTTTTGGAAAACAATCAAACACCTGAAGGCATACGTATTCCCGCAGCACTTGTACCTTACACAGGCTTTGACATGATTTGATTTTCAAACTGAATGTCATATTTTCAAATAAAAATGCAGACCTGATATCGGGTCTGCATTTTTGTTTAATTGTTATCCAATAAATTTATTCAGAAATGGAATTTTCTTCAGAGCATAAATCAAAGAAAATGAAACCATCAATACCATTATCAATACCAAAGGTACAGATAAAACCGGATGAGCCATAGTCCAAAACACACCAATTCGATAAAAAAGACTGATAACCATAATGTGTATGAAATAAACTCCAAAACTAAGATCACTCATCCACCAAATAATCCGATTATAAAAAACACTTTTAATCGTAATTTTCCGACAAATCAGAAATACTGCCACAGCCTGCACAAAGGAATTCACACCTAAACTTCCCATAATAACAGTATTTTGCCTACCACTCTCCATGCTTAACCAATAACTAACTATGGCCGACAACAAAACCGTCAGAACGAACACCAACATTAATATTGACAATCTGATTTTCACACAGGGCATATATCGCACCAAACAATAACCTGTCAGTAAGTAACCAATGTACAGCAAATAATTATAAACCTTTCGCAAGCCCGCATCTAAAAAATCAACCGAAACCAGTCCAGCCTGCTGCAACGACAAATAAAACAACCAGACACCCAGTAACACCAACACCCCCCGTTCATCTATTTTTTTCAACAGCCCGGCCATCAGAGGCATTAATGCGTACAATACCACAATCATATACATGTACCACAAATGTTTGGACACACCTTCAGCGACAAACAAACCAAAAGCCCAATTCACTACTTCATCAAACTCCGTTGGTCGTGCCGGCGACGACAACATAAACCACCGGAACAACCAATATGCCGGCAACCAAAACAACAAAGGCAAAACAACACGCAGAAATCTGCGGCGATAAAAATCACTCGTTTTTATCTCTCTCGTCAACAAGGTAGCCCCTGAAATCATCACAAAAACCGGTACTGCAAACCGCAACAAACTCATCACCACATTACCAATCCACCAGTATCCCTGATTTCGCCCCCAGTTCATGTTCATCAATGGCGAATCAATGTGTATCAATACCACAGCCACCACTCCTAAAACCCGAAGCAAATCTATATACAAACTTCTATTCAATTGCTTATCCATCATACAGATAAAAGCATTTCAACCACTAACAAATCAAAGGCAGTTGTAATTTTAATATTTTCCCGATTTCCCTCCACCAGTACAATTTCACGATCAGCCATACATTCTGACATCCAATAATGCTCAACGACCGAAGCATCATCGGTAAAAACTGGCGAGTAATCCTGCCAATAAGCAGCTTTCAATAAATTAGCATCGAACACCTGAGGTGTTTGTACCATTTTATATTTACTTCTATCCACAGCAACACTTTTCGAACCATCAACCTGACGAATGCTTTCCACACTATCAAGCACAGGCACCACAGCGCCGGAAACATGCCCGGCTTTAAAACACCTCTCCAGAGTTTCAGTTGATACCAATGGCCGAACCCCATCATGTACAGCCACTAACTCCACCTGCCCAACACGAGTCAATCCATTTAAAACAGAGTGAAAACGGGTATCGCCTCCCTCCACAACATCATGCTGAATATCAAACTGATGTTTTAAGCACAAATCACTCCAATAATCTACCTGATCCTGAGGTAAAACAAGAACCAATTTAAGCGATTTATCAAAATCATAAAAACGCTGCAAAGTATGCATTAGAACTGGTTTACCTGCCAGTACAATAAACTGTTTAGGAACAACCGACTGCATTCGCATTCCTTTACCACCGGCAACAATAATAACGGCATTTTTTTTCATTCTGTAATAATCAATTTTAAAACAAAGATATGTATTTCGGACAGAATAAAAAACAGTGTTATAGGCCTTTAAAAAAGGATTAAACAGGAAATAAAATAAAGCATTTTTGACTTGCATAAACCAATAAAAAGCAGTAATTTAGTGCGTTTTTTGAATGTATTAAAAACTAAAGATAGATGATTGGACAAGACAGAATTATTCAGGTGAACATCGATGAGGAAATGAAAACCTCGTATATCGACTATTCCATGTCGGTAATTGTTTCGCGTGCTTTACCCGATGTACGCGACGGATTTAAACCTGTACACCGCCGTGTTTTGTACGGAATGAACGAACTGGGAAACAATTCGGATAAACCATATAAGAAATCAGCCAGAATTGTAGGGGAAGTAATGGGTAAATATCACCCTCATGGCGACTCCTCAATTTACGGTACACTTGTGCGTATGGCACAGCCATGGTCAATGCGTTACCCATTAGTGGACGGTCAGGGTAACTTTGGTTCGGTTGATGGCGACAGCCCTGCTGCAATGCGTTATACCGAAGCCAGACTTCGGAAACTTGCCGAAGATATGCTCGTAGATATCAACAAAGATACCGTTGACTTTCAGTTAAACTTTGACGATACTTTAAAAGAGCCGGTAGTATTACCAACACGAATTCCTAACTTATTGGTGAATGGCTCGTCGGGGATTGCTGTAGGTATGGCAACCAATATGGCTCCACACAATTTGAGCGAAGTTGTGGATGCTACAATTGCTTATATCGACAACAATGAAATTGAAATTGCCGACTTAATAAAATACATTAAAGCTCCCGACTTCCCAACCGGAGGTATAATTTACGGCTACAATGGCGTAAAAGAGGCATTTGAAACAGGTAGAGGTCGCGTAGTTGTACGTTCGAAAGTGGATATTGAAACCGATGCACAGGGACGTGAAAAAATAATTGTGAACGAAATACCGTATATGGTTAATAAGGTTGAACTTATTAAAGCCATTGTGGCGCTTATTGAAGATAAACGTATTGAAGGTATTGCTCACATCAACGATGAGTCGGACCGCGAAGGTATGCGTATTGTAATTGATATAAAACGCGATGCCAATTCCAATGTTGTTTTGAATAAATTATTCAAAATGACTGCATTACAATCATCGTTCAGTGTTAATAACATTGCTTTGGTTCACGGACGTCCGCGTACGCTTAACCTGAAAGACCTTATTCACTATTTTGTTGAACACCGTCACGAAGTTGTTATTCGCCGTACAAAATTTGAACTCTCGGAAGCCGAAAAACGCGCACATCTTCTCGAAGGATTTATGATCATTCTGGATAATCTGGATGAAGCTATTCAAATAATCCGCGACTCAAAAACACCTGAAGAAGCCCGCAACAGACTTATGGAGCGCTTTGGATTATCTGAAATCCAATCGCGTGCAATCGTTGAAATGAGACTTCGTCAACTCACAGGCATGGAGCAAGACAAGCTACGTGCCGAATATCAGGAAATTTTAGCTTTAATAGCTCATTTACAGGAAATACTTGAGAAAGTAGAACTAAGAATGCAAATAATTAAAGATGAACTACTTGAAGTAAAAGCAAAATATGGCGATGTACGTCGCACTCAAATTGTATACGCATCGGAAGAGTTTAACCCTGAAGATTTTTATGCAAACGACGAAATGATAATAACCATTTCGCACCTGGGTTATATCAAACGTACAGCACTTTCGGAATTCCGTTCGCAGGGACGTGGAGGAGTTGGTTCAAAAGGAAGCGACTCGCGCGACGAGGACTTTATTGAGTACATCTACACAGCTTCGATGCACAACACCATGTTGTTTTTCACGCAAAAAGGAAAGTGCTACTGGCTAAAAGTGTACGAAATACCTGAAGGAAGCAAAAACTCAAAAGGCCGTGCTATTCAAAACTTATTAAACATTGATAGCGACGATAAAGTAAACGCATTTATACGGGTAAAAGGCCTGAACGATGCAGATTACATCAATTCACATTTCCTTGTTTTCTGTACTAAAAATGGTGTAATTAAAAAGACATCGCTCGAAGCTTATTCGCGCCCACGCCAAAACGGGGTGAATGCAATAACCATACGCGAAGACGACCAGGTAATACAAGTACGTATGACAGATGGTAATGCCGATGTAATTATGGCCAACCGTAACGGGCGTGCCATCCGCTTCCACGAGTCGAAAGTGCGCGAAATGGGACGTACAGCAACCGGAGTACGAGGCATGGAACTGGACGAAGACGGACAGGATGAGGTGGTTGGCATGATTTGTGTACCCCGCGATACGAAAGAAACCGTAATGGTTGTTTCGCAACAGGGATATGGAAAACGCACAATGCTTGACGAACGCGACGAAGAAGGTAATTTAATTCTTGATGAAAATGGCGAGACAATTGCCATATACCGTATTACCAACAGAGGTGGTAAAGGTGTGAAAACTATGAATATTACCGAAAAAACAGGTAAATTAGTTGCCATAAAGAGTGTAAACGATGAAAATGACCTGATGATTATTAATAAATCAGGTATAACAATTCGTCTGAAAGTAGCCAATTTCCGAACAATGGGACGTGCAACACAAGGTGTACGATTGATAAACCTTGAAAAACGTAACGACGAAATTGCATCGGTTTGTAAAGTGCCTACAGAAGTGGAAGAAGTAATTCCGGAACAATCAGAATCTGAAGCAAACGACACATCATCAGAAGTACAAGAATAATCATTTATAAAAATCAACATTAAGTTAAATAGCAACTGAGTATTTTTTAGTATTCAGTTGCAAAGAAATCAATTTTAAAATCCATATGAAAAAAGTAATTTTATCCATGATTTTGGCTTTGAGCGTTGTATTTGGATTTGCTCAAAAAGCCAATGTATCGAAAGCTAAAAACAAAGCTTTGATGGAACCCGCAGACTTTGCCGGTGCGCGCGAACTGATTAAACCCGCATTGACAGATCCAACCACAAAAGACCTGTCGACCACCTGGCACGTGGCAGGCCTAATTGGTTACATGGAAAACGACGGTGAGATTAAAAAACAAATGCTTAATCAGAAATTTGATGCTGAACTTAAAGGTAAAGCCATCATGGAATCGTATGAATATTTTCTGAAAGCATACGCTCTTGACAGCTTGCCTGATGCAAAAGGAAAAATTAAACCTAAAGTTCAAAAAGACATCAAATCAAAAATTAAAGAATACTATACTAATCAGGCAAATCTGGTTGCTTACGGTGCATCACTTTTTGAGAAAAAAGATTATGTAAATACAATAAAAGTATTTGAAACATACCTTGCAATTCCTGATTTACAAATGATGAACAATGAAATCAAAAAGGATTCAGCGTACTTCATGATTAAATATTATACTGCAATTGCCGCTACAAATGCAGAATTGGGCGACAAAGCTATTAAGTACTACAGAGAGTTGGTAGGTAAAAATTACGAAGAACTAACTGTACACCAGCTACTTTACGAAGAATACAAAAAGAAAAATGACACTGTAAACTTTGTTCAGGTTCTTAAAGATGGCTTTACGAAATTCCCACAAGAACCATGGTTTTTACAGAATCTGATTAACTTCTACATTTACTCAGGTCAAACCAAAGAAGCGCTTATCTATTTGAACAATGCAATTGAGAAAGAACCTAAAATGGCTCAATATCAATACGTAAAAGGTAACATCGACGAATCTTTGGGAAATCAGGAAGAAGCCAAAAAGGCTTTTGAAAGAGCAATAGAGCTTGACCCTAAGTTGGCAGATGCATATGCAGGACTTGGTCGTATCTACTTCAACAAAGCCGTTAAAATGGCCGATGCAGCTAACGACATTAAAGACAACAAACTTTTCAACGCTGCTAAAAAACAAGCCGACGAAGTATTCAAACAAGCAATTCCTTACTTTATCAAAGCAAAAGAAGTGAATCCTGAAGAGCGCGAATACCTGAAAACATTAAAAACTTTGTATTACCGTTTGAAAATGGACAAAGAATTTGATGAGGTAGAAAAAGAACTTAACAAATAAGTATATTCTATTGAACGATAAAAAAGGCCGGTTGAAGTATTTTCAACCGGCCTTTTTATTGTTAAATATTAAATCATTACTACATAGCCATTAAAAACCGGGCCATCCGTCGCGTACGTTGCGATAAAAGTATCACTCTATTCTCTGTTGTTTCATCTATTATTTCCTGATTTACACCACGTATCGTTAGCAACTCAAGCTCTGTATTGTAAGTTACGCGAAACTCGTTCGAAAGTTCGTCAAGTGCAGCCTGCAGGTAACGTGTATTGTCCACACAAATTGAGATACTGATAGCCGAACTTTGTATCAGTGAAATTTTAAGACGATGCTTTTGAAATATAGAAAATGCGCGTGATAGACTTTCTTCCAGAACAAATGAAAAATCTTTAGGACGAATTGTTATCAGAACCAAATTTTTTCGAAGGATAAGAACCGGCACCGAAATCGGATTATCAGTTTTCTCTTTAATTACAGAACCAGATTCGTGCGGAGTACCAAAAGGACGAACAAATAATGGTATTTTCTTATTTTCGAGCGGTTTAATAGTTTTAGGGTGAATAATTTGCGCACCACTATACGCCAATTCTACTGCGTCAAGATACGTAAGTTCAGGAATATGAATCGTATTTTTAAAAATCCGCGGATCTGCATTTAATATTCCGGGGACATCTTTCCAAATAGTGACACTATCAGCATTCAGCAAATTCCCAACCACAGCAGCGGTATAGTCCGATCCTTCACGACCGAGAGTTGTAGGATCGCCACTCATATTGGTACCAATAAAACCCTGTCCGATATAAATTTTTGATTTTGCAAAATTGGTAGCCATTGACAAACGTCTCTCCGACTCATCCATACGCACGTTTGCTTCTCTGAAGTTACTATCAGTAACCAGTAATTTACGCATATCGAGCCAGACATTCTGAACTCCGGAGAAATTCAGATATTCTGAAATAATCTTTGTTGAAATCACCTCTCCAAACGAAACCAGATAATCGTAGCAACGGTCATAATCTGTGGGCAACCCATTATCTATATATGAATTCAGTTCAGCAAATACATCGGCAATGGCAGCTCGTCCTATTGCTTTATCGTCAAAAAGAGCGTCAATTATTTCAATATGATACGCTTCGACTTCAGTCAATTTAGCATGTGCTTCCGTCCTTTTTCCGGCCATAAAAAAAGCCAAAACCTCTTCCATGGCATTGGTGGTTTTGCCCATTGCCGAAATGACTATAAAAAGATCATCTGTATTTTGGGTTACAATTTGCTGAATATTCCGAATACCTTCAGCCGAGCGCACCGAAGCACCCCCAAATTTAAATACCTTCATTGTGTTTCCTGGTTTAAAAAAAAGTTCTCGTTGTTAATTTCTCATCAAAATTAAAAAAAGAAATTGATTGAATTGGCATTATTATGTAAATCAAACACAAAAAAGGTTGCAAATTAAATCTAAACGCAACCTTTAAATAATTTATGGTGATAACACTACATTTTCACACTATTCCCTGAGCTAACATTGCTTTAGCCACCTTTAAAAATCCGGCTATATTGGCTCCTTTCATATAGTTCACATAACCATCTTCCTCAGTACCATATTTAACACACTGATTATGTATTTCACTCATAATCTGGTGTAATTTCTGGTCAACTTCATTGGCTGTCCACGAAATGTGCATCGCATTTTGAGTCATTTCAAGACCTGATGTAGCTACGCCACCTGCATTAACTGCTTTTCCGGGGCCGTACATAACTTTATGTTGCAAAAACAACTCAATCGCCTCTGGGGTACAGCCCATATTTGAGATTTCGGCCACACACAAAACTCCGTTTTCAATAAGAAATTTAGCATCTTCGGCATTTAATTCGTTTTGAGTAGCACAAGGCAATGCTATATCAACTTTCACTTCCCACGGACGACGGTCAGGTACAAACTGTGCTCCAAATACCTCGGCATATGGTGCTACAATATCGTTGCAGGTTGCCCGTAATTCAAGCATATAGTCAATTTTCTCACCGGAAATTCCATCCTTATCATAAATATAGCCATCCGGGCCTGAAATTGTAACCACTTTAGCTCCTAGTTCGGTTGCTTTAATGGCTGCACCCCAGGCAACATTGCCAAATCCTGAAATGGCAATTGTTTTGCCTTTAATATCATATCCGGCTGTTTGCAACATTTGATGCACAAAATACAAGCCGCCAAAACCTGTTGCTTCCGGACGAATGAGTGAACCGCCAAATTCAAGATTTTTACCTGTTAGAACACCTGTATTTTCGCGCGCCAACTTACGGTACATCCCATACATATAAGCCACTTCGCGTCCTCCAACGCCAATATCGCCTGCTGGAACATCTGTTTCGGGTCCAATATGACGCCACAACTCCAACATAAATGCCTGACAGAAGCGCATTACTTCAGCATCTGACTTTCCTTTAGGATTAAAATCAGAACCTCCTTTACCCCCACCCATCGGCAGCGTAGTTAATGCATTCTTAAATATCTGTTCAAAACCCAGGAACTTTAAAATGGAAAGATTTACCGAAGGGTGAAATCGCAAACCTCCTTTATACGGACCAATTGCATTGTTAAACTGAACACGGTAACCTAAATTAATCTGCACATCGCCCCTATCGTCAACCCAGGGAATCTTAAAGGTAAAAATACGATCAGGTTCTACAAGTCTTTCCGCAATTTTTGCTTTTTCAAATTCAGGGTGATTATTATATTCATCTTCAATTGTCATTAACACTTCTTTAACCGCCTGAAGATACTCGTTTTCGCCCGGGTGTTTGGCTTCGAGTTGATGCATTAATTTGTCGATATCCATAATCGTAATATTTTAATTAAACAATATGCTTTGTTTGTTTTAGCTCCGGTTTATATAAAAAATAAACTGAAAAAGCCCCTTTTGTTTCAATTTGTAAGCACAATAAGCAAGTTGATTTTCAGAACAGAACAATCTGACATTTTGATAGTTAAACATACAAAACACTCAACTAACTCAGGACAAAAGCCATTAAAATCAAAAACTTAACCACAATCAGCTTACAATTAGAAAACAGTACAATTTTACAACATTTAATTGGCGAAAAAAAATTTTTTGTACTAAATTTTGAAAAAAAATACATTTTGATTGAAATTCAAATATTTCAGAATATATTTACATTTGAAAATAAAAGTTCGACGAATGAATTCAGACAGCATCAAAAAATTGTATTTTAAAGATACATCGTTTGTACACCTAATGCACCACCGTATTTATAATGTATTGCTTTATGCCAGCAAGTACGATGCATTTGTGCTGGAAGAAGACGGGCGTATCGACGAACAATTATTTTTCGAATACACGTCCTTAAACCTCAGATATCCACCACGTTTTACGCTTGTAAATTCGGAAGCGGAGGCGAACCGAATGCTAAACGAACGCACATTTGAGCTTATCATTTCGATGCCCAGCGGCGACAGCATTAATCCATTTGAATGGGCAAAAAAAGTAAAAAAAAGCTATGCCGAAATTCCAATTGTGGTGTTAACACCGTTTTCAAAATCAGTTTCACAGCGCATCTCAAAAGAAGACCTGAGTGCGGTTGACTACGTATTCAGCTGGTTGGGCAATACCGATTTATTATTGGCAATTATAAAACTAATTGAGGATAAAATGAACGTGGACGAAGACACTAAAAGTGTTGGAGTCCCGGTAATTTTATTTGTTGAAGACTCCATACGATTTTATTCATCAATAGTACCTCAGCTATATAAATATGTATTTAAGCAATCCCGCTCATTTATGACTGAGGCTTTAAACGAGCACGAACAAATGTTGCGAATGCGGGGAAGACCCAAAATATTACTTGCCCGAAATTATGAAGAAGCCATTAGTATTTATGTAAAATACAGTGAACACATGCTTGGTATTATAACCGATGTGAGTTATAATATTCAAGGTATGAAAAACAAAAAAGCCGGTATAAATCTGAGTCGTTACATTCGTTTGCACGACAATAAAATTCCGATTATTATTGAATCAACCGAAGAAGAAAACCGCAACGACGCTCAATTGGCAAACGCCACATTTTTAAATAAAAACTCCAAAACCTTTCAACTTGAATTAAGAGAAGCTATCAGTAGTAATTTAGGTTTTGGCGATTTTGTATTTATTCATCCTCAAACAGGCGATGAGGAAGCAAAAGTTGAAAACCTGCGTGGTTTACAGGAAACCATTTTCAAAATAAGCGACGAAACATTGCTTTATCATGTAAAGCGTAACAATATATCGCGTTGGTTATATTCGCGTGCGATGTTTCCATTGGCCGCATTTTTGAAAAACATTAGCATCGACAACTTTGAAAACGGCGATTTAAAAGAGGTGCGCCAGATTATTTTTGACGCCATTGTAAATTACCGGAGAGTTAAAAACAGGGGCGTTGTTGCTGTATTTCAGCGCGATAGATTTGACCAATATTCTAACTTTGCACGTATTGGCGAAGGTTCACTTGGTGGCAAGGGGCGCGGTTTAGCCTTTATTGATGCTATGATAAAACGCAACGAATCGCTCGACACTTTTGAGAATGTACAAATCACAATTCCTAAAACGGTAGTTATCTGCACCGAGATTTTTGCTGAGTTTATGGAACAAAATCATCTGTATCCGATTGCATTATCCGAGAAAGAAGACACAGAGATACTTGCTGCCTTTTTAAAAGCACAGTTACCCAAACATTTGATTGCAGACTTACATGCATTTATCAGTGCCATTAACTCACCGGTAGCAGTCCGCTCATCAAGCTTATTGGAAGACTCACATTATCAGCCATTTGCCGGCATTTACTCCACCTATATGGTACCGTACAACAAAAGCAGCAAAACGCATATGTTGGTAATGATTACTGAAGCTATTAAAGCTGTGTATGCTTCGGTATTTTACAAGGAAAGCAAAGCCTATATGATGGCCACAAAAAACGTTATCGACGAAGAAAAAATGGCCATAGTATTACAGGAAACATGTGGTAAAACCCATGGAACAAAATTCTACCCGTCGTTTTCAGGTGTTATCAGATCGTTGAATTATTACCCGATTGGAGCCGAACGAGCTGAAGAAGGTATTGTAAATGTCGCATTAGGACTGGGTAAATACATCATGGATGGCGGAGTCACTCTCCGGTTTTCGCCCTCGTACCCACAGAATCTGCTTCAAACCAGCACCATTGAATTGGCACTGAAAGAAACTCAAACCTACTTCAATGCTCTGGACCTATGCGAAACCTGCTTTGTACCAAAGGTGGAGGATGGTTTTAATATACTAAAACTACCGTTGCAGGAGGCCGAAAAAGATGGTACTTTAAAATACATTGCATCGACCTACGATATTCACAACGAATCCATTAGTGATGGGATTTACCCGGGCCGAAAAATTATCAGCTTTGCAAATATATTAAAGCACGATGTAATGCCATTGGCCGATGTGATAAAAAAAATCATGCAGGTTGCTCAAAATGAAATGGGGCGACCCGTTGAAATAGAATTTGCCGTGAATCTGGATTATAACAAAAACAAACAACACAGTTTTTATTTGCTTCAGATACGCCCCATAGTTGACACAAAGGAATTTATCAACGAAAATCTGGATGCAATTCAATCAACCGAAGCCATAATAACAAGCAATAATGCGCTCGGACACGGCATTTTGTCCGACATATATGATATTGTATATGTCCGTCCCGAAGTGTTTAAGGCTGCAAACAGCGAACAAATTGCGTCAGCAATTAATGCTGTAAACAAACAATTAATGGATGAAAACCGAAACTATATACTGATAGGACCCGGCAGATGGGGTTCAAGCGATCCCTGGTTAGGAATTCCTGTGAAATGGTCGGGAATTTGCAATGCACGGCTTATTGTCGAGTCGGGTTTATCTAATTACAGAATTGACCCCAGTCAGGGCACTCACTTTTTTCAGAATTTAACATCACTCGGAGTGGCCTACTACACCATCAATCCGTTCCGAAACGATGGCACATACGATGTAGAATTTTTGAATAGCAAGCCTGCTCAATTTGAAAATGAATACATCAGGCACGTACGCTTTCATAATGCTCTGATAGTGAAAACCGATGGTCGGAAAAATTTAGGAGTTGTCCTGAAACCCTGAGAAAGCGTTATTTGTCGTCAACAGGAGTGGCGGGAGTAAGCAGGTTCAATTGCAAAAAAGCAGCATCGAGCCAACGACCAAATTTAAAGCCAACTTCTTTAAAAGTACCTACATGCTGAAAACCAAATTTTGCATGTAAACCTATACTGAGTTCATTTTCAGCATCAATTACGGCTATAATACTATGATACTCCTGAGCTGTTGCATGGCTAATAATTTGCTCCAACAGCACTTTTCCAAGCCCTTGCCCACGATATGACTGATGCACATAAAGTGAATTTTCAATGGTATATTTATATGCCGGGCGTACCCTGAATTGTCCATACGAGCCAAAACCCATCAATACTCCATCGTCGGTTACAATACCAATTACCGGATAATTGTGTTCACGCTTGTAAGCAAACCATGTTTTCATAGTTTCCATTGTCCATGGTTTATAATCGTACAATGCAGTAGTATTCAGAATTGCATCGTTATATATTGCCAGAATCTGAGGAGCATATTCCTCCGTACACAAAATTATTTTCATTGAACAAAAATGACTAAAAAATACCGACCTCAAAATTAAGCAAAAACATCAGTAAATCAAGAAAATTTATTATCAACATTCAACATATTCAAAATAAAATGGTTATCTTTGCAGCCGCTTTTCGAGAAAAAGCATTAGGTATAACAATTTTAAAAATTACAAAAATGCCCGCAAAAATCAGATTGCAACGTCATGGCCGTAAAGGATATGCTTATTATCATATCGTTATTGCCGACAGTCGCGCGCCACGTGATGGCAAATTCATCGAACGAATCGGTTCGTACAACCCAAACACAAATCCTGCTACAGTTGATTTGAAATTCGAACGTGCTTTGTATTGGATGCAAGTAGGTGCACAACCTACCGATACAACCCGTAACATTCTTTCGGCTGAAGGTGTTTTAATGAAAAAACACTTACTAGAAGGTGTGAAAAAAGGTGCTTTCGATGCTGCTGAAGCCGAAAAACGCTTCGAAGCCTGGAAACTAACTAAAGATTCGAAAGTAAGCAAAACAAAAGAACAATTAGCTGCTGAAAAAGCTGCTGCTGCTAAAGCACGTCTGGCTGCTGAAGTAGAAGTAAACAAAGCAAAAGCTGCTGAAGTTGCTAAGAAAAAAGCTGAAGCGATAGCTGCTGCAGCCGAAGCTGAAGCTGCTCCTGCTGAAGAAACTACTGAAGCTACTGAAACAGTTGCTGAATAATTTCTTTTGTAAAAGAATAAACCGAAAGCCCGATGAAAATCGGGCTTTTTTGTATCTTTACATTTTGATAAATAAAAATAAACATGAACAAAACAGTAAACATTGCCTTACAGGTATTACCCTCATCAGACACACATCATCCATACGATTTGGTAGATAAAGCCATCGAAGTAATTGCGGCATCCGGACTTAACTATCAGGTAACCCCGTTTGAAACAGTAATAGAAGGTACCTACGACGAAATCATGGAAGTTGTAAAAAAGGCACAAGAAGCCTGTTACATAGCCGGCGCCGAAAGCATGATGACTTACATTAAAATACAAAGCTCGAAAAACGATGTAACCATTGACGATAAAATGCACAAATACAAATAATGATTCATCCGATGATAAATGTATCAGTAGTGCTCTACAACACTCCATATGTTGAAGTAGACCGACTTGTTGCCACACTCCGAAAATCGGATGTGGTAAACCACATTTATCTGATAGATAATTCAGCTATAAAAAACCCCGCATTCAGCAAATTATCGGCCACTTACATTGAAAATACAAAAAATATAGGATATGGAGCTGCTCACAACATTGCCTTAAAGCAAAGCATTGAGCAAAACACAGCCTATCACCTTGTAGTTAATGCCGATATTATTTTCGACGAAAAAATTCTGGTCACAATACTGGAATTTATGAATATAAATACAGATATTGGACATTTAATGCCTAAAATATTTTATCCGAACGGGCAAATTCAGTATCTTTGCAAACTAATTCCAACGCCTTTCGACTTGATTTACAGGCGATATTTGCCTGTTAGCTGGACAAAAAAACGTACAGACAGATTTGAACTCCGAAATAGCAGCTACAATCAGATAATGGAAGTACCTTATTTATCCGGATGTTTTATGTTTTTAAGGGTCGAAAGCCTGAAAGCGGTAGGAATTTTCGATGAGCAATTTTTTATGTATCCCGAGGACATTGACCTCACACGCAGAATACATCAGAAATACAGGACAGTATTTTATCCTGAAGTTTCGGTTATACACGCACATGCCCAAAGTTCGTACAAAAACATACGAATGCTTTGGATACATACTGTTAACATGATACGATATTTTAACAAATGGGGATGGTTTTTTGACAAAGAAAGAGTAAAAATCAACAAAAGAATATTGAACCAATACAAGAAAAAAACATGAATTTCAGCATTTTAGAAATCACAAGTGCCTTTATGGTACTTTTTGCCATAATTGATATTTTAGGCTCAATACCCCTGATTCTTAATATCAAAAAGAAAACAAATGTAGTGCATGCTTTCAGAGCCAGCTCTATCGCATTTCTTATTCTTTTAGCATTTCTGTTTTCGGGCGAAGCCATATTGAAGCTTTTTAATGTTGACATTCAATCGTTTGCTATTGCCGGTTCGCTCGTCATTTTTATTTTTGCCATCGAAATGATTCTTGATGTGGAGATAATGCACAATAAAGGTCCCGAGGGTAGCTCGTCTATCGTTCCACTTGCTTTTCCTCTAATTGCAGGTCCGGGCTCATTTACTACTCTTTTATCATTACGGGCTGAATATTCGGTTGAAAACATCATAATTGCTTTGGTACTCAACCTCGCTTTTGTCTATTTTGTATTAAAATCGACATCGCGTATCGAAAAAACAATTGGCGAAGGTGGTATTTATATACTTCGCAAATTCTTCGGAATTATTTTGTTAGCAATATCAGTTAAACTTTTCACATCCAACATTGGTACATTATTATAATGTCAAAAATTCAAATAACGATAAAAGGTATAGCTGCCGAATTAGTAGTAGGCAACTACTTACCATCCGACAAAACAATTTTCAATAATTGGGAAGAATTTTATAACTACAACGATGTGCTGCACGTATCCCAGTTACTTAGCGAACACATTTCTGAAATAACAGTAACAGTTGACGGAATCACTTTATTTACGGGTAAAATACCTGCTGAGGCTTTCAAGAAAGAGAAAAGCTTTATGCCGGCCATGATCGAAAACAATGTTTACCTGAGAACCGAGTGTGTTGAAAACGCCGTTTTTACATCAGAAACTGAGATAGATTCTTTTTCAATTCAAAAACTTCGGTTTCAAACACAGGATTACGACCTGATATTTAAAACGGCTAAATCCTTTGTTACCGGAGTATATTATGACGACACAAAACTAGATCTCACCTGGACAAAAGGCGAACCAATCGGCAATATCTGCCTGCTTTGTGGTTTTCAAAACGGATACTTATTACCAATATACGATGCAATAAAGAAAGTATATGCCAATAATCCAATGAATTAAAAAATATTCATGGAATAAAATCCGGATTATAGAACTTTTTCGTACAATATATGTTTATTTTAGTACAATACAAAACAATAAACATCATAATATATGAGAAAGATAATCTTACTCTTTGCAATAATCCTCTTCAGCAATTTTACTTTTTCGCAAAAAGGTACAATAAAGGGAAAAGTATTTAATGCAAAAACGAATGAACCAATTGAGTTCGCTAATATAGTCATACAAGGTACAACTATAGGCTCCACATCTGATCTGGATGGAAATTACATTTTTACAGGTGTAAATCCGGGGTTCATGCGCTTAATAGTTAGCTCTGTAGGTTTTGAGACAACTACTTCGGCCGAAATTCAGGTACAGGGCAACCAAACAACTTTTGTTGATATAGCCGTAAACGAAGCAGCATTTGCGATTCAGGAAGTTACTGTACGCCAAAATCTGAACTTAAAACGAATCGAAAGTCCCATTTCTGTACTTTCGGTAGGTGTTCAGGAAATTGAAAAAAGTGCAGGTGCTAACCGCGACGTATCCAAAGTAGTACAAGCATTACCGGGAGTTGGAGCCACCGACCCCAACCGCAACGACCTTATAGTACGTGGAGGTGGACCATCAGAAAACGTATTTTACCTCGACGGTGTTGAAATACCTGTTATCAACCACTTCGCCACACAAGGCTCATCGGGTGGTGCCATTGGTGTTATAAACCCCGATTTTGTACGCGAAATAAATTTTTATACAGGAGCTTTTCCTGCAAACCGTACAAATGCATTAAGTTCGGTAATGGAAATTCGCCAAAAAGATGGCAGCAAAGATCGTGTACATACCAAGCTTTCAGTAGGAGCCTCGGATGCTGCTTTGACCATTGATGGTCCAATAGGAAAAAAATCAACCTTTATCGTATCGGCTCGCCAATCGTACCTTCAGTTATTGTTCAAAGCTATTGGATTACCGTTTTTGCCAACCTACAATGATTTTCAATTGAAGTATAAATACGAAATTGATAAAAAAAACGAAATCACTTTTATCGGAATTGGTGCGATAGACAATATGACCCTGAACACCGAATTACAACAAACAGGAACAGAAACGCAAAAATACATTCTCACCTACTTACCCGTATATAATCAGTGGAATTACACCAATGGGCTTATATACAAACATTTTGGCGATGGATTTATT
>RRZU011459961.1_pt1 | contig 24269 bp, 23 predicted proteins | sample 2165561 | NCBI WGS metagenome assembly RRZU01 (sample SAMN10456909, study PRJNA506462) | wastewater metagenome | isolation source: wastewater sludge | place: USA: Moscow, Idaho | reverse complement strand
TCCCGTAAAAACGATTAGTTTATTTTTTGGGATTTCTAAATTAATATTTTTTAAATTATTTTCTTTGGCATTAAATATTTTTATTGTATCACTCATAAGTCACCTTTAAAATTAAAGTTAAGATTATATGATAATTTTGTTGATAATATAGTAAATAAAATATTATAAGAAAATTATGTCCTATAAATAAATTTTAAATAGTATTTAAACATATACAATATTTAAAATAAAAATAATTTAACAATTTTAAAATCTTTAATTGTATAATTTATAATTATATAAAATCTATACATTATTGACATTAATAAATTATTATATAAGCCAAATAATAAATATTTTTATAATTCTTAATAGTATTATTTATTATATAAATTGTAATTATTTAAATAAAATTATACAATATATTATAAATAATAGTATGTTATCGATAAAATAAAGTAACTTTAAATTGCTATAAAATAATTTTAAAAAATTAAGCACTAATTTTGTAAAATGAAAATTATTAAAATAAAAAATTATTTTTTAAGGAGTTTTTATGCCACCTACTACTTTACAGATTATTGCTGCCATAATTTTTGCAATAGCAATCATTCATATATTTTCAGTTAAATATTTTGAACATTTAGCACATAGAAGTGAAAAACATTCTGGTCTTTTTCATCTATTAGGAGAAATAGAAGTTGTTTTTGGAATTTGGGCTATGGTTTTGGTTATATTTATGTTTATTTTTTTGGGAAAGTATGAAACTATAGATTATGTAAATTCAAGAAGTTATGTTGAAACTATGTTTGTTTTTGTAATTATGGTTATAGCTGGAACTAGACCTATTTTACAAACAGTCGTAACTTTAGTAAGAAAAATGTCAAATGCACTACCAAAAAAAGGTGCGATTGGTTTTTATTTCGTTGTTATGGCGATAGTTCCTCTTTTTGGTTCTCTTATAACTGAACCAGCAGCTATGACTTTAGCTGCATTAATTTTAGCAGATAAACTATTTTCTCAAGGTATTTCAAGAAAACTTAAATATATGACGTTAGGTACTTTGTTTATAAATGTTTCTATTGGTGGAACTTTAACAAACTTTGCAGCACCTCCAATATTAATGGTTGCACAAACTTGGGATTGGAGTACAACTTTTATGTTTACAACTTTTGGTTGGAAAGCAATAGTTGCAATATTCCTGAATACAGCTATAATGATTATTATTTTTTATAAAGAGTTGTCATTCATAAATATTAGAACAACTGTAACAGATAGAGAAAATATACCATTTGCAATAGTTTTTTCTCATTTTGTATTTCTTTTTTTAGTTGTATATTTTGGTCATTATCCAGCTTTCTTTATGAGTATATTTTTATTATTTTTAGGAGTTACTTATGCTTACCAACAATATCAAGATAGATTGATGTTAAGAGAAGGTCTTTTAGTTGCATTTTTTCTAGGAGGATTGGTTCTTTTAGGAGGTCAACAAGAGTGGTGGCTTAAAAGTATAATTTCAAATATGAGTAATGTAGAGGCTTTTGTTGGGGCAATAACTTTAGGAGCATTTACAGATAATGCAGCAATTACTTATTTAGGTTCACTAGTTGAAGGATTAAGTGATGAGTTTAAATATTTCCTAGTTGCAGGGGCAGTTTGTGGTGGTGGATTAACTATTATTGCAAATGCACCAAACCCAGCTGGAGCTGCAATACTAAAAAGTCATTTTGATGATAATTCAATAGATCCTAGATATCTATTTTTAGGAGCCTTGCTTCCTACATTAATAGCAAGTATGTGTTTTATTATTTTATAAGGATATAAGAAATGGTTTCAAATTTTGCAAAATTTGCAAGAACAAATAAAAGTTTAATAGTTTTCTCTAATTCTCTTGATCATATAGAAGTTTTCAAACAATTTTACAATACCAGAGTAAAACCAAAAGAGTTTGGTTTTGTAAAAATAAATGAAGATAGAATTTGTCTTTTACACGAAGATTTAAAGTGTGATTTAATTGCAGGAAAGACAAATGAAAATATAAAAAATAGGTTACTTGAAGTTTTTAAAACAGAGTCTAGATATATAATGACTTCTTCAAAGTTTATTATTTTCCCGGAAAAATTCTCTTTTAAAAGAGTAGCAAACAGACTTTTTTCAGATTATATAATTCAAAGTGCTGGTAAAGTTACTTTTTCAGTAGTTGATAATAAAATAGTTGTAAGTTGTTCTGGAGGTTCAAAGGTTTTAAATTTAAAACCAAGATCAATAGATGCTTTAATAATTCAAGATGAACTAGATGCAAGTTTTGATGATGAATAGAGTTTAAAACTCATCTTCATCATCGGCTTCGCTGTCAAAACAATAAATACACTCTTCATCAAAGAATGAGTATTCATCATAACAGTAAAACTTTTCACAACTATCACATTTGAAACAATCATACTCTTTTGATAGTTTTTGTTCTAATTCTTCTTCACTTAAATTGTTTTTTTTAGCATAATCGTCAAAAATTTTATAAACATTTTTGTTCTTATCATTTTTTAACTCTTTAGCTAAATCTTCCAAAGTTTCTATATTCATTTCTTGCCTTTTGAAATATTGTAAAAGCTATATTATCTCAAAAAATGATATAATCCCGACTTAAAAAATAAACAGGCAGTACAAAAATGGAAGAAAATAGTGTTAAAACACAAAAATTCATAATCAAATATTTTACAGAGATTATGATAAAAGGCGAAACAGCTAAAAGACAAATGATAAATCAACTCTTTTTTAATCTTCAAAGAATTTCAAACAACATTTCAAGTGACATAAAAATTAAAAAATTTTTTGACAAAATTGAATTAGTTTGTCCTTCTGAATTTAGTGATAATTTAAGAGAAAAACTTCTTGAAACACCAGGAATACAACAGGTTTTAGAAGCAATACAAATAGATAATATGCATACTTTAGATGAGATAAAAGTAGAAGTAAATAAACATATGGCAAAAACAATAGAAGATAAAACTTTTGTTGTTCGTGCAAAAAGGGTTGGAAAACAAGATTTCAAATCAACACATATTGAGCAAACTGTTGGTGGATATATGTTAGCTCATAACAAAACAAAAGGTGTTGATTTAAAAAATCCAGAAGTTACTATAAAAGTTGAATTAGAACATGCTCAATTAAATATTATTACTAAAAAACATTATGGACTTGGTGGGTTTCCATTAGGAACTCAAGGGGAAGTTTTATCTTTAATGTCTGGAGGATTTGATTCTACTGTTGCTTCATATTTGGCTATGAAAAGAGGATTGAAAACACATTTTGTATTTTTTAATCTAGGTGGAGTTGCTCATGAAATAGGAGTAAAACAAGTTTCTTGGTATTTGTGGAATAAGTTTGGAAGTTCACATAGAGTATCCTTTATAACTGTTCCTTTTGAAGATGTAGTTAGTCAAATATTTAAGGATATTAGTGCACCTTATATGGGTGTTATGCTAAAAAGACTGATGCTATTAGCTAGTGAAAAAATAGCTCAAAATTTAAATGTAGATGCTTTGATTACTGGGGAGAGCGTTGCTCAAGTTTCAAGTCAGACTTTAAAAAATTTGAGATTAATTGATGATGTATCAAATATTTTGGTATTAAGACCCTTATCATTTATGAGTAAGCCAGATATTATTGAAATAGCTTCTAAAATCGGTACAAAAAGATTTGCAGAAGCTATGCCTGAATATTGTGGTGTTATATCACAACATCCTGTAACAAATGGAAGTTTTACTAGAGTAGAAAAAGAGTCTAAAGCTTTTGATTATTCAGTTTTAGAAGAAGCTATAAAAAATGCAAAAGTAAAAAATATTGATGAAGTTTTAGATGATGTTTGTGAAGTTGGAACATTAGAAGTTGTAAATAATCTAAACGAAAGTGATATAATCATAGATATTAGACAAAGTAGTGATACTTTAAATGCACCTTGTAAAGTTTTAAAAATTCCATTTTATGATTTAAAGAAAGAGTTTAAAAAATTAGAGCAAGATAAAACTTATTTGCTTTATTGTGATAAAGGTGTAATGAGTCAATTACATGGACAATATTTGAAAGATGAACATAAATTTGAAAACATAAAAGTTTATAGACCAAAATAGAGGATTTAAATGAAAAAAATAGGTATAGGGGCGCTAATAATATGTTTTGTACTAGTTGTTAGTGGATTTATTTTAAATAGTAGTATTAATTCAAAAATTAATGCAAAGATTGATGAGTTAAATAAAAATGGATTTTATGTAACTTATGAAAAAGACAGTAAGTTTTTAACTACAAAAGGTAAAGGTAAAATTGAAATTTCTTACCCATCAAAAGCTATAGAATATCTAATAAGCAAAAAAGATGATGGAGCTCTAAAAAAAGAGTTAGAGGAGTTTTTAAAAATCATACCAAGCGAAACTAAATATGATTTAATGGAAGGATTAACTTTTGAGTATGATTTTAGTTTATGCAATATCAATTCTAAACTTGATTTAAATTTATATTTAGTTTCTTTATCAAATAGATCTAAATATGATTTTTTAACAAAATATTCTTATGGTTATGCTCCACAAAATTTTGAAAAATTATTACAAAATAGAGAACTTAAAATTAATATAAACGAAGAAGGAAAGTTTAAAATTAATGATTTTAGTTTTGTTTCTACTAGTGGAATTCTAATTTTACGAGGTATAAATGGTGATAAAAGTAAATTAAATATCCCTTTTATGAAATTTGAATTAGCAAATTATGATATGGGGTATTTAGATAATAGATTTTTAATTGAAAATACAACTTTTTCGTACAACGAAAATAAAAATAATAAAAGGGATTCAAAGTTAGATATAGGAAATTTCATTTATGAAGGGCTTAACGAGGAATTTAATATAAAAAATTTAAAACTTTCATCTAATTTTGCTGTTAATAATAATGATTTAAAAGGTGAAACAAAAATATCTTTTGATGAATTTAACAGTAAATATTTTGAATATTCTTATACTTCAGAAGATAAAGATAAAACTAAAAAAGATTTTATAACTGTTAAAAATAGTTCTTTAGTTTTTGAATATGATAAATTACCTTATGAAAAATATAAAGAGTTTTCTAAATCTTTTGCTTTAGGTTATGAAAACTTTTTAAGTAAACAAAAGGATTTTCTAGAAGCTTTATCTAAATCAAATTTAATTTTAAAAATTTCAGCAGATTCAGAAAATTTAATTTATGAAAACAACAATTGGTATAAAAAACTAAAAGTTAATTCCGATTTTGAATTAAGTAAAAACTTATCATCTATGAAATTTGATAATTTAAATGATGTTTTTAATGTTTTAAAAATTGATATAGAAGTTGATAGTTTATCTGCACAAAAAGCTTTAGAGAATAGCAATGAAGATATAAAATCTAAAGTGAAATTTATTGATTCAGCAAATAAAGATTTTAAACTTTTAAAATTAGAACTAAAAGCAGATGGAATTTATATAAATGATGTTTTATCTATAACAAAAGATAAACTTAAGTTTCCAAAAAACTCTTTTGATGATGCTTATGCACCTAATAGTTATTTAGATGATACAAATATATCTCACACTTATGAGATGATAGATAAAAATACTTTGAGAGTTAATTTTAAATATAAAACTTCTTTAGACTCTCTTTCAAGTGGTGGAATTGCAGTATCTTTCCCTCAATTGGTTGATGACAAATCTATAAAAGCAAAAACGAGTAAAAATTTTGCTAAATTAGATGTATATAAAAAAGGAGATACTATGTTTAGTGGTTTATTAAATAAAAATGTAGTAGCCGAATATCTTATGATAGAAGGTTTTGATGAAAACTGGACAGATACAACTATTGAAAAAGAGTTTTCTTTAGATATTGATGTGTCAAATATGAATGATTTTTTAGAGATAAATTTAAGAGGATATTCTACGGCTGCTGATAAAGTAAATTATGAACTTTTACCTACACAAGATTATAGTTCTACACAAGATCAACAGTCATATTATATAAAAATTGCAGATATAGATTTACAAACATTAAAGAAAAATAAATAAAAGGAGAGATAGATGAAAAAGATAGTTTTAGGATTAGCTGTTTTAGTTGCTATTGTTATTGCTGTATGTTTTACTTTGAGAAGTACAGCAAATAGTAAAATAGAAGCAAAAATAGAAGAGTTAAAAAATAATGGTTTTAATGTTACATACAACAAAAAAGATGTTCTATTAAAAATTGAAGCAGAAGGTAAAATAGAAGTAGCTTATGCACAAAAAGCTTTAGATTATGTAATTAGTCTTCAAGAACAAGGAGAACTTAAAAAAAGTCTAGAAAAAGCTATAAAGCTTTTTGATAAAAGAGATATTGATAGTGCTTTAGAAGGTCTTAGTGTAGATTATGATTTTAAAGTAAATATTTTAAATAAAAAACTAGATTTAAATTTATATTTAACGAAGTTGTCAAATAGTTTAATGCAAGAGTTATTATCAAATCAAGATAATAAATCAACAAATACTTTAGAGAATATGTTGAAAAATAGAGAATTCCAAGTATCTATCGATGAAAATAAAAACTATAAGATAAAAGATATAAATTATGTTATGCCTGATGGAACTATGACGTTAAGAGGTATGAATGGAGATATAAAAACTTTTAATATGGATTTATTAAAATTAACTAGTAAAGAAGATAATTTTACATTCTCTTTTGAAGGAATTAAAAGTTTTTATGAAGAAAAATCAAATCAAGCAGTTGATTCAAAACTTGATATTGCAAAAATAGAAATTATTGACAATAGTATAGATTTAAATTTAAAAAATACAAAAATTTCTTCTTTTTCTAAGATTGTAAATGATTTAATTGAAGGAAATTCAAAAATATCTTTTGATGAATTTAATTTAAAACAGCCAAATGAATTAGGAGCTGCTACTCAAACAAGCTTAAAAAATAGTTTTATAGAATTAAGTTTTAATAAAGTGCCATTTAAAAAATATGAAGAGTTTATGGATGCTTATAATTCTTTAGAACAAGATTCAGATAAATTAGCTACAAAATCTAAAGAGTTTTTAGATGCACTTTCAAAAGCTGGTATAGAAATATTTCTAAATGGTAACTCAAAAAATTTAAATTTACAAAATAAAGAGTGGTTTAAAGAGCTTGATTTTAAATCTAAATTTGCTTTAAGCAAAGATTTATCATCTATGAAATTTGAAGGTATTTATGATATCTTTGAAACAATTAACCTTGATTTAAAAATTGATAAAGAGTCTGTTGACAATGTAAATAAAGAGTTGAAATTAGATGAAAATAATAAAATAGTTTTACTTGATTCAGAAGATAAAAAATTTAAAGTTTTCAAAGTTGAATTAAAACCAGATGGTCTTTATGTTAATAATACTTTATCTGTAACTAAAGAGGGTTTGAAATTTCCAGAAAATGAGATAGATAACTCTTATATGTATGATGAGAGTGGAAATTATGAAACAGAAGATGATAATAGAGTATCTTATAATTATAAGTTGTTAGATAAAAATACTTTAAGAGTAGAGTTTAAATATAAAACTGCGTTACAAAAGATAAATTCAGGTGGAATTAGCGTATCTTTTCCTCAATTAAAAGATGGTTCGAAAATAAAAGCTAAGAGTTCAAAAAACTTTGCCAGTTTAGATTTTTATAAAGCAGGAGATGATTTATATAGTGGTATGTTAGGTAAAAATGTTAAAGCTGAATATTTAATGGTAGAAGGTTTTGATGAAAACTGGAAAGATGTAAATAGTGAAAAAACATTTACTTTAGATATAGATGTAACAGATTTTAATGATTTCTTAGAGATAAATTTAAGAGGATACTCTTCAAATGTTGAAGGTGAATATGAATTAGTTCCAACTGAAAAATCTAGTCAAACACAAGACCAACAAAGTTATTTTGTAAAAATAGCTGATATAGATTTACTTGAAGAAAAAGGTAAATTCAAATAAATATTTAGGCAATTGCCTAAATATTTTCTCTTTTTTTCATAATCTCTTTTTCTATTAAAATAAACAAAAATGGAACAAGTGAATATATAAATAGTTTTAAACTAAATCCAAAATTCCAACTATATTTTCTCATTGCATTGTATAAAGCAATACAAAAAAGAATAAAAAATATTCCGTGCATCATTCCAAAAATTTTTACAGCCATAGGTTCAGCAAAAAAATATTTTAGCGGCATAGCGAAAAAAACTAATATTAAATAAGATATTCCTTCAATAATTGAAATTAATCTAAATTGAGCAAATCTTGTTCTAAACATCTCTTTCCTTATAATTTTTAACCTAGTATATTAAACTATTCTTTATCAAAGGTTAATATAACACCTGTTTAAGTAAAATCCGCCCATGATGAATCAAATAGAAAATAAAAACATAATACTAACTACTTTAAATTCTAGGTTTTCTCACTCTAGCTTATCTTTGCGATATCTTTTTGCAAATTTAAAAGAGTTAAAAGATGAAGCAAAAATTTTAGAGTTTGTAATAAATAGTCAGAATCAAACTATTGCTGAAGAGATTTTAGCTTATAAGCCAAAAATAGTTGCTATTTCTACATATATTTGGAATGCAACAGACGTTGAAGAAATTGTAAAATATATAAAGCTAATTAGTCCAAGTACAATAGTAGCTCTTGGAGGGCCAGAAGTAAGTTATTTACCACATAGGGTAGATTTTAATATGGCAGATTATTTTATGTTTGGAGAAGGTGAAGTAAGTGTTTATAACTTATGTAAAAATATCTTAGGTGGAATTCGTCCAAAAGATAAAATAATTCAAGCAAAACCTGTAGAGTTTGATAAAATTGAGTTACCTTATGATTATTATACAGATTTTGATATAAAAAATCGACATATCTATATAGAAAGTAGTAGGGGTTGTCCTTTTACTTGTGAATTTTGCTTATCTAGTATTGATTCTAGTATGAGGTATTTACCAACAGATGTTTTTATAAATGAGATTGATAAACTTTGGAATAGAGGTGCAAGAAATTATAAATTTATAGATAGAACATTTAATCTAAAGATATCTTATGCAAAAGCAATTTTGGAATATTTCTTAGCAAAAGATGAAGATTATTTTCTACATTTTGAGGTAATTCCAGATAATTTCCCACTAGAACTAAGAGAGCTTTTAAAACAGTTTAAAGCTGGAAGCCTCCAACTTGAAGTAGGGATTCAAACTTTAAATTTAGATGTTGCAAAAACTATAAATAGAAATTTAAAAATGGAAAAGATAAAAGATAACTTATCTTTTTTAAGCAATGAAACAAATGCTCATATGCACATAGATTTAATTGTAGGACTACCTGGTGAAACTATTGAAAGCTTTAGAGAAAATTTGGATTTGCTTTATACTTTGAGTAATGGTGAAATACAAATAGGAATATTAAAAAAACTTTCTGGAACAACTTTAAGTAGACATGATGAGGTTTATGGAATGGTTTATAATCCAAATCCTCCTTATGATATATTAAAAAACAATCAAATAGATTTTTCACTTATGCAAGATATGAAGAGATTTGCAAGATTTTGGGATATAGTTTATAACAGTGGAAATTTTATAAAAACTTCTAAATTATTATTTAAAGATGGAAAAGTTTTTGACAACTTCTTTGATTTTAGTAAATGGATTTATAAAAGAAGTGAAAGTACTTTTAAAATTTCACTAGATAGAGTAGCTGAATACTTATTTGAATATTTAGGTCAAATGTATGATGAAGAGCTAATCGTAAAAACAATCTTAGATGATGTTATGACAGTTGAAGGTAGAAAAATACCACCATTTTTAAAAAGATATAAAAAATATGAAAAAGAGTTTATACAAATAGAACTAAACAAAGCTAATAGAAGACAAATTCTAAGAAAAGACAATGAAGAGTAATATAAGATAAGTATAAAGTTTTCTAAAGATACTTTATACTTAAAAGAGTTATTTATTTTTTGTTATGAATATAAAAATAGACAGAGATAGAATTATTACTCCAACACCAATAATTAAATATAAAGCACTTAGCATTTGATTATAATCGTTTATTGCTATTTTAAACACTACAAGAAGAGCTTCAATTAGTAAAGCTATAATAATGGTAATCATAAATTTTGTTAAAACTTTATATTCTGATTTTTCATTTTTTGAGTAGCTTTTGAATAAAACTTCCTGCTCTAAAATGGTTTTTGCTAAATCGAATATTGCTAATCCTAAAGTTAAGGCAATGATAGGCTCAAATATATATTCAATAGAAATAGAATCATTTAAAAAAGAATCAATAAAATCATGTAAAGAGTAATAAATTGCAAAAAGGGCTAATGCAATCATTAAAGAACATACAACAACATAGAAGCTTTTACTTAAAAAATTAAAATTTTTATTTATTTCAAGAAAGCCTAATTTTTTTAAAATAGATTCTAAATTAAAATCTAAAAATACTATACAATCATCTAATTTAATTATGGTTGTAATACATGTTTCTCCTGTTGCACTACTTACATAAGGTCTTGTAATAGCAACTTTCTCACTTTTTAAATCAATATTAGTTAATAAATATTGTCTATTTCTACCAATTGGTTTATCTACAATTTTATCTCTAAATATATTTGGTGAAATTTGATCTAATGTATTTATATCAGAAATGTAAATTAACTCTAAAGATGGAAATATTTTAAAAAGTTGTTTGTAGTTTTTGTTAGATTTTGATTTTAAATCACCAATATTGTAAATGCTCTCTTTTATAAAAATCTCTATATTTTTCTGATTTTTATTATATATTTCTATAAATTCATCCATATGAAATCCTTTTGCTCAAAAATTGTAACAAAATATCTATAAAAAAAGGGATTATGAAGATTTATATAAAGAAAAAAAGTTTTAAGTAAGTATTTCTACTTACTTAATTTTAAACTTTTAAATAGTTTTGAAAATATTGGAACTATTAAAACTACTACATAACCAACTATAGCTCCTAGTATTATTTCACTAAAGAATCCACCAAGTGGGATAGATTTTATTACATTTTCAATTGATTGTAAAATATGTGTTTCATGAGCAATAATTCCTCCACCAACAGCAAGCATAGCAATAGTACCTAATACCCCAATAGTTTTAATAATATAAGGCATAGAATTTACAAAACCATTTCCTATTTTTTGTAGAGTAATACTCTTTTTCTCTTGTAAATAAAAACCAATGTCATCTAGTTTTATGATAAATGCAACAATTCCATAAACAAAAATTGTAGTTAATATTCCAACAGAGATTAGAACCATAAGTTTAGTTATAAAATCACTATTATCAAGAAGGCTTAAACTAATAACTATAATCTCAAAAGATAAGATAAAATCTGTTTTTACTGCACTCTTTACTTTTTGTTTTTCAAAATCTTCATCTGAACTCTCTTTTTGAGTTGTTTGCTCTTCTTCTTGATGATGACCAAATTTTTCTAAAATACTTTCAACACCTTCATAAGCTAAATAAGCTCCCCCAATAATTAAAATAGGACCTATAGCCCATGGTGCAAGATAACTTAATAGTAAAACAACAGGGATAATTATAAATTTGTTTATAAAACTTCCTTTTGCTATTTTGTATACAATTGGAAGTTCTCTTAATGCTGCTTTTCTTTTTGCTTCAAGCATTGCAATTTCTCTTAAGTGTTCAAGCTCTTTTATAATTTCTTGTTGAGTTTTTTCATCTAGTTTTTTAATATTTTCGGCAAATTCTTCAGCAGATTTTGCTTTTTCTAACTCTTTTTTTAAGATTTCAGATGTTGTTTCATTTGTAAAATTTGCAATAGCAGCAAGATCATCTACTAAAAGTCCACTAGATTTTATACTTGCAAGTTTTGTATAAGTTGCTATATCATCAAACAGTAATCCTATATCATCAAGAGATGTTGCAAGAGATTTGGCAGTTGTAGCTGCTGTTTTTCCAGCAAGTGATCCGATATCATCTGCTAAAATAGATAAATAGCCTAATATTCCAGCCATTAAATTCCTTTTTATATTTTTTAAAATAGAATAGTATTTAAGATTTACTAATATAATAATAAAAGGAGATATTTTGAATTACAGTAAAATTATTTTTGCTCTTTTGGTACTTTATATATTAGCAGATATATTTAACACATATGTAGTGAAATAGTATTATTTAATAATTCTCTATATTCTCAAAACTCCATCCATTCTCTTTTAATAGCTGAATTAACGTTTTTAAATTCTCTTTTCCATTAAAATTATTACTAAACATAAAATCATGCATTAGCAAGATTACTTTATTATTTTTACTAGATGAATTTTTACTATATATTTTTTCCATAGAGTTTAAAATTTCATCTGGTGTTTTTGCTGGTCTCCCATTAGGCTCATAAGGCCAGTCAATATCCCAACCATAAATATAATAACCTTCTTTGTATATATTGTCATAACCAATAATTTCTATCTCTCTTTGCTCTTTTTTAATCATATTATCATTTTTTGTTATTGTTGGAAGCCTAAAGACATTTCTGCCAGCAAGTCTAACCGGTAAAAATGCTGAAGCTGTTTTTGAGCTTCTATCTTCTGATATTATAGAGTTTGCTTTTATTATATCTTCTACAACCAAATCAGGATTGCTATAAAATTTTTTATATTTATTATTTGCATGTGAATATGTATGATTTGCAATAGTAATATTTGAATAACTTAAAGCCTGTTCATAAATACTTTTAAAGTTTTCTATTTGGCTAGCAATAAAAAACATAGTAGCTGGAATATTCTCTTCATTAACTACTTCTAAAATATTTTTCGTTGCTCTTAATGGACCATCATCAAAAGTTAAAATAGCTATTTTTTTATTTGTAATGTCTTTTTTAAGCTCTTCTTTTTCTACAATTTTAGTTTTTTGGTTTATTGGATATATTTCATAGAATTCAAAATTTGATACTTTTTTATCTAGTTTTATAATAAGGGGTTGAAATTTATCCAAACTATCAGGTAGAGTATCTTTTATCTTTTGGGCTTCTTCTTTAGAATTAAAAATTCCATAGTTAGTTCTATAATATTTAGCTTCTTTATCTTTTGTGATTGTAATATCGTATTTATGCTCTTTTAAAATATTATTTTTACAATTAACTGCATCTTTATAACTTATATTGCTACAAATAGAAATGGTATAAAACTCATCATTTGAAAATAAATTAATAGATAAAAAGAATAAAATAAAATTAATACGACTAAGGCTAAACACAAAATTCCTAAAGGCTTAAATTCAATTCGCTATAATACAAAAAAGAGTTTAAAAGAAGCGAAAAATTGGAAGATATTTATGATTTAATTGTTGTTGGTGCGGGACCTGCTGGAATATTAGCAAGTATTGGTGCGGCAAAAGATAAAAAAAGAGTTTTACTGTTAGAAAAGATGCCACAAATTGCATTAAAACTAAAGGCTACAGGTGGGGGAAAGTGTAATCTTACAAATACTTTGTCTCAAGATGAATTTTGTGAAAAATTTGGAAAGAGTGGAAGATTTATAAAAGATTCTTTAGAAGAGTTCTCAAGAGATGATTTAATAGAATTTTTTGCTAGTATTGGAGTTGAAACAATTGCTCGGGATGGTTTTAGAATTTTTCCAATAAACCATAGTTCAACTATAATACTTGAAGCTTTAACAAAAGAGCTTGAAAGATTGGGAGTTAGTATAAAAACTTCTATAAAAATAGGGTCTATTCAAAAAATTGATGAGGTATTTATAATAAATACTCCTAGTCAAAAATTCAAATCAAGAAATTTAGTCTTAGCAACTGGAGGTTTGGGATATCCAACTTTAGGAGCAACTGGAGATGGTTATATTTTTGCTAAAGAATTAGGACATAAAGTCACACAGACACATCCAGCTATGATGCCTCTTTTTACTAAAGAGAAAAATTTTGCTTCTTGTAAAGCAGATACTATTGCTAAAGCTATTTTGAAAGTAAACATATCAAAATATAAGAATTTAAAACTTGTTGGAGATTTGATTTTTACAAAAGAAGGGCTTAGAGGACCAGTTATCTTAGATTTTGCAAGAGAAATTACACCTATTTTAGCTAATTATGATGAAGTTCCTTTGCTTATAAATTTTATTAAAGGTAAAAATGAAGAAGAAATTTATAAACATTTAAAAGATGAAATAGTAAAAAATCCAACAAATACTATTTTAGAAAACTTAGAAACTTTACTTGCTCCTAGTGTTGCAATTGAAATTTTAAAATTGTGTGAAATAGAACAAAATTTAAGATTTAAGCAAATAGAAGGAATAAAAAGAGAAAAACTAGTTAAAACTTTGGCTTGGACACCATTTACAATTGTTGGTCACGATGGTTTTAAACAAGCTATGATAACAAGAGGGGGAGTTAGTCTTAAAGAGATTGATTCTAAAACTATGCAAAGTAAGATAGTTTCAGGATTGTATTTTTGTGGTGAAATAGTTGATATTGATGGGCCTTGTGGAGGATATAATCTCCAATGGTCTTTTTCAAGTGGATTTCTAGCAGGAAAATCAAAATAATTTTAGTTCTTATTTGTAAAATATTTTAAATATAGAAATTTGGCGGCTTCTAGGCTACAATAAATTAGCAAAAATATAATATAATATTATATAATAAAAAAAATAGGATTTATAATATGTTATTAATGAAGTTAGAGGCTAGGGAAAAATTTGCTTTTTTACAATTAGCTCACTATTTAGCAAGAATCGACAATGATTTTGGTGAGAGTGAGGAAGAGATTATTTTAGAATATTGCGCTGAAATGGGTATAGAAAATATAGACTCTTTTGATATAAAGAATTTTAGTTTAGAAGATACATTAAAGAATTTTAAAAGTAATAGAAGTAAGAAAATAGTTATTTTAGAGCTTATGATTTTGATTCATATTGATAGAAGTTTTAATATAAATGAACAAATTTTAATGGATAAAATTTCAAAAAATTTTGGGTTGGAGCTTGAAAACTTAGATGATTACTCTCAATGGGGAAAATCTGTAGCTATGTTATATGAAGTAGCAAAAGTTTTCATTGATGATAGAGATAGAAATCTTGAATAGTTTTAGGGTAAATTCTAATGCAACTAATAGATAATTTAGATAGTAAAATCGAGAAATTGTTGTATGAATATGAAAAAGTAAAGCTTGAAAATATTGCATTGTTAAAAAAAGTTAATGAATTAAAAAATGAAAATGATGAATTAATAAAAAATAATCAAGATATGATTTTAGCAATAAATAGTACTTTAGCTCTGATTGGAGGGAAAGATAGTGAATAAAGATGTAACATTCCACATAAATAATTTAGCATATACTATAACAGTAGATGAAGAGTTAGAAAAAGAGCTTTGTAAATATCTTAGTTTATCAAAAAATAATGATACAAAAGAGCTTCTTATTGCTTATTTGAATTTAAGCCAAGAGTTTAGAATGTTTAAAAAGAATATTGAAAAAATAACTGAAAAATTATCAGGATTTTAATATAAAAGCTTTTTCATTACTAGAAATAATAATTGCAATAGTTGTAATGGGATTGATTTTCTCATTTGCTATTCCAAAATTTAATAATATAAATGAAAATTCAGATATTTTAACTTTAAAATCACATTATGCTTTGATACAATCTGCAGTTACTAGAAAAAAGAGTAATGAAGTTCTACTTCAAAATAATGTAAATATTGATTCACTAGATAGTGTAAGAATAAACATAAAAAATGAAGAATTGTTTAAAAATGTATTAGATACTCCAATTTTATCTACAACTATAAATGATAAAAATTATGGTAATTGGGCAAAAATATCAAATGTAAAGTATCTGTTTTTTACACAAAGTAAAACATTTGAATTTGTATTAGAAAATGGCAATTTTGTCTGTATTAGTAATGAAAATTTATGTAAAGAGATAGAATGAATTTTTATGAAGTTGCAATTTTAAAATCACCCTTAGAAAATCTTACTTATCAAAGTGAAAATTTTATAGAAATTGGAACTTTGGTTGAAGTTACTTTAGCAAATAGAAAAAACTCAAATCAAGCCATTATTATAAAAAAAGTTGAAAAACCAGAGTTTAAATGTAGTGATATTTTAAAAATAACAGATTTTTGTTGTAGCTCTTTTATGTTAGAAGTTGCTGATTTTATTAGTAAATATTATGTTTGTTCAATGGGACAAAGTTTAACTATTTTTCAGTTTTTTAACAAAAATATTGAGTATGAAAATAAAATAATTGAGTTTAAAAAAGAGATAAACTTATCTAGCTTTCAGCAAGAAGCAAAAGATTTCTTGGATAGTAAAAAACAAGCTTTACTTTTTGCTAAGACAGGTGCTGGAAAGACTGAAATATATATAAAAACAATAAAAGAAGTTATAACTAATGGAAAACAAGCAGTTTTTCTAATGCCTGAAATCTCTCTTACTCCTCAAATGCAAAAAAGACTTGAAGAAGTTTTTGGAAAAACTATTGCAATTTGGCATTCAAAGGTTAGTGTTAAAAAGAGAAGAGAAATTTTAGAAAATCTTCAAAATGGTGAGATAAAACTAATTGCAGGAGCAAGATCTGCACTTTTTTTACCATATAAAGATTTAGGTTTGATAATAGTAGATGAAGAACATGATGATTCCTATAAAAGTGATAGTACTCCAAGATATAATGCAAAAGATTTAGCTATTTTTATAGCTAAGAAATTTGATATAAAACTTATTTTAGGAAGTGCAACACCTTCAATAAATAGTTTTCATAAAATTCCATATTTTGAATTAGATAGAACCTTTTATGAAACAAAAAAAAGTTATATTTTTGAAAACACAAGTCAGAAAATCTCACAAAATACACTTCTAAAAATTGAAAATACTATAAAAAGCAATCATCAAACAATAGTTTTTTTACCAACTAGAGCAAATTTTAAACACCAAATATGTTTTGATTGTGGTAAAAGTGTTGAATGCCCATTTTGTAGTGTGTCTATGAGTTTACATAAAAATGATTTGGCTTTAAAATGTCATTATTGTGGATTTATTCAAAAAATACCAGAATTTTGTCCTTCTTGTAAAACAGGAATTATTAAAAATCATAGAGTTGGAACGGCAGAGATAGAAGAACTTTTAAAAAATGAATTTCCAAAAAATATAATAAAAAGATTTGACACAGATACAATAAAAAATGAGAGAATTCTAAAAACGATACTTGATGAGTTTAATGATAATAAAATTGATGTTCTTGTTGGTACCCAAATGTTGTCAAAAGGGCATGATTATCACAATGTAAAACTAGCAGTTATTTTAGGAATTGATTGTTTGCTAAATATGAATTCCTATAAAGCTAGAGAAAAAGCATTGTCTTTACTTATTCAAATAGCAGGTAGAAGTGGAAGAAATGGCTTTGGAGAAGTTGTAATAGAGACAAAAAATGAAGAATTTTTTAAACACTATTTAGAAGAAGCTAGTTATTTAGATTTTTTAAAAGATGAATTAGAGTTTAGAAAAGATTTGTATCCACCTTTTGTGAAACTTGCTCGAGTTATACTCTCTTCTACAAATGGATTAAAAGTAAAGGAAGAATTAGGAGAGATTGTAAAATATCTAAAATCAATAAATGAAATAGAAGTTGTTGGATTTGGAGAGTGTGCAATTTTTAAAATAGCAAATAAATATAGATATGAAATTTTAATTCGTTCAAAGAATTCAAAGGAGTTATTAAGATCTCTTCATTCTATAAAATCATCACATATTTCAATAGATATGGATACAATTTACTAATAATTTAGTAAAATTAGAAAAACTAAGGAGACAAAAATGGTAAATACAAAAGATGAGTTTAAAGAGCTTGTTTCAAGTATAGAAAAACAAAGTTGGTATAAAAAACCTTTCGCTTTTGGTATTGCACGATTGAGTCGAGGGGTTTTGGATAAAAATCTTATTCTTGAAGCTACTTATCCTACTATAAATTGGAATGAAAATAGTGGAAGTGGGGCTGTGTTTTTAGCTGCTATTAAACAAAGTGGATATGAAATTGATATAAATAGAAGTGAAGCAGTTTTTCCTTTAACTGATAGTTTTTTAACTTTTTGTATAGAAGCTTATAAACCCTTTTATGAAGAAAAAGAGAAACATAAAAATCTTCAAGTTATCTCTACTTTAGCATCTTTACCAATAGATAGTGGTCTTAGTGCTGATGATTTTAGAGTCGTATTTATTTTTGAAGATGATAAACCACAAAGTGTTGAAACTACTTATTTAAAACTTATTGCAAAACACACTAAAAAAGTAGAGAATCCAAATTTAGAAGGTGTTGAAGAGCTACTTACAAATTGTGCATGGATTGATGGTGTTCCTGTTGAATTAGAGTGGTTAAGACAAAATGAGATTATTTTAAAAGTTGCTGATAAATTCCCGAAAATTGATTATGTTGGAAAGTACTCAAGACTTTTAAAGCATATAATTCTTTCTGATGATGAAATAGCTTGTAAAGGTAGTTTATTAAAATAGTTAAATAGCAATTCTTGCTATTTAATAAAATATCTCAATTTTAGCATTTGCCATTTTTTTGTAAATTTTTAGATTTTTATTTAGTGGTAACCAATTTATTAAAACTATTGCTAAAGCTTCCCAAAGTGCTACCCAACCGCCAATCATAAATCCTTCGGAGATTATTTTATAAAATAAATTTTCATTTTCTGATAGTGAAAATGAGATAAAAACTAATAAAAAACCAACAATAAAAAATATAACAGAATTCTTCAAGCTCTCTTTCATACTTTTCTTTTCTAAAAATTGAAGATATGAAAAATATTCATTTATACTTGTTTGAAGTCTATTTGATGAATCTAAGTTGATTTTTTCTTCAAAATGAAATTGTAAAATAAAAGGAATATTTCCTATCTCATCAACACATTCAAATAAATATTCTTCTAGTTTATATTTTAAATCTTTTTTTATAAATGATGATTTCTTATCATAATCTTCATATAAATCTTCTATTTTAGGTGTGTGAATCTTTATAATTAGATTTCCAGAATCATCTTTGTCATATCGGTTTAAAATGTAATTTTTCATTTATATTTTATTGTTTCTTTCAGAAAATTTATTTATGAATTCTAGCATAACCAAGCTATAACACAAAATATCTTATAATCTTGCCCAAAAAATTTTAAATAATTAAAGAGAAAAAATGGTAGAGCTAATAAACATAAGAAAATCTTACCCAACACAAGATTTATATCAAGATTTGAATTTACGATTAAATAAAGGTGATAAGGTTGGTCTTGTTGGTCGAAATGGTACTGGAAAATCGACTCTTTTTAAACTTATTCTTGGTGAAGAACAACCAGATAGTGGAGAAATTGCAACTCCAAAGAACTATAAAATTGGAGCTTTAAAACAGTATTTTGATTTCACTGAAAAAACACTAATTGATGAAACAGCATTGGCTTTAAGTGAAGATGATAAATACAATATTTATAAAGCAGAGAAAATTCTGTTTGGTTTAGGTTTTAGTGAAGATGATTTGCAAAAAGAACCAAAATCATTTTCAGGTGGATATCAAATTAGAATTAATTTAGCAAAATTGCTTTTAACAGAACCAAATATGCTACTTCTAGATGAGCCTACAAACTACTTAGATATTCTTTCTATTCGTTGGTTAAGAGAATTTCTGAAAAGTTTTGATGGAGAAGTTATCCTTATAACACACGATAGAGATTTTATGAATAGTGTTTGTACTCATACTATGGGAATTATTAGAAGAAATGCTTTTATTATTCAAGGAAGTACAGACAAATTCTTTGAGCAATTAAGTGCAAATGAAGAGCATTATGAAAAACAAAAAATTGCACAAGAAAAGAAAATAAAAGATCTTGAAGAGTTTATTGCAAAAAATAAAGCACGAGCTGCAACAGCAACACTAGCTCAATCAAAAGTTAAAATTTTAGAAAAAATGGAAGTTATGGAAGATTTAGAGTACGATAAAGACTTAAATTTTGATTTTAACTATAAAGATACAAGTGCGAAATTCCTAGTTGAAGTAAAAGATTTAAGTTTTGGATATTCAAAAGACAATATTTTATTTAAAGATATAACTTTTGCATTAAGTAAAGGTGAAACTTTAGGAATTATTGGAAAAAATGGAAAAGGGAAATCAACACTTTTAAATGTTATTGCTGGAGAACTAAAAGCTCTTAGTGGAACTGTAGATTATCATCCAAGTACAGTTTTTGGACATTTTGGACAAACAAATATAAATCATTTGAATCTAAACAATACAATTATTGAAGAGATACAAAGTGTAAACAATAAAATTCCAGAACCAGTTATTAGAAATATTTGTGGAATTATGATGTTTAGTGGAGATAATGCAAAGAAAAAAATCTCTTTATTATCTGGAGGGGAAAAATCTAGAGTAATGCTTGGAAAAATTATAGCAAAAGATGTAAATTTACTTTTTCTAGATGAGCCTACGAATCACCTTGATATTGAATCAATTGAGGCACTTACAAATGCTATAAAAGCTTTTGAAGGATCAAGTATCATTGTAACTCACAGTGAGGAGTTATTACGAGCTGTTTGTGATAGATTAATTGTATTTACAAATGATGGAGCTGATTATTTCAATGGAACTTATGACGAGTTTTTAGAGAAAATAGGTTGGGGTGATGATATTGATGATAAAAAAACTAGTAAAAAAGAAGATAAAAAAGATAAGCCAAAGTTAAATAAAAAAGAGAGTAAGCAATTAAGAGCACAGTTAGTTGCTAAAAAAAGTCAAGATTTGAAACCTTTGAAAGTTGAACTTGAAGAACTTGAAAATAAAGTTTCTACATTGTTTGGGGCTGATAAAACTAAAGTTGAAAATAGTATCTTAGAAATTATGCAAAAGATTGAGACTATAAATAAAGAGTTTGATGAAAAAATGGCAGAACTTAGCTAGTAAGTTTTGAGAAAAGATATTTTATCTTTTCTCTTTTTTAGAATCAAATAGTTTTAGAATATTTTTATATGCATCTGCAAATTCTAAGTTTATTAAAGATTCTTTTCCTTCTATAATATTTAAAGCTCTTTGTATATTTTCTTCACCAAAAACATCACAAAGCCCTTCAATATGATCTTCTAAATCTAAATCTTCTTGATAAGCTCTTAGTACTTGAGCTAATATATAATTAAAAGGTTTGTTTGATTGTTCAAGATAGAAAATCGCTTCTTCATACTCTTCTAGTTTAATTAAAATATCAGCTTTAAACTCAAATAAAGAGAAATCTTTTTTGAAAATAACACCAATAAATGGACCTATATTTACAGAATCATCAAATCCATTTAATTCATCAAGTAATTCTTCTAAATCATACTTATCTTTATTTAAAATAAAATCTCGTATTAATTTCCCTTGGTTTTTATTGTTATAAATCATATCTTCAAGTGGATAAATTTCAGAAAAATTAGGAACTATCATATGACAAGAGTAAAACCCTAAATAATCATACTCTCTTAAATAGATTGTTTTATTTTCTTTGTCTAAAATATCTTTTAAAAATATAAATTGTTCAGTGCTATTTTCTATGTTAAATTTCCAAGAAGTATAATCAAAAGATTTATTCTTATTTAAAAATTGAAGTCCTACTTTAGCATTCGAATCCACAAAATGTGACTCTAAATTTGAATTTGAACCTATCTCTTCAAGGTCAAAACTAGGTCTTTCAAAGCTATCTAATTCATCTATTTCTCTTCCTTGCAATAATTCAGTCAATGTTCTTTCAATACTAACTTCTAATATAGGATGACTTCCAAAAGATAAAAATAGAGTGTTGTTTTTTGGATTTATAAATGCTATTGCAGTAACAGGATATAGTCCACCAAGTGAAGCATCATAAACTTTAACTATATAACCATGATTTTCTAGTGCTTTTATATCTTCATTTATTTTTGGGAAAAAGCTTAAAACTTCTTTTGGAAATTCTGGAAGAGATAGCCCTTCTTTTATAACTTTAAGTTTTACATATCTTTCAAAAACTTCGCATAAAGCTTGAACTTTTGCTTCATCTTTTGTATTTCCTGTTGATAATCCATTGCTTGCATACAAGTTTGATAATATACTTGTAGGAAAATATACTGTTTTTTCTGAAGATTGATTTATAAAAGGAAGAGTTACAATATTTTCAAAATTATTTGAATTAAAATCTAAAAAATCATTTTTCTCAAGTCCTTCCATAGTGTAATATTTTTTAAGTTCAGAATCTAGGAAATCTTCATTTTTATCAAACTCTTTTTGATCTTTGAAAAATTTTCTATTTTCTAAGTAAAAATCATTAAAATATAAATTTGTTTGTAATCTTTCTATAAATTCACCATATGCACTTGCTAAACAAGAGTTTAAAAGGCTTCCTTTTCCATTTGAAAAAATAAAATTATTTGCACCTTCGAAACTTAAATTTATTGAGAAGCTATTTTTTACAGGATTTTTTTCTTTTGATAGTTTGATTTTATATCCAAAATCATCTATTATTTTTTTCATTTTTGTTATAGATGTCTCTAGAGGAGCATCTTTTGAGAGTAAGTTCATATTATTTCTTTCTTAAAATTTTTGTGAAGTATAGCTAAAAGTTATTAGAGTTAGATTTTATAAAATTTGATTTATAAAACAACCATTTCCATAAGGTTGTTTTGAATAGTATAGTTTTGAGTGACAAACTATTAAAGCATGAAATTCTTGATAGACAATCACTAGCTCATGTTCATCTTTTATCTCTTTTTTTAATTCTTTTTCAAAAAGATTTTTAATCTCTATATATTTTGTTTTTTCATTTATAAGATTATTATGAAGTAACAATCTTTTTGTATATGCATCTACTTTAAAATGAGGTTGTTTAAAACCATACAACAGCATACTATCAGCGGTTTCTTCTCCAACTCCTTTTATTTTTAAAAGTTCATCTCTAGTTGGAATTTTTCCATTCAGATTCTCAAAAAAATTTATAAAATTTAGAATATATTGAGATTTTTGATTGCTATATCCTGAAGGCTTTATTAATTCTTTTAACTTTTTTATTGGAAGATTTTTTATTTTCTTATAATCTAAAACATCAGCATTTCTTAGATTTTCAAGACTTTGAACAACTTGCTTAAAACTTCTATTTTGAGTTAAAATCGAAGCTAAGCATACTTCAAAGATTTGATTTTCATTTTTTGGATATGAGTAATCAAGTTTATGATAGTATTCCTTTAAATCCATAAATGGCCACCAACCTTGAGGGCCATAAGTGTTATAAAGTTTATTATAAATTTTAAATATCTTGTTCATCTTTATTTATTTCATATTCTAATAGGTTCTTTTTTCTCTCTATGCCCCATCTATAACCACTCATAGCTCCACTTTTTGCTATTACTCTATGACAAGGAATTAAATAACCTATATGGTTTTTACCAATTGCATTTGCAACTGCTCTTGCTGATTTTGGCTTATCTAGGACATTTGCTATATCACTATATGTTGCAATTTCTCCATTTGGAATATTAATTAGTGCTTTCCAAACATTTATCTGTAAATTTGTACCTTTTACAAAAAGAGGATATTTTTTATTTTTTATAAAGATATTTTCCAAATATTCATTTGCTAATTTTTCATTAAAAATTAAATTAGCATTTTCCCAAAGTTGATTAAATCTTTGAAAAATATCTTTTTTATTGTTATCACAAAAACCTAAATAACAAATTCCTTTATCTGTAAAACCAATCAAAGCTTCACCAAAAGGTGTTTGTCCAAATCCATAAGTTATCTCTACATCTTTACCTTTTTCTTTCCACTCTTTTGGAGTTACTCCTATAAGGTTTACAAAAAGTTCATGAAGACGACTTGAACTAGAAAGTCCAATATCCAAACTACTATCAAGAATGGATTTGGACTCTTTGATATGCTCTTTTGCATAATTTAGTGTAACACTATGTAAGAACTGTTTAGGTGTAACACCTACATATTCTTTAAATACTCTTATAAAATGGTACTTACTCATACCAATATTTTTTGCTACTTCATCAATACTTGGATGAGATTTGAAATTCTCATCTATGTATTTTATAGCTTTTTCTATTTGTTTATAAGTAGAGCTATCTTTATGTGTTAGCAATCTTTAAAAACCTTTATTAATACGTAGAGCTGTTGTAAATAACAAAGTTGCTTGCTAATTCTTCAAGTTCTTTGTTGATTTTTTTATGTAACTCTTTATCTTCAATATTGTCTAGTACATCACAAATTTTATTTGCAATAAATTCAAATTCTTTTTC
>RRZU013577630.1_pt1 | contig 24275 bp, 15 predicted proteins | sample 2165561 | NCBI WGS metagenome assembly RRZU01 (sample SAMN10456909, study PRJNA506462) | wastewater metagenome | isolation source: wastewater sludge | place: USA: Moscow, Idaho | reverse complement strand
GCCGCAACGCGCTCCGGCGCGATGCGGCTGTGGCCGCGCCGGCTGGTCCTCGACAAGGGCCAGGGGGAGTCCATCGAGACCTATCTCGCCGCGGCTCTGGGGGTTCCGGTCAGCGTCGCCGTCTACACCAGCCCGCCGCGCGCGAACCGCAAGCCGGTGCTCCGCGTCCTCACCGCGCAGGGTGCGCCGTTGGCCTTTGCCAAGCTCGGCGTCAACCCGTTGACCTCACGGTTGGTGGTGTCCGAGGCCGACGCCCTCGCTGTCCTGGCCGCTCGCGGGTTCGCCACCGTGCTCGCCCCGGAGCTGATGCACCGGGGTCGGTGGAACGGGATGGACGTCGTCGTTCAGCGCGATCTCGCCGTCCCGGCTCCTCGGTCGCCGTCGGCGGGAGTGCTCGACGCGGCGGTGGCAGAGATCTCGGCCCTGGGTCGAACCGACCCGCAGCCCGTTCGGGGGTCGGCATACGTGGCGGGTCTGCGATCTCGCCTCGCTGCCCACCCGCACGCGGACCAGACGACCGGTCTTCTCCAGGCCCTCGCGGAGGTCGAGTCGCTGGCCGACACCACCGCGGTGAGCCTGCGGTTCGGGTCGTGGCATGGCGACTGGACGCCGTGGAACATGACGAGTGACGGGTCCCGGGCCATCGTGTGGGACTGGGAGCGCTTCGAAGGCGGCGTGCCCGTGGGGTATGACGCCGCGCACTATCACACCCAGCTGGCCATCGTGCGCCGCAGAGTCGCCCCGCTGGATGCCACGCAGGGGTTCGTCGCCACGGCCCCAGGGGTGCTCGGACCGTTTGTCGGGACTCGGCGCGCCGCCCAGGTGACCGCCTTGCTCTATCTCATCGAGGTGGGGACGCGGTACACCGTCGACGGCCAGGCCGAGGCAGGGGCCCGTCTCGGCAATCTCAACGCCTGGCTCCTGCCAGCCCTGCGCTCAGGCATCGACGCGCTCGCAGGTGCGCGGGCGTGATGTCGCGGCGAACGGCTGCCCCTGGCGGGGATCTCAGCGGTGTCGCGCGCGGCAGCACGGCGAACCTCTTGGGCGCTGTCGTGGTGGCCCTGACAACCTTCGGCCTTACGTTGGTCGTCACCCATGGGATGGCGAAGTCGGCGGCCGGTGTCTTCTTCTCCGCCACCTCGGTCTTCGTCCTCGCAACCTCCATCGGGCAGCTGGGGACGAACACCGGCCTGGTCTACTTCCTCTCCAGGCTCCGCTCGCTGGGCAACGGTCCCGGCAGCCAGCGGGTCTTCCAGATCGCGCTCCGGCCGGTGCTCATCGTGGGTGTTCTGCTCGCCGCGCTCTTGATCGTGATCGCCGAACCGCTGGGCCGGCTCATGGTGCCTGACCACGCGGGCGAGGCTGCGACATACATCCGGGTTCTTGCCGCGCTGGTGCCGGTGGTTGGGCTGGAAAATGTCGCGCTGTCGGCGACCCGGGGGCTGGGCACGATGCGCGCCAATGTCATGGTCGAGCAGCTGGTCCGCCCGCTGCTCCAGCTGGCTATGGTCGCCATCGCGGTCCACGTCGCAGATCCGGTCATCATCGCCTTGGGCTGGGGCCTGTGCTATGTCCCAGCCGCCGCCTACGCCTACTGGTACTGGAGCCATCTGCGGCCACGGAGCAGCCGGTTCGCCCAGCACGTCACGCCGCGGGAGTTCTGGACCTTCTCCGGCCCGCGGGCCCTGGCCAGCATCGGCCAGATCGCCATGCAGCGGCTCGACATCGTCCTCGTCGGTGCCCTGTCCGGTGCACCTGCCGCCGCCGTCTACACGGCGGCGACCCGCTTTCTCGTTGCCGGCCAGATGGCGAACCGCTCCGTATCCGCGGCGGTGCAACCCCGCCTCGGTGCGGCCCTGGCCCGAGACGATATCGCCGGGACGAACCGGCTCTACCGGGTGGCAACCGGGTGGTTGATGCTCCTCACCTGGCCGATCTACCTGGCCCTGTTGGTCTTCGGTGAGCACCTGCTCAAGGTCTTCGGCGAGGGCTATGACGCTGGCCGGACGGTCCTGGTCGTCCTGTCCTGCGCCATGCTCTTCGCCACCGCCGTCGGCATGGTGGACATGGTCCTCAACATGGCCGGGCGCACCGCGTGGAATATGGTCAATGTCGCGGTTGCCTTCACAGTGACCTTCGGGTTGGACCTGGTGCTGATCCCGCGGATCGGCATCCTCGGAGCTGCGATCGGCTGGGCCAGCGGGATCGTCGCCACCAACCTTCTCGCCGTGCTCCAGGTCGGCCTCAGCCTGAAGATCCACCCTTTCGGTCGCCCGGCCCTGCTGGCTGGCGTCCTCGCCGTCACGTGCTACGGGGGACTGGCGCTCGTGCCGAGGCTGATCCTCGGCGACTCCGTCGTCGCCGCAGCGTGGGGGCTGGCCCTGGCCAGCTGCGCCTATGCCGTCGGCATCTGGCTGTTACGTCGGCCGCTTCAGCTCAATGCCTTCGCGGCGATGCGACGCGGCGGCAAGGGTGGCAGGGCTGGCAAGGGTGGCAAGGGCCCTCACGGTGATACGGGCGTCCAGGCTGGCGAGGGCGTCAATGGTGCCGAGCACCCCGGCAAGGTCTAGCCCTGGAAGGGACTCCACGCCCGACTCGGAGGCCGCCTACGGCGCGGCTGTCGACCAGGGGAGCGGACGCCCGAGCAGGTCCGCGAGCTCGGCGTTGAACGGCCGGTAGTGCTCGACCAGGCCCGCGCGAACGGCGCTGTCCATCGGGGCACTGGGCCGGGCGTTCTGCTGCGGGAAACCGCCCGATGGCGTGTAGCGGTCCAGGCCGAGGAAGTCGGTGAGCCGGTTGAACTCGTGGGCCGGCTCGGCGAAGAAGTCCTCTGCCACGATGACGTGCAGCTGCTCCCGCGGGAAGTGCTCGAGATAGCGACGCAGCTGCGTGACGTACTCGCCCCGTGCGCGGTGCGACTGGTGCCGCAGGGCGTGCGGCGCGGCGAACTGGTCCTGCCGCAGCGTCTCGAGGTCCGCGGCGAGCCGGCTGTCCTCCCGAGCGAGCGCCTCGTCGAAGGGTAGCGTCTCGAAGCCGCGCGCCGACTCGTGCTTCCACGCCGAGAAGGCCCGTTCCACCGGGTCGCGCAGGGTCGCGACAAGCTTGACGTGCGGGAGGTCGGCCGCCATCCGCTGCGGTACCAGCGGGTGGAAGAGGTAGTAGCCGCTCGCTTCGAAGGCCTGGACCGGCCCTGATCGACGCGCCATGGCGGACGTCAACCGGAGCGGGAAGTGGCCGAGGTACCAGTTCCATCCGTGCTGGTAGTTCAGGTCGAAGTAGCGCACCCCCTTGTTCACCGGGGGCCTGGCCGTCTCCGGGTGCTCGGCGAGGGCCTTGAAGAGCGTGGTCGTGCCGGAGCGTGAGGCGCCGACCATGATGAACGAGGGAGTCATCCGCAGCGGCGCGGTGGCTGCGCCAAACCGGAGGTATGCCGACCGAGCACCCTCCTGAACTCCCCTGGGGAGCAGCGCCGAGCTCACCCGACGACTCATGACCAGCCCCACCGCGAGACAACGTCGACCCCGAACTCGTCGCGGACGATCACCATCTCGGGCATCAGCTCCTCCCGAAGCCGGTCGCGGTCGGCGTCGGCGAGCTCGGGTCGGTCGTCCCCCAGCGGACGGTAGAGGGCCTTCTGAACCAGCGCCGAGCGCTTGACCCTGCCGACGAGGTCGGCGCCGTCAAACCGGCGGACGAGGCCGGCCGTGCGCTGCGCAGCGACCGCCAGGGGGAGGAACCGGGCTTTGCTCGCCGGGAGCTTGGCGCCGAGCTGGTCCGGCGTCAGAGTCAGTCGCGAGACGCCGAGGAAGTCGGTGAGGTCGTCGAACAGTCCCTGGGGGTTCTCCTCGAGATCATCGAAGAGCCCGATGTGGATCAGCGAGCGGTCGAAGAGCTCGGCATACCGGCGCAGCTGGCTGCCGTACCGCCCTTCGTCGACCAGCTCGGGATGGCGTTGGGCGGTCTGGGCGAAGGTCGGCGAGGCCAGACCGTGCTTCTTGAGGTACAGGTAGGACGAGAAGCTCCGATCGACCGGGTCTCGTAGGGTGACCGCGAGCCGCACGCCGTCGCCGAGGGTCTCGACGATCCGGCGTGGCGCCTCCGGGGTCGCCAGGTAGTCGGGGCAGACCGCGCCCACGACTCCGCAGTGCGCTGGGGCGTCAGCAAACTGGTCGACATACCACTGTCGGCCGCGGTCGTAGTAGCGGCTGAAGAAGTAGAGGTCCTTGGCCGGGGTGAGATAGACCTCCGGATGCGTCAGCAGCGTCTCATGCACCCACGTCGACCCGGCCTTGCCCGGGCCGAGGTGGAGGAAGGTTGGCGCGGTCATGTGTCTCCTCAACCGAGCCCTCGTCCGAAGAGGCGCGCGAGATCCGCGATGCGTTGCGGCTCGACGCGCGTCACCAGATGGGTGAGTGCGATATACGGGTATGGCGAGGTGGGCTTGCGGCGGATCCCGGCGGCCGCCAGCCGCCAGGCCCCGTCGGGGTGGCCGGAGGCGGATCGGGCGAAGGCGATCTGCCCGAGCATCCGCGCGTGCCCGGCGGGGGAGGCCTCGATCTCCGGGTGCTTGGCGAGCAGGTACTCGAAGGCCTTGGCAGCGGTGTCCGCCTTGCCCCGGTAGTACGAGACATTGTCCTTGCGGATGTCGGCCAATGGCTCGCGGATCACGCCGACCGGGCCGAGGGAGGCAACTCGAAGGACGAAGTCGTAGTCCTCGCCATAGCCCTGGGGAATCTGCTCGTCGTACCCGCCGGTCAGCTCGACCGTCCGCCACGGCATCATCAGGGTCGAGGAATGCAGCTCCTTGACGCGGTTCCCCAGCAGGGTCTCCCGGGGGACTCGGTCGGCCCGTCCAACCCAGGCGTCGACCCGCCCTTTGGGCAGGAGGAGCCGTATGCCGGTGCCGAGCAGAAGCAGGTCCGGCTCGGCGCGGAAGCGCTCCACCTGGCGGCGGATCTTGCTGCGGTGCCACCGGTCGTCGTCATCAGTGGTCGCGACGAAGTCTGCCCTCGCCTGGGTGAGCCCATAGTTGCGGGCTCCGGCCAGGCCGGGCGTGCCGGCGTTGGTCACCACGACGATCGTGCGGTCCGGTCGGCTGAGAGCCGCGAGGTCGGGATTGGCCTCCTCCTGGTCGTGCACGACCAGGCAGTCGATGGGACCTGGATAGTCCTGCTCGACCACCGACTGGAGCATCTCGGCGGCCAGCTCGGGGCGGCCGCGTGTGGCCATGAGGACCAGGACTGACGGCCAGCTGGTCACCTCCGGGACTGCAGCGTCGGGGGCGGCACCGGTCGTGGTCACCGGCCCCGGCGTCGCGGCGTCGCGGCGCCGGACGGTGGTGGGACGGTCCCGGAGCACCTGCGGGAAGGCGATGGCCCGGACGAGCCGCTGCTGTCCCGAGGTCAGACGGGCCTGCCACTCCTCGTCGCGACGCAGCTCGACCGCTCCGCTCCGGAACCGAGACGGGTTGCCCGACAGGCCGTGGCTCGGCGCGAGCCGCACCTGGGGCACCCCCTCGATGGTGTGTCCGAGGTGCTCGAAGCCACCCGCGGGAACCGCGGCACCCAACCGGGTCAGCGCTTCGGTGATGGTGCGCTCAGGCTCGGTGACGAGCTCGGCATACCTCATCCTCACGACCTTGAGGCCCGCCACAGCAAGGAGGTCGACCTCGGTCTGCGTGGCCAGCCACCGGGCGGCGCCGTCGGGCAAGGAGTTGGAATACATCTGCTCGGTCCGTCCGGAGGTATGCGGCCGCTCCACGGTCTTGGCCAGCGACGCCGTGACCCCCCGCACGTCCCGCACCAGATGGATGACCCGGACGTCGACGCCGCCGCGGAAGAGGGCCATGGCCAGCGAGGGCCACTTGCTCGCGTCGACGACATAGTCCGCGCCGGCCTCCTCGGCGACCGCCGAGACGATCATGCGGTAGCGCCGGGCATACTCGGCCAGATCCGCTGCGAAGGCGCCAGTGCCGGGGGCGAGCAAGCGCGGCAGGTGTCGCTGCCGAGCCACCCGGGTCTGCAGCAGGTGCGTCTGCTCCAACCACGCGGGGGACCAGCCCTGCTCGAGGCGGGTGCCGACAGCGGACCAGAACGGACACGCGCTGAACGGCTGACCGCAGCCACAGAGCTCGTCGTGCGGGGCAACCTTGCGTGGCAGGTCGAGCAGCTCGCCGACATTGACGTACCCGGGGACCGCACCGAGCATGCGCTCGAGCATCGTGCTTCCGGAGCGCCCTGACCCGGCGACATACACCACCGTGGGGTCCGGAACCGGATAGCGCCGGGTCTTCGACACCGGCTCTGACATCGTGTGATCCCCGTCTTCCCCGCGCCCAGGACGCGGCTCGCCACTATCATCGACCCGTGACAGCCGACGACCTGGGCCGCGCTGAACGGGCTCCAAGCCCAGGCGCGAGCCCTCGAACCATGATAGGTGGCCTTGGCGTCGACGCGGTGACGTCGTCGGATGTTTCCTCCGCGGTCGTGCGCGGCTGGGAGTGCCGACGCGCCGGCATGATCGTCACGCCGAATGTCGACATCTGGTTGCGAACCCGCCGAGAGCCGGCCACCAAGGACCTGGTCGATGCTGCGGCACTGGTTGTCGCCGACGGAATGCCCCTGCTCTGGGCGGGTCGGCTGGCGGGGACCCCCCTGCCGGAGCGTGTCGCCGGGTCCGAGCTCGTCGAGACGCTCGCGGCGCTCGCGGCGGCGCACGGGCGGTCGCTGTTCATCGTCGGGGGCGGCGAGGCAGACTCCGCCGACGCCGCCGCGGCCGCCCTGTCCGCTCGCTACCCTGGGCTGCGCATCGTGGGCACGGTGGTGCCACCCTTCGGCTTCGAGTCGGTCCCGGGGTACCTCGACGAGCTGTACGACCGGATCGTGGCGTCCGGTGCCGACCTGGTGTATGTCGGTCTGGGCTTCCCCAAGCAGGAGCGTTTCGCCGCGCCCCTGGTGCCGCGGATGCCGGCGACCTGGTTCCTCGGCTGCGGCGGCGGGATCGGGATGGCCGCCGGCTCGGCGGCCAGGTCACCCCGGTGGGTCCAGCAGCTCGGCCTGGAGTGGACCCACCGGCTCATCCAGGAGCCCCGGCGGCTCGCCAAGCGCTATCTGGTCGACGACATCCCGGCCGCGGTGCGCCTGCTGAGCATGAGTGCCCGGACCCGGGCGCGCCGCCGAGTTCAGTGAACGTCCAGGCGATATCCAGGACAGTGCCCCATGATCGGGAGCGCCGACCATTTCGAGGGGGACACACCACCGTGAGAAGACTCTTTGCCGCACGCCTGCAGCACGTAGACAGGCCGGCCCGCAGGACCCGTCGACCACGCCGCCGGGCCGGTCTGGCGGTCGTCGCGGTGGCCACCCTGGCCGCGGGCTGCAGCGCGGCGGGCGCCCCCGGTCCGGCCCCTTCCGGCGCGGCATGCACCCTCGGGGACCTCGCAGTCCCGACTTGCGGTCTGCTGTGGGGGGTCGCTGCCAAGCCGCCGGGCCTGGACACAGTTCAGTCCATCGAAGCCAAGGTCGGGCGGCCCTTCGACATCGTCTACCGCTACCACGACCTGTTCGACTCGATCCCCGACAAGGCCGAGAAGGATGTCCTTGCCGCCGGCAAGGTCCTCCACATTTCCATCGCGACCCGGGACTTCGGCGGCACCAGGCCGGGCACCTACACCTGGGCCGAGGTTGCCAAGGGCACCTTCGACGAGTCGCTTCGTGCGCAGGCGCGGGGGATCGCCTCGATCGGCAAGCCGGTCTACCTCACCTTCGAGCAGGAGGCCAGCCAACAGGCCAAGGTGGACCGCCTCGGCCCAGCCGCCGACTTCGTGGCCGCCTGGCGACATATCAACGAGCGCTATGCCCCGGAGGGGGACAAGACAGCGGTGTGGGGGTGGGTGATGAGCGGCGCGGCGGACAACCTCCAGAACGCCGCTCAGCTGTGGCCCGGCAACGAGCTGGTCGACTGGATCAGCTGGAATGTCTACAACCAGTCCGGCTGCAAGAGCGGTGAGATCAGCGTGGACAAGTATGTGTCCTTCGCGGACAAGATGAGGGTCTTCTACGACTGGGTGCACACCGATGGCCCAGCCTTGGGCATCGACACCACGAAGCCGATGATGATCAGCGAGACCGGATCGGCCCGGTACACCAACGACCTCGCGAAGACGGCAGAGTGGTATGCCTCGATTCCCACCGTCCTGGAGAAGTACCCGCAGATCCGAGCGGTGACCCTGTGGGCCAGCGTTGACGCGACCGACACCGCCTGCAGCTATACGTTCTACGACGACGCCACCCTGTCCGCCGGAGTTCGCCGGGCAGTGACGAGCGGTTCGGTCAACGTGGCTAAGGTGACCTTGCCATGAAGCAACCGAGCAGTAGCTAAGGATCGGGTCATGACCTCCCCCGCGAGCAATCGCCTCATCTTCGTTGCCGGCCTCCACCGGTCCGGGACCACTCCGCTGTCCCGCACACTGGCCGAGCACCCCAGCATCAGTGGGTTGACCGGCACTGGGGTCAAGGAGGACGAGGGTCAGCACCTTCAGCCGGTGTACCCGAAGGCGAAGCTGCTCGGCGGGCCGGGGCGCTTCGCCCTCGATCCCCGGTCGCACCTGACTGAGACCTCCGCGCTGGTCAGCCCGGAGAATGCCCAGCGGATCCTCGATGCGTGGGTGCCCTACTGGGACCTCGACCGCTCGCTGTTGCTCGAGAAGTCACCCCCGAACCTCGTCATGGGACGCTTCCTCCAGGCGATGTACCCCGGCTCGGCCTATATCGCCGTGATGCGGCATCCGATCATCGTCGCGCTGTCCACGGTGAAGTGGCGGCGCCTGCTGTCGCGCAACTGGCAGAACCACACGACGGTCGAGGAGATGGTGGAGCACTGGCTCGTCGCCCACGACACCTTCCGCGCTGACCTGCCGAGCCTCACCCGCGTCCGAGTCCTGCGCTATGAGGACCTGGTGGCCGACCCCGTTGGTGGGCTCGCCCCGATCCAGTCGCTGCTCGGCCTGGCCAGCGCAATCCCCCCGGGTGGCATCAAGGACTCCCATAGCCAGCGCTACGAGGAGGACTGGCTACGGATGTCCCGTTCGCTGCTCGGGCGACGCCAGCACCGGCGGATCATCGACCGCTTCGGCGCACGGATCGCGACATACGGGTATGACGCGCAGGATCTGCGCGCGGTGGCGCCGATGGACCCCGTCGAGTCGTCCTGAGACGAGTCGAGCCGTCCTGAGACCACAGGTGGGCCCGACTCGATGGAGTCGGGCCCACCCGGTCAGTTCAGGTCGTCCGCTCGGCCGCCCGCAGGCGGCCGAGCGGCACTCAGCGTGCTGTGGTGATATCGATCCGCGGGATCGAGTTGCTCAGGCTTCGGTAGGCATCCCGGCTCGCCGCGCTCGCGTCGATGCGGGTGGTGCCCTTGTCGAGGACGGCCGCGTTGAAGTAGCTCATCATCTTCAGCGCCGGGTACTTGGCCAGGTTGGCCTTGACGTCGTTGAAGAACCACGCCTGACGACCGGGATCGGTGGACTGGTAGAAGACGCCCCACTCACCCAGCATCAGTGGCTTGCCTGGGTGCTTGGTCGTCGCCCAGTTGTAGAAGCCGTTCCAGTTCGCCTTGACCCGGTTGACCATGGTGTTGAAGTCCCCGGAGTTGTAGCCGGTCGACTTCCCGCTGTTGTACGAGTCGGAGGCGATCCAGTCGATGACGTCGTCGCCGGGGTAAAGGTTGGGCCACCACGACAGCGCGGCGAACTTCGGGAACCCCTGGTAGATCTGGACGAAGGAGACCTTGGTCACGCCCTGGGCGCGCAACCGGGTGATGACGTGACGGACCATGTCGCGATAGTCGGTGGCCTCCATCCCCGACCCAGCGGTTGCGTTGACGAAGTGCTCCGGCTCGTGCCAGATGGCCATGAAGAAGGGCTTGTTGTATGCCGTCTTGATGTATGCCGCGAGCTTGTCGATCCGCGCGTCGATGCCGCCCTGCGCGACGCTCTTCCACGTGTGGGTGGTGTCGGGGCGCCAGTTGATCATGAGGAGGCGTGGCGTCGTCGGGTCATTGGCGATGGAGAGCTCCACGGCGCTGGGGAAGAGGATGCCGTCGGACTTGTACCCGTGGTAGACGTCGATGGGTCGACCTTGAACCGCCTCGAAGGTCCGGGTCAGCGCGAGTCGGTCGCCGAAGTCGAAGGCCGCCGGCGCTGCGCCCCAGAGCACCCCGCAGGTGGGGACGAGCTTGGCACCCAGCGCGCAGGGCGCTGCCGGGGCAGGACCGGCGGACGAGCCCGGGATGGCCGAGGCGGTGGTCGGCGACGTTGTCCGGCTGGTGCCCTTCGAGGCTGCGGTGGTCTGGGCCGGGGCGGTGCGCCCGTCGACCGCTCGTCCGGCAGCCGTGGTGTCCGCAGCCGCGGCAGTGGCGCTGGACGGGCCAGGGTCGGCGGACGCTGGGGCGCCGAGGGATGTCGTGGCCGCCGCGTTCATCGCCGCGGGGCGGTCAGGAGCGCTGAGGGCCATCGCCGCACCGCCGGTGAGGCTGAGGGCAAGAATGGCCCACGCAACGCGGGCGGCGCGTCGGCGGGAGGTGCGCTGGCCCGCGGAGCGGGGTTGGCGCGCGGCTGCGGAGTGAGGGGCAGGGGTCATGAGGCACTCACCAGTTCGTCGGCGGGGAGGGACCGGGGACGCCCGCGGGGGCGAGCGGGCGGCCGATCTCAGGGTGTGCTCTCCCCGGTATGGGCGGACTTTGGGAGTCTAAGGGGGGTGGCCGCGCGGTGACCTTTTGTCGACGTTAAGGCACGCGTAGCCTCTGACCCTGCGTTCAGGTCCGGCCACCGCTCGGCGGCCTAGACGCAGTCAGCCGAGGTCAACCCGCCGGTCCTCGAGCGCCGCAAGGGTGGCTCCCGCGATCTGTTCAAGGACGGCGACCTCAGGCTCGGGAACATGTCGACGCCAGGCCTGGGCGACCTCGGCAGGTGAACGGTTGAGGTCGTGCAGTGTCTTGCTGGTATTGGCCGACCCGCCCTCCGACCCGGCCGCGGCGATCCGGGCTTCCGTGGCGCTGTCCCAGCCCACTCCGCAGGCCTGGAAGAGACGACGCAGGGCCGGCATACCACCGGTGGCGACCTCGCTGTGGGAGACGACGACCGCGCCGTGCACGCCAGTGAGGTCCTCCAGGGCGGTGGCATTGAGCGCGGTCCAGAACCTCGCCATGTCGACGACCACGGGGTCGACGTCCCCCGCCGGAGGCGGGTCGGGGAGGGTGACCAGTGGCTCCAGCTCAGCGATATCGGGCCGCCAGCCCATCCGCCGGTAGCTGGCCAGGACCGCGCCCGGGTGGCGGTAGAGCAGCACCGGGACGGCCCCGGTGCGGGCGTTCACCGCCGGGATCGAGAGCATAGCGAAGGGGTCCTTGACGACGACCCGCGTCCAGGGCAGGGCGGCCAGCTGCTGCCGGTAGCCGTACCGGCTGTAGACGAGGGGGGTCCAGCCTCGGTAGGCCAGGTCGAGGGCCAGGCGCTGCCGGGGCGTGGGAGCGCCGAGGCGGGCCCACGCGGTCAGGGTGCCCCCGAGGCGGAACTGGCGCCCGTGCGGGTTCATCGGCTCGCGCCCGGTCATCGCGCAGCCCGTCCCGCTGGCGAGCACCCGGGCAAGCCAGGTCGTGCCGGACCGAGGCACGCCCGTCACGAGCAGGGGGCGGCGATCCACCGCAGTGTCAGTCCACGTCACGCGACGATGGTACGGCTCGGCCGGTCGGCCTTCTGTGCGGAACCGAGTCACCTTATTGAAAGTTATCGTTCCCACGGCTCCGGACCGGTACACTGTGGTTCGCGGGCGCCGGGGGGCGCCGCCGGGTACAACACACCGTTTCGGCGAGGCGTTGGGCGCCTCTCTTTGTCTCTTTGGGGTTCTCATGCGTGTTCGACGTCGCAGCCCTCGGCTGCTCTCTTTCCTGGTCGCCGCAGTGTCCACCGGCGTGGTCGCCGCCGTCACGGTGCCCGTGGCGGTTGCGGGCACCGTGCAGTCCGTCGTGGTGGACGCGGTGCCCTCCACCAAGACACCGGATGTCAACGACGGGACGGTCTACGCCCTCGCCAAGGTGGGGGACATCATCGTCGCCGGTGGGACCTTCACCAGCGTGACCGGCCCTGGCGGTGCTGCGGTGGCGCGGACCAACCTGTTCGCCTTCGACGGCCGCACCGGCGCGATCGTCCCGAGCTTCGCGCCAACCGTGAACGGGGAGGTTCGCGCGCTGCTCGCCGGGCCGAACAACACCGTCTATGTCGCCGGGGCGTTCAACACGGTCAACGGGGTGACCCAGCGCCTCGTGCGCCTCGATGTCGCCACCGGTGCCATCTCCTCGGGCTGGCGCTCCCAGCTCAACGCCGCGACCAGCGCGGTAACGCTGACCAACGGGGTCCTCTACGTCGGGGGCTCGTTCACCCTGGCCGGCGGCGTCGCCCATAACGGCCTCGCCGCACTGGACCCAGTCAGCGGCAAGGTGCTGCCCTGGTTCACCGTTGGCGTGAGCGGACGGCACGGTCAAGGGACCGCCAAGGGGGCACTGGGCCCCAAGGACCTCGAAGTGGACCCCTCGGGGCGGCGCATGGTGGTCATCGGCAACTTCACCTCGGCCACGGATGCCAGCGGGACCGTGGACCGAGACCAGGCCATGCTCATCGACCTCGGCCCCTCCACCGCGGCGATCAACCGCTCGTGGCGGACCCTGCAGTTCACCGGCCAGTGCGCGAACAACGCCTTCGACTCGTGGGTCCGCGATGTCGACATCGACCCCTCGGGGACCTACTTCGTTGTGGCATCGTCCGGGGCCAGCGGGACCAACACTGACGGCAGCCGGGCGCTGTGTGACTCTGCCGCCCGCTTCGAGCTGGCCGGCACGGGGACAAACGTGCAGCCCACCTGGGTCTCGTGGACCGGCCGCGACTCGCTGTGGTCGGTCGCGATCAGCGGAACCGCCGTGTATGTCGGCGGCCACCAGCGCTGGCTCAACAATCTGAACGGCAACGACAGTGCCGGGGCCGGCGCCCTGCCGCGGCCAGGTCTGGCCGCCATCGACCCGGTATCGGGTGTGCCGCTGAGCTGGAACCCAGGCCGCAACCCACGCGGAGCGGGCGCCTTCGCCCTGCTCCTCACCGACACCGGCCTTTATGTCGGCAGTGACACCGCGTGGATCGGCAACTTCACCTACCAGCGCAAGCGGGTCGCCTTCTTCCCGCTCGTCACCGGCGCGGCACTGCCCAGTGACGCCACTGGTTCGCTCCCGGGCCGGCTCGTGATGACCGGAGGGCTGCCCGTCGCCGCGTCCGGAGCCGTTCTGTACCGGGTCAACGCAGCGGGTCCGGGGCTGTCCTCGCTCGACGGCGGACCGAGCTGGGCGTCGGACAACTCCTGGTTCTCCAATGGCTACCACAACGCGGGGAGCACCATCGCGACCTACTCCTCGTCGATCCCGGTCGACGCGACGGTGCCCGCGTCCACGCCGGTGGCGCTGTTCAACTCCGAGCGCTACGACTCGGGCAGCCGTGGGGACAACCAGGAGATGAAGTGGGCCTTCCCGGTCGCCTCGGGAACCACCATCGCGGTTCGGCTGTACTTCGCCGAGCGCTTCGTCAGCTCGGTGGGTCAACGTCGGTTCGACGTGTCGATCGACGGCACCAAGGTGCTCGATGCCTTCGACATCGTCGCGGCCACGGGCGCGAACCGCGGCACGATGCGGGAGTTCTCGCTGACCAGCGACGGCTCGGTGAATATCGACTTCGCCCACCTCGCGGAGAACCCGCTCGTCAACGGCATCGAGATCCTCAAGGTGGTCCCCGGCAGCGGGCCGGTCGACCCGACGATCATGCGGGCGGCGCATCTGGACGCCTCCGGCACCGTCGGCGCCACAACGACCCTGGACGGGACGACGATGGACTGGGGGACCACGCGTGGGGCGTTCCTCACCTCGGGCTACCTCTACTACGGGAAGACCGACTCGACCTTCAACCGGCGGACCTATGACGGCACGGTCTTCGGGCCCGAGGAGCGGGTCGACCCCTACAACGACCCATTCTGGAGCTCGGTCGACACCGGGTCGGGGCAGACCTACCGTGGCGTGGTGCCGACGCTCTACGGCCAGCTCGGTTCGGTCACGTCGATGTTCACCTGGAACCACCGGCTGTACTACACCCTGACCGGCCAGTCGGCGATGTACTCCCGTGGCTTCGCCCCCAGCGCCGGCACGGTGGGTGACGTCCAGACCACGGTCCCCGACGGATTCGACTGGTCGCAAGTGGCCGGTGCCGTCGTGGCCGGCGACTCGCTGTACTTCGCGCTGAAGACCGGACCCCTGCGCAAGGTCGCCTGGGTCAACGGGATGGCCAGCGGCCCGGTGACCACCGTCGACAGCACGCAGAACTGGGCGGCCCGATCGCTCTTCGTCCTGGCCGACCCGCCGAACGTGGCACCGGTGGCGGCGCTGGCATTGTCCTGCCCCCCTGCGACGCTGCAGTGCGTCTTCGACGCGTCGGCATCGCGGGACCCCGACGGCACGGTGACACGGTATGACTGGGACTTCGGTGACGGCGCCACGGCGGCGGACGCGGGTGCGACCCCGAGCCACACGTATGCCGCTGCGGGCACCTACTCGGTGACCGTCACGGTGACCGACGCCGTCGGAGCGACGGCGACGGCCGTTGGGACTGCTCGCCCGACCGCGACGCTCCCGGCGACCATCGGCTTCCGTGCCGGTGCCCAGACCGGCACCGCATCCACCGCCTCGGTCAGCGTGACCGTCCCCGCCCAGGTCGAGGCCGGCGACACGATGGTCCTCTTCGAGACCATCAACAACACCACGGTTGTCCCGACCGACCCGGTCGGCTGGACCCTTGTGGGCACCCTCAAGAACCAGAGCGCGAGCTCGGTCCGCGCCCTGGCCCGGCCCGCGACGGCCGATGACGCCGGGTCGTCCGTGACCATGCCCTACTCGGGTGCCGCCAAGGCCAGCGCGGTGCTGCTCGCCTACTCGGGCGTCAGCACTGCCGCGCCACTCGCCGAGCTCGCAACGGCCATCGACTCCGCCGCCGTGGCGCACGTGACGCCGACGGCCCCGGTGGTCTCTCCGGCTGGATGGGCGATCTCGTACTGGGCCGACAAGTCCGCGACGGCGGCCTCGTCCTGGACCGCACCGGCCGACGTGGCGGTCCGCTCGACCCTCGTCGGTGGTGGCTCGGGGGCGGTGACCCAGCTGGTGGCCGACTCCGGCGGCCAGGTCGACGTCGGGAGCTATGGCGGCAAGACCGCCAGCGTCGACGTGACGTCCAACAAGGGCATGACGATGACCCTCATCCTCCAGGCCGGATAAGGTCCCGGTCCGGACAGCCGCCCGGCACGACAAAAGGCGGCGTGCCCCGAGCTGGTGGCTCGGGGCACGCCGCCTTTGTCGGCTAGTTCCGCCGTGGTCGGCTATCCGCGGTGGGCCATGTTCAGGCCTCGGCCGGGACCTCGGAGTCGCGGCGGGCCAGCGCCGGAAAGCCGTGCCGACGCCGGACGAGCATCCACACGAGCGGGGCCGCGAACAGGGCCACGCCGAGGACCTGCAGGGTCTGGGTGTTCGAGACGTTGAGCATCTTCAGCGCCGAGGCGAGCAGGACGAACGCGAGGGCTCGACGGATCAAGCCACCGGGAGCGCGCGAGGACACCCGGGCGCCGATCCACACGCCGGGGATACTGCCGAGGAGCAACGAGGCAGTCAGGGCCAGCTGGACGTCGCCGACGCGGAGGTGCGCGGGGGCGGCCGAGGCCACCAGGGGGCCGGCCTGGACGAGGTCGGTCCCCACCAGCTGGTTGGCCTTGAGGGCCGGATAGAGCGCCATGAGGGCGATGATGATCAGTGAGCCGGACCCGACCGAGGTCATCCCGACGACCACCCCGCCGAACACTCCGAGCAGGATGGTGGGCAGCCTGCGCACGGTGACCTGTGGGCGCTCCGTCGGCAGGGGCGGCAGCTTCCCGTCCCGCTTCCGGGCACGTTCGACGAGCCGGATGTAGGCGCGGGCGACGAGCCCGAAGGCGGCGATGAGGACGGCTATGCCGAGGGCCGTCTTGGTCGTTGCCTCGACCTCGGCGCTGTTCCCGAGGGCCTTGATGATGAAGACGCCCGAGAAGGCGGCCGGGATCGAGCCGATGCACAGGTACTTGACCAGGTCCCAGTTCACCGTGCCGTGCTTGGCGTGGACATAGGAGCCCACCGGCTTCATCACCGCAGCAGCGACGAGGTCGCTGGAGACGGCGGTGAGCGGCGGGATGTTGAAGAAGATGACGAGCACCGGCGTCATCAGGGCTCCGCCGCCCATCCCGGTGAGTCCGACGATGATGCCGATGCCGAAGCAGGCAAGGGTCAGCATGGGGTCGATATTCATGAGGTCCTCTGCGTCGTTGTCGATGTGTTCGGCGAGACCCACCCGCCGCCGATGAGGTGGTCGAGGACGGCGGCGACCGCCTCGTCCTGGGTGAGCGAGCTGGTGTCGACCCGAAGGTCGGCATCCAGCGGTTCGTCATATGGGTCGGAGATGCCGGTGAACTCTGGGATGAGACCGGCGCGGGCCTTGGCGTAGAGCCCCTTGAGGTCCCGCCGCTCGCACTCGGCCAACGGGGTGTTGACGTGGACGAGAATGAAGTCGCCGACGGCGTGCGCCATGGCTCGGACCTCCGCGCGGGTGCTCGCGTACGGCGCGATCGGCGCGCAGATGGCGATCCCGCCGTGCTGGGCGACGAGCGAGCCGACATACCCGATCCGACGGACGTTCATGATCCGGGACTCGCGGTCGAAGCCAAGCCCGGCGGAGAGCATCTGTCGGACGACGTCGCCGTCCAACAGGCTCACCGTCCGAGCGCTCGTGGCGGCCAGCGCCTCGGCGAGGCCGCGCGCGACGGTCGACTTGCCCGAGCCGGAGAGCCCGCTGAGCATGACGACCAGACCACGGTGAGGTCGGGCGGGCCGCCATCGGGCGAGGATGTCAGCATCGGGCATCGTCAGCGCGTCGTCGTCGGTGCGCTCGTCCAGGGCAGCGGCGGCGGAGCGCCAACCAGCGTCCGCGGACAGTCGTTCGACGGCGGCGCCGCCGAGGTAGCGCCCCAGCGCGTCGAGCAGCGCCGCATCGCTCGCGTCGTCGCGCCAAGCGAGCGGGGCGGTCCGCACCGGTATGCCGCCCAGGCGTCGGGCCAGCCGGTGGGCCAGCTGCAGCATGACCGCGGTGGGCACCCCGGCCGTGGAGTCGGGGTGGTCGGGGACGAGGACAGCGTCGACGCCAGCGACGGCCGCTGCGTCGGCGTCGAGGACCGGCCGCGCCAGGACCAGGACCCGAGCCCAGCCGGCGCCCCGGTCGTCGGGTCCGACGACGGCAGCGCGCCCGGCCCCGCTCTCGCGGCGTCGACGTGCCTCGAGGACACCGCCGACCCGTCCCGGCCCGGCCTCGGCGAGACCGGTCAGTGTCGCGATCGGGGTCATCTCCTCGTCGAGGAGGTCGACCGCCCCCGCAGCGAGCGCGGCGGCGAGGCGCTGCGGGTCGAGCTCGACGACGGTGCCCAGCGATGACCGGGTCCCGGTCGCAGCGACTGGGCCACCGAGCACGTGCTCGTGGCCGAGTACGCCGGCAAGAACGAGCTCGGCGTCTCGCAGCACGGCTGCAGACATGACGACAGAAGGTATGGCCACGTGTCCCACATTTCGTTTGATCCCCGCAGCCGGGTGTGTGGCTCCCCAGCCACGCCGGCTATTCCTACCAGAAAAGTAGGATCCACTGTAACTGATGATCGCGGCCCGCGGTGGCCAATCGCGACGGTTGAGGCACGTACGATCGAGGGCGGCCCCTGACCACCCGACCTGAAGGCCCCGATGTCGCTGACCTGGCTGCCGGCTGCGCTGCTGGAGGACCCGAGCGTCGCTCGGGCGCTCGGGCTTGCCCGGGCCGGGGCGGACGGGGTCCAGGTTGCGGCGGTCCCCGGCGCTCGGGCGGCGGTCCTGGCAGCGGTCGTCGCCGCGGACCCGGAGCGGGTCGCTCTGCTCGTCACCGCCACGGCGCGGGAGGGCGACGAGGTCGCTGCCGCCCTGCGCACCCTGCTCGGCGAGGACGCCGTCGCGACCTTCCCGGCCTGGGAGACGCTGCCGCACGAACGCCTCAGCCCTCGCAGCGACACCGTCGGCCGCCGGCTCGCCGTGCTCCGTCGGCTCGCCCACCCGGACCCGGACGACCCCGCGTACGGGCCGCTGCGGGTCGTCGTCGCGCCGGTCCGCGCGGTCCTCCAGCCGTTCGCCGCCGGACTGGGCGAGCTGGCCCCGGTCGCTGCCCGGGTCGGCGAGGAGCGCCCCCTCGACGACCTCGTCCACGCGCTCGCGGGCGCGGCATACCTGCGCACTGACCGGGTCGAACGGCGCGGCGAGTTCGCCGTACGCGGCGGGATCATCGACGTCTTCCCGCCCACCGAGGAGCACCCGGTCCGGGTCGAGCTCTTCGGCGACGCCGTCGAGGAGGTGCGCTGGTTCAAGGTCGCCGACCAGCGCAGTCTCGAGGTCGCCGAGCACGGCCTCTGGGCGCCGCCGTGCCGCGAGCTGCTCCTCACCGATGGGGTGCGGGCTCGTGCCGAGCAGCTCGCGCTGCAGCTGCCCGGCGCCGCAGACCTGCTGCACAAGATGGCGCAGGGCATCGCCGTGGAGGGGATGGAGTCGCTGGCTCCGGTCCTCGTCGACCAGATGGTCACCCTCCTCGATGTCCTGCCCGCCGGGGCCATCGTCGCCATCGACGAGCCCGAGCGGCTCCGAGCCCGCGCGCACGACCTCGTCGCGACGAGCGCGGAGTTCCTCGAGGCGAGCTGGTCCAATGCCGCCGCGGGCAATGTCACCCCGATCGACCTGCGGGCGATCCTCGGGCGGGGGTCCTACTGGTCGCTGCGCGAGGTCCGCCAGCACGCCCTAGAGCTCGCCCTGCCGTGGTGGGATCTCACCTCCTTCGTGCCCGACCTCGAGCTCGCCGCCGAGGGCGACGGGCCCAGTGTCGTCATCGCGGGGGAGGAGGTGCCCGCCTTCCGCGGCGACACCGAGGCCGCCGTCGCCGCGGTGAAGGAGTATGTCGCCGCAGGCCTGCACACCGTGCTCGTCACCGAGGGCGCCGGCTTGGCGGCCCGGGTCGTCGAGGTGCTCCAGGACCACGACGTCGCGGCCCGGGTCTCCACCAGCGCCGCCGAGCCGGGCGTGGTCACCGCGACGACCGGGTCGCTCGGGCGCGGCTTCGTCATACCTGGGGCTGGCCTTGCCGTGCTCACCGAAGCCGACCTCACCGGCGGGACCGGCGCGACGACCCGGGACATGCGCCGGATGCCGTCGCGGCGCCGCGGGCAGATCGACCCGCTCCAGCTGCGCCCCGGCGACCTCGTCGTGCACGAGCAGCACGGCGTCGGGCGGTTCGTCGAGATGGTCCAGCGCACGGTGGCGGGGGCGACCCGGGAGTACCTCGTGGTCGAGTACGCGCCGAGCAAGCGGGGCCAGCCCGCCGACCGTCTCTATGTCCCCACCGACCAGCTCGACCAGGTGACGAAGTATGTCGGCGGCGAGGCTCCGACGCTGAACAAGCTCGGCGGCTCGGACTGGCAGCAGACCAAGGCCCGAGCGCGCAAGCACGTCCGGCAGATCGCGGCCGACCTCATCAAGCTCTACTCGGCCCGGATGGCCACGCGTGGGCACGCCTTCGCGCCGGACACGCCGTGGCAGCGCGAGCTCGAGGACGCCTTCGCGTATATCGAGACCCCCGACCAGCTGACCACCATCGAGGAGGTCAAGGCCGACATGGAGCGCGAGGTGCCGATGGACCGCCTGGTCTGCGGCGACGTCGGCTACGGCAAGACCGAGATCGCGGTCCGGGCGGCCTTCAAGGCGGTCCAGGACGGCAAACAGGTGGCGGTCCTCGTTCCGACGACGCTGCTGGTCCAGCAGCACCAGCAGACCTTCTCCGAGCGGTATGCCGGTTTCCCCGTCGTCGTCCGGGCGCTGTCGCGTTTCCAGAGCGACAAGGAGGCCCGCGCGGTTCTCGACGGGTTGGCCGACGGGACGGTGGATGTCGTCATCGGGACGCACCGGCTGCTCCAGCCCGGGGTGCGGTTCAAGGACCTCGGCCTGGTCGTCGTCGACGAGGAGCAGCGCTTCGGCGTCGAGCACAAGGAGGCGCTCAAGGCGCTGCGGACGGCGGTCGACGTCCTCGCGATGTCCGCCACGCCGATCCCGCGGACCCTGGAGATGGCGATCACCGGCATACGGGAGATGTCGACCCTGGCCACCCCGCCGGAGGAGCGCCATCCCGTGCTCACCGTCGTGGGACCGTACGACGAGCGGCAGATCACCGCGGCGATCCGGCGCGAGCTGATGCGTGAGGGGCAGGTCTTCTTCGTCCACAACAAGGTCTCGACGATCGAGCGCGTCGCGGCCCGGCTGCGTGAGCTGGTGCCCGAGGCCCGGATCGCGACCGCCCACGGCAAGATGGGCGAGCACCGGCTCGAGCAGGTCGTCCTCGACTTCTGGGAGCGCCGCTTCGACGTCCTCGTCAGCACGACGATCGTCGAGACCGGCCTGGACATCTCCAACGCCAACACCTTGATCCTCGAGCGGGCCGACCAGCTCGGGCTCTCCCAGCTGCACCAGCTGCGCGGCCGGGTCGGCCGGGGGCGGGAGCGGGCCTATGCCTACTTCCTCTACCCGCCCGAAAAGCCGATGACCGAGACCGCGCACGACCGGCTGGCGACCATCGCGAGCAACACCGACCTCGGCGCCGGGATGGCCGTGGCGATGAAGGACCTCGAGATCCGCGGCGCGGGCAACCTCCTCGGCGGCGAGCAGTCCGGGCATATCGAGGGCGTCGGCTTCGACCTCTACGTCCGGCTCGTCGGTGAAGCGGTCGCGGCCTTCCGCGGCGAGGGGGAGAGCGAGCCCCTGGAGATCAAGGTGGAGCTGCCCGTCGACGCGCACCTCCCGCACGACTACGTCCCGGGGGAGCGGCTCCGGCTCGAGATGTACCGCAAGCTGGCAGCCGTCCCCGACGAGTCGGGTCTGGTCGCCATCCGCGAAGAGCTCCAGGACCGGTATGGCGAACCGCCCCTCCCGGCCCAGGTGCTGCTCGAGGTGGCCCGGCTCCGGACCGTGGCCCGGGCTGCCGGGGTCGCGGATATCTCGGCGCAGGGCAGCTTCGTCCGGTTCGGGCCGGTCGAGCTGCGGGAGAGCCAGCAGCTGCGGCTGCAGCGGCTGTACCCGGGGTCGGTCGTCAAGCCGGCGCTGCGGACGGTGCTTGTTCCGGCGCCGCGGACCGCCCGGGTGGGTGGCCAGCCGCTGCGGGATGGCGCGATCCTCGACTGGGCGACCGGAGTGCTGCGGCACGTGCTGCTCGACCCCGTCAGCGCCGCCTGACTCGGCGGTTACCTGGCGGCGCGGGTGGTTGTCGCCCTCGCTGCCTGGTCGACGCTCGGCGCTCCCAGCGCCCTGGCTTGGACGTCATGACCGCGACGAACCTGGTCCACCGCCGGTCGCCTTGAGCCGCCGGCCGCTACCGCTGCGGCGTGGTCGACGTGCTGTCACCTGTTCCCGGGCCGGGCACCCTGCCGCGCGGCGGCGACCGCGGCTCACGACCCGAATCGCTCGTCAGGGATTGTCTTGTGCGCTCCTATGCCGTGCTCCACATGTCGAAGCAGAGGGGTGTTGCGTCCTGATGCGGAGCACGGCATAGGAGGCCGAGGGAGCAGCTCGTCATGGTCCGGTTCGCGTCGTTGCGCCCCGACTCGGGCATGAGAACTCGGATGAGAAGCGCGTCGGGGACGTGTCCTGTGTCCCGCGTCCTACTCCTGGCGCCGGCGTCCCGACGTGTTGGCGACTCCGAGTGGCCTTGCTGCGTTGGGCGGCGAAATGTCGGGATCTTCGGGCGTCTCGGCACCCAATGCATGTCGAGGGCCGGCGACCATCGTGAGGAGTCAGCCCCGGGAGCCCTCCTTCGCTGCGTTGGTCGGTGAAATGTCCGGGGTGTCGGGCGTCTCGACACCCCATGCATGTCGAGGGCCGGCAACCGTGGTCGCGCCTCCACCAGGGAGTCAGTACCGAGGCGGCGCCGGGGATTGCGTACGATCGTTCTCGTCGCGCCGATCGCGGCCGACGACGAGAGGATGCAGACGTGAAGGCTCGACGCGGGAGCGCGGCGTGGGGTGTCGCCGCGGCACTGGTGGCTACCGGACTTGTCCTCGGCGGGTGTTCCGACGCGGCCGCCCCAGGCCCCGGCATCGCCGCCGTGGTCCGCGGCCAGGCCGTCAGCGAGTCAGACCTGCTGACGACGACCCGCCAGCTCCAGGACGCCCAGCTCAAGGCCACCCCGGCGATGGTTCTCACCTATCTCGTCATCGCCGACAAGACGCTCGCGGCCGCGGCGAGCAGCGGCTCATGGAAGCCGGACGCCACCTTCCTCGCCAATGTCTCAGGCCTCGAGTCCGCCGCCGTCAAGGCCGACCCGAACCACGCCGCCGTCACCTTCACCGAGACGACCCGCAAGGTCCTCATGACCGACGCCGCGCTGCAGACCCTCGCAGCCAACGACCAGCAGGCGATCCTCACCGGGGTCAAGGAGCCCGACGTCGTCATCAGCCCGCGCTATGGCACCTTCGACCCGGCCCAGGGCCTCGTGCCGGTCACCCCGAACTGGATGGTCAAGCCCGCCGCCACCGGCGCTCCGCAGCAGTGACGATCGCCGGGTTGCCGCCCGCCGCCGGACGTCTCGTCCTGATCTTCACCACCCCACGGGTCGCCCCGGGCATCCTCACCCGGTTCGCGTGGGAGGCCCTCGACGAGGCCGAGCACGTCTGGGCCCGGGCCGGTGAACCCCAGGCCGACGCTGTCGCCGAGGCGGGCGTCACGGTCACCGAGCCACCGCATGGCACCGAGGACCTCGGCCGGGTTGCCCGCGACCTTGTCGACGCCGCCAAGCAGGGCTTAGTCGTCTGGCTGGGCAGTGCGGATGGTGACCCCGGCCTGACCGACGCCATCGCCGACGAGGTCTCCCGCGGCCCCGGTGCCCCCGACGTCGAGCTGCTCCTCGGCTCCTACGACGTCCCCGGCGCGGCCCTGCTCGACGTCGTCGCCGTCATGGACCGGCTCCGCTCACCCGGCGGCTGCCCCTGGGATGCCGAGCAGACGCACGAGTCGCTGGCGCCATACCTGCTCGAGGAAGCCCACGAGGCGGTCGAGGCAATGGAGACCGGCGACCGTACCCACCTTGTCGAGGAGCTCGGCGACGTCCTCCTCCAGGTCGTCTTCCACGCCCGGGTCGGGCAGGAGGACGCGGACTCACCCTTCGACATCGACGACATCGCGGCCGCCCTCGTCGCCAAGCTGGTCCGCCGCCACCCACACGTCTTCGCCGACGGCGACGCGGCGACCGCCAGCGAGGTCGAGTCGCGCTGGGAGGAGATCAAGTCCGAGGAGAAGCCCGCGCGGGAGCGGCTGCTCGACGGAGTTCCTGCCGGTATGCCGGCCCTGGCCCGCGCGGAGAAGGCCTTCTCGCGGGCTCGCACACGCGGTGGGTCGGCCGAGCTCGACGCCGTCCTCGCCGGCGACAGCGACGGGGCCCGGCTGCTCGCGCTGGTCGCCGAGCTGGACGCCCGAGGGGTCAGCGCCGAGGCGGCGCTGCGCGCGGCGCTTCGAGACCTGTAACCGGCGCCGCGGACTCAATGACCCGTGCGGCGGCAGGCGCTGTGACCGCCGCCTCGCCCGGAACGCGCGCAGCGTCGGGAGGGTCACCCCAACGAGCGCGGCGGGACGGACTAGGCTCGGAAGCGACAGCGTCGTCGTCATCCGTCGTCGTCATCCCTCGTCGGACGAACCGCTCCATCCCACCCAAACGATGTCACCCTTCAGGAGATGCACCGTGGCCACCATTGAGGCACTTGGCGCACGCGAGATCCTCGACTCGCGTGGAAACCCGACCGTGGAGGTCGAGGTCGCGCTGGACGACGGCACCATCGCCCGCGCAGCGGTTCCCAGCGGCGCCTCGACCGGGGCCTTCGAGGCCTCCGAGCGACGCGACGGCGACAAGGGCCGCTACCTCGGCAAGGGTGTCGAGCTCGCGGTCGACGCGGTCTCGGAGGAGATCGCTCCCGAGCTGCTCGGCTTCGAGGCCAGCGAGCAGCGGCGCGGCGGCGCCGCGATGATCGCCCGCGCCGGGACCGCCCACACCGAGAAGCTCGGCGCCCACGCCATCCTCG
>RRZU013121376.1_pt1 | contig 24279 bp, 20 predicted proteins | sample 2165561 | NCBI WGS metagenome assembly RRZU01 (sample SAMN10456909, study PRJNA506462) | wastewater metagenome | isolation source: wastewater sludge | place: USA: Moscow, Idaho | reverse complement strand
CCACCCAGTTGCGATGCAGGTTGGCACCCGAGATCTTCTTGATGCGGGACAGTTCCTTGCGCTCGACCGCGCCAAACTTGGCGAAGTCGACCTTGGGCCAGGGGAGGAGGTTCAGCTCGCCACCACCCGTGACGCCGCCGCCCACGGCGGGAGCGCCCTGGGCCTTGGTGCGGGCGGTGCCCGCCATCACGGCCTTGGTGAAGGCTTGCACGTCGTCTTGCGTGATGCGGCCTTTGGGGCCGGAGCCTTTGACTTCGTCCAGCGGCACACCCAGCTCGCGCGCGAACTTGCGCACGCTGGGGCTGGCGTGGGGCAGGTCGACGGGAGCAGCGGTGGGGTTGTGTGCGGGGGCCGAGGCGCTGGCCGCAGCAGGCGCGGGCTGTTCGCTTCCTCTCCCGCTTGCGGCAGAGGGGTAGGGTGAGGGTATGAAGGCCGCTGCTGGTGCGGCACCGGGCGATGCAGCGCCACCCTCAACCCCGCTTTCTCTCACCCCGATGGGAGAGGGAATAGCCGCCACGTTACTCGCCTCCAGCGTGAGGATGACCGAGCCTTCGCGAACCTTGTCGCCCAGCTTGACTTTCAGGTCTTTGACCACGCCGGCGTGGCTGCTGGGGATTTCCATGCTGGCCTTGTCGGATTCAACGGTGATGAGCGATTGCTCCACCTTCACCGTGTCGCCGGGTTTGACCAGCAGTTCGATGATGCTCACATCTGCGAAGTCGCCAATGTCGGGGACTTTGACTTCCACCAATGCCATATTTGTCTCCTGTCGCTTCAGGCGTGCAGCGGGTTGATTTTGTTGCCGTCGATGTGGTACTTGGCGATGGCTTCGGCCACTTTGGCGGGTGCCAGCAGGCCATCATCGGCCAGTGCCCGCAGTGCGGCCACAGCGATGTAGTGGCGGCTGACCTCGAAGTGCCGACGCAGCTCCTTGCGGAAATCGCTGCGGCCGTAACCATCGGTGCCTAGCACCTGGTAGCTGCGCCCAGGAGGAATAAAGGCGCGAATCTGCTCGGCATAAGCCTTGACGTAGTCGGTAGCGGCCACCACCGGCCCGCTGGTGCGCGCCAGCTGCTGCGTGACAAAGGGTACGCGCGGCGTAGCCTGGGGTTTGAGCAGGTTGTGGCGCGCGGCGTCTTGGCCGTCGCGGCCCAGCTCGTTAAAGCTCGGGCAACTCCAGACGTGAGCGGCCACGCCCCAATCCAGCGCCAGCAGATCGCGTGCGGCCAGAGCCTCGCGCAGAATGGCGCCGCTGCCTAGCAGGTTAACGGTGGGCTGCCCGTCGGCAGCGCGGGCTTTTTCGAACAGATACATGCCCTTGAGAATGTCGCTCTCGGTGCCGGGCGTCAGGCCGGGCATGGGGTAGTTTTCGTTCAACAGCGTCAGGTAGTAAAAGACGTTTTCTTGTTTTTCGACCATGCGGCGCAAGCCGTCGCGCATGATGACGACCAGCTCATGCGCAAAGCTGGGGTCGTACGACACGCAGTTGGGAATGGTGCCAGCCAGAATGTGGCTGTGGCCGTCTTCGTGCTGCAGGCCCTCGCCGTTGAGCGTGGTGCGGCCCGATGTGCCGCCCAGCAAGAAGCCGCGCGCCTGCATGTCGCCCGCCGCCCAGGCCAGATCGCCCACGCGCTGAAAGCCGAACATGGAATAGAACACGTAAAACGGCACCATGATGCGGTTGTTGGTGCTGTAGCTGGTGGCCGCGGCAATCCAGCTGGCCATGCCGCCGGCTTCGTTGATGCCTTCTTGCAGAATCTGGCCGTCTTTGGCCTCTTTGTAATACATCACCTGGTCGCGATCCACGGGCGTGTAGAGCTGACCTTTTGGGTTGTAGATGCCGATTTGGCGGAAAAATCCTTCCATGCCGAAAGTGCGCGCTTCGTCCACCAGGATGGGTACCACGCGCGGGCCCAGCGCCGGGTCGCGCAGCAGCTGCGTCAAAAAGCGCACAAAGGCCTGGGTGGTGCTGATCTCGCGGCCTTCGGCGGTGGGCTCCAGAATGGCCTTGAAGATATCCAGCGCCGGTACGGTAAAGCGCTCGTCTGCCCGGGTGCGGCGCTGCGGCAGGTAACCGCCCAGCGCCTTGCGGCGCGCGTGCAGATACTGCATCTCGGGCGTGTCGTCGGCGGGTTTGTAGAAAGGGATGTTGGGCAACTCGCTGTCGGGGATGGGAATGTTGAAGCGGTCGCGGAAATAGCGGATGTCGTCTTCGCTGAGTTTTTTGGTTTGGTGCGCCGTGTTTCTGGCCTCGCCGGCCTTGCCCATGCCGTAACCTTTGATGGTCTTGACCAGCACCACCGACGGTTGGCCCTTGTGGCTATGGGCGGCGTGGAAAGCGGCGTAGACTTTGGCCGAATCATGGCCGCCGCGGCGCAGCGCCCAAATGTCGGCGTCGCTCATGTGTGCCACCAGTTTGGCCACCTCGGGATCGCGCTCGAAAAAGTGCTTGCGCACGAAAGCGCCGTTGTTGGCCTTGTAGGCCTGGTAGTCGCCATCCAGCGTTTCCATCATCATCTGACGCAGCGCGCCTGTGCTGTCGCGCGCCAGCAGCGGATCCCAGTTGCTGCCCCAGATCAGCTTGATGACGTTCCAGTCCGAGCCGCGAAACTCGCCCTCCAGCTCCTGGATGATCTTGCCGTTGCCGCGCACCGGGCCATCCAGCCGCTGCAGGTTGCAGTTGATGACGAAGACCAGGTTATCCAGCCCTTCGCGCGCGGCCAAGCCTACGGCACCCAGACTTTCCACCTCATCCATTTCGCCGTCGCCCATAAAGGCCCAAACCTTGCGCCGCGAAGTGTCAGCAATGCCGCGGGCATGCAGGTATTTGAGAAAACGTGCCTGGTAAATGGCCATCAGCGGCCCCAGCCCCATGCTGACGGTGGGGAACTGCCAGAACTCGGGCATGAGTTGGGGGTGCGGGTAGCTGGAAAGGCCTTTGCCATTCACCTCTTGGCGAAAGTTCAGCAGCTGCTCTTCGCTCAGGCGGCCTTCGAGAAAAGCACGGGCGTAAATGCCGGGCGCGCTGTGCCCCTGGATGTAGAGCAAATCTCCGCCGTGGGTGCCGCCCTTGTCGGTGTCGTCGGCATGCCAGAAATGGTTGAAACCGGCAGCAAACAAATGTGCCAGCGAGGCAAAGCTGCTGATATGGCCGCCCAGATCGCCGCCGTCTTCGGATTTGAGTCGGTTGGCCTTGACGACCATGGCCATCGCGTTCCAGCGCATGTAGGCGCGCAGACGGTTTTCAATCGCGATATTGCCGGGACTGCGCGCCTCTTGTGTGGGCTCAATGGTATTGACGTAGCCGGTGGTGGCAGAAAACGGCAGATCAATGGAATGCTGGCGTGCGTGTTCCAGCAACTGCTCCAGCAGGAAGTGTGCGCGCTCGGGCCCTGATTGGGCAATCACCGCAGACAGCGCGTCCATCCATTCGCGGGTTTCTTGTTGATCCGGGTCTTGGCCTGGGGGCATGGTAGTGGGCTCTGCGGACATCATCTGTCTCCTTGCTGTCAACCGCTAAGTCATACCATCTATTGTGAACGAATGAATAGACAGTGACAGAAGGTAAGCTATTTTCCAACTGCCAAATTCAGTAGCGTATGGGTATTCGACAAGCTTTGAAACCAAGAGAAAGAAAGCGTAGTTGGTCTTGTTGTATGGTGGCGGGCTGGGCCGTCTTGCCCTGTATTGGCTGATCTTGCTGTCATCATCCTCTGTGCTCGATAACACTGTAGACCCTTTGCTCTCAACCGATACAAGAGCACGGCTTTGTTTCCTCAACGGCGTTTGCGAGTGGACTGCGAGATCAGCGTATGGGAGAGGATGGGGCGTGTGAAGCAAGCGTTGCTATTGCATTCGGTGCGGATAAGGATGCAATAAAGAGGGATTGAGATTTCGCGTTGCATGCGCCTACAGAATGATTGGGGATGGCGCTGGCCCGAATTGGGCGGCCACTGTGGTGCAGAAAACACAAGTTATTGGAAGCGGCCATGACTCATGGGGCTGCATAAACAAAAAAGCCCGATTGCATGCAATCGGGCTTTTCATAAGCAATAGCTGCTTCAATCATTTGGCGGAGTGGACGGGGCTCGAACCCGCGACCCCCGGCGTGACAGGCCGGTATTCTAACCAACTGAACTACCACTCCGCGTTGGTAGCCACATTGTGCTCTTTCGAGCCAAGCGCAGCCAAACTTGGCGACCCTACGGGGATTCGAACCCCGGTACTCACCGTGAAAGGGTGATGTCCTAGGCCTCTAGACGATAGGGTCAAAACCTGGACTTTTCGAAACCTTGGTGGAGGTAAGCGGGATCGAACCGCTGACCTCTTGCATGCCATGCAAGCGCTCTCCCAGCTGAGCTATACCCCCTATAAGTTGCATTCAGCGTTTGCTGTTTGCCCCTCCTGGCGTCGAAGCTCGCATTGTATAGCAACTTTCAGGCGTTTTGCAAACGTTGCAAAATTTTTTCTTTCTCGTGCAGGGCCAGTACGGCATCCAGAGAAGGCGTTTGGGGCGTGCCCATGACGAGCACACGCACAGGCATGGCCAGTTGCGGCATTTTGAGGCTGTGGGCGGCCAGCGTTTCTTTGATTGCTGCGGCGATCGCCGCTTTGTCCCAAGCGGCGATCGCCGCCAGCTTGCTCGCCAGATCGTGCAGGGCAGGGCGGATGGCGTCGGTCACGTGCGTGGCCAGATCGCTGGCGCTGGGCTGCGCATCGCGGTAGAAGGCGGTCGCGTGTTCTGCCAGCGCGACGGTGGTGTCGCAACGGTCTTTGTACAGGCCGCAGATGGCGGGCAGGCGTTCGTCTGGCGCAAGTCCGTGTTGTTGCAGCTGGGTTGTCACCAAAGCGGCGAGCGTTGCATCATCCGTGGCTTTGAGGTGCTGGGCATTGACCCAGCGCAGTTTGGCTTCGTCGAATTGGGCGGCGCTTTTACCGAGGTGGTCGAGGTCGAACCATTCCAGAAACTGCGCGCGGCTGAAGATTTCGTCGTCGCCGTGGCTCCAGCCCAGGCGGGCGAGGTAGTTGATCATGGCGTCTGCCAGGTAGCCCTCGTCGCGGTATTGCGTAACGGCTTTGGCACCGTTGCGCTTGCTCATCTTTTCGCCTTGCTCGTTGAGCACGGTGGGCAAGTGGGCATACACGGGCGGTTCTTTGCCCAGAGCCTTGAAGATATTGATTTGCCGCGGCGTGTTGTTGACGTGGTCGTCGCCGCGAATGACGTGGGTGATGCCCATGTCGATATCGTCCACCACCACGCAGAAGTTGTAGGTGGGGGTGCCGTCGGGGCGGGCGATAACCAGATCGTCCAGCTCGTCGTTGCTGATTTCGATGCGGCCTTTGACTTTGTCGTCCCACGCCACTACGCCACCTTGCGGGTTTTTGAAGCGCAGCACGGGTTGCACGCCTTCGGGCACGGGCGGCAGGGTTTTGCCCGGCTCAGGGCGCCAGGTGCCGTCGTAGCGCGGTTTTTGCTTGGCAGCCATTTGGCGTTCGCGCAGGGCGTCCAGTTCTTCCACGCTCATATAGCAGGGGTAAACCAGGCCGGCTGCTTGCATGTGCGCGATGACTTCTTTGTAGCGATCCATGCGCTGCATTTGGTAGAAGGGGCCTTCGTCGGGCGTCATGCCCAGCCATTGCATGGATTCGAGAATGACATCGACCGCAGCCTGTGTGGAGCGCTCCTGATCGGTGTCTTCGATCCGCAGGATGAAGTCGCCGCCATGGGCCTTGGCAAAAGCCCAAGGGTAGAGGGCGGAGCGGATATTGCCCAGGTGGATGAAACCGGTGGGCGAAGGGGCAAAGCGGGTGCGGACTTTGGTCATGTTGATAGTGGATGGAAAGGTGTGTTTTCAGAAAGAAAAGCGGCAGCCCAAGGACGGCTTACAGCGTGTGCAGTCCGCGTTCCAAATCAGCCTTGATGTCGTCCAGATGCTCCAGCCCGACAGCGACGCGGATCAGATTTTGCGTAATGCCTGCGCTTTGGCGCTGCTCTTCCGACAGGCGGCCGTGTGATGTGCTGGCCGGTTGGGTGATGGTGGTTTTGACGTCGCCCAGATTGGAGGTGATGCTGCACAGCCGGGTTTGGTCGATGACGTGGAATGCCCGTGCGCGGCCTTGTTCAAGGCCTTCTGCCTTGACGGTAAATGACAGCACAGCGCCGCCTTGGCCGCTCATTTGGCGCATGGCCAGTTCATGCTGGGGGTGCGAGGCCAAACCGGGGTAGAACACGCGCTCGACCTGGGGTTGTTGTTCCAGCCAGCGCGCCAGATCCAGCGCCTGTGCGCACTGCGCCTTGACGCGCAGGTGCAGGGTTTCCAACCCTTTGAGCACCACCCAGGCATTGAAAGGCGATAGCACCATGCCGCCTGCTCGCAAGATGGGTTTGAACACTTCGTTGACCAATTGGCGGCTGGCACACAAAGCGCCAGCCATGACGCGGCCTTGGCCGTCCAGAAATTTGGTGCCCGAGTGGATGACCACGTCTGCGCCTAGCGCCAGCGGGCGCTGCAGCACGGGGGTGGCGAAGCAGTTGTCCACCGCCAGCAAGGCGCCCGCCTGGTGCGCCATCTCTGCCAGAGCGGCGATGTCGCACAAGTCGGTCAAAGGGTTGGTGGGTGTTTCGGCAAACAGCAGACGCGTATTGGGGCGGATGGCTGCGCGCCAGGCGGCCAGATCGGTTTGCGGCACAAACGTGGTTTCCACGCCAAAGCGCGCCATGTCGGTGCCCATGAGGCGGATGGAGGAGCCGAACATGGATTGTGAGCACACCACATGGTCGCCCGTTTTGAGCAATCCCATGGCCATAAGCAAAATGGCCGACATGCCGCTGGCGGTGGCTGCGGCAGCTTCCGCGCCTTCCAGCGCGGCCAGGCGTTGCTCGAACGAGGCTACGGTGGGGTTGGCCGTGCGGGTGTAGGTGTAGCCGTCTTCCGGAAACGCAAAGTTGTGCGCAGAAGTTTCGCTGTCGGGCTGCACAAAGCTGCTGCTCAGATACAGCGCTTCGGAGTGTTCACCATACTGGCTGCGGGGTGTTGCGGTGCGGATGGCATGGGTTTCGGGCTGCCACGCGGGATGGCCGGGCTGGTTGGAGGTGGGTGCAGACATGTTGCGGGCTTTAACGGTGATAGGGTGAGGGCTTCAAAGCAACTGATCAAGGAGCGGCTGCATTGCCGCTGGCTTATGCGCTGGCACTTTCAGCAGAGGTATTTTGCGGGCGCTCTTGCCGCAAGCGCTGGATGTCGCCATGGGTGATGTCGCCGGTGACATACACGCCATCGAAACAGGAGGAATCCACATTGCGAATGGCGGGGTTGAGTGTGCTGATGATGGACTTGAGGGCGTCCAGGTCTTGGTAAATCAGCGCATCGCAACCGATGAGCTGACGCACTTCTTCTTCGGTGCGGCCGTGGGCAACCAGATCGGTTTCCGATGGCATGTCGATGCCATACACATTGGCGTAGCGCACAGGGGGGGCGGCGCTGGCCAGAAAGACCTTGTTGGCGCCGGCGTCGCGCGCCATTTGCACGATTTCCTTGGAGGTGGTGCCGCGCACGATGGAATCATCCACCAGCAGCACGTTTTTGCCTTTGAACTCGCTGGCAACGGCATTGAGTTTTTGCCGCACCGATTTTTTGCGGATGGCCTGCCCGGGCATGATGAAGGTACGGCCCACATAGCGGTTTTTGACAAAACCTTCGCGATACGGCAGGCCCAGCGCATGCGCCAACTGCATGGCGCTGGGGCGGCTGGATTCGGGTACGGGAATAACGGCGTCGATCTCGCCGGGCGGCAGGAAAGAGACCAACCGTTTAGCCAGCGTTTCGCCCATTTGCAGACGAGCGCGGTATACCGAAACGCCATCAATGGTGGAGTCGGGCCGGGCCAGATAAACGTATTCAAACAGGCAGGGATTGAGTGAGGCGGCGTCAGCGCATTGCTGTGTGCTCACGCGCCCTTGCAGATCCACAAACACCGCTTCGCCGGGGGTGACATCGCGGTCAAAAGGAATGCCCAACCCTTCGAGCGCGACGGATTCGCTGGCCAGCATGACCGTACCGTCTTCGCTGTGCCCCATGCACAACGGGCGAATGCCGTGGGGATCGCGAAAAGCCAGTAGGCCGTGCCCGGCAATCATGGCGATTACGGCATACGAACCTTTGATGCGCTGGTGCACGGCGCGCACGGCGCGGAAAATGTCGGCTTCTTCCAGCCTTTGTCCGTTGCTGGCGCGTCCCAGTTCGTGTGCCAGCACGTTGAGCAGCACTTCGGAGTCGCTGTCGGTGTTGATGTGGCGGTGGTCGGTATGCGCCAGCTCCATGCGCAAAGCCTGGGCGTTGGTGAGGTTGCCGTTATGTACCAGCACGATGCCGAAAGGCGCATTCACGTAAAACGGCTGTGCTTCTTCTTCGTTGTCGGCCGTGCCTGCCGTGGGGTAGCGCACTTGCCCCAGGCCGCAGTTGCCGGGCAGGGCGCGCATGTTGCGGGTGCGGAAAACATCGCGCACCATGCCCTTGTCCTTGTGCATGAAAAACTTGCGGTCTTTCTGGGTAGCGATGCCCGCCGCATCCTGCCCACGGTGCTGCAGCAGCAACAAAGCGTCGTAAAGCAACTGGTTCACATGGTCGGTATGCACCATGGCGACGATTCCACACATGCTGATTTACCCTTTAAAAAATAGGAGTGAGTATTCGGCGTGAGCCCCGCGCAAGGTTGGCGGTAGCCACTGTTGCAGCGAAACGGGTAGCCACGGCGATAGAGTGCGCAGTGAACTGTCCAACCATGGGGCCGAATAGGAAGTTCGCCACCATGTCGCTTGGTGCAGCGGCGTTAGCCAAAAAACTACAGTTAGCGCCCACAATAACAGAACGGCGCGCAGCAGGCCAAAGCCCATGCCCAAAACCCTGTCGAATGGGCGCAGTCCTGTTTTTTTCATTCCGGCGCGCGCAGCCGATGCGCATAGCCCCAACAGCAGCAGTGCGACGATGAACACCAGTACAAAGCTCATCAGATAGCGTGCCTGCCCATTTTTTGCCAGCCATTGCCAAGGCCAAAGCGCATCGACCAGAACACTGCCCCACTGTGCGGCAAAAAAAGCGCCGGCCCAAGCCAGCAGCGAAATCACTTCAAATGCCAAGCCACGCCAGCCGCCAATCAGGCAGGAAAGCAGCACCAGGCCCAAGCAGAACCAATCAAACAACCCAAGGCCCGCAACCATGTGGGATGCCTCGCTCATGGCTGCTGTATCACAGTTGATACAAGGAAACAGGCAGGCCCAGTGCGCGGACTTTGCTGGCGGCTTGTTCCATCTGCTTGCGCGAGGTGAAGGGGCCGATGCGTACCCGGGTGACTTGCTGGCCGTTGATGGAGACCTTTTGTGTGTAATTGTTCAGACCCGCCTGCTTGAGCCGGTTACGCACATTGACCACTTTGTCGGCCTCGACATAGGCGCCGATCTGCACCACAAAACGCCCTTTTTCGGGGAAGTTGTATTCCACGGGCGGCTGCTTGGCCGGCTCTGTTTTTGTGGCCGTATTGGTTGCTGCGGGCTTGTTGGGCGCGGGAGAGGGTTTGTTTTCACGCGCCTGTGCTTGTGTTTGTGCCTGGCGCTGGGCGATCAACTCGTCGATATTGGCGGGCTTGCGCGGAGAGGGGACGGGCGTAGGTGCAGCTTTTGGGGCTGTGGCCTGGCGGGTTTGCGCGGGCGCGCGTGTTGCCGGCTCAGTCGCGGCAGGCGCTGGTTTGGCGGCGGGTGCCGGTGTATTGTCTGCGGGGCGATTGCGTTCGGGGGGGGGCTCAGATTCGGCGGGCGGTTCGGTTGCGGGCGCCGGATCGGCCGCTCGCACGGGCGCTTGAGCCAGTTGGGGGGTAGGTGTCTGTGGCGTTTCAGCCTGACTATCAATGGCGATGGGCCCATTGGCCGACACGGTGGGCGGCTTGACGTCGAATATCCAGGGCAAAACCAGCACGGCCACGCCTACCAGCACAGAGGCACCGATCAGGCGATGGCGTGCTCGGCGGCGGATGGGGTCGGCGTAAGCTGCGGCAGAGTCTGGCGTGGAGTCAGACTCTGCCGGGCTGGAAGAAGAACGTTTTTTGAAAAGAGCCATGCCGGGTATCGGGGCGTAATCAGATGCGAGTGGGGCGTTGCGAAGGTGGTGCAGGCATGCTTATGCCGTGCGTGCATCCGGATCAAGATGCGGAGCTGCCAGGCGCGGCAACCCTTCTTCCAGCACCGCCCCTACGGTGTAAAAAGAGCCAAACACGACAATTCTATCAGCCGGGTTTGCCGCAGCCAAGGCCGCTTGCAGCGCCTGCGCAGGGTTGGCAAAAGTTTGGCTGGTGGCAGGAGCCAGCTTGGCAGGCAGGCTGGAGCTGGCGGTTTGCCACATCTGCTGCAAAGTGGCTGCACTGGCTGCGCGCGGGGTGGGCAGGTCGGTGAAGTACCAGTGATCAATCAGCGGGTGCAGGCGCTGGAGCATGCTGTTCAGGTCTTTGTCGGCCATGGCGCCAAATACGGCGTGTGTGGCCGGGTAAAAACCCATGGCGTCAAGATTGGCAACCAAGGCGGCAGCAGAGTGCGGGTTGTGCGCCACGTCCAGAATCAGTGTGGGCTGCCCCGGCACGATCTGAAAGCGCCCGGTCATTTCAGCTTGAGCCAGGCCGATGCGCACATCTTGCGCGGCCACCGGCAGGCGATGGTGCATGGCGGCAATGGCTGCCAGCACGCCTGCTGCGTTGACCAGTTGATTGGCCCCCCGCAGGCCGGGCCAGGCCAGGCCGCTGTAGCGCCGCCCACGGCCCGACCAGCCCCATTGGTGCTGGTCGCCTTGCAGGGCAAAGTCGCGCCCGTGTAGCCACAGGTCTGCGCCGATGCGCTCGGCATGCGCTGCCAGGGTTTGCGGCGGCTGCGGGTCGCCCACAATGGCGGGTTTGCCCGCGCGCATGATGCCGGCTTTTTCGGCACCGATGGCTTCGCGGGTATCACCTAAAAATTCCGTGTGGTCGATGTCGATGCTGGTGATGATGGCGCAGTCGGTATCGATCAAATTGACGGCATCGAGCCGCCCGCCCAAGCCCACTTCAAGGATGACGGCATCCAGCCCGGCGCTGGCCAGGCAGTCCAGAATAGCCAGTGTGGTGAATTCGAAATAGGTCAGAGGCGTTGCGTCACGCGCTTGCTCGACGCGGGCAAAGTGCTGCGCCAGCGTGGCCTCGTCCACAGGCTGGTTGTTGATTTTGCAGCGCTCGGTAAAGTGCACCAGATGGGGCGAAGTAAACAGGCCGGTGCGGTAGCCTGCGTGGCGCAAAATGCCTTCCAGCATGGTGCAGCTGGAACCTTTGCCGTTGGTGCCGGCCACGGTAAACACCGGGTAGTCGAAATGCACGCCAGCCCCGTTGTGCATGCGGCTGGCGACGCTGCGCAGGCGATCCAGACCCAGCTCAATGCCTTGTATGCCTTTGGGGTGAAGTTGCTCGCAATAGGCCAGCCATTGTTGGAGCGTTTGGGGCGAAGAATCGGTTTGTTGCTGCATCGCGGTATTGTGCATGATGGCTGCGGTCATCATCTCTGTAATCTCTATGTTTTGCTTCGTGAGAAGCGCGGCAAACCCGGCCATAATGCGGCCATGGCTTCTTCATTGACTGCACCTATTACGGTTTACGGTATTGCCCATTGCGATACGGTGAAAAAAGCGCGCGCCTGGCTGCAAGAACACCAGGTGGCTTACGAATGGCACGACTTCAAAAAGCAAGGCGTGCCAGCTGACCGGTTGGATGTCTGGTTGCAGCAGTTGGGGCGCGATGCGTTGATCAATCGCCGGGGCACCACCTGGCGGCGGCTGGATGCGGCGGTGCAGGCCAGCATAAAAGACGATGCCAGCGCCAAAGCCCTGATGCTGGCGCAGCATGGTGTCATCAAACGCCCGCTGGTGGACTGGGGGCAGGGCAAGCTCACGCTGGGATTTGATCCGCAGCAGTGGCAGCAACTGCTGGCAGGCACGCCAGACTGAGCCGTCACAGGCGTTTGACGGGCACGCTTTGACCATGACTGACACCCCCCTCATGCACGAAGTATGGCAATACATCGCCATGCATTGGTGGGGTATATTAGGCTGGGTCTGGTTGTCGACAGGCATATATCTGGCCATCCATATCACCTTGCAGCGGCGCTCACCTGCGGCAACCTTGGCGTGGATATTGGGATTGTTTCTGATCTCGCCCGTTGGGTTGATCGTCTACCGGTTTTTCGGGCCGCAAAAGGTCAAGCGGCAATCGTTGCGGCGCTTGCGCAGCCAAGGAAGGCTGCGCGCGCATTACGATATGCGCTGGAATCAATACGAAAGGCCGCGGCCACCCCTCTGGGCGCTCAGACACAGCCAGTTGGTGGAATCCAGCTGCGGCATTCCGCCATCCAATTGCAGTGCTGTGGATATCATCAACGGCGGAGGCGCCACGTTGCAGGCTATCTTGCAACAGATTGAGGCGGCGCGATTCCACGTGCATCTGGAATACTATATTTTCGAGCCTGACCAAACCGGCCAGCAGTTGATGGATGCCTTGCTGGCTGCGCTGCAACGGGGCGTCAAGGTGCGCTTGCTGGTCGATGATGTCGGTTCAACGCGTTTTGCGGGGCGTGCCGGCAAGGCCATGCGGCAGCGATTTGTCGCGGCAGGTGGACAGCTGGCGTTTTTTCATCCCACGCACATCAATCCGTTCAATCTGTTTTTGCGTCCCATGCTCAATCTGCGCACACACCGCAAGATCGTGGTGTGTGACGGTTGGGTAGGCTTTACGGGCGGCGTCAATATCACCGATGACGAAAACGAATGCCTGTTTCCGCACACAGCCTATCGGGATACGCATTTGCGCATGGAAGGTGCAGCCGTGCGTTGGTTGCAGTACCTGTTTCTAGAAAATTGGGCCTATGCCAGTGGCGAGCACAAATTTGAACCTACGGTTTTTGAAACAGGACAGTCGGGTAAACATGTGGTGCAACTGGTGGCATCCGGGCCGGATAGCAGCGGGCAGGCTATTCACCACGCCATGTTGCACGCCATTGGCATGGCGCAGCATCGCGTGTGGCTGACGACACCTTATTTTGTACCCACCGAGCCGGCTTGGTATGCACTGCTCAATGCGGCCTTGCGGGGGGTGGAAGTCAAAATCCTTGTGCCACAGCGCAGCGATTCGTTCTGGGTCACGATGGCGGCGCGTTCGTACTTCAAAGAACTGTGCGATGCAGGCGCGCAGGTGTACGAATACGTGGGTCCCTTGCTGCATGCCAAAACGCTGGTGGTAGATGACAACTACAGCATGGTGGGCACGGCCAACTTCGATAACCGCAGTTTTCTGCTCAATTTTGAAGTGTGCGTGGCGCTCTACAGTGAGGAATTGACGCACAAAGCCGCACAGATGTTTGCCGAAGACTTGCAACATGCCCACAGAGTGACGGGTGATCCTGGCAAGCAGCCGTGGCACAGAACCTTGCTGGAAGCGGTTGCGCGCCTGTTTTCGCCTCTATTGTAAGTATATGAACATGATTCAGAGGTAGCCAAGCCCGAGTGATCGTGAAAGTGTCGTTCGGGTCGCACGCGCATGAAAAAACGTCCATGAACCCTGTGTATTTGCGTGGGCATGAGGGGCGCAGTAAGTGCCGTGGCGATAATGGTGTTCGAGCCAGATGCCAGATGTACGCTGGCGTTGATGGGATTTTTTGTTGCCTATAGTGATTGTGCTTTTTTGATGCTTCATGCCCGAAGAACATGGCTGATTTTTTCCAGAATTTGATGCAGATGCTGGCCTTGCCGCAGTACGGCTTGAGCACGGTATTTGTCGTGGCTTTTTTGTCGGCCACGTTGCTGCCGCTGGGATCCGAAGCAGCCGTTTACGGCCTGCTGGTACTCAATCCGCAGCTATTTTGGCCCACCATGGCGGTGGCGACTATCGGCAACACCTTGGGGGGGGCATTCAGCTGGTGGATGGGGTTGGGCGCGCACAAGGCGGTGGAAAAAGTGCGTAAAGACAAAGCCGAATCGACCGCATTGGCCTGGTTGCAGCGTTTTGGCCCGCGGGCATGCTTTCTGTCTTTTCTGCCCGCGGTGGGCGACCCTTTATGTGCCGTGGCGGGTTGGCTCAAAATGCCCTTCTGGCCCTGCGTAGGCTGGATGGCTATAGGTAAATTCTTGCGCTATGTGGTGCTGACGGCCTTGCTGCTGTGGGTGCTGCCGCCGGAATGGGTCACCAGATTGGTGCAGGCCGGTTGATGCTGGCGCTCAGACTGTAGGGGTTAAACGGGCAAGGACAAGAATAAGCGCAAGGATAAAAGCAGACGCTTGCCGTGCTGGCAGCGATTCATGGACACGTTAGCGCGTGCGCTGCTTCATGGCGCGTTCTACCTCGCGCTTGCCTTCGCGTTCTTTGATGGTGTGACGCTTGTCGTGCTCGGCTTTGCCTTTGGCCAAGGCAATTTCGCATTTCACCCGGCCGTTTTTCCAATGCAGGTTGAGGGGCACCAGCGTATAGCCTTTTTGCTCGACCTTGCCAATCAGGCGGCGGATTTCGTCCTTGTGCATCAGCAGCTTTTTGGTGCGTACGGCATCAGGGCTGACGTGGGTAGAGGCGGTTTTCAGTGGGTTGATCTGGCAGCCGATCAAAAACAGCTCGCCATCGCGAATCACCACGTAGCCATCGGTCAGTTGCACCTTGCCTTCGCGCACGGCCTTGACCTCCCAGCCGTGCAGCACCATGCCTGCCTCGTACTTTTCTTCAAAAAAGTAGTTGAAGGCGGCTTTCTTGTTCTCGGCAATCCGAGTGGGAAGCGGTTTTTTTTTCGTGGCCATGAAAAATCAGTCCGTGCATTTTGTGCACAATACAAAGCCTGACATTGTATGAAATCTGTTCGCAAATCCGTTCTGCTGCCTTATAGCCCGCAAGAAATGTTCGAGCTGGTCAGCGCCGTGCCCGACTATCCGCGCTTTTTGCCGTGGTGCAGCTTTGCCCGCGTGCTGCAAGTTTTGCCAGATGGCAAGGTGGCAGAGGTGGGCATTGGTCTTGCCGGCGTGCAGCAGAGTTTTGTCACGCGCAATACCGAGCTGCCCGGGCAGCAAATCAACATCCGACTGGTGCGTGGCCCTTTTTCCGATTTGCACGGGCAGTGGCGTTTTGAGCCGGCGGGGGACGATGGCGCACGCGCTTGCCGCGTGCAGCTGGATTTGAACTATCGCTTTTCCAATTTTTTGCTGGCGCGCCTGATTGGGCCAGTGTTCGACAAAATTGCCTCCACCATGGTGGAGGCTTTTACGCAACGTGCGCATGCAATCTATGGCAAACCCTGAAACCCTTTGCGTGACCTTGGTGTACGCGCCGCAGCCGCGCACCGTGCTCGAAAAAAAACTGCACGTGGCCGTTGGCAGCACGGCGCGGGATGCCTTGCAGGTCAGCGGCTGGCACAGCAGGCCCGAGGTGCGTGAGCTGCTCGAAAAAGGGGGCGACGCCGCCCAGTTGCAATGCGGCATCTGGGGCAAGCCGTGCGGGCTGGAGCATGTGCTGCAAACCGGCGATCGGTTGGAACTGTATCGCCCCTTGCTGGTCGATCCCAAGCGGGCGCGGCGCGAGCGGTTTGCCCGGCAAGGCAGTCGCTCGGCAGGGCTTTTTGCCCGCAGGCGCACGCCAACGTCGCCAACATCCGGGCAGGGCGATGCCCCCACGCCTGAGGGCAAGGCTGGCGCGTAACACCAATTGCAGTGTTTGCAATCGCAGCGCCTGAGCACGGCGGGCGCTTGCCCGGGCTTGGCTTTACGCCGCGGCCAGCGCCTGATCCAGATCGGCGATGATGTCGTCGATATGCTCAATGCCAATGGACAGGCGAATCATGTCTTCGCTGACGCCGGCTTTTTCCAGCTCTTGCGCCGAGAGCTGGCGATGCGTGGTGCTGGCGGGGTGGGTGGCCAGTGTTTTGGTATCGCCGATATTGACCAGACGCAGAATCATCTGCAGCGCATCCTGGAAGCGCGCGCCGCCTGCGCGGCCGCCCTTGACGCCAAAATTCAGAATGCCCGAGGCGTTGCCGCGCATGTATTTCTGCACCAGTGGGTAGTCGGCATGGCTGGGCAGGCCGCTGTAATTGACCCAATGAACTTTTGGGTGCTGCTGCAAAAACTCTGCAACCTTGCGGGCGTTTTCGCCAATGCGATCCATGCGCAGCGGCAGGGTCTCCAGCCCTTGCAGAATCAGGAAAGCATTCATGGGGCTGATGGCAGCCCCCATATTACGCAAGGGCACGGTGCGCGCCCGGCCAATGTAGGCGGCGGGGCCCAGCGCCTCGGTATAGACCACGCCGTGGTAGCTGACTTCCGGGGTGTTCAGGCGTTTGAAACGCTCTTTGTGTTGTGCCCAGGGGAATTTGCCACTGTCCACAATGATGCCGCCCAGGCTGGTGCCGTGGCCGCCAATGTATTTGGTCAGCGCGTGCACCACAATGTCTGCGCCATGCTCAAACGGACGGCACAGATAGGGGCTGGGCACGGTATTGTCCACAATCAGCGGAATACCGTGCGCATGTGCGATGTCGGCGAGTTTTTCGAAATCGGTCACATTGCCCAGCGGGTTGCCGATGGATTCGCAATAAATGGCCTTGGTTTTGTCGTCGATCAGCTCGGCAAATTGCTGGGGCTGGCGATAGTCGGCAAAACGCACGTCAATGCCGTACTGCGGAAAGGTGTGGGCAAACAGGTTGTACGTGCCGCCGTACAGGGTGGACGAGGTCACGATGTTGTCGCCCGCTTCGGCAATGGTTTGGATGGCATAGGTGGTGGCGGCCATGCCGGATGCTACGGCCAAAGCGGCAATGCCGCCTTCCATGGCGGCGACGCGTTTTTCCAGCACGTCTTGCGTGGGGTTCATGATGCGCGTGTAAATATTGCCTGCCACTTTCAGGTCGAACAGGTCAGCGCCATGCTGGGTGTTGTCAAAGGTGTAAGAGGTGGTTTGGTAAATGGGCACAGCGGCTGCACGGGTGGTGGGTTCGCTGCTGTAGCCACCGTGCACGGCAATGGTTTCGGGGCGGTAGTGGTTGGTGGTAGAAGACATGCTTGGCTCCTGACGGGAAGGGTGATGAACAGGGTTTGAGGCTCTGCATGGTACTGCGCCCACAAAGGGTTTGTGGCGCGAATGCAGAAAATGCGCCAATGGAAAACCACGGCCAGAGCCCGCTTCCCCTACTTTCCGCGCCTTTTGGGTGGTGTGCAGTGGTTGTGCCAGTCCAAGGATGGGCATTGGCAGAGAGATTATGCGAGAGGCGGTCCCAAAGAAAAAACTCCGCAGCTCTTTTACGAGAGCATGCGGAGTTGCGCAGAGAGAGGCTGCGTAATCTAAAGAAGGATCAGCCGCCTGAACGGCCCAACTCGCGGCGGATGCCCTGGATATCGCTTTCCGTGCGGGCGATATCGGATTTCAGGCTGGCGACACGATCCAGATATTTCTGGTAATTGCGGTGTTCGGGGCCGATTTTTTCCGGGTTGCCGTTGTTGTATTCTTTTTGCAGATCGGCCAAGCGTTTGGTCGCCTTGTCCAGTTCCATTTGCAAAATGCCGCGCGCGCCTTGATCGCGCGCCCTTTGGGCATCGTCGCTGACGGTGGGGCGGGCCGCAGGCGCTGCATTGGGCGCCGTCAGGGGAATGCGTTGCGGTTGCGTTGCCCCGGATGTCATGCGGCTCGAGCTGGATGTGCGCACGGTAGAGCCACGGATGATGGTGACATTGCCGCCGGTCAATGGTGTGCAACCGCCACGCTCAACTCTTTTGATGTCATTGGTGTATTCGTTGCCGCAGCGGTAAACACTGTTGCTTTGTGCGACAGCGGGTGTGACGGATGCTGCGCCTGCCCATGCGGCGCAAGCTGCAGCGATATGTTTGTATGTCAGTTTCATGGTGGAACCTCCAGCATGCAGATTTTTGGGTGCAACAACCAACTGCTGCCGATCAAGCAGAGGTAACGGTAAGGAATCGATACCAAAAGTATCCCGCAAGCGGGGGCTTTTGCCAAGAATTGTTACTGGATAATGCGCCAAAATGCAACAAAATGCTTTAGAAAACTGCCGTTTGCGGAATAAATTGGCATTTTTTCGTGCTGCCAGGGCTTGGGTGCGTAGCACGGCGGCATCCCGACCGTGCCGGATAAAAAGGAAAACAAGGCAACCGGAAGCATGCCCCCGGTTGCCATCCTTTACAGTTTTTGCAGCCTTTGCAGATTTACAGCGAATAGTACATATCGAATTCAACAGGGTGTGGCGTCATGCGCAGGCGCGTGACTTCTGTCATTTTCAGTTCGATATAGGCGTCGATCATGCTGTCGCTGAATACACCGCCTTTGGTGAGGAAGGCGCGGTCTTTGTCCAGCTCTTCCAGCGCTTGCTCCAGGCTGTGGCACACAGTGGGCACCAGCTTGTCTTCTTCTGGGGGCAGGTGGTACAGGTCTTTGGTAGAGGCCTCGCCAGGGTGGATCTTGTTTTCGGTGCCGTCCAGACCCGCCATCAGCAAAGCGGCAAAGCCCAGATAGGGGTTCATCATCGGGTCGGGGAAGCGGGCTTCCACACGGCGCGCCTTGTCGCTGGCCACGTGCGGAATGCGGATGGAGGCCGAGCGGTTGCGGCTGGAGTAAGCCAGCTTCACCGGCGCTTCAAAGTGTGGCACCAGGCGCTTGTAGCTGTTGGTGGTGGGGTTGGTGATGGCGTTGAGCGCGCGGGCGTGTTTGATGATGCCGCCGATGTAGTACAGCGCAAAGTCCGAAAGGCCTGCATAGCCGTTGCCGGCAAACAGGTTTTTGCCATCTTTCCAGATGGATTGGTGCACGTGCATGCCGCTGCCGTTGTCGCCCGCGTAGGGCTTGGGCATGAAGGTGGCGGTTTTGCCGTAGGCGTGCGCCACGTTCCAGATCACGTATTTTTGCAGCTGGGTCCAGTCGGCACGCTGCACAAGAGTGGAAAAGCGCGTGCCGATTTCGTTTTGCCCTGCGCCCGCCGTTTCGTGGTGGAACACTTCCACGGGGATGCCCAGTTGTTCGAGCACCAGCGCCATTTCGGCGCGCATATTGTGCGTGGTGTCCAGCGGGGGCAATTGCAGATAGCCGCCTTTGATGCCTGGGCGGTGGCCTTTGTTGCCGCCGCCGTCAAAATCACGCCCGCTGTTCCAGCTGGCTTCGTATTCGTCGATAGCGACAAAGCTGCCGGAAGAGTTGGAGTCCCAACGTACGCTGTCGAATAAAAAGAACTCTGGCTCGGGGCCGAAAAAGGCTGTGTCGCCCAGGCCAGATGCTTTGAGGTAGGCTTCGGCGCGCTTGGCGATGGAGCGCGGGTCGCGGTCGTAGGCTTTGCCGTCATCCGGTTCCAGCACGTCGCAGGTCAGAAACAACGTGGGCTCTTCAAAGAAGGGGTCGATGGCGGCAGAGGCCGGGTCGGGCATGAGCAGCATGTCGGAGCATTCCACGCCTTTCCAGCCTGCGATGGAGGATGCATCAAAAGCGTGCCCTTCGGAGAATTTTTCTTCGTCAAAATGCGAAATGGGCACGGTCACGTGCTGTTCTTTGCCGCGCGTGTCGGTGAAGCGAAAGTCAACGAATTTGACCTCGTTCTCACTGATCATTTTCATTACATCGGCTACACCCTGGGACATGAAAAACTCCTGAAAGGACAGAGGATAAAAAACGACATATGCGATACGAACCTGCATCACCAGAGCCCGCACGGCGGAACAGGGCAAAAAGCCCAAAACCTGTATTGTGAGGCTTTTTCTTTGGCTTCATCGGGCAAGGGGGTTAAACGCTCGGCAAAGGTGTGTCGGGTGTTGCTCTGCGGTGAATGCTTGGCGCATGTGTGCTGATGCCGGATTTGCTGTGGCCGCGTTGCGCGCGCAAAAGCCCGAAGATAGCCGTGAAGCTATTTTTGACAACCGCGTAGTCATGCCGTCGGCATGGCTTATGGCGGGCGGGTAGAATCAAATGCAAATCATTGCAGGTTTATGCCTGATTGGCCCGTTTGCAAAAGCTGCGCTAGGGCAGAGGTTCGGAAGCACACCCGCAGGGCATGTCACGGCTTTGCATGTGGCATGGGTGTTGGTATTTTGGCCGTTTCATCATCTCAATCAACCAAGGAGTTATCCAATGGCACTTGTTTCCATGCGCGAATTGCTTGACCACGCCGCAGCCAATGGCTACGGCATTCCGGCGTTTAACGTCAACAACCTGGAGCAGGTGCACGCTGTCATGTCCGCTGCTGACGAAGTCGGCGCGCCGGTTATTCTGCAAGCCAGCGCGGGTGCGCGCAAGTATGCGGGCGAGAGCTTCATCAAGCACCTGATCGCCGCTGCGTCCGAGGCTTATCCGCATATTCCGCTGGTCATGCACCAAGACCACGGCACCAGTCCTGCTGTTTGCAAGGGCGCGCTGGATTTGGGCTTTGGCTCCGTCATGATGGACGGCTCGCTGATGGAAGATGGCAAAACGCCATCCAGTTTCGACTACAACGTGGACGTAACCAAAGAAGTGGTGGAAATGGCGCACAAGATTGGCGCGACCGTTGAAGGCGAGCTGGGCTGCCTGGGCAGCCTGGAAACCGGCGAAGCCGGCGAAGAAGACGGCATTGGCGCTGCCGGCAAGCTGGACCATAGCCAGATGCTGACCGATCCGGAAGAAGCCGCCCAATTCGTCAAAGCCACGCAGCTGGATGCCTTGGCCATTGCCATTGGTACCAGCCACGGCGCTTACAAATTCACCCGTCCGCCCACAGGCGATGTGCTGGCGATCAGCCGCGTGAAAGAAATCAACGCCCGCATTCCCAATACGCATTTGGTGATGCACGGCTCTTCCAGCGTGCCGCAAGACTTGCTGGCCCTCATCAACCAGTATGGCGGGCAAATGAAAGAGACCTATGGCGTGCCGGTTTCCGAAATTCAAGAAGCCATCAAGCACGGCGTGCGCAAAGTCAATATCGACACAGACATTCGCCTGTCCATGACGGCTGCGGTGCGCAAGTTTCTGGCAGAAAACCCCAGCAAATTCGATATGCGCGAATGGATGAAACCCGCGCGCGAAGCCGCCAAAACCTTGTGCAAACAACGCTACTTGGAGTTTGGCTGCGAAGGGCAGGGCGCCAAAATCAAGGGCATTTCGTTGGTCGATATGGCGCAGCGTTACGCCAAAGGCGAACTCAACCAGATCGTGCAATAAAGGACACGCAGCATCTAATGAAAAGCCGCCTGTTGGTGGCTTTTCGTTTTTGCCATAGGTAAGCTCAGGAGAGAAAGATGACGGATACCGAGCCACGCAAACCGGCCAAAGGCATTTATGTGCTGCCCAATCTTTTTACATTGGCAGCATTGTTTGGTGGTTTTTATGCCGTGGTCATGGCCATGAATGGCCGCTTTGAAATGGCGGCCGTTGGTATTTTCTGCTCCATGGTGCTTGACAGCCTGGACGGCCGCGTAGCCCGCCTGACGCATACCCAGAGCGCCTTTGGCGAGCAAATGGATTCGCTTTCGGACATGGTCAGCTTTGGCGCAGCGCCTGCCTTGGTGGCTTATGAATGGGCGTTGAAGCCCCTTGGGCGTTGGGGTTGGGTGGCGGCTTTCGTGTATTGCGCCTGTGCGGCGCTGCGGCTGGCGCGGTTCAATGTCAATACAGCCGTGGTGAGCAAACGTTATTTTCAGGGCTTGCCATCACCTGCGGCGGCCGCTTTGGTGGCCGGCTTTGTGTGGCTGACGAGCCAGGTTTTCAGCCACCGCTACGAAGTACCCTGGTTTGAACAGATGCTGCACCTTTTTTGGGGGGCAGATATTGAGCGCGGCGATTTGGCATGGTGCATGTTTGCTGTCACCTTGTTTGCCGGGCTGACCATGGTGAGCAATATCCCTTTCTACAGCTTCAAAGAATACGGCGGCAAGCGCAGCGTGCCGTTTACCATTCTGGTGCTGTTGGTGCTGGGTATTGCGTTTGTCAATATCGAACCGCCAACCGTTTTGTTTGCCGTGTTTGTGGCATACGCCTTGAGTGGCTATGTGGTTTACGGTTTGCGCCGAGCCAAGGGTAAACCGGTCAGCATGGTCAGCACCTCTATTGACGAGCCGGATGAACAGGGTCTGCACCACTGATGGTTTTTTCACTTGAGTCTTGTTTCATTTTTGCTTTGTTGCCTGAAATAAAAAATGCCCTGATATGCAGGACATTTTTGGGCGGTTAGCCGTCAAGCCATGTTTGGCTATTGTCGGTGATTGGCACGCCAGATAGGCGCCATGGGGTAATAGGGCTACCGGGCCGCAGCCGCTGAGGCTGCTGCCGAGGCGGGTATTTCTGCTGGTGTGTGGCATGCTTTCGGCACTTCCAATGCGGGTAGGGGCGTCCAGTGCATGCGCTGGAAGGCATCGATACGGTCCAGTTCAATGCTGGTTTCAGGAGTCGTGTGCAGGCGCATGTGCTGAATGGCTGCCGAATTTGCCAGCTTGATATGGCCGTTGATGCTTTCGATAAAAAGTTGGCCGACTGTTGTGGATCTGTCGATTGTGACGGTGCCCGAGTTGTTGGCATCGCTGCTTTTTTCTGTACAGCGGGTGTCGTCTTCAGCATTGCGTACATTCAAGGCGCCAATGTCCATGCCCCAAAACTCGATATCGGCGTTTTGGGCTTCGATGTTCAAGGTGGGGAGGGTGAGTTTTTTAACCTCTTCGTCTTTACCAATCGTTAGCCGAATGTTATGAGCGCGCAGTTGTGTGATTTGCAAGGGCAGATTGATTTTGGCAATACGCCACCAGCCGTCTTGATAGGCAGCAGATGGTGGATTGTTGGCTGCTGCGCTATCGTCTTTGGTATATACCTCTGGCTGCAGAATCAGGCGGTTGCCGTTGCGTACAAACAGATTTTTGACAATGGCAGGATCGCTGATGCCTCTGAACTCTACGGTGATATGGGGCTGATCAACATAATGTATTTCGATATTGCTGTTGTATTCTTTGTCTGCATGGATGCGGGCAAATTCCAACTGTTCAATGCCTGCCAATTGCGTATAGGGCAACTGTATTTCATCAGAATAACGCGAAGATGTGCGGGTGTAGATGGTCGGCAGCAAGCTCAGCCAGAACAGAGCCAGCGTCACCAGAAACAGGCGGGGGGCGTATCTGTGATTCATGCCAAATCCTTTTCACGCAAAGCCAACAGGGCGCAAACCCACATCAGGATCGGGGTAGCCAACCAGAACAGCAAATTGCTGATCCAGCGACTGGGTAAAAATGTGTTGGCCTTGTTGCCGTTGTCCCACCAGTTTAAAAATTCAGGCCGAAAGCTATGGCCCGTGATGGCATCAATCACCAAGCCCAGCAAAAGGGTCAGCAAGAAAATAACAAAAGCCACGACGGCTGTTTTGATGCCTGCGTTTTTGCGGAAATAAATGCTGCCGAACAAGGTAAAGCCGCTGAGCCCAACGTAAATAGACAAAAGACTGGTTTGCCCGGCAGCAAAAATGACCGTTTGATCGTCCAGATATCTGATCATGGGAATGAACAGAGCGTACTCTGACTTTTCCGGAAGGGTGGCGTAGTTGTTGGCGATGTGGTGAAAAACATTCCATTGATAGCCCAGGGTGCCGGCGCAGGCATGAATGATGGTTGCTGAAACCGTATAAGCCAGAGGCCAGATGATGAGTACAAAAAGAACGGCGAGCAGCCATTTCTCTAATACAGAGGCTGGGCGTGTGAGCAACACCAGCGCAGCCCCATGTTTGCGCAGCGCCGCAAAATACAGGCTGGCAAAAATAATGCCGGAAGCGATCAGCCCGCACCAGAATACGATGGCCTGCGCCTCAGTCTCCCCTCCTTTGCCGTGGTTGGCCGACAGCAAAATCAGCATCAGCAAAACGTGTACGGCGGCCACAACCAGCCAGAACAAGGCGTAGTTGCGACGCTGTTCTGCCCAATGGGCACGTAGCAGTCGCCTGAAGCGAGACGCATCAAAACAAGTGGTAGCAGCAGTTGTCATGGCAAGGCGTGTAAAAGGTGTGGGAGTTTGCGGAGGCTGAAGAGCAGATAAGAATAGAAAAATGCTTATTGGGCAGAGTGGGCCGCCAATGCGGCCAACACCGCATCTTTGTTCAGGCTCAAAGCCTTGTACAGCAGCTCCAGTTGCACCGGGCTGATGTCGTGGTGATGGGCGCGTGCAGCCACCCAGGCGATTTGCTGGCCGATGGCCTCCTGGTACAGCACCTGTTCAGGCAGATCGTGCGCACTGGGGGCAATGCCCATG
>RRZU011577621.1_pt1 | contig 24311 bp, 22 predicted proteins | sample 2165561 | NCBI WGS metagenome assembly RRZU01 (sample SAMN10456909, study PRJNA506462) | wastewater metagenome | isolation source: wastewater sludge | place: USA: Moscow, Idaho | reverse complement strand
TGTGAAACGTTCTTTCTAGTTTTAGTTAACTCAACAGCCTGACGTTTAAAAGCTGGGTCATAAGTTTTTCTTTTTTGTACCATAATCCAAATATAAGATTTTTGTACTTAACTTCTTGTGCCGGCTAAGTTAGCACATCCACTTCCGGATAAACTATTATGAGTTGTTAGTTGCTAAACATCAATATACTCTATTGCAAAACAAGAAATATAAAGAATTTAACTAACTCTATTACTAAAATTTCTGTATATTTGTGGTTACAAGTAATTCTAATTGCACAACATATAAAACATAAAAAAATGATGATTGATAAACCTTATGCGATAGGCGTAGATATAGGCGGCACAAACACAGTGTTTGGTATCGTCGATAAAAGAGGTCAAATCCTAAAAAATGGAAGTGTAAAAACTGGAACTCATAGCGATATTGGAAAGTTTTTGGACGACCTTACTAAAGCTCTTGAAAAACTTATTGAAGAAATAGGCACTAAAGAAGAGATAATGGGTATTGGTATAGGAGCACCAAACGGAAATTATTTTACCGGAAGCATCGAGTTTGCACCCAATTTACCATGGAAAGGTGTAATACCTTTTGTAGAGCTTATGGAAAAAAGAATTGGTATTCCTGTAGTATTGACCAATGATGCTAATGCTGCAGCAATTGGCGAAATGACTTATGGAGCTGCAAGAGGGATGAAAGATTTCATTGTTATAACGCTTGGAACAGGTGTTGGTAGCGGCGTTGTTGCCAACGGAGAGTTGGTTTATGGTCATGATGGATTTGCAGGTGAACTAGGTCACATCATTATGCGTAGAACCAATGGTCGACTATGTGGTTGTGGTAGATCAGGATGCTTAGAAGCATATAGCTCTGCTACAGGAGTAGCAAGAACAGCTCGTGAGTATTTAGATATGAGACCAAATGTAAATTCATTGCTTCGACTTAAACCCATAGAAAGTATAACATCAAAAGATGTTTATGAAGCTGCTGTTGAAGGAGATGAATTGGCAAAAGAAGTGTTTGATTTTACAGGACAGGTTTTAGGAGAAGCGTTTGCTGATTTTGTTGCTTTTACAAGCCCCGAAGCAATTATACTTTTTGGAGGATTAGCACGCGCAGGCGACTTGATTCTCAACCCAATACGCAAACATATGGAGAACAATCTTCTTAGTATCTACAAAGACAAAGTGAAGCTTCTGTTCTCTCAATTAAAAGAGAGCGATGCAGCTGTTCTTGGGGCTAGCGCTCTAGGATGGGAGGTGCAATAACATAAATATTGGCTGTATATAAGCACTAGTGCTATACAAAAGTCCTAAGTTTTTCAGCTTAGGACTTTTTTTTACTTCCACAATACCGATAACAAAAACAAATTACACCTCCCCTATTTTCAAAGATGAATCTTTTATAAATAAACACAAATCACAAAAATAGATATTGCCTACTCTTCTTTCTAAGAAAGAGCTTATTAGATTTTGTCTTGTTACACTTTTTTCCTAAATCTTATCGGTTGACACCTGAAAAATATAGATAGATTTTATATCTTTGTATCTTACAAAATCTTTTGAATACAAATATGTCACGAAAAATAAAAAACGCACTGATTTCTGTCTACGATAAAGCAGGACTCGATGAAATCCTTGCTACACTTAACGAGCTAAATATTTCATTTATATCTACTGGTGGTACAAAAAAGTTTATTGAAAAACTAGGATATGAATGCCAAAGCGTAGAAGACACTACAGGCTATCCAGCTATTTTAGGCGGCAGAGTAAAAACCTTGCATCCAAAAATTTTTGGAGGTATACTTTATAGGCGTGAAAATGAACCCGATAGAAAAACAGTTAAATCGTACGATATTCCATCAATTGATTTGGTAATCGTCGATCTTTATCCCTTCGAAAAGACTGCTGCATCAAATGCATCTCACGAAGAGATAATAGAAAAAATAGATATTGGTGGTATATCACTTATTCGCGCAGGAGCAAAAAACTATAATGATGTATTGATGGTAGCCTCCAAAAACCAATATGGAGCTCTACTAAACCTTCTTCAAGAAAAAAAGGGGTCGTCGGAGCTATCTGATAGAAAGTGGTTTGCAAAAGAGGCTTTTGGAATATCATCTGCTTATGATTGTGCTATTTTTTCTTACTTTACCAACAATGATGATCTAACTTCATTCAGAGTAGTAGCTAAAGATGGCAAAAAGTTAAGATATGGAGAAAACCCTCATCAGGAAGGATATTTCTATGGCAACTTGAATGATATGTTTGAACAGCTTAATGGTAAAGAAATATCGTACAACAACCTGTTAGACATAGAGGCTGCCATCGAGCTGATAGAAGACTTCGACGAAACCTCAATAGCTATTATCAAACACAACAATGCTTGTGGAATGGCTTCACGCAGCAGCTTGCTGCAAGCCTGGAAAAATGCTTTGGAAGGCGATCCAATATCGGCTTTTGGAGGGGTAATCATTGCCAATAAAGAAGTAGACCTAGAGACTGCTCAAGAGATTAACAAATTGTTTTTCGAGATTGTAATTGCACCATCTTACAACTTTGATGCACTAGAAGTATTGAAGCAAAAGAAAAACAGAATTATATTAGAACAAAAAAAGACAGAAGGCGGACAGAGCTATAAGTATCGCTCGCTCTTAAACGGTGTGCTTGCAGAGCAAAAAAACACTAGTATTCAGGCAGTAAGCGACTTGAAAGTGGTGACAAAGACTGCCCCTTCAGCAACTGAAACCGAAGATTTGCTATTTGCCAATAAAATGGTGAAGCATCTAAAATCTAATGCTATTGCATTGGTAAAAAACAAACAACTAATAGGGATTGGAACTGGACAAACATCAAGGGTTGATGCACTAAATCAATCTATTGATAAAGCCAAACAAATGGGATTTTCGCTTGATGGTGCAGTAATGGCATCGGATGCTTTTTTCCCTTTCCCCGACTGTGTGGAAATTGCCCACAAGGCAGGCATCACAGCAGTTATACAACCGGGTGGATCGATAAAAGATAGTGACTCAATTGACTATTGCAACAAAAATGGCTTAGCAATGGTTACTACAGGTATCCGCCACTTTAAACACTAGAGTATAATATACTGAAATAATAAAACAAAAATGGGATTATTTTCATTCACACAAGAATTGGCGATGGATTTGGGAACAGCCAACACCGTCATCATTAGTAATACAGGTAAAATTTTGATAGACGAGCCATCTATCGTTGCACTCGACCGTAAAACAGATAAGATGATTGCTTTAGGAGAAAAAGCAAGACAGATGCATGGGAAAACTCATGATAATATACGCACTATTCGTCCACTTCGTGACGGTGTAATTGCCGACTTTGCTGCCGCAGAACAGATGATACGTGGCATGATAAAAATGGCTAACAAAAACAAGAAGCGATTCTTTTCTCCATCACTTCGCGTGGTGGTGTGTATCCCATCGGGTAGCACAGAGGTAGAGATACGTGCGGTACGAGACTCTGCAGAGCATGCTGGAGGACGCGATGTGTATATGCTGTTTGAGCCAATGGCTGCTGCACTAGGAATAGGACTTGATGTAGAAGCACCTCAAGGAAACATGATTGTGGATATAGGCGGTGGAACTACAGAGATTGCTGTAATATCATTGGGTGGAATTGTTTCCAACAAATCTATCAAGATTGCTGGAGATGATCTTACTGAAGATATACAAGATTATATGGGTCGTCAACACAATATAAAAGTTGGAGAACGTACAGCTGAGGATATTAAAATAAATGTTGGATCGGTATTAACAGAACTGTCCGACCCGCCTGAAGATTTTATAGTTCACGGACCAAACCGTATGACATCTTTGCCAATGGATGTTCCAATTTCATATCAAGAGATTGCTCATTGTTTGGAGAAATCAATTTCTAAAGTAGATTCTGCCATATTGAGTGCACTAGAGCATACTCCACCCGAGCTATATGCCGACATTGTTCGCAATGGTATCTATATCACCGGAGGTGGCGCATTGTTGCGTGGCTTAGCCAAAAGATTTACCGAAAAGATAGGCATTCAGTTTCATGTTGCAGAAGACCCCTTGCGTGTAGTAGCAATCGGAACTGGCATTGCTTTGAGAAACATTGATAAGTTTAACTTCTTGATGAGATAAGCAGCCTAAAACAATATAGCTTTTAAGCTATATGCAAATAAGGAAATAACTTATAGAGTTAGATTTCACTTTTTAATTCATACATATATGCGATGATAATCGCTTAATACAATATAGGAGCAATTTATGAGAAACCTTCTTAATTATATTTTAAGGAACAGCACATGGTTTCTAGCAATATTATTGATTGCTTTTAGCATATATTTGGTTTTTAAACACAACTCCTATCAACGAAGCGTTTATCTATCATCGGCTAATAGAGTAAGCAGTCGATTATACGGAGTGTCTAGCAATGTGACTTCGTTTTTCAATCTCAAACGCAACAATAATGAACTGCTTGAGCGTAATGCTGAGCTAGAGCGTAGTGTGCAATTACTAAAAAAACATATTCTCACACTTACAGCTGACACAAGCACAATTGAAGCATTCACCCTTGATTCTATTGTGCCCACACAATTCGAGTTTATTCCGGCCGATGTTGTAAATATCAGTATATCTAAGTTCAACAACTATATCACCATAGACAAAGGCTCAATAGATGGTGTAGCACCAGATATGGGTGTAATATCGACTGCTGGAGTAGTTGGAGTGGTGCGCAATGTATCAAAACACTCAGCAGTTATTATACCTATTATCAATCCAAATTTTAGACTGGGAGCCAAACTGAAAGATTCTGACAATTTTGGGTCAATAGCGTGGGATGGGAGTAATGCAAACGAAGCACAATTAAGAGAAGTACCTAAGCATGAGCAGTTTGCTGCTGGCGACACTGTAGTTACAGGGTTTTCTCGAATATTCCCCGAAGGGATAATTATAGGCTACACTAAAGAGATGGGCGTGTCAACCGATGACAATTTCAACACATTCAATATCAATTTGGCCACAAGATTTCAAACTCTGAGTCATGTGCTTGTCATAAATGATAAATATCATCGCGAACGTGTAGAACTTGAAACAAGTATAAAATAATGAAGCTAGATTATCTATATGAAGTGTTGCTATTTGCAATATTAATAGTATTGCAAGTACTTGTTTTTAATCAAATAAGCATATTTGGCTTTGCTACTCCATTTCTTTACATCTACTTCTTATTAAAGCTTCCAGTTGGACGTAATTTGTTTTATGTAATCGGTATAGGATTTTTGCTTGGTTTTATTATTGATATTTTTTTAAACACACCTGGCATTAATGCTGCTGCAACAACAACTGTTGCAGCATTTAGACACTTGCTTTTGAGACTATTTTTTACCAAAGACGAAACAGAAGAGTACATCCCTAGCATATACACTACTCCAGCATCTTTTATCAAATATGCTTTAGTAGCAGTAATCATTCATCTAACAGTTATTTACTCACTCGAATCGTTGTCGCTTTTCAATTTAGAGATATTACTTATACGATGGGCTTCATCTGTTGTTCTTACAGTTATCGTCCTTTTAGGATTAGACGCTTTTATGTATAAAACATTTAGTGCCAATGAATAGAAAAGACCCCTTTTTCAACCGAAGTGTCATTATTGGCATCACGATAACATTAATTGCTATCGTTTATATGATTCAACTATTCCATTTGCAAATCGTAAATACTAGCTACCGTGACTTTGCAGACAGTAATGCCTTTTACAAAAAAACACTTTATCCATCTCGTGGCGCCATGTACGACAGAAATGGCAAACTATTGGTGTATAACCAAGCTACCTACGATGTGATGATGGTGTCAAAAGAGATGCAAGATTTTGATACAATTGATTTTTGCAACACATTGAATATTGAACTCGATACTTTTTTCCAACTGGACAGTCTGATGCGTGATTCACGCAGAAATCCTGGCTATTCTTCATATACACCTCAGCCATTTATGTCTAAATTAGATACCCGTGAATATGCTTCGCTACAAGAAAAACTATACAAATTTCCTGGTATTTATATTCAAAATAGAACTGAACGACAATATAAATACCCTAACATGGGATTAATACTAGGGTATATTGCTGAGGTAGATAAAAACACCATGGCTGCAGATAGTTATTATGCTAGAGGCGATTTTTCAGGTAAATCGGGCATAGAGTTATCACACGAAGAGGATCTGAGAGGCGAAAAAGGGGTGGAAATTTTATTGCGAGATGCACATGGACGAATTCAAGGAAAATACGAAGAAGGCAAACATGATAAAATGCCCGTTTCTGGACAAGACTTAACCCTGTCTATAGATATAGACTTGCAAGCTTATGGCGAGTATTTGATGCAAAATAAGATAGGCAGCATAATTATGATTGAGCCTAAAACAGGAGAGATACTTGCTATGATAGCAGCACCAAGCTACGACCCTGCATTGCTAACTGGTCGTGATTTTGGCAAAAACTTTATGGAGTTGGCACGTGATCCTTACAAACCTCTTATTAACAGAGCAGTATCGGGGGTTTATCCTCCTGGTTCAACCTTCAAACCAGCTCAAGGACTTGTTTTCCTAGCAGAGGATATCATTACCGCCAACACTAGATATGGTTGTGCAGGTGGATATCCTCCATTAGGGGGGCGTCCTCGTTGTCATGGACACCCTACTCCACTATCACTCGACCCAGCATTGGCTACTTCTTGCAACTCATACTTTTGTTATGGACTAACAGCCATGCTAACTAATCGCACTCACTACACCGATATCAATGATGCTTTTGATCATTGGAAAGATCGCATGGTTTCGTTTGGTTTTGGCAATAAATTAAATGTAGATTTACCTTCAGAAAAGAGAGGTTTTATCCCCAACAGCAAGTTTTACTCAAAAGTATTTAATACTGAAAATTGGCGTGCATCATATATTATTTCAATTTCCATTGGTCAAGGCGAAATTTTGACCACTCCATTGCAACTTGCCAATTTTTCAGCACTTGTTGCTAATCGCGGATACTACTTCACACCACACGTTGTAAAGGAAATGAAAGATAAACCAATAGATAAAACATACACAACCAAACACTACACAGGAATAGCACGCGAACACTTTGAAGTAACTGTTAGTGGAATGGCTCATGCAGTGACAAGTGGAACCTGCCGTGGCATCAATTTAGAACCAGAAATAGAAGTATGTGGCAAAACAGGAACATCAGAAAACCCACATGGAGACGACCACTCTCTATTTTTGGGTTTTGCCCCAAAAGATAACCCTGAAGTGGCAATAGCAGTAATTGTGGAAAATGGTAGGTTTGGGGCAAGCAATGCTGTACCCATTGGTAGACTGATGATGCAAAAGTTTTTTAAAGACTCGATACCACCATCTGACAAATGGCTAGAAGATAGAATAGTAAATACAACTATACTCCCAAATATATACCAGCAAAACATATAAACACCAAATGCAAAACGATATAACTAAAGAGAAAGGACGAATTGATTGGTGGACTGTATTGCTTTACCTCATCTTTGTTGTGGCAGGATGGCTCAACATCTATGCAGCTAGCTTCGACTTGGAAAATGCTATCGGGCTTTTCGACTTATCTGGACGTGCAGGAATGCAACTTGTTTGGATTGGCTCATCGTTAGTAATCGCATTTGCAACTATGAAAATTGAACCGCGATTTTTCGATTCGTTTTCACTGCTGTTCTATGCCCTTGGCATTACCTTGCTTTTAATAACACTAGTTGTAGCACCCGATATCAAGGGCTCGCGTTCTTGGTTGGTAATTGGGCCTATAAGGTTGCAACCAGCAGAGTTTATGAAATTTATTGTAGCCCTCACTATAGCAAAGGTCTTTAGCAGACACGATTTTAAACTAATGGAGCTTCGCAACTTATCATTGGTAGCGGCTATTATCTTACTACCCACCATTATCGTTATTCTCCAAAGCGAAACAGGCACAGCGTTAGTTTATTTAAGCCTTATTATTGTGCTCTACCGCGAGGGGTTGCCAGGTGGGTTTATTTTCACCGGACTAGCAATGATTGTCTATTTTGTTGTAGGACTTAAATTCTCAGAAGAGGAGATAGGAATCTTTTCACGTGGTGAGGTTTATACAATCATCATTATTATTGTTTTCACTGCTGGTATGGCTTGGAGCTATATTAAACGCAAACGAGTAATACAGATTATATTAGGCATTGCTAGCTTCATTTTTTTAGCTAGTTATCTACTTTCTTATACAGGTATATTAAATGTTGATTATGGTATTAGTGCTATTCTATCATTAGCATTAATTACAACTTACCTGCTATTTCTCTCTTTACGCTATTGGAAAAGAATTTATTTGATGATGGCTGTTTTTGCCATTGGGTCATTTGTGTTTCTTGAATCAGTAGAATATGTTTTCGACGATGTATTGCAACACCATCAACGCCAACGTATAAAAGTAACGTTGGGTATGGAGGAAGACCTCTTGGGGGCTGGCTACCACATTGGTCAATCTAAAATTGCTATTGGATCTGGAGCTTTTAGAGGCAAAGGATACCTCAACGGCACACAAACAAAACTAAAGTATGTGCCCGAGCAAGATACTGACTTTATCTTCTGCACCATTGGTGAGGAACAAGGCTTTATTGGCGCAAGTGCCGTACTTATCTTGTTTTTAATATTTATTCTGCGGCTCATATTCCTTTCTGAGCGGCAAAAAACAGTATTCGGTCGAGTCTATGGTTATGGTGTAGTTAGTATTTTTGTCTTTCATTTAATTGTAAACCTTGGTATGGTGCTTGGATTAACACCCGTTATTGGTATTCCATTGCCATTTTTCAGCTATGGCGGGTCGTCGTTGTGGGGGTTTACTATTTTGCTGTTTATATTTTTGAGGATCGACAAGTCTAGAAAGCCTTTTTAACTAAAAGGAGCTATTAAAACTCAAAAGCTTGGATTCTCAATAGAGAACCAAGCACTCTTATCCTCTTGCTTGTTTAAACAATTTGAGTTTGTTCCACACAAGTCTCACATTACAAACTCTCCAACACCCTATCCATCACCCAATTTGTACGTGCTGCAGAATCAGCTGTGCTTACCACTTCCGTACCCTTCTCTTGCAGACACTCTACAATACTTTTAATAAGATAATACTGTATGTTGTCTGGATTGGCTTCTTTGTAAGATGTTTTACCTTCTGAGGTTTCTAAAACAATATCGGTGAACATAAAAGTAGAGAATGAAAGTTTACCCTTTGTACCAACCAACTCAATAGTATCTGTACGTGTATTAGATGGAGCTACAAAAGTCCAACTGCCACTACCTAAAACTCCCGATTGAAATTGAAATGAAGCCGAAACAGTATCCTCAACATCATACAAACCAGCAATGTTGGCAGTATGCCCACAAGCACTATCTATTGGTCCAAACAAAAAGTCGAGCAAATCTAATTGATGTGACGCTAAATCATAAAAATAGCCTGCCCCTGCAATCTCTTTCTTTACACGCCAAGATAGTGTGTCGCTATTATAATCGGTAGCATAAGGAGGGATTGCAAATTGGACTTGAACGGTAGAGATATCACCTAGCAAGCCATCGTCAATTAATTGTTTTACCTTAAGAAAGTAAGGCAATGTGCGACGATAATAAGCCACAAAGCAAGAAACCCCTGTCTCCTTCGAAACACGCAGCATCTCTTGACACTCTACGTAGCTTGCAGCCATTGGCTTCTCTACGTACACTGGTTTTCCAGCTCTCATTGCGGCAATTGCATACTCAGTATGGGTCGAAGGAGGTGTAGCAACATATATTGCCGTAACATTTGGGTCTTCGATAAGTTGCTGCGCATCGGTGTACCAAGTATCAACACCATGACGAGCCGCATAATCCTTTGCTTTGGCAGCGTTGCGTCTCATTACAGCTATCACCTTTGAACCTTCAATTTTACTAAAAGCTGGACCACTTTTCTTTTCTGTAACAGAACCACAACCTATAAACCCCCAATTTACCATATTCATTTTCTTAATAATTTATATACTATTAATTTTACTTTCCAGGAAGTGGGGCTACAAACAAACTCATATCCATTGTTCCCGTATCCCAATTAGCAGGTGTTATATCCAATGGCGATGCTGCCAACTCATCCCAAGAAACTTGTTGCCCTGTATAAGCCGACTCACGCGCCATCATCGCCGCCATGTTTGACAGAGCAGCCTCGGAAGCCTGCTCAATTGGAGTGTTTTTGCGGATACAATTCACCATATTAACGTGTTCAAGCACGAAAGGATTAACCTGCTTATACTCAACCTTCTCTTTTTCCTCATCAAATCTCCATACCACATTACCTTCCAAATCTTTTATCATCACTTCTCCACCAACAACACCTTTTGAAGTCCACGAGCCTTTTGTTCCTTGAATATAATTACTTACATCATTTGTGCAACCATCAATTTGACGACACATACTGTGTAGGTGTATACCATTTTCCATCGTAAAATCTGTACTAAAATTATCATAGCAATCACCCACCTTACGACGCAAACGAGAGCCAAACGACAGTGCGCTCACTGGCTTCAAACCTGACAACCAGATAAATGCATCGAGGCTGTGGATATGTTGTTCAACTATAATATCACCTGACAGCCATCGCCAATTCACCCAGTCCTTCACCATATAATCCAAATCGCTCCAATCCGGCTGACGCTCACGAGTCCATATTGCACCTATATTAAAATAAACAGCTCCACCCATAATTTCACCAATAGCTCCATCCATGATTTTCTTGAATGACTCTACATAACTTCGCTGATGATGACGAATAGTTCCAGTAATAACCGTAAGCCCTTTAGCTTGTGCTCGTTTTGCAGTTGCCATTACTTTACGATATCCTACTGCATCAACAAACAATGGTTTTTCAATAAAACAGTGTTTGTTTTGTTTTACAATATATTCAAAATGTGCAGGACGAAAGAAAGGAGGTGTGCAGTCTATCACAACATCCACACCACTGTCCACTACCTGCTTATATGCATCTAATCCAGCAAACCTCTTATTCCTAGGAATATCAATATCTCTAGTCTGTTTTAGTTTATCAGCAAGCTCATCCACTTTCTCTTCAAACATATCTCCAAGGGCAACAATTGTTACTCCATTGGCTGAATTCAAAAAATCGAATGCAGCACCCGATCCTCTTCCACCACAACCAATAACTCCTGCACGAAGAGCTTTACCATCATCAGCCATATCAGGCAGTTCGGGTATGTAATATGTTCCACGTTCACGCAAAGCATTGTTATTTGACTTTTGTTTGTCACTGCTACACGATGATAACAATCCAGTAGAGGAAGCACCAGCAACTATGCCTAATGTACTGGCTAAAGCGGATGTTTTAAGAAATGACCGTCTACTTAATTTATATTTACTGCTCATCTTATTCTTCTTTTAAATCATTCGAGCCTTCAGCTCATCGTTTAATTTGTCATTGTAGACGAAGCTGGTTCGCACACAACTCTAAATCCAATTCCTTTATAATCGCTATACCACCATATACTTTTAGGTTGTTGAGGGTCAGTTTTCATCCATTCATCGTGTTGAGTGTAGCTGCGTGCTGCTGAACGAACCTCTGAAGCATCCGATGCATAATTGCCTCCCCTTATAACCCATTCATTTCCTTCTATTACAATGGGGTTAATTGCTCCATCAGCTCGTTTCTCATAAGCTTTTGGATCATAACGGTCTGCTGTATACTCCATTACATTGCCAAGGGTGTTTTTTAAACCAAAGGGATTTGGTTCTACCACTCCTGGTTGTTGAGAACGATTATAACTATTTTTTCTATATATCACATAAGAGGAGATGTTGTCAGTTTTAGCAGGAAATAGCTTTCTCCAAAAACCATAATCTGAGAACTTTTTTGGATTACCCTCAAAAAAATAAGGTGTATCTGTTTTGCCTCTTACAGCATACTCCCATTCAGCTTCGGTGGGTAAACGATAATTCTTTCCAGTTTTCTTGGACAACCACAAACAAAACACTTCTGCCGCGTAATGCGTCATAGTAATTGCAGGTCTATCATCACCACCCCATCCTTGATCAGGAAATCCAAAAGGGGGAGTTGGTCCTGAAATACCATCTACATCCATTGCTTCAAGATTCTGAGTATAAGCTTGTTCTGGAGGTGTGCGCCCTTCACTCATAGTACTCGCATAAAACGCCCAGTACTGCTCCCATGTAGTCTCCACTTCTGCCATAAAAAAGGGACTTATAGTCACATTGTGAACAGGACCTTCGTCAGCTCGATGAAAAGGCTCACCTTTAGAACTACCCATCTTAAAAGTCCCACCTGGTATAGCTACCATATTAAACGATATTGAAGTACCTGGTATCTTTTCAGTATAATCAACGAAATGAGTAACGGTTGCCGACTCTTTATAAAGTGAAGTAGAGTCAGCAACTTTTCCAGTTTCACTATATCCAGGAATTCCAACCATCTGAGAATGTGAATAATTGGGGTTGTAATGCCCCACATCTAAATGACAACTAATACACTGTAAATTTAGCTCTTTCTCATTTTCATCATAATGCAAATGCGCTATAATACCGTCGTCTGATAACTCTTCAGGAAAAATGTTTTGATGACAAGCTTTGCAAGACTCATTGGGAATATATTTGATAGCATACTCTAAATCAGATTTCATTTCCCAATTAATATCTGCAGTGTCTTTAGTCAAATAACTCCAAACATCCCGTACACCCAACTTTAGCTTAGCTGTATAATGGCTCCACGTGTCATTTTGAGGTGGTAGATGACAGTCGACACAGTTAGTCATAACGCCACTTTTATTGTTTACATGAGAAGAGAGCTGCCAGCTTTCATGAGCATGAGGATGCACATGACATATAGTACATGAATCATTGGTAGAAAAGTATACCGAAGTCTGATACAGAGCTATCACCACCCCAACACCAAACAAAAAGCCAACCAACAGCAGAAACACTTTAGCTTTATTTGCTCTATTTTTACGCAAGTTATTAGTTTCCAATCTATTCAAATCTTTTATTATACTAGAGAGTAAAGACTATTTTAAAAAAACCTCATGCAAAGATATAGATTATGTGGTGGTTTACGTAATTAAAGCAATTATTTTTTGAGAGCTTTAAGAGTAAATATTTTTATAATCTATCTGAAAGAAGTTTCTTTGTATAAAATTAAAATTACGTGGTATCAGTAGAAAGTTTAAATGTTGAGTTCGGAGGTTTCACTCTCTTTGACGAAGTGTCGTTTGTTTTAAATAAAAACGAGCGAATAGCACTTGTGGGTAAAAATGGTGCAGGTAAATCTACTCTATTAAAAATAATTGCGGGGTTGCAAAAACCTACAGGGGGTATCATTTCTTATCCTAAAGAGATAAGTGTTGGGTATCTGCCTCAGCAGATGACACTTGATAATACCAGAACCGTGATAGATGAGGCTAGCATGGCTTTTGCACACCTAACAAAAATGCAAAAGAGACTTGATGCTATGCACCAAGAGATGGCAGAACGAACCGACTTTGAATCGGATGACTACCTCAAACTAATCGACCAGTCGGCTGTGCTACAAGAGCAATTATTAATGCGTGGCATTAATAACTTTGAAGCCGAAATTGAAAAAACACTAATGGGATTGGGGTTTCTAAGAAGCGATTTCGACAGACCCACTACAGAGTTTAGTGGAGGATGGAGAATGCGTATTGAACTAGCAAAACTACTGATGCAAGCCCCTGATGTTCTTCTACTAGATGAGCCAACCAACCACTTAGACATAGAGTCTATTCAGTGGCTCGAGGCTTTTCTTGCCAAAAGTGCCAATGCTGTTATGCTTGTATCTCACGACAGGGCTTTTTTAGATGCTGTAACTAACAGAACAATTGAAATATCACTTGGCCAGATATACGATTATAAAGTAAACTACTCTGAGTTTGTAGTGCTTCGCAAAGAGCGACGCCAACAGCAAATGAGAGCCTACGAAAATCAACAAAAACAGATAGAAGACATAGAAGCTTTTATTGATAGATTTCGTTATCAAGCCTCAAAAGCTATACAAGTACAATCGCGCATTAAGCAGCTAGAGAAGCTGCAACGTGTAGAGGTAGACGAAGTAGATACATCTCAGTTGAATTTGAAGTTTCCACCAGCACCACGATCAGGCTCCTATCCTATAACCATGGAGCATGTTGGGAAGAAGTATGGAGATCACACTGTTTTTTCCGATGTTTCATTCACCATCAACCGTGGTGAAAAACTTGCTTTTGTTGGTAAAAACGGAGAAGGAAAATCAACTTTAGTAAAATGCATCATGGACGAGATTGATTACGATGGGAAACTCAAACTTGGACATAATGTAAAGATTGGATACTTTGCTCAAAACCAGGCACAGCTTCTAAATGAAAACTTAACTGTATACGAAACTATAGATTATGTTGCCACGGGTGATATTCGCACACAAATACCTGCAATTTTAGGTGCGTTTATGTTTGGCGGAGAAGCATCTGAAAAGCCCGTAAAAGTATTATCAGGGGGAGAGAAAAGCAGATTAGCTATGATTCGACTGCTATTGGAACCTGTAAACTTACTCATTCTTGATGAGCCTACTAACCACCTCGACATAGCGTCAAAAGATGTACTTAAACAAGCCATTCAAGAGTTTGATGGCACTGCAATAATTGTGTCACACGACCGCGATTTCTTGGAAGGTCTAGTTACAAAAGTGTATGAGTTTGGTGGTGGCAAGGTTTCAGAGCATATGGGTGGTATATATGATTTTCTTGAGAAGAAAAACATGGAGAGCTTACAACAATTGGAACTTTCAACCAATTATGCAACCAAAGTTGAAGATAACTCCAAGAAACCCATCTCTGAAAACAAGCTTTCTTACCAAGAACAGAGAGAGAGAAACAGAGTCATTCGTCGCCTTGAAAGAAAAGTGGAAGAGTTGGAAACTGATATTCATCAATTAGAGCTAAAGTTGGAAAAGATAGAAACTAAGCTATCTACACCCGAAGGTGCTGCTGACCCTACACTATACCAATCACATGAAGAAGTTCAGCAAGTTATTACAAACACTATGACCAATTGGGAGAAAGCTCTTCTTGAATTGGAAGAGTTGAATGGCAATGAATAACATGGTACAAACGCTTATTATCAAATAAAAGAAACATATTAACATTGTATTTGTTTTAAACAACACATAGTACAGAGACAAAAAACAACTATATAGCTCAATGAAAAAAAGATTAAGTAAATTTATACTCAAACTAATGGGTTGGAAAGTAGGAAAAATCCTACCCGAAGAATCAAAGTGTGTTATTGCTGTAGCACCTCACACTAGCAATATGGACTTTGTTATAGGCAAGCTCGCCTATACTTCTATTGGTCGAACCGCTAATTTTCTTATTAAGAAAGATTGGTTTTTCTTCCCATTCAACCATTTCTTCAACAGTATAGGTGGCATACCGGTAGATAGAGATAGAAGAACCTCTATTACTGATAAGCTAGCTGTAGAATTTGAAGAAAGAGATAAATTTCAACTGGCTATCACGCCCGAGGGCACTCGTAAGCGCGCTCGTAAATGGAAAAAAGGATTTTACTTCATTGCCACAAAGGCAAATGTTCCTATTGTATTGGTAGCTTTAGATTATGGCACAAAAACCGTATCATTCCTAGACACTTTCTATCCAACAGGAAACTTTGATGATGATATAAAGATTATCAGAAAAAAATATAATGACATTGAAGCGAAACACCCCGAGCAGTTTGTAAAGATGGAGAGCTAATTGTTAAACTAATTTGCACTGTTTACAAAGGCTCTTCTTCGTCTGCAATGGAATATAACGGATTGTTGAAATCTATTTCCAATTGAATTGGCATATTAGGGCAATCATGCTCTTCTATGTCAGGATTTTTAAGCGTTAATCCAAGCAAACGCACTTTCTTGGTTTCTATGTTATCCACACGAGTCATTAACTCCATTGCCAAACGCAGCATTTCTTGTGCCGATGTTATGTAATAATCTACAGTAACACTGCGTGTAACAATACTAAAGTCAGCATACTTTACTTTAAGCGTCAAGGTTTTAGCTTCGAAATCATTTTTCCTCCTTCTTTTAGCAACCTCTTGAGCAATCAAATCCAGTTCGTCCTCAATGCTTTTCAAATCTGAAAGATCCTCTAAAAAGGTATCTTCAGAACCTAAAGATTTACGAATCCGCTCTGGCTCTACCTCTCTACTGTCCAACCCCCTCGCATATTGATAATAAGATAACCCAGCCTTACCAAAATGATATGCCAAGTCAATCTCACTCCATTGGCTCAAATCTGCACCATTATAAATTCCTATTTCATTCATTTTCCTAGCTGTTGCAGGTCCTACACCAAAAAAATCTTTAATATTAAGTTGCCTTACAAATGCCTCTCCCTTTTGTGGCGTTATCACATACAGTCCATTCGGTTTATTATAATCGGATGCAATCTTTGCCAAAAACTTATTATACGATACTCCTGCAGAAGCGGTAAGCCCAGTTTGCTCCTTAATTTTCTGCTTTATCTCTTTTGCAATATAAGTGGCAGACCGCATATTCTTCTTATTAGTAGTGACGTCTAAGAAAGCCTCATCTAGAGAGAGAGGCTCTACCTTATCAGTATATTCTAAAAATATCTCTCTCACCTGCTGAGATACAGATCTATATACCTCAAAGCGAGGTTTTGCAAATATAAGATGAGGACATTTACGTGAAGCAACCACAGAAGGCATTGCAGAGTAGACACCATATTTACGCGCTTCATAGCTGGCTGCCGCAACAACCCCTCGTTCAGCACCATGCCCCACTGCCAAGGGTTTTCCTCTATAGGCGGGATTGTCTCGCTGCTCAATTGATGCATAAAAAGCATCCATATCAATATGAATAATTTTTCTCTCCACAACTACAAATATAGATAATTAGCATGAAACAAATAAACTAAAATAGAGAAGAGCAAGTCTAAAAGTTAAATCTGATACTGAAACACAAAACAATAAGCGCTTTGAAATGTTAAACAGGGAGTGAACAAATTAATTACAACAATATTATTTATGAAAAAGATTACATTTAGAGTTTTAATGGTTGCGTCAGCAATACTTTTAATAGCTGCATGCACCAATACTAAAAACAAGGAGTCTGCTGACGCTGTTTACAAAGCAAATGGTGATGCAGTATATCCTTCAATTGAAGGAATGATTCCACACGCTGTTGCAGTAGCAGATAAAGGTAATGACGAAGCCAACCTTAAAGTACATCTAAAGGTGGGTAAAGTAATGGAGGTTGATTGCAATCTTCACAACTTAGAAGGTAAATTTGAAGAAGAAACACTGGAAGGTTATGGATACGAGTACTATATTTTTGAAACCAATGGCAATGTTGCCTCAACAATGATGGCTTGCCCAGACGACACAAAAACAGCTAAATTTATATCGGGGCAAGACCATTTCATTTCTTACAACAGCAAGTTAACTACCCCTGTATATGCACCCGAAGGCTATGAAGTACGTTACACAACATGGAGTGTAGACAATGTGTACACTGCAATGCAAAATCCAGATGAATCAATCAATCCTGATGCTGCAAAACAGGTGAAATCTTTTCCTGAAACAATGGATAATTATGACAGATATGTTATGTATTTACCATCACAAGACAACGAAGAAGCATTGCGCCTTGAAGTAATTCCAGGAGTAATGAAAGAGGTTGACTGTAATACACATTGGTTGATGGGAGAATTTGAAACCAAGGTAGTAGAAGGTATGGGATATGAGTATTTAGTTTTTAATTCAAATGGTGATATTGCATCTACACGCATGGCTTGTCCTGACAATGAATTAACCGAGAAGTTTATTGCAGCAAGTGGTCACTTTGGAAGATACAATAGTCAAATATCTGTAGTTGTTTTTGTTCCCAAAGGAATGAAACTAAAATTTAAAACTTGGAAAGCTAACGATACAACAGTTGCTGATAAAATGTAATCAACCTCAAACACATATAAACCGTAAACTAAAATAGTGTAGCGGTACAAAACTGCATAAATTAAAATGAGCGGACTAATTTAATTAGTCCGCTCATTTTTTTATTTTCAGCACACAAAAGGCAGAAACTTAATCCTTACCCCAATTGTGCTATATCACTTCACAAAACAGATTAAAACACCTCTCTTATAATTGCGTCTTCTTGAACACCCAATTTTAGAAGTTGCCCTTCAATATTCTCCATCATTGGTTTTGGACCACACAAATAAACATATTTGTAATCGTTAATGCCATGTTTCTTCAAAAAATCTTCAGTTATCCAACCATGGTCAAACCCCTCTGCCTCTTCTTGCGATAGAATGTTGATAAAGTTTTGCCCCAACATATCTTTAAACTCATCATTGTGGATGATATCAGCAACTGTTTTATTTGCAAAAAGCAACCTGTTGTTGCCTAATTGTTTCTTGCCATGCAAATGACGCAATATAGAGATGAAAGGTGTAACACCTGCACCACCTGCAATAAACACACCTTCACCTTTATAGGCTATTGACCCCCACACTTCGTGAACTATCAACTGGTCACCTGCCTTCAAAGTAAGCAATTCATTGGTAACCCCCTCGTGAGACGGATAGGTCTTTATCACGAACTCCAGATGATCATCTTCTGGCAGGTTTGTAAACGTAAAAGACCTCTTTTTCTTTTCCCAGCCCTCTTTATTTATTGAAATACGAGAAGCTTGTCCGGGTTTAAAATTGAAATTCGCTGGTTTCTCTGTTTCAAACCTCAACACGTCGTGTGTTACTTGGTCTATTGATTTTATTTTTACAATGTGTTGTTCCATTTTTTTTACATTTTAATTGATTAATACTCTTATTTTATTTCCTGCTATAAATTTTAAAACATTTGTCTAAATCTAATCTAGCTCTTCCTCTCTGTCTTTTATCTCCTGCTTTATTAGTTCTATAAAATGACCTATCTCAAAACCTCCCACTCTACTTATCATCTGCAGTGTGGCAATATTTTTCATTGTTTTAAACACAACTGGATTTGTCATCCGTGTGTAATGTGGAGATAGTGTCAACAAAAAATCTTGCACAAAAGGGTAATGATGCAACAAATCTCCAATTACAGTTGTAGGAAGTATTTCTAGCTTCATATATGTTGTATTTACACCTCTGTTTATCTGTATCTATAATAACACTAACAGCAGATTATTTATTCCTGCCATTTTATCTATAACAAAGAAGAAAGTTACATAGCTCCATTTAAAAACTGTACCATTGGTTGCACCTCTTTGTAGGCATCTAGAACCAATGAAACAGCATCAGACGAAGTTAACTCCTCATTACTTAAATGGTGTATAGTATGATACCCCTTCATGCGTAGATATTCAATTGCTTCGCTTTGTATGTCAAACCCTCTTGGAACGGTTTTCAAAGAAGAGGAGGCTTCAACTCCCTTTGGAAACATCTTCAAGAAAGACGGTGCATTTACAATACCTTTCCACTCTGCAAGATTATGCTCAATTTCTTTTCTAAACTTATTTAGTAGAGCAGTAGGAGGCATATATACACCCCCACCCACAAAAGATCCATTAGGCTCTATAAACATATAATAGCCAGCCCCTTCCGATTTATAACCTCCAGGATTAAACACTACAAAGAAATGTGTTTTGTAAGGTGTTTTATTCAACGAGAAACGAATATCTCTATTAATACGCTTAATGCATTTACGTGGCTCCAAATATTGCGACTGTATACCAGTGTCTATCATCGATAAACCCAGTATTATTTCTGAAACAAACGATATTACATCTGCCCTTGCTTCACGATACTCCTCTTCATTTGCCTTAAACCATTCCGTATTATTGTTCTCCCTCAATTTATCTAAAAACGTAAAAGTACTGTTCTGAATCATCCTTATTTGTGTAATTGTTCCAATGAGTTGTTTTTTTATCCTATGAGTAACCAAATTATTATCTATCGGCTGTTCCAAATAATCTAGCTACTGCAATTAATAACACCTATCTCTATTGGAATGTTGTTATATCGGAAGACTTATTTAACAACTTAATGCAAAAGCAATTAATTATATCACTATTGTGGAGGTTCATTATTTTACAATAATAGAGTTTATGTAGAGCACTTTTGAACCCATACTACACACAAAGTGTTATAGTATAAACAACACAATTAAATTTCACCAATTATGAAAAAATATACAATACTTCTTCTACTGTCCATCTTTAGCATCGTAACATTCGCACAAAAGAAAGAAAAGATTAAAGGTGACAAAAATGTTACAACTGTAACCAATGGTTTCGATAAAGGATTCACAACCATTGAAGTATTTGACAACCTAAAGGTGACCTTAACAAAAAGTCTCCAAAACAGCTATACACTTACTACAGATGAAAATTTACATGACGTAATTCAGTTTACAATAAATGAGGGTGTACTTAAAATTTATACAACAAGCAATATTGTGAAAAGCAAAAAACTAGATATAACATTAAGCTTATACAACCTTGAATCCATTTTCCTAAAAGATGATGCAGAGCTAAAAATGGATAAAGTTTTTGATAGCAATACTATTACTATCAACGCTCAAAACTCAAGCCAGTTTGACATTGAAACTAAAGCAAGCCAAGCTACCATCACAATGCTAAATGATGCAAAAGGCAAACTAAAGCTCCACGCAGATCAGATAGCAATAACAATGGCAGATAAAACCAATTTAGATGCTGATATAAACACAGATAACACCAATGCCTCTTTATCAAGTTCAGCTAAGTTAAGGTTGGATGGAAATTCTGATAAGGTTTTGTTTACTACAATAGACTCATCAGAGTTAGATGCAAAACGGCTGAAAGTATCATCAGCAAATGTGAACACTAAAGACAAATCGGAGCTACACATAGATGCACGTAGAAACTTAGCAATTGATGCTAGAGATAAAAGCAAGATATTTGTTTACAGCGAACCAAAAATTGATATTAAGAAGTTTACCGATAGAGCAGAAATAATAAAAAGATAACCCGTTTATAATTAAGATCCTAAAACAATGAAAGTACTTATCATTTTCAACAGAGAGCCTTACGACAATACAGATGTAACATGGAATGGCCTCAGACTAGCCGAAACATTGAGGGCTAGTGGAAACGAAATAAGAATATTTTTGATGAACGACTCGGTTGATATGGCAAGAGATGTGTGCAATCCTCCTGCAAACTACGACCAAGACTTGTCGCAAATGCTAAAAGACTTGATTGCCAACAATGTGGCGGTAAAAGTGTGTGGAACATGTATGGCACGCTGTGGAATTCACAAAAACCATCCTTACTTTGAGGGTGCTATAAAATCAACTATGGGCGAATTAGCTGAATGGGTGGTGAGTAGCGACAGGGTATTGACATTCTAGACAATTAATATTAAATTAAAATGCACTCTATTATCTTTATTCTACTTATAAAGATAATAGAGTGCATTTTCCTTCTTGCTTTTAAATAGTAAAAAAGAAAAGAATTGAAAAAAGCACACAAAAAATAATAGAATGAATACTTCGAATAAATATTTTCTTTTCTTCTTCGGTTTTAAAATAAAATGATTTACAACATATCCACACACTAAACACAAAAGAAATAACCACACCTAAAAATCCTATATAGAGTAGTTTTTCATTATTTAAAATATTACTAAATCCATATGCTACAAAACAGATATTGTTTAATATACTTACATTTTCAATTTTACTGCTCATAGATGTTCTCAATTTCAGAGCTTTCATAAGTCCACTTTTTTAGATGCTAGATTACTTTCTTTTCCCATTTACAAATATACTTATATATGTTTGAATGTAAAACGTCTTCGTTCATAAAAGAGAACCATTTAACCCTTTGCACTTTATATAAGAGGCTGCTTTGTTCTTCCTTAAATAAGAATAAAACCCAGAGGGCGACTAAGAGCAATTCCACCCATTAAGCTAAGATAAAGTATATTATATTTTTGTACTATCTTTATCAACAAAAAACTTCGTATATTAGTTACTATGATACAAAAAATTGAAACAGAACGAATCCCAATAAAACTATGGCTCAAAGAATTAGAGCCTGGAGCAATGCAACAAGCCAAAGATTTGGCAAATCTTGATATTGCCTTCCGGCACATAGCCATTATGCCCGATGCACACCAAGGATATGGCATGCCTATAGGTGGTGTGATGGCCACAAAAGACTCCATCATACCCAATGCTGTGGGTGTAGATATTGGCTGCGGTATGTGTTCGCTAAGAACAAACTACAAACATGTTGAGAAACATGATTTAAAAAACATCATGGCTATTATCCGCAAAACCATTCCAGTTGGGTTTAAGCATCACAAAAACAGCCAAGATGAAAGCTGGATGCCACCCAGAGATAAAGATTTAAAGATAGTAAATCAAGAGTACAATAGTGCCACCAGGCAAATAGGCACACTGGGCGGAGGCAATCATTTTATAGAGATACAAAAAGGCACCGATGGATATGTGTGGATAATGGTACACTCTGGTTCTAGAAATATTGGCTTAACTGTTGCCAACTACTATCACAAAAAAGCAGTGGAAGAGAGAGCAAAACATAAAGACAACACCACTCCCAAAGACCTATCTTACTTTATGCGTGGATCGAAGGGTTATGAAAACTATTTCGATGAGATGAACTACTGCATAGCATTTGCACTACAGAGCAGAAAACTGATGATGGAAAGAATAAAAGAAGCTTTCACCGATGTTCTTCCCGATGTGGAATTCTCAAACTTCATTAACAAACCTCACAACTTTGCAGCGTGGGAAAACCACTTTGACACTGATTTGATTGTACACAGAAAAGGTGCTACAAGAGCAGAAAAAGGAGAATGGGGAATGATTCCAGGGTCGCAAGGTACAAGTTCGTTTTTGGTGAAAGGTAAAGGCAATCCACTCTCATTCAACTCTTGCTCTCACGGTGCTGGAAGAACTATGAGTAGAAATGCGGCACGTAGAAAGTTGAATCTAAAGGATGAAGTGGCAAGAATGAACAAACTGGGCATACTACATGCTCTACGTCATAAAAGAGATTTGGACGAAGCACCAAGCTCGTACAAAGATATACAAGAGGTGATGGCACTGCAAAAAGATTTAGTGGACATTCAGGTAGAACTAACACCAATGGCAGTGATAAAAGCATAATATTTTAGAGCAGTTTATTCAATTTTAAACAAACTGATGGTTTTTCATGCCCTCAATTACATCAACTAAACACAATTTGATGTATCTTTGAGCAAGTACAAATTGATATAATCCATAAAGTCAATATTATGAGAGATACAACAATACATGTGGCAACTGTTTTAAACAAATCAAAAGCAGTTAATGAAGAGGACGGACAAAAGATATATGATTTAATTCTTAAAGCATTTTTAGACAAACAAAGGGTAATACTTGCATTCGACAATATGGAGATGCTCTGCGAAGAATTTCTGCAAACTGCTGTTGGTCAACTGTACGAGAATTATTCACACGTCGAGATTAAGAAAAATATGCGTATTGACAACATTCCGTTTACAGGAAAAGTAGCTCTAAAAAGAGTGGTAGACAAAGCAAAAGAGAGTTATTGATAAGAACCACAAACACACGTATTAGAACTAAACAATCAAAACAACAAACATTTCAACCAAATTTATATAACTAAATATCAGTTTGCTTTTAAAAACGCAATAATTTTATTCATTCTTACAAATAGCACCTTTTAGGATGGATAAAATTCATGTAATTGAACTTCCTGAAGACAAATCTCATTAAATATATTTAGCTTCTTGTTGCTCGAATATCCTTATTGTTTGTGTAAGATATTACATATCGAAGTCCACTTTATCAAATAACATAATTTATTTGACAAACTGACAATCAAATAAGGGGAATTTCTTTCCTCTGCATGCCTAATGCAAATGCCATATATGGTATACATATATGAATAATAGACTAAACTACTGTCATTAATAGTTTACAAACTATCAAATAGCACTTAACGAACCTCTAGATGCAAAATACTTTTATGCAAAAGTACTAGTTACACTTCCTGTAGGACACTATCCCATTAAGTGTGTAAGTATTAATTGAAGGGTTCGACTTTTAAAGTTGAGCCCTTTCTGCAAATATAGTCATAAATTGGTTTATAATTAACCCCCAATTAGGGATTGGTTTATTCCATTTTTTAGCTGTTTCT
>RRZU010535605.1_pt1 | contig 24320 bp, 22 predicted proteins | sample 2165561 | NCBI WGS metagenome assembly RRZU01 (sample SAMN10456909, study PRJNA506462) | wastewater metagenome | isolation source: wastewater sludge | place: USA: Moscow, Idaho | reverse complement strand
TCATTTATAAACTCCTCATCACAAATTATTAGTAACCTAAAACCCCACATTCTTATCATAGAATGTGGGGTTTATTATTTAGCAATTTTTCATTGCTTTTAATGTTTTTTCGGCCATTCCTTTAATTTTACGGGATGGTACTGCACAAACAGCAATTCTAACACCAGCCGCTAATGGAACTGCATAGATTAAATCATCATGTAATTTATTGCAAACAGCATCTGAATCAGACGATGGTATGGAGATAAAGAATCCGGCACGATATGGTAACATATTTAAACCACACTCTTTAGCTTCAGCCATAAAGATATTCGCCCGTTCTTTAATTAATTCATAAAAACCATCACGCTCTTTTTCAAACTGTGATAGCAATTGTTTATCATTATAGATCGTCGCAAGCAATTGCATTGCTCCCCTATTGATATTTGACCAAGTTGCTCTGCTAGTGTATTGATTAATATCGGCAAACTCTTTGCTGATTTCTTTACTGGAAGATATCCCAATCATTGCACCGGTACGTTGACCATACATCGTATAACCTTTAGACATGCTGAATGCCAAGATTCCTAAAATATTAGCAGGCAAGTTGCTGAATTGTTTTAAGAAACGACGAGTTTCATTTTTTTCTCCGGCATAATCAATATAGGCAATATCAACTAAAATTGTAATTTTTTTAGTACTATCTTTTGCTTCACTTTTACAAACATCGAGTACTTTTGTCCAATCATCATCAGTTAAACTAAATCCTGTTGGATTATGAGCCGGCGTATTAATGATGATAACCAGTGAATCTTGTTTTTTCAATAAGTCATTAACTTTTAACTCAAAGGCCTTAATATTGAAATTTTGTTGTTCGTCAAATAATTGGTAAGTATCAAGTTTACGTAACGCTTCTTTACATAAGACGCTATACGGACCCCAATACCAATCTGAGGTAAGAATTGTATCACCAATTTCAGAATAATTCCAAATAGTATGATGTATTACTCCGCTACCACCTGCCGTTGCTACAGCATTGATATAAGCATCAGGCTTATTATCTTGGAAAGTTAAGTTGATTGTAGCATCAAGATAACTAGGTAGCCCCGCTATCGGTGCATAATTTATTAAATCATTAATTGGCATTTCTCTTAAAACTTTTTCAACAGTGGGGATGCAGGCTAATTCTTCATTATCATCCATTATCGCTCCAATTGTTGCGTTCACTACTTTATCTTTACCAAATTCTGCAGTTGCTTTTACTGCAGCACCACTGGCACCAAAAATCTTGTCAGTTGCAAATTTTCCTTTAGAATGAGAGGCAGCAATACTTGTTAACATTATATTAAATCCTCCTTTTGCTTAAAGCAAAAATAATTTATAGTTTAATAAGTTATATTAATTAGTATACAATAATTGTATGCATACTAAAAGGTACAAAATGAATTATTATTTCTCATTTTGTACCTTTATTTTTTTTTGAATTAAATTAAGCTTTATCAGCTACCGGAAAAAATTTATCATGAATTGCATTTACAGCGTCTTTAACTTGAGAAGCTTTGATTAAACAGGAAATACTAATTTCGGAAGTACTAATAACTTCAATATTAATACCGGCAGTCGCTAAAGCACCAAACATACCAGCCGCGATACCAGGACTTCCTAACATCCCAGCACCAACAATCGAAACTTTAGCAACATTTTCGTCAATAGTGACGCCAATTGCTTGTAAGTCTTTAGCGATATTAGTAACAATTTCTCTAGCATTATTTAAATCAGTACTAGCTACTGTAAATAACATATCGGTTACATTTTTTTCATCATTTCTTACACTTTGAACGATCATATCAACATCAACATTAGCAATTGCTAGTGCATCAAAAATTTTATGAGCAATACCAGGGCAATCAGGAACACCCAATACAGCTATTTTTGCTACATCATTATCGTGAGCTACCCCGCGAATTATAAACTCTTTATCTTCCATTGTATATTCCTCCCTGATAATAGTACCTGTTTCTTGTGTAAAAGTTGAACGAACATGGATTGGTACTCCAAAATTTTGCCCCATTTCAACAGAGCGTGGTTGCATAACACCTGCTCCTAATCGAGCCATTTCGAGCATTTCATAATAAGTAATTTCTTTCATTTTTCTAGCATTAGAGGCAATTCTTGGATCAGCAGAGTAAACACCATCAACATCAGTAAAAATTTCGCAAGAATCAGCTTTTAAAGCACCGGCAATAGCAACGGCCGAAGTATCAGAACCACCACGTCCCAGTGTAACAAAGTTCCCTAATTTATCTGACCCCTGGAAGCCTGCTACTATTACTACATTACCTTTATCTAATTCTTCAAACACTCGGTTTGGTTTAATATCTAAAATTTTCCCTTTGTTATGAACTGAATTTGCCAATAAGCCAGCTTGTGTACCTGTTAAAGAAACAGCCGGTTGACCTAGCATATTAAAGGCCATTGCCAATAAAGAAATTGAAACTTGTTCACCTGTTGTTAAAAGCATATCTATTTCACGAGGATATTTATAAGGATCCCCAGTGATATCTTTAGCTAATTTTAGCAAATCATCAGTAGTATCGCCCATTGCTGAAACTACTACAACGACTTTATCATCTTCTTTTTTTTCATCCAAAATTCTCTTTGCTACAGCCATAATTTTTTCTGTTGTAGCAACGGAACTACCACCAAATTTTTTTACTATTAACGCCATAGTCATCCTCCTAAGATTGTTCACAAATGCAATATTAGCATATTTCACAGAAAAAAACAAATAATTTTTTACAGTGGACACTCATTGCAAACAGCCTTGATAAAATGCTGATTTGTAAAATTTATTGAAATATATTATAAAATATAAGCTCCTTTAGTATCAATATCTAAGATTAAATAGGAGGATTTTACTTTATGTTTATTAAATGTTTCAACCATTGCTTGTCCAATTTTTTCTTCGTTTGTTTCGACAAAAGCAATTAGGCAAGGACCAGCCCCACTTAGTGCTGCGCCTAAAGCACCATTATTTAAGGCACTGTCAAAAACTTCAGCCATTCCTGGAATCAATTCCATTCGATAAGGCTGATGGATTTTATCTTGCAATGCTTCTTGTAAGTTTTCAAAGTTACCTTGCATCAATGAACCTACTAAAAAAGCAGTTCGACTAACATTAAAGACTGCATCTTGCAAACTAACTTTAGCTGGTAAAACCTTTCGTGATAGCTTTGTTGATAAATTAAACTCCGGTACTGCAACCACTAGTTTTAATGGCTTCGGTGGTAAAAAAGACAAGCATTTGGCATCACCGTCATTTTCAATACTGAGTGTAATTCCACCAAATAAAGCAGGTGCAACATTATCAGGATGACCTTCTATTTCAGTGGCAATTTGTAATAATTTATTTTTATCAAAGACATTGCCGATAGCTGCATTGGCAGCCATCAAGCCAGAGACAATAGCAGCTGCACTGCTTCCCAAGCCTCGTGCTAGTGGAATATTATTGTACATCTTAATATGAGCACCTTTGTAAGGAGCATTAGCAAGCTGCAATAATTTTTTTATTGCCAACCAAATTATATTTCGTTCATCACGGGGAATGTAATTACTACCTTCGCCGAAAATTTCAATAATAAGTTCTTCTTTTGAGGACAGAGTTAATTCTAAATCATTATAAATACTGCAAGCAAGTCCAATTGAATCAAATCCTGGACCACAATTTGCAGAAGTTCCTGGAACTCTAACTTTAATTGTTTTTGACATAATAAAATCTCCTGATAATTACAACTTTAAAGACTAGCTTATTCTTCAACCCTTATTACATTATAAACTTCAGTCACAACGTTTAAGGATTTAATATTAGTAAGTGCTTTTTGAATATTGACATCACTAATCGCACCAGTTAAAAGTACTAACTCAGCTTGATTATTTAGTTTTTGTTTTTGAATAACTGAACTTAAGCTAACTTTTTGATCACCAAAAGCTCCGGCGATTAAGGCCAATACGCCTGGTTCGTCTTTTACTAAAAGTCTAATATAATAAGAAGAAATCGATTCATCAATTGAGGCAATTTTTTTATCTTCAAAACATGTGCAGAGAATTCTACCGCTCATATCATGAACAATATTACGAGCAACATCAATTACATCAGCTACAACGGCACTAGCAGTTGGTAATGAACCGGCGCCACGACCATAAAACATTGCTTCACCAACGGCATTCCCATTAATATAAATAGCATTGAATACATCGTTAACAGCAGATAGTGGATGCTTATTACTGATAAAAGCCGGATGAACTCGAACTTCAATACCGTTATCGACATTGTCTTTAGCAATTGCTAATAATTTTACAACATAACCTAATTCTTTAGCATATTTGATATCATCAGGTGTTATTTTGGTAATACCTTCCACGTAAACATCATTTAAAGATACCTTGGTATTAAAAGCAATTGATGATAATATTGCTAATTTTCTAGCCGCATCTAGTCCGCCCACATCAGCTGTTGGATCTGATTCAGCATAGCCTTTTTCTTGTGCTTCTTTTAAAACCTGAGTATAATCCATACCTTCATTGCTCATTTTAGTAAGCATATAATTAGTAGTACCGTTAACGATACCCATTACTTCAGTAATTTTATTAGCCGTTAGACATTGCTTCAACGGTCTAATAATCGGAATTCCTCCACCAACACTGGCCTCAAACATAAAGTCAACTTTATGAGCAGTGGCAGCTTCAAACATTTCTCTACCATGTAGAGCGACAACATCTTTATTAGCGGTAATAACATGTTTTTTTGCTTGTAGTGCTTGGAGCATATATTGTCGTGCTGGGTTTTCGCCCCCCATTACTTCTACAACAATATTTATTTCAGCATCATTGATAATATCTGAAAAATCAGTCGTTAAGTTTAAGTTATCATCAAACGCCTTAGCTTTTTCAATATTACGAACTAATACTGTTTTTATGTTAATCGGAAATCCTACCTTTTGTGAGATTTCGTGATTATTTTCTTTTAAAACATTAACAATTCCTTGGCCAACTGTCCCTAGTCCTAATAAAGCGATGTTAATAGTTTTACTCATAATTTACCAATCCTTTCTTATGGCATAATGCTTTGGCCTAATACTTCTAGGCGCTTTACACCTTCAACCATGCGCAATTTATCTAATAATGCTTCTAAGTCAATTGCCAATTGTGCTGTTTCAATCGATATTGTCGCATTAGCAACCCCTTGAAGCGGTATTCCTTGATTAATGGTGAGAATACTACCACAATCAGCGGAAATTGTATTTAAAACACGTGATAAAACTCCTGATTTATGCTCTAATAATACTGCAAGTGTAACAATTTTATCACGACTGGCTTCATAAAATGGGAATACATAATCTTTGTATTTATAATAAGCACTTCTGCTTAGTTCCATTTTTTCTACAGCCTCATTAATTGTTTTTGCCTCGCCTCGTTTTAACATATCTTTAACTTTAATAGTTTTCTTTATAGCTTCAGGTAATATTTCTTCTCTAACCAGATAAAAACCCGATTGTTCTTTATGCATAAAAACGCCTCCGTACTTTGAGAATGGATAACAATCTACATACAGTAGACATTATAACATTATTTATTAATAAAATACAAGAAAAATAGATTAAATATTAAAGGACTATCAAGATAAATAAATCATTTGATAGTCCTTTAATATTTTATTGTTGTTTTAATTGGGCAATAGTACCTTTTATATCATTAGAACCATATACTGCCGAACCGGCTACTAAAATATTAGCACCATGCTTGATGACTTTGGGGGCAGTCTCTAAATTAATACCACCATCAACTTGAATATCAATCTTAAGTTTTTTTGCATCAATCATTTCTTTTAGTCTGGCAATTTTATTTAAAGTTGCCGGAATAAAAGATTGTCCCCCAAAACCAGGATTTACACTCATCAATAAAACCATATCTAACTCTGGTAAAATTTCTTCTAAAGTATTTAATGGCGTGGCAGGATTTAATGAGACGGCTACTTTAACCCCACTACTTTTAACCTTTTGTACTAGACGATGTAAATGGTTGGCCGCCTCAATATGAATAGTGATAATATCAGCGCCAGCTGCTATAAAATCATCAATCAAGTTCTCGGGGTTATTAATCATTAAGTGAACATCAAAGGGTAACTTTGTTACCGTTCTTAACGCTTTAACTATTGGTGCACCTAAAGTTAAGTTTGGCACAAAATGTCCATCCATAACATCTATGTGAATCATGTCAGCACCAGCCTGATCTATTTTTATTATCTCTTCGCCTAATTTTGAAAAATCTGCGGATAAAATTGAGGGAGCTACTTTTATCATTTTAATAAACCTTCTTTGCTTTTAATATTTCACTGAGAATTTGCAGATAAGAATTATAGCGATCAATGGTTATTATTTTTTCTTCAACAGCCTTTTTGATCGCACAATTTGGCTCTTTATCGTGAATACAAGTGTTAAATTTACATTGTCCAATGAACTGAGTAAATTCTGGAAAATAATATGGCAATTCAGTTTCTAAAATATGTTCAAATTCTGTAAAACTAAACCCCGGTGTATCTACGACAAAGGAATTTTCGTCCAATGTTAATAATTCGGCATACCTCGTCGTATGTTTCCCACGAGCTATTTTTTCACTAAGTCCACCCGTTGTTAATTTTAGTGTTGGACTAATTGCATTTAAAATTGAAGACTTTCCGACACCGGAAGGACCGGCAAAAACTGATATTTTATTTTTCAAATTAGCTCTTAGGTTTTCAATATTATAACAACTTTCCGCTGATACCATTATGATATTATAACCAATATTATAATACACGGAAAGCTTTTGTTGTAATTGCGCAGTATCAACTAAATCAACTTTGTTAATACAAATTATAATGTCTAAGGCTGATTTTTCGGCTAATATTAAAAATTTGTCTAACAAATTAAAGTTAATATTAGGATTAATGGCGGCAAACGTTAAAATGACTTGATCAACGTTTGCGACTAAGGGGCGTTCGAGTAAAGTTGTTCGTGGTAATATTTCTTCGATAATACCATTGTCATCTTCTAATATAGTATAGTCCACTTTATCTCCAACGCCTAAGGAAAATCGGTTCTTTTTTAATCTTCCACGCAACTTACAAGCTATTAATTTATTACCCTCTTTTACATAATAATAGCCATTATAAGCTTTTATTATTATTCCTGTCATATTGTTAACCTCATAGTATTTTTTCTAAAACTAGCGAGCCATTAAGATATAATTGAGCTCTAGTTTGTCCATTTAATTCAATCGGTTTTTGAATTTTATCACCAGGCTTATGAATATTTTCATAAATAATATGGCGACCATCATTATCTGTTACAACAATTTGTACAGCTTGTTTGGCTGCACCTTCCGGAATGGCATAAGTAAGTACTCCCATTGCTGTTTTTTGCTGACTGGTTTTAGCAATTGTAAAGTCAATATTTGAATTTTCATCTACTTCAGTTCCTGGAGCAGGATTTTGCCCTAAAATAGTACCATTTGCTGAGTTATTGTCATTGACTTCTGTAATATTGCCAACCTTTAGTTTTAAACTTTCTAATTGTTTAGTTACTGCTTCTAGTTTATTTCCTCTAAAATCAGCTAACTTCACTTTATTATTAACACCTTTACTAATAACAATATCAATCGTTGAACCCTTAGCAACTTGACCGGAAGCTTTAGGATTTTGACTTAAAATAGTTTCAGCCGGTTGATCTGAAAATTCTTCGTCAACTTTACCAATTTTCAGACCAAGCTCCCCTAATTTTCCTTGTGCTATTTTTAGGGTTAAGCCTCTGATATCAGGCATAGTAACCATTTCTCCACCTTTACTAATATAAATGGTTACTAAGCGTTGCTCTTTTACAATGGAGCCCGCTTCCGGATATTGTGAAACTACAGAACCTACCGGAACCTTAGGATCGAAAGTTTCAGCGACATTTACTCTTAAATTAGCATCCTCCAGCATTGTTTTTGCCGAAGTAAGTTGCATACCTACAACACTTGGAACATTTACCTCAGCATTGCTCCAAAACTTCCCGTAAGCTAAAAATGATCCAATAAAGAAGCCTACGGATAATAATAAGACTAGCATTAAAATAACTTTTGTACGATTTTTATGATAAAATTTCTTAAAATCAAAGGCTGTATTTTTTTCTTCTTGAATTTGTTTTTGAATTGGAATAATTTGAGTTGCAAATTCATCCTCAGCAATGGGTTTATTATAACGACTATTAAAGTAATTTTGTACTAAATTTAAATCTTTGATCATAGCTGATATATTGTCATAGCGATCTTCTGGATTTTTTTCCATAGCCTTACTAACAATTGCTTCAGCCATCGGTGGTATTAATTCATTATGTTTACGCACTGGTATTGGTTCATCTTGTAAGTGCTTTAGAGCAATACTGACTGGTGTTTCACCTTTAAACGGAACAGTACCAGTTAACATTTCATACAATAAAACCCCTAGTGAATAGATATCGGATTTGGCACTTACAGAAATCCCGCGTGCTTGCTCCGGTGAGAAATAATGAACCGAACCTAAGACTGTATTTCCGTGGTTCATCGTTGTCGAAGTTATGGCCTTAGCAATCCCAAAATCAGTTACTTTAACTCTCCCGGTAGTTGTTAAGAGAATATTATGTGGCTTTATATCACAATGCACAAGATTATTTTGATGAGCATGTTCTAATGCCTCTGCGATATCAGTAGTAATTTTAAGAGCATCAGCAATATTTAAAATGCCTTCACGCATTATTTTTTCCTTTAAAGTTTCACCTGAAACAAACTCCATTACAATATAATTTTTATCGCCATCACTACCAACATCATAGATATTAACAATATTAGGATGTGATAATTTTGCAGCAGCTTGTGCTTCATACTTAAAACGAGTTTTAAAGTCACTATCATTTACAAATTGCGGATGTAACATTTTAATCGCTACAAAGCGATCTAATAATTTATCATGAGCACGATAAACATCAGCAGTGCCACCACCACCAATATGCTCTAACACTGTATAGCGATTATCAAGGATACGATTTAACATTATCTAACCTCCTTAATATTTAATATCTTACTAAAATTGCAGTTATATTATCGGTCCCACCAGCCTTTAAGGCTGTTTCAAATAAAGAATCAAGTACTAACTTTAAATTCTGTTCATTCAATATTGCTTCCAATAATTGTTCTGTACTAACCATATTAGTTAAGCCATCAGTACATAGTAATAACATATCATCAGGAAATAGTTTTAAAGAGCCGGTTTCAATATTAATCGTTTCTTCAATTCCGACAGCTCTAGTCAAAACGTTCTTTTGCGGGTGATTTTGTGCTTCTTCTTTATTGATAGACCCTTGTTCTAATAACTCCCAGACCAACGAATGATCGTTAGTTAATTGCGTTAATGTTTTATTGCGGATTAAATATAACCTACTGTCACCAATATGTCCCCAAAAGACTGTTTCATTTTTAATCAGTACGCTGGTAACCGTAGTTCCCATTCCATTATAGGAGTCATTAATAGTTGCTTTCGCTAAAATTTCTTTGTTGGCGGTATTAATAGCATGCTTCAATAATTGTGTAAAATCAGTACTGTCAGTTTCATTGTGTAAAATTATTTTTTTAATTGTTTCAACAGCTAATTGGCTAGCAATTTCACCTGCTAAATGCCCACCCATGCCATCGGCTACCACGTAAAAATCAGGTGAGATACAGGCAAAACTATCTTCATTGATTGGTCTAACTAAGCCAATATCACTTTTGGCGAATGCTAGCAAAGTAATCACCTCTTAAAATATTATTAATTATCTTAAAGCTATATACATACTGTTTCGTATAATATTCTGGTATTGCCAATTTTAAAAATATCGCCATGGTTTAAAGCTACTTCAGTAATTTTTTCTTCATTAAGAAAAGTTCCATTTAAACTGGAGGCATCAAACAAGACATGTTTACTATTTTGAAATAAAATATAAGCATGTAGTCTTGAACTGTTAATATCCTTTAGTGGCAATTCATTAGTTTTTCTTCTGCCAATATTAATTCGGCTTGATCCTATACTTAATTTAAAACCTTGGTCATCACCTTCTATGATAGACAACGAGGCTATTTTTTTTACGGTAATGGATTTTGTTGCCGTTATATTATCTTTTGAAAAGACTAACGTTTTAAATTGATCATCTGCTACGATGATTGTTTGTGCAGTAATGTCAGTGCTATTTTCTATATAAGCCTCTTGATATTGTTTGTTTTTATGCTTTACCTTATTTTGCAACAAAGACTTAAGCTTATTTAACATAAAAAGCTCCTTTATTTTAATAGATGTTTATTGCGAAGTTGCCCACAAGCTGCTTGAATATCAACACCCATTTCTCTTCGAATCGTAACGTTAATATGATTTTGTTCTAAAGTATCAACAAATAACTTTATGTGCTGATTCGCTGGTCGCTGATAGCCTTTTTCACTAACAGGATTAATCGGAATGATGTTAACGTTTGCTAAAATCCCCCTTAATAATACTGCTAATTCTTTGGCATGGTTTATTTGATCGTTTAAATCTTTTATTAGAATATATTCAAAAGTTATGCGTCGATTAGTTTTTGCTACATAATTTTTAGCTGCTAAAATCAAAGGCTGAATTGAATAAGTTGTGTTGATAGGCATTAACATTGTTCTTATATCATCATTTGGTGCATGTAATGAGATTGATAAAGTAATGGGCAATTCTTCAGTGGCCAACTTTTCAATATAAGGAATTAAACCAGCCGTTGATAAAGTAATGCTACGATAACTTAAATTTAGCGTGTAACTTTCATGACACAATTTAATAAAATTTAAAACATTATCGTAATTAGCCATAGGTTCACCAGAACCCATAATTACAATTGAATTTATTCTTTCAGCATAGTTATCTTGCAATAACTTATTAATATATAAAACTTGTGCTAATAATTCTCCTACTGTTAAATTGCGTGTTAATCCATTAACCGCAGAAGCACAAAAGGTACAGTTCATTCCACAGCCAACTTGAGAAGATACACAAACACTATTGCCGTAGGATTGACGCATTAACACTGTCTCAACAGTATTGCCATCACTGTACATAAATAAAAATTTAATTGTTTTTTTATCTTTAGAAACTAATTGTTCTTTTAAAATTGGTTTATCAATAACACACAGTTCAGTTAGTTTTGTGCGAAGATTTAATGGTAGATTAGTCATTGCTGTAAAATCTTCCAGTTGGTCTTGATATAACCATTTTATAATTTGCTTAGCACGATATTTTTCAATACTATTTTCTTTGCAAAAACTTTCGAGTTCCTGCAAAGTATAACCAAATATATTTGTCATTTATTATCACCTTTAGTTATTGCGTTTCATTCTTGCAATAAAAAATCCATCCATTTTATCATTATGAGGCCAAATTTGAATTAATTCTTGTGTCGTTTTTGTTATTGGTAAAAATTGTCCGGTTACTTCAAGTCGAAAATTTTTATTATCTTGTAAAAACTGATAAATTACATTTTGATTTTCTTCTTCTTCCGTTGTGCAAGTACTATAAACTAATACTCCGCCCGGTTTTACACACTTAGCGGCGCTATTAAGAATTTCTTGTTGTAATGTTGGTAATTCCTTAATTAACTCTTCCTCCTTGCGCCATCTTGAATCTGGTTTACGTCTAATAACACCTAGTCCTGAACAAGGTGCATCTACTAAAACTTTATCGGCAAAATTTTGATACTGCGTATGTAATAATTTTGCATCTAGTAATGTTGGCTCAATATTAGTTAATCCTAGCTTAGTAGCATTTTCTTTTATTTTATCTAATTTGTGTTGATAAATATCAGTTGCAATAATTTTACCGGTATTGTTCATTAGTGTTGCCATGTGTGTTGTTTTCCCACCAGGAGCACTACAAGCATCAATAATAATATCATTTTCTGTTGGTGCAACAATATGTGCAACTAACATTGAACTTTCATCTTGAATTTGAAATAAGCCTTGTTTTAATGACTCTAAACTTGATAAGTTAGGATGTTTTAAGCAAATAATACCTTCCGGTACTACTGTTGATGCGATAACTTCCATCTCTTCTGTTGCTAGTATTTTTAACAGTTCTGCTCTAGTTTGTTTTAAAGTATTAGTACGCAAACATAACGGTGGAGCAGAATTATTAAAAATACAAAGCTTTTCAGTATCAGTAAATCCTAATTTTTTTATCCATCGCTTAATTAGCCATTGTGGATGAAAATAAGTTAGTGCTAAAAACAACTCCGGATCGGTATTTCTATCCGGGAATTGTGCTTTTTCCGGAGATCTTACAGCATTGCGTAAAACTCCATTAACAAATTTAACCGTACCCGAATGACCATATTTTTTAGCTAATTCTACTGCTTGATTACAAGCTGCCGAGGGCGGTATTTTAGACATGAAAAAAATTTGGTATATACCCATTCTCAAAATGTCTTGAATAATAGGCGATACTTTTTTCAGTGGACGCGATAAATAATTTCCTAAAATCCAATCAATTGTTTTACCGGCTTTAACGGTTCCATATACCAATTCTGTAATAAATCGACGATCTTGCTCTGACACTAACTCATGTTTTTTTATTTCACGATCTAAAGAAATATTAGCATAAGCTGAGTTTGTATTAACATCATTAATAATTTTAAGGGCTATTTCCCTTGGATTCATTTAATCACCTTTTCATTTTAAGAATTGAATAATTGCACTTTTAACAAGTTTTACATCAATTCTTGTATTTTTACAAGGACCATCCGGTCTTATATTTAAAACCCCAACTACTGGTAGTGGATAGATATCTTGTATTCCACTAGTTAAATCACGTTCACAGGCTATTGCTAACACAGCTTTTGGTTTTAATTTTTTTATTATTTGTCGAGCTAACGTTCCACCCGTTACTACAGCAAAATTAAAGCCCAATTCTTTTGCTAAAATATTCAAAGCCCCAATTTGACATTTGCCACACTCTTTGCAATTATTTGTATCTCTTGTTATTTTGTGCGGACAATCTTCAAGCTGTAAACAGTGCGGTGTTAGAACCAAGAGCTCATGCGGTTGCACCTTAATATGTCTATTTTTAATTATTTGATTACTTACTTCAATAAAGGAAGACTCAATTTTCTCTTTATTAATATCAAATAGTTTTCCCAACATAACTGCCAAAGGAAATAATAAATTAATTGCTGTCCATGCTTGTCTTTTAAAAAAAGAGAAAGTTGGACAGCCAATAATTGCCAAAATCATTCCTAATAACCCTAAGGAAACAATTAAAAAAATTAAGATAAGTCCTCCGGCTATGAAAAATGGTAGTATTTCATTAATATCATACAAACCGCTAAAGCTTATTTTCCAGGCAGCATAAGCACAAAAAATGATAAAAACAAGGCTTAATAAAATAAGAGCAATAAACAATCTTTTTTTAGGTTTATACATTGTTTCACCTTTATTCTAATTTGTCATTAATTGCAATTTGATTGCCACAAACAAAATCTTTTGCGGTCATTTTACGTTTACTTTCAGGTTGCAATTCTAAAATTTCTAAAATCCCTTTACCGGTTTGTACTGTAAAACCAGTTTCTGTTAAGGATAAAACTGTTCCAATTTCACCAATAGTAACATTATCAATAACTTTTGTTTGCCAAATTTTTAATTTTTTTCCTTTAAATATTGAAAAAGCAACCGGCCAAGGATTTAAGCCCCGTACTAAATTATAAATTTCCTGTGCCGGTAACAGCCAGTTTATTCTTTCTAACTCTTTGGTTAGTAATGGTGCATAAGACGCTTTTGCATCGTTTTGTTTATTTCGCACTACTGAACCTTCTGCTATTTGTTTAATTGTTTGCAATAGAGTTTTTGCACCAATATTCATTAAAGTATCATGCAGTTCACCGGTATTCATTTTAGCGGAAATTGATACTTCTTCTTTTAAAATCATATCACCAGTATCAAGACCGACATCCATATACATTGTAGTAATCCCTGTTTTTGTCTCACCATTAATAATTGACCAATGAATTGGTGCAGCTCCACGATATTTTGGCAATAACGATGCATGAACATTAATGCATCCTAATTGGGGGATATCAAGGATAGCCTTTGATAGAATTTGTCCAAAAGCTACTACTACAATTAGATCCGGTGCTAATTTTTTCAACTGTTCTTCAGTTTCCGAAGTTTTAATTTTTTCTGGTTGTAAAACAGTTAAATTATGTTCTAAGGCATATTCTTTAATTGGTGATGGCGTTAATTTCTGCCCCCGTCCTTTAGGACGATCTGGTTGAGTAATTACTGCTATAACTTCATAGTTTTCATTTAAAGTTTTCAAACAAGGGACAGCAAAATCAGGTGTACCCATAAAAACAATTTTTAAATTATTCATATTATTTCCCTTTCGAGATCGTTTTGGCTTTGTCAATAAATAAGATGCCATCTAAATGATCAATTTCATGTTGAAACGCACGTGCCAATAAGCCTTCAGCATTAATTCTTTTAATTTTACCTTTTCGGTCTGAAAATTCCACAGTTATTTTTGCCGCTCGTTCTACTTCCCCTAAAATTCCAGGGATGCTAAGGCATCCTTCAGTATCACAGGCTACGCCTTCTGTCTTTATGATATTAGGATTTATTATTTCGATTAATCCTTCGCCGGTATCAATGACCACAACTCTTAGTGATACTCCGACTTGTGGTGCTGCTAAACCTACACCATTTTCGTCATACATTGTTGTTGCCATATCTTCCAGTAGTTTTTTTATTTTTTTATCTATTTTAGTAACAGGTTTAGCAATTTCTTTCAAAACCGGTGCCCCTGCTTTTTTAACCTCTAATACAGTCATATTACACTCCTATAATTAATATCAATATTAAAATTTTATCATATTTTAAAAATAAAAGCTATTTATGGTTAAATGATACTCATTGGATCAACATCAATACTGATATTTGCTCTACTACTAATATCAATAGCAGTTAAATATTTTTTTACACTGTCTAAAGACTGAGCCTTAATTAAAATATTGTATCGGTATAAGTTATTTATTTTTTCAATCGGCGGTGTAAATGGTCCTAAAAGATCAGTTTCTTCAAGATTAATATTACTTCTAAGCTCATTTATTAAGGCTTGCGCTTGTTCTTGAGCTATATTTTTTTCTTGATTGTAAAATGTTAGTTTGATTAACTTAGTAAACGGTGGATAATTTAGTTGCTTTCGATATAATATTTCCTCTTGATAAAATGCTTCATAATCATGATTTTTACTAGCCAATAAAACATAGTGGTTAGCATTGTAGGTTTGAATGATGACCTTTCCTTCAATTTCACCACGCCCGGCTCTACCAGCAGCTTGCGTTAAAAGTGCAAAAGTTCGTTCAGCCGAACGAAAGTCTGGAATGTTTAAGGCTGAATCTGCGCTAATAATACCAACTGCAGTAACATTTTTTATATCATGCCCTTTTGCTACCATTTGCGTTCCTAATAAAATATCAAACTTTTTTTCTTTAAAATCGTTGATTATTTTATCATGAGAAAACTTCCCTTTAGTTGTATCGTAATCCATACGAGCAATTTTTGCTTGTGGAAATTCTTTTTGCAATTCTTCTTCCAGTCTTTGAGTTCCAGTCCCAAAATATTTAATATAACGGCTAGAACATTTGGGACAAATATCAGGAATAACTTTTGGTTTATGACAATAATGACATTGAAGCTTACCGGAATTATGATAAACCAACGTTGCGGCACAACTATCACAGGTCATAACATAACCACATTCACGACATAAAATAAAGGTTGAAAAACCACGTCGATTTAATAATAAAATTATCTGCTCATTGACAGCTAAAGTTGAAGAAATTAATTTATGTAAATCATGGGAAATTATTTTTCTTCGGCCTTTTTTTAACTCATCGCGCATATCAACTAAGTTAACGGCAGGCAAAACACTATTATCAATTCGTTGCGATAGCTTCAGTAATGTTATCTTCTTATTAAGTGCTGCGAAATAAGTATTTAATGCCGGCGTTGCACTACCTAATAATAATAAACCGTTACTAAGCTTTAGACGCTGTTGTGCTACATTGACAGTATTATATTTAGGGCTTTCCTCTTGCTTATAAGAAAAATCATGTTCTTCATCCATAATAATAATGCCTAAATCTACAACCGGAGCAAAAACCGCTGATCTAGCACCAATAACAATATTAGCATCTTTGGTCCGAATTCTAGTGAAAACATCATTTCTTTCGGAAATTGATAACTTACTATGAATTACAACGACGTCGCTATCAAATTCAGCTTTAAATCTTTTCACTATTTGACTTGTTAAAGCAATTTCTGGAACTAGTACAATCGCTTGTTTACCAGACATAATAACCTTTTTCGTTATTTCAATATAAACTTGAGTTTTGCCACTACCGGTAATGCCATATAGTAAAAACGGTGCATATATTTGTTGGGTCAAAGCATGATTCAGTGATAGTAGTGCCTGAGATTGTTCGGGGTTTAAAGTTATTTCTTTTTTTGATCCTACTAACTCATCATAACTATTGCGCAATACTCTGTGTTCTTCAATTATAATAGCATTATGCTTTTTTAAAGCATTAATAGTATCGCGCGAAATTTTCAAAATTTTAAGCGCAGCTGTCGTTAAAATATCTTTATTTGCTAAATAATTCAAAACTTTTTGCTGTGCTGGCTTGTTTTTGAAAAAGTTTTTATCTTCAATAAAACTAGGGTTTAGTTTTATAATATTTTCGACTTTAATATTAGCTTTATTTTTTATTTCATATTCTTTCACTAATAATTTTTTTTCTATTAAATAATCTAATGCTATTTTACAATCATAATGTAAAAATACTTTTGATAAGTCTAGCAACGACCAAGCCTTATTACTCTTTATTATATATTGTAAAATTTCATTAAACTTAAAAGCAGAAAAATCAGCATTAAAATTAACATTTTCGGCAATTTTATATAGTATATTTATCTTAATACCACTATTACCGGGAATAAACAATCTTAATGCATCGACTAAGGAGCATAGATAATAACTAGAAATCCATTTTGCAGTTTCTAACATATTATTATCAAACCACGGTTGACTATCAATCGTTTCAATAATTGATTTTAAATTATCAGCATCATTACTTTCTTCAACTTTTACAATGAACCCTTCCATTTTTTGTTTGCCAAAAGGCACAACAACACGCCAACCGACATCAAGAAAACTTAATTCGCTTGGAATAAGATAGGTATATGGTTTGGTAATGCTTTTAACTGTTGTATTAACAAAAATCTGTGCAATTTTTTTCATTAACTTCACCATAGAATTAACAAAGGGACTCTAATGAGTCCCTTTGTAGATTTTATAACTAATTATAATCCAGCTTCAGCTTTTAAAACATCAGCTTTATCAGTACGTTCCCATGGTAAATCTAAATCAGTTCTACCAAAATGACCATAAGCTGCTGTTTGCTTGTAAATTGGTCTACGTAAATCTAAAGATTTAATGATACCAGCTGGTCTTAAGTCAAAATGTTTTGCAATTAAAGTAGAAATTACCGCTTCAGCAACTTTAGCAGTGCCGAAAGTCTCAACCATAATTGAAACTGGTTTTGCTACACCAATTGCGTATGCTAATTGAATTTCACATTTTTCTGCAAGTCCTGCCGCAACTACATTCTTAGCAACATAACGCGCCGCATAAGCTGCAGATCTATCAACCTTTGTAGGATCTTTACCGGAGAATGCTCCGCCACCATGACGCGCCATTCCGCCATAAGTATCAACAATAATTTTTCTACCAGTTAAACCAGCATCACCTTGTGGTCCCCCTACTACGAAGCGACCAGTTGGATTAATATAATATTTAGTATTTTCATCTAAAAATTCTGCCGGAATAATCGGCTTAATTACATGTTCCATCAAATCTTTTTCAATAGTTTTTAAATCAACTTCCGGACCATGTTGAGTTGAAATAACAATGGCATCAATTCTTACCGGTTTGCCATCAACATACTCCACTGTTACTTGAGTTTTGCCATCAGGACGTAAATATGATAATGTATCATTTTTGCGAACTTCTGACAAACGACGTGATAATTTATGTGCTAAAGAAATAGTAAGTGGCATATATTCTGGAGTTTCATTGGTCGCATAACCAAACATCATGCCTTGGTCGCCAGCACCAATAGCATCGATTGAATCTTCCATTTCGCCGTCTTTTGCTTCTTTTGCTTTATCAACACCCATAGCGATATCAGCTGATTGCTCGCCAATTGATGTCATTACACCACAAGTATCGCCATCAAAGCCGAATTTAGCTCTGGTATAACCGATCTCACGGATTGTTTCTCTTACTATTTTCGGTATATCAACATAGCAATTAGTTGTTATTTCCCCGACTACATGTACTAACCCAGTTGTAACTAGGGTTTCACAAGCAACACGACCCATTGGATCTTTTGCTAAAATAGCATCTAATACGCTATCTGAAATTTGATCAGAAATCTTATCAGGATGGCCTTCTGTTACGGACTCTGATGTAAATAAAACACTTTTACTCACAATATTCCTCCTTAAATTTATAAATAAAAAAACTCTCATAAAGAGAGTAATTTTTTAGCTACTCTCATCTTATTAGGAATTGGCACCGTTTTGAAAATTCAATGGTTGCCGCAGTTTCATTGGGCCAGTCCCTCCACTACTCTTGATGAGTTATTTAATTTTTCTATTGCAATTTTAAATGAAAATCATCAAAAAATCAAGCATTATCTTTTAATGAAATTATTTTATCGATAATGATGCTTGCTAGTTTATGTTTTGACATCTTCTCTAATGATTCAACAGTACCATTTTTATATAATATTTTAACAATATTAGTATTAGAATTAAAGCCAGCTCCTGGCAAGGATACATCATTAGCAATAATCATATCAAGATTTTTCTTTTCCACTTTACTTTTTGCATATTTAATTAAGTCATTCGTTTCTGCGGCAAATCCAATTAATAATTGTTCCGCAGTTTTAATACTACCTAACTCCATTAAAATATCAGGATTTTTCTCCAAGACAACAGTCATAGATTGATCACTTTTCTTGATTTTAATATCAGAAACATTGCGTGGATGATAATCGGCAACTGCTGCTGCCTTTATTGTTATATCAGTATCATTAAATTCTCGCAAAACAGCTTTACGCATTTGAGCCGCAGTTTCGATGCTGATTAACCTAACACCTTCCGGTGCCGGCAATGCAGTCGGACCTGAGACTAGTACAACTTCTGCGCCACGTAAAACGGCTTCTTTAGCAATTGCATAGCCCATTTTACCACTAGATCTATTGCCAATGTAACGAATTGGATCTAATGGTTCAATCGTTCCACCGGCGGTTATAAGGATTTTTTTATCTTTTAAAGCTTGAGAATCTATTTTAAAATGATTTTTTACAATTGTAACGATTTTTTCCGGTTCGGGCAAGCGACCAAGCCCTTCAATACCACAGGCCAACATTCCTGATTCAGGCTCTATCAAATTATAACCATAATGTGATAATTTAGTAATATTATCTTGAACAATTTGATTTTGATACATATTAGTATTCATTGCTGGCGCTATGTAGACCGGTGCTTTTGTAGCCATAACGGTTGTAGTCAGCATATCATCAGCTATGCCATTCGCAAGTTTACCAATGATATTAGCGGTAGCTGGAGCAATTAAAATCAAATCGGCTTTACTGGCTAAAGCAATGTGCTCAACGTTCCAATTTGTTACTTTTTCCCACATGCTAACCACTACTGGATTACAACTTAACTCTCTAAGTGTCAAAGGTGTAATGAAATTAGTAGCAGCTTCTGTCATTATGACATTAACATTAGCCTTACTCTTGCGCAGTTTACTAACGATATCAGCGGCTTTATAAGCAGCAATACCACCACTAATGCAAACAAGAATATTTTTTCCTGTTAACATAACAACCTCCTACTTAATACCGGTTTTTGTTCTTTCAAAAGAAATACAATCTTGAGCAATTTCTTCTAAAGCATTAGTTACTTTTTTATTTGATTTGCTTTTTACGGTTAAAGTAGCACCATCCATTAACTCTCTTGCTCTTTTAGCAGCTAACACTACCAAGGTATATTTACTGTCAACTTTTGTTACTAAGATATCTAATGAAGGATTAATCATGTTTTAATTTCTCACTTTCGCATATATTTAAGATGATTTTTTTTCTACGCTTAGAATTAAATTTTTCGGCTGAAATAATAGTAGCAATACTATCTACTGCCGTTTCAACTTTATCATTAACTACGACATAATCGTATTTAAGAGCATATTGTATTTCTTCAGTAGCTGCCGCTAATCTTTTTTTGATACTATCTTTAGAATCAGTACCTCTTTTAGTAATTCTTGCTGCTAATTCATCTAATGATGGTGGCAAGATATAAATAAAAACTCCCTCCGGAAACTTTGCTTTTACTTGCATTGCTCCTTGAGGATCAATTTCTAACACTACATTTTTACCTGATTTTAAAATTTTTAAAACTTGTTCTTTTGGCGTACCATAATAATTGCCATAAACTTCAGCATACTCTAACAACAAGTCATTTTTAATCATTTCCTCAAATTCATCTTTTTCTTTAAACCAATAATTAATACCATTAGTTTCGCCTAATCGTGGTTTTCTGGTTGTTGCTGATACTGAATATTGCAAATTCGGTATCTGACGTAATAACTCTTGACAAATAGTTCCTTTACCAGCACCAGATGGGCCCGATAAAACAAATAATATGCCACTTTGTTGCATAAACAATCCTCCTTGCAATTATTCAGTTGTTTCTTCGTGATGCTCTTTATTAACTAAGCGATGTGCTACGGTCTCAGGTTGGACTGCTGATAATATAATATGGTCACTATCAGTTATAATTACAGCTCTAGTTCTGCGTCCATAAGTAGCATCAATAAGCATGCCTCGATCACGTGCCTCTTGAATAATTCTTTTAATTGGAGCCGATTCAGGGCTAACGATTGAAATAATGCGGTTGGCAGAAACAATATTACCAAAACCGATATTAATTAGTTTGATATCCATTTATAAAAGCTCCTTTTGCAAAATATCATAATTTTTATTCGACGTTTTGAATTTGTTCACGAATTTTTTCAATTTCACTTTTCAGTTCAACAATAATATTAGCTACAGTAAAATCGTTGGCCTTTGAAGCAATAGTATTAGTTTCACGGTTTATTTCTTGAACAATGAAATCGAGTTTACGACCAATTGGTTCACTGACTTCAAGGTTTGTTTTAAATTGTATAAAATGACTACTTAATCTAACTAGTTCTTCAGTAAAGTTGATTCTATCAGCAAAAAGGGCCACTTCTTGCAATAATCTGCCCTCATCTACTACCACGTTGCTATCATTAATAAATTCTTTAACTTTTACTAATAATTTATCGCGATAATCATTCGTAATAATAGGCTCCTGTACTTTTATTGTTGAAACTAATTCTTCAAGTTTACAAACTCGACTTAGTAAATCATTTTTAATATTTTGACCTTCTATTGTACGCATTTGGAGAATATTTTCTACTGCCGCAGTTAAGGCCAAGTTAAGCTTATCCGCAAAAATTGTAATATCAGCTTCATCTTCCGTTATTACCAATACATCAGGTTGTTTGGCAATTTCTAATAAAGCTGTAGTATAAGGTATTTCTAAGGCCACCGCTAATTCCCTTAAAACATTATCGTAAGCTATCGCCAATTTTTTGTCAACATTTACTTTTTTATTGCTACTATTAAACAATTCCATCGATATTGATATATCAACTCTGCCACGATGTATTTTACTGGTGATAGTTGTCCTAATTTTATCTTCAAGCTGATTTAATGTTTTAGGCATTTTTATAAAAATATCATTATATCGATGATTAACAGTTTTTATTTCTACAACAAATTTAACTTCCTCGTCGCTGTATACGCCACGACCAAACCCCGTCATACTTTTTAACAAGATAATGTCACCTGCCTTATCTTTTGCTTATCTCATGTTAAATTCTCTACATAACGTAAAAATCCTTTAAAAAAAAGAGATCAACAGTATATAAATACTTTGATCTCTTCTCTTACAGCAAATTTATTGCTTAGCTAGTTTTTCATAATTTTCTAGTCTTTCAAAAGCATCTTGTTTAGTTTTATTAAATAAAGCTTCAGCCGTTTCTGGGAAACGTTTTTTCAAGGATGAAAATCTTACTTCACCCATTAAAAACTCATTAAAATCCGCAGTCGGTGTTTTTGAATCTAAAATAAATGGATTTTGCCCTGCATCTTTTAACTGCGGATTATAGCGGAACATTGACCAATATCCACATTCCACTGCTTTTTTAGCTTCTAAATGGCTTGTGCCCATACCATTTTTAATACCATGGCTAATACATGGAGCATAAGCAATGATTAAAGAAGGTCCAGGATAAGCTTCCGCTTCTTGTATTGCTTTAATAGTTTGATTTTTATCAGCACCCATAGCAATTTGTGCTACATAAACATAACCATAGCTCATTGCCATCATCCCTAGATCTTTCTTTTTCGTATTCTTGCCACTGGCTGCAAATTTGGCAATGGCTGCTGCTGGGGTAGCTTTAGAAGCTTGCCCTCCGGTATTAGAATAAATTTCTGTATCAAAGACCATTACATTAATATCTTCACCGGAAGCTAACGCGTGATCAAGACCACTAAACCCAATGTCATAAGCCCAACCATCACCACCAAATAACCATTGAGACCTTTTAACAAGAAAATCGCTGTTTTCTAAGATATATTCAATGTCAGGATTGTTTAATGTAGTTTCTTTTAATACTGCTATTAGATTATCTGCTAGTGCGCGAGTTTGCTCAGCCTTATTGATATTAGCAAGCCATGCTTGACATTTTTCCGTTATAGCAGTATTTAAGTTAGCGGAAATCAAGGATTTAACTTTCATTGCTAATTGTTCTCTTATCTGATTGGCTGCAATATGCATCCCTAAACCAAATTCAGCATTGTCTTCAAACAAGGAGTTTGCCCATGCCGGACCATGCCCTTTATGATTAGTAGTATATGGTACTGCGGGAGCTGAGCCGGCCCATACAGACGAACAACCTGTAGCATTTGCAATCATCATTCTATCACCAAACAGTTGTGTAATAAGCTTAGCATATGGCGTTTGAACACAGCCGGCACAAGCACCGGAGAACTCTAGTAATGGTTGTTCAAATTGACTACCTTTAACAGTAAACTTATTAGCCGGATTTTCTTTAGGAGTTATTGTCATAGCATAATCCCAGATAGCAGCCTTATCCATTTGTGAAGTTATAGACTCCATTGTTAAGGCAGATTCTTTGGCCGGACAAATCTGTGCACAATTTCCGCATCCAGTACAATCAAGTGGCGAAATAGCCATATGATATTGTAAGTTATCAGTTCCGATAGCTTTCTTACACACTAATCCTTCAGGTGCTGAATTTACTTCTTCATCATTTAATAAAATAGGTCTAATTGATGCATGCGGACAAACATATGAACACTGATTACATTGAATACATTTATCAACATTCCATTTTGGTACATGGATAGCAATACCTCTTTTTTCATAAGCTGCACTGCCAAAAGGGAAGGTACCATCTTCCATGCCAGCAAAAGCACTTACTGGTAATTTATCGCCTTCTTGACGAGTCATTGGTATAAGAATATTATCAATAAATTCAGGATTTTTGCTTACCGCAACAGTTTCATCTTCAGTCGCTTGAGCCCATTCCGCCGGGATTTCAACTTTAACTAATGATTTTAAACCATGATCAATTGCTGCATTATTCATTTTTACAATATGCTCACCTTTATGACCATATGATTTTTCAACAGCTTGTTTTAAGTAAGCTACAGCATCATCAATTGGGATGATATCAGCAATTTTAAAGAATGCCGATTGCATAATCATATTAATTCTGCCACCTAGTCCAATTTCTTCAGCAATTTCTACTGCATCTATGATATAGAAATTAATATTATTTTGAGCTAGATATTTTTTCATGCTAGCAGGTAGTTCAGCATCCAATTCTTCTTCTGTCCATAAGCAATTTAATAAGAAATTACCACTAGGCTTTAAGCCTTCAAGGACATCATAATTATGCACATAAGATTGATTGTGACAAGCAATAAAATCAGCTTTGTCAACTAAATATGGTGATTTTATCGGTTGTGCGCCAAACCGCAAATGAGAAATTGTAATGCCGCCTG
>RRZU011198546.1_pt1 | contig 24332 bp, 43 predicted proteins | sample 2165561 | NCBI WGS metagenome assembly RRZU01 (sample SAMN10456909, study PRJNA506462) | wastewater metagenome | isolation source: wastewater sludge | place: USA: Moscow, Idaho | reverse complement strand
CTACCAACTGAGTTAACAAGACATAAAATGGTGGAATATATCGGATTCGAACCGATCACCTCCTACTTGCAAGGCAGGCGCTCTACCAAATGAGCTAATACCCCATTATAAATGGATGCACGAATAGGTTTCGAACCTATATTCACAACTTCAAAGGCTGTTGTCCTACCATTAGACGATCATGCAATAAAAAACTGGAGCCTATAAAGGGACTCGAACCCCCCAACACCCTGATTACAAAACAGGTGCTCTACCAATTGAGCTATACAGGCATCTGGTACGGGCGGTGAGTACTGACCTAACTATCTCTTCCTCCCAAGGGAAGCGGATTACCATTTTCCTACACCCATAAACGAAAAAAGGGCAGATTCTTTCGAACCCACCCTCTTGTTTATCCTAACGTATTACTACTATACGGACAACCCAAGAGGGCACACAGGTGCTTCGGCTGTATTCAGCTGATTATTCGTATTAATAGTATGTTTTTCTACTGTAATTACTAACATGTGTACTCCCTTTTTAATTTATTAAAGGAAGTTTACCAGTACTCCCCTTAAATTACCCTTAATTATTTACTAGTTTTAGGAAATCTTTACAATTTTAGGGTTTTTTAACCCATATTTTACCCATTCTGCCCTTTCTTTTACACTTCTGTACTCAGAAACAGCACCTCTAACCGTAACTTCTACCGTTTTTCCTTTTGGTATACCAATAATCTTATCCATACACGCTTCATCTAGCGAAACCCACAAATGATGTATATCATTTCCATAAACCGTAGCTTCTGCCAGCATAACGTTATTACAAGTTCTACTACCGCCAGTGACTTTCCCTTTAATATCTACGGTTAACCCAAAGAATTCCTTTAGTTTACCTTTATACCCATCATCAATTAGTCGCTTCTTGTTAGCTTTTTGTACAAAATACTCTTTTCTCTCTTTACCTATAGTTTTACCGTAAGGCGTAGATGAATTATGTCTCACAAAAGGTTTACTCATCGGTTCTACCTCTTATTTTTCTCTCTCCTGTATCCTTATCGTACGTTATTTCTAAGTGAATATTTCTATCTCTTAGTTCATTAATAGTCTTCCAGTCACCTTTACCGAACAAATAAGGATTAAGAACAAATGTTCCTACAGCTACTCTATCGATAATCCCAACTCTCAGTAGATCCTGTAGCTTATTATTCAATGTTTGCATAGCCATACCAGTAGCTTCTACTATTCTCTTCTTGGCTATCGCATTTAGCATAATCTCTTGTGTACCATATGTCACATATTTTAACAATTCATTCAACAAATCCCTAGTAGGTACGGATAATCCGTGCAAATACGCAATATCCCCTAGATACAATTTAATATAATTAGGCTCATCACCTCTAACTCTCTTTACCGTAGTACTGCTCTTTATTTCACCAGTACCATAATCTATAACCTCAGTAGTTTCTATTACTTTTTTCATCATTACTCCTTTATAAGTAACATTATACCAGTACTCGTCTTAAACGTTACTTACACAAGAGTATTACCCCAGTCAGGTAACAATATTACCCAGCTCAGGTAAAGACATTACCCCACTCAGGTAATATCCAATCCATATAACTACCTTGGTTAACGCATCCATTACACTCGTCTATATCTATTATTTTATAGAAATATAATATCAGACTAGGGGTTAGCATAGCAATAACGTAGTTACGTACAGCCTAGCGGGTCTTGGGCTCACATGTGGAAATTTTTAAAATTAGTATGGGGGCACTACTCCCCCTTCCCGCCGAAAAAAATCCGGATACCCCCCCGGGTTCAACAAAAATGGGTCCCCTATTTTCTACAACTTTATCGAAGATCCTCACCTCCCTAATTCTTTCATACTACCTCAACATACCCTTCATTCATCATAGCTGATTTGACAAGCAAAGCTTGTCAATCATCTTCACCTTTCTTCTTACTACATATCTCCTAGCGTCGATATGTAGGTGTTTACCAATCTTTCTCTAACAATGTACCTTTGCTTAGTCCGTATGCTTGATAGGGTTGAGAATGTTTAGTATTTGTTCTGCTGACCATATCTTATTACAAGGAGGAAGCTATGGCTTACCCAACATTCGAACAAACAAAAAACTTATTCTTGAATGCAGACCCATTCGAGAGAAAGTTAGCGGATTTAGTCTATCCTAAGAAGACTGAACGATTAGAAGGTGATATCAACTTTGACAATATGTTTGTCGATGTAGATATACTCAACTATATCGAAGAGATTAACTATGTAGCCAATATAATTGACTATTACTGTTAAGTTTACTTCGATACAGGTGCCTTCGGGCTTACAATAAGGGAGTTCATCCCATATCTTATATAAGGAGATTAAAATGGAAAAAGTATCAAAGTATTGTAGGGAAGAGATACTCAGGGTTCTTGAGGAAAACCCTCAAGAAGAAATATTTGCAGTCGAAGCGTTTAACTTCGCTGCGGACAACTACATGACCGTAGGGTACATCTACCCCAAAAGATGGGGCCATGGCAACATGGCAGAGTACATGGACAGAGAAGACTTATTAGCTCTTCTCTAATTAAGTTCCCTATTATGGGAGCTTAATCGCCCTGTTGAATTCTAATTTGACAGGGTTTTGTGTTTATTTTGTTGATACTGCTACCTCTACGGTGTGGCTTACTAAAGTAAGACAACCTTCGGTGTGGCAAAAGTAGTGTCGTGTATCCAGCCATAGGATACTTTAATATTATCTTGAAAGGATTTAATATGTTAATAAATTATGAAAATGCTGTTGCGTCTGTAATGGACGGTGCAGTAGTAGACCTAGAGAAACTAGCTTCTACTAAGTTATTTGGGAAACTAATGCTTAGAGCGGGGATGAAAGTCGAAGCAGTCCTGCTAAACCCAACTACAGATAGCTTAATGCTATCAGAAAGCGGGGATTACATAAAAGCCGAGCCATTCGTAATCGGCAAAGACGGCAGAGTAGTACCGACAGGGAAACTGTGGTTGAGCATAGAAGTAGGGAGTATCATTAAATATAGCAAAACGTGTAAAATGTTTTATGTCGAATGTATACCAAATACATTAGACCTAAGAGATGATAAGGTTGTTGAGTTTAAATAGCTCTTCAACCTTCGGTGTGGCTTACTAAAGTAAGACAACCTTCGGTGTGGGTATGCAACCTCAATGGTGTGGCTTACTAAAGTAAGACAACCTTCGGTGTGGCAAATGTATACCCAATTCTACCAGCCATAGGTAGATAGTTTAAATTATCTAGAAAGGATAAATTATGCAACAAAAAACACTATCAATATTCGGTTCGACTAAAAAGATTTTATCTGCAGTAGCTACGGGTACTGCAGACGTCATAGAATTGGGTTCGGACCAGATTAAAGTCGCGAAAGCAACAAATAAGGTAACCGATGTTACCGAATTTGGTAGCCTAAGAACGCAGGCTATCATAGAGACATACAAAAGTTCTCAAGAGGTGGACCTTAAGGGTCTTCCAGAAGATATTGCGGACTTTATCAAGAAATCGAATGTGAATACTTTGAATAATCTTATGGCGATCAAGCTGTACGGTTAACTGTATTCGTTGGATTAGCCTTCGGGCTTCTCCTTTTTTTTTCTACATCTACTCCTTCAGCTTTCTGTTCATCTGTTTAATTCTCTATATCTACTCATTTTATATTTTTTATTTACTATCACAATCTAAATTTCCATTGAATAGGCGGAAATCTTAAGCTAAGACTTATCTGTTTAATTCAATACATCTACTCCTTTATCTTTCTTTTACTATCACTTCTCTGAAAGGATTCGGAAAGGGAATCTCAATTTTTATTTCCAAGTTCTACCAGAGTTCGGCTTCGCCTCTGCTGATTTGATAGAATTTTGTCCTATTTATTTAACTGAATCGGTCAGTTGAGAGTAGGTAGAAACTAAATCATATAAGGAGAATTGGATGGAAGATTTCGAAGAATACAGAGTGGATTATATCGGACCAGATGGCGAGTTGTACACAGAGTACTTCAGTTCGGCTGATAAACAGCTAGAATGGGTTGAAAACAATATAGATGTAGCTACGAGTAGAGTGGCTAGATTAGCACAGCCTGTAGATGGATATAAGTCAGCACAGGTAAGTTGTACGGATGGATGGCTGGACAAGTTGCTAAATACCTATGAAGTGTGTTATGTAGGACCAGAGAGCCTCATTAGGAAGCAGTTCCAGAGTGCTGAGGAGCAGGCACTTTTCCTCGACCAAAATCCAGACATAGTTATTATGTACATATATTAGCATACATTGCTAACAATTGTCGAGTAACATCGCATAAGGTGCCTGAGATGGCTAATAATGCACAGAAATGAATGTGCTTAAGTACAATTAATTGGAGAAAATTATGGCAAGAAAAGTAACAGAAACAGCAGTGGCAACTACAGGAACAGTACCTACGAGAGTAGTAAAACAACCTGGTAAGATTGCAAGAATCTATAATGCAACTGTAGGCAGTTCTACTGATGCTATTGAAGATACTATGGTATCAATTGCACACGGTACTAGCTTACTAAGAGGAACAATGGCTACAATGGCCATTGAAAGTAAAACTGAACTAAATAACGCGAAAGTAGACTTTGCAAAAAGCTATGTAGCAAATAGAGCAGAGTTAGCAGAAATTGGTATGTCATTTGAAGACATAGACACATTATTATCAGTAAGACATTAGGAGAAACATTATGGCAAAGAAAACAGTAAAAACAACTAAAGCAGTAGCGAAAACATCACTTGAACTTGCTAGAGAACAAATTGCAAATACTAGAGTAGTAACTACGGGATTGAAAGACCTTATTAACAATATCACTAAAGAAATTCATTTAGACAAAGACAATATGGCTAAGAGAATCGACTCAGCAATGAGAAGTGAGTATGGTGCAATTAACGGTCTTATCAATTTATTGGTAGCAATTGGTAATTGGCCAGCTGAAAGAGGTGATGGAGCATCAGTTGCAACTAACAGAGTTATCTTAGAACAAAAGTTCAAGCTAGACCTTATGCTGTTAGCAGAGATTGCAGAGTACAGAGGGTTCCATACATTCGTTAGTAGTGAATTATCAATCATTGAGGGTAGAGAACCTCAGTATGTTGCATACAGAGACTATACAACAGTATTACTTGAAGAACTACTTGGGGATAGTGCTAAGAAGATTAACAAGCCAGAACTGTTACCACAGAGATGGCAATTAGCTGAAGCAAAAGCAATAACTACTGCAGAAACAGAGTTAACGCAGAAGTTACAAGACTTGGAGAATTATAACCAATTCATTCAAGCACAAATGTCGAAATAAAACTGCTGTTGATGGGGTAGAAATACCTCATCTGTTTAAATTATAGAAGGAAATAAAATGATTAAAGAATACTTAGAAAACAACTTAACAATGGAACAAAAAGGATTTATAGACTTTTACAGTAAATCTACTGAACAACTGCTGAATATGTTAGACAACTCGGTTATAAATAACACATTCAAAATTAGCCTACCTGTTATAGCTGAAACTAACCCAACCATAGTAAAGAACTTTACTTGGATAATGGATAAATTAAATATGGGTAAAACCATGGCTACAGGTAACTTTGCAGAGTTTACATTCAAACAAGAGTTACTAGATAAAAATGAAATAACAGAGTGGAGAAACCAAGCTAAGTTAAACAAAATGATAATGAGAAGAGATACTAAATCTTATCCAGCTACACTTGTTAAACGAAATGGTAAAATCTACAACGACGGTTTAGATAGAAGTGGTACGCTTTGTACCAGTAAAAATGAGTTTATGTTAGATACTGATAAGCTTGTAGAGTATAGAAGACCTATCATACAAAATATCATTAAATCTATCAAGAAATCGATTGAGAAAGGTACTATAACTGATACATTCTTTGCTGATGAAGCTAACTACTTGCATGTTGCTAATGCTTGTGTAGACTATTACATAGAGAATAAGCAACTACGATATAATAGTGAATATAATGTGCAAGACCAAAGAGGTAGAGCTATCAAGAATATACTTAAACGAGTGGGTAACTATATTGCATTTAAAGACTTCAGAGCTATGTTAATAGTACCTGAAGAGAAGTGCAAAGTAATCTCTAGAGGTAATGTTGATACACTTAACAGTATCTACTTATTCATAGCAGAGTTAAACGGTAAGAAATGTCTAGGTGGTACAATCGAAGATAAAGTAAGAGCAGGTAAACAATGCTACTTCGACGGTGTGTTACCTAGACTAAATCTAAAAGATGAGCACGATAGAGCTGAATTACACGAACTAATTTGGCTAGAGAGAATTTACTCTAAATTAGATAAAGTGTTTAACTCTAAAGAAGGTGTACTATGGGATATACCAATAGAGATTGACCATTCGATGTTGAAATAATGGCATCGAATTAAAATAATTCCGTGAACTCATGGAACACCTCAGCAAGTAATGTTGGAGGCGATCATGAGCCGAGCTATATAGGGATATATAGAAGGTGCAGAGACTAGGACATACCTACTAGAACAGTAGATGAAGTCCGTACAATTCAAGTGAATTGGAAGCGCGGAACACTAGTAATAGTGATGATATAGTCCAATCTTATAGGAAACTATAAGCAGTGTTTAAGTAGCAATATACAATCCTAATTAAACACGGCAACAGAGTAACGTACTGTTGTGAATATAAAGCATTAGCACAGATAATTGGTGCATTTACTAACGATAAAAGAATTCTAGAAACTACGGGTGTAATAGGGGATACTATCAACGACCCTTGGTATATAGAAGGTGTTAGAAGAAATAGTGGTAAATTCGTGGGTACACCTACATTCTATGGTTCATCTCAATCGCCTATGGGATTATTAAGTAGTAAGAAACAACTATTTGAGCAAATTCTAGAAGCTAATGGTGTAACAGACGAGAAACAACTAGAGGAAGCTAGGGCTAAATCAGAAAAAGAAATAGGGTTAATAAAACGAGAGTTCAGTACAGGAAGATTTGCCGTACTTAAAGAGTTTAAAGACCTTATGATTAAGAACTACACAGCTAATACACCGATAGTTGAGATTAATACTGGATTTAGTAAGTTTAGTATACATATGAATAAGTTCAAAACTGTAGGGTTCAGAAATGTAGTTACTGAATCATTCAATGGAACTAAGTATGTGCATAGCTTTACTAAGAAACCTATTCTAGTACCTGATTATGCTAGAATGAAATTATTCTGGTGTACTTGTTTGATACACCATACGGATAGTGATTTAATAGAGTATAACTTAGTGGCTAATAACCACTTATGGGCATTGGATATATACGATGCTGTATTGTGTCTACCAAATGATGCGATGACGTTTAAAGCTACGGCTAGAGATAGATTGAAATACTATAACAAACATAGATATGCAATCATAAATAACTACCGATTAAGTATTGGTGCTACTTCAGTCAAATCAGATATTATGTATATGAATATGATGAAGTTAGTTAAAGATGCGGGAGATGTACCATTTGAGACAACTCTTATGAAATAGAGCCACACTATCTTGTGGTGAAAGGTATGAAATGCAAGAGCTACAAGAGACAGAGGCGATAATGAATAGGTTGAGAAATCGACCTAAACGAGTTAAACAACCTGTACCTACTAAAGACATCTACGAGGCTAAGCTTGGTAGAAACTTTAGAGATGTTAATACAATAAATCCACTTGTGCTATTAAGTTGTGTAACAAAAAATGGGAAACCTTTTAGAGAAGGAGATTCCCATTGTTATGTAAGTATAGTTAATTCAGGTATTGAACAATATATACCTAAAAGAAGTAACAAACCAATAAGTATTAGGTTTACGGCTAAAGAAGTGCCGTATAGAAAAGGAGTTACACTAAGTGCCATTAAGGTGCTTTAGTGATCTCTTTTTTTTATTTTTCTTTTTTTTTCTTCTAATTTAAAAATAAAAAGGATAAATATAAATTAAATTGGAGTTAAAATGGAAGTACTTATTGGAATAGGGGTATATCTAATATATATCATATTTGTAGCATATGATAATAGAATAAATAATGCTAGATATGAGAAGTGGTTAAAGACTTATGTACCTGAACCTACTAAAGAACCTGCACCTGAGATACTGCATAGAAGGAATAATCCAACTACTTTATGGAAAAATAAAGAAGAATATATGCGTTCAGGTGTATGGTACGATATTAAACAGATTATATTAGCAAGAGATGATTATACTTGTAAAATGTGTGGATCTACTGATGCTTTAGAGTGTCATCATATAAGATATGATAACCTATATAATGAAAAAGGTGAAGACTTAATTACAATATGTAGGGATTGTCATCAAAAAATACACGATAAATACGGGTATAGTTATTATACACACTACCCAATAATAAAGGATTGAAAAAATGTATATTATCATAAACGGACAACCTGTCCAATTACTGCAAAAGATTGAAAAAGTAGAAAGCTTACTTATCATTAACCCACCTGGTGAACGAATGGTGGTAAACATAGAAGTTGGTAATGCTTTTAAAGTATGGATGCAAGATATTATTAATAGACTTGAAAATCAGCATTGTACTTATAATGGAATTCTTATAAATAAAGAAGAATTAGTTAAATAGTAATAGTAGTAAACTGTACATACACTGTTTACATAAGGTTTTTTGTTTTTTTACATACAAAAACCTATTTTGAAAATGTTAAAAAAGAGGTAAAATGGAAGATATAATTGCAGGAGTAGTATTAGTAATAGTAGTACTAGTATTTTCACTTATAATGAACTACAAAATAAAAAAACACGACAATCAAGGAAAGAAAAATGAAAGTAATCGTAACTCATAATGGAACATTTCATGCAGATGAAATAACTGCTATAGCGTTAATACAAATATTCGTAGACCCTACGGTTAGTATCGATAGAATACCTCATCAATCTACTATCAATAAAGCAGACTATGACTATATAATTGATATAGGTAGAGAATACGACAACGTAAAATCATTTGACCATCATCAATGGGAAGGTGGTAAATCTTCAGCTGGATTAATTTGGGAGCATATAGGGTTGAGTAACTACCCATCTATTGATGCTCTTATATCTGCTGTAGATGATAATGATGTTGGTAGAGTACCTGCTTCTGCACATGAGTATAGTAGACTTCTATCTTTATTCAATATGCCTAATATCCATTCAGTTGCACAAGATGATGCATTTCAAGATGCTGTAGATTGTGCTGTAAAAATGCTTATGGGATTAAAAAGAAGAGATGAAGAAAAAGCTCGTACAGAAAAAATAATCGCTACCGCAACTACTTTAACACCAGAGCTTACGCACATCTTGGATTTAAAAGAATACCTACCTGGTTGGGGTTCGTTTGTAAATGGCGAAACTATGCCAAACATAGAAGCTGTAGTATGGTATGATAATACATTAAAAACGTATAATATACAGACTACTAATGTATCTACTTCTTCATACGATAAAGTAGGAAGAACGTTATTACCTTGGGATAAAATGAATTTTGTACATGCTGCAGGATTTTTTGCTGTAACAGGGTCTTATGAAGATTTGCTGTATTACGTAAAAAACTATATGAAATAATTAAAAGGAATTATAAATGTTTGAATATGAAGGCTATGAGAAAACCGCCAAACAAAAAAGAAATACTAAAGAAGAGATATTTAACAATAAACTAATCTCTGAATGGTTAGAGAATAACACACCTACTATTTGTCCTAGCTCAATGGAAGTATTTCATGAAGCTGAATCTACTGAAAATGGTAGGGCATTTATTAAGATACATAACCTTACTAAAGGTGATCCGTTTAGATTAATAGATTCAGACGAGGTGTATCAGTTTAACGGAATGGATGGTATGTACGCTAAAGCAATTGATTCAAATCAAGAATTAAATTGGATTATGGCAAATACTCAAGTAGAAAAAATAAAAATAGGAGATTGATATGTTTAACATAGATTATAAACTAGAGGCAATGGAACTCATTGCTACAAAATTAGATGATAAAAAGAAAGAATATGAAAAATATCGTAAAGAAGCTGCATTTTGTAGCCTTATGGTGGTAGACGAGGTGGTATTTAGCTTTGTTGAAGACGCTAGTATTCTTAGAGTAGTGACAGATGCAAAAAGGTATACAGAGATTAAAAATTCTATGAGAGAACCATTAGAACTGCAAGTGTATACAAACGGCATTAAAGTACACATTCTTAAAAATATCAGCAATACACCTTCTGTTGTGTATATATTTTAAGGAGGATTAAATGGAATTAATATTATACTGGATGTTAATCGGAGTAGTTACATTTGTAATAGCTACTGCAGGTGCCTATGCAAGTGGTTTAGATGAGTTTGATAGAGACGCAAAACAAATATTTGCATTTTCTATAATAGCAGGTCCTGTGTTTACCGTCATCTTTATCTACTTTGCTGGATTTTATATTCAAAAATGCGGTAGTAGTAAAAAGTAGTAACTAACAACAACGGAAATCCGAAATGCTCACCGTAACCAAAAAAAGATGCTAACCCAAATATGTCCCTGTCGTCTAGTGGATAGGACAAAAATGTATCATGACGAAGCAACAAAATAAGATACGCACAGCAATTTAACAAAATTACTTTTTCATAGTGAAGACGTTGGTTCGAATCCAACCAGGGACTCGTTGTTGCTTCAACTTAACAAATTTAAAAGGACTAATATGTCAGATAAACGAGCACCGTTAAAACACATTGCTTACAGTACACATGGTAGACCAGTAGGGTCTTTTGATATCAAAAATGAAAGCAGACCTGGACAAAGATGCATTCAATACTGCAACTATACTCCATCATCAACATTAACTGTTGTAGCAGCTGCATAACTCAAAGAGGACCCAGGTCCTCTTTTTAAAATTATATAAGGAAAAAACATGACGAATATTGAATTTGTAATAACATTAAACTTGTTATGGGTACTTGTAGTAATAGCATTAATCTATTTAGTACGAAAGTTTAACCCGTTTAGAAAAATGCTATTGGAATATAAAGCTGAAAATGATGAGTTGCAAAATACTATTGATAAGTATGAACAAGCTTCTATAAACGATAACACGAATATGCAAACTATAACTGCTACCTACAAAAAACATTTAAAAAGTTGTAGAGAAGCCGGTATAGAAGCAAAACAAAAACAAAAATTACGGTTTGAAGAACTACTAAAAACAAAAGATAATGAGATAAAAATTCTTAAAAATCAATTAGCTAAAGCATATTGCGATAATAAATCTCATGGTGTTATAGGATAATCTATGGCAAGCTTAGAGCAAAGTGCAATAGATGAACTAGTGGCAGAAGCTGCTATTTTATTGGAAAGAAGGCGCTTAGCTACTGATGCAAAGATAAAAATCAATGAAATGTGTAAAGCTGTGATAGGTTATATAAATATTGAACAAATGGATACGTTATCTTCTATCGGTATAGTAATATCTGATATAAATAATTTTATAACTCCTGATAGCATATACTACCCAAGTTTTACGAATTTAAAACTATCATATCAATTAATAAAGGTACAATAAGGAAATAACAATGAACACTGATACTGAAATAGAAACAGTAGTTATCGATATAGACGAAACTAGTAACGTAAAATTAGATGAATTACTTGATGAATTCAATAAAGCTAAAGCTCATAGTTCAAATACTGCATCTAGGTTATCAGATCCATCGATGACTTTAAAAGGATTAGATTCTATTAATGAGCTTGTCGCAGAAGCTACGAACCAAATTAATGATTACATTAACAATGGATTGCCTAAATCTGCTGCAGCATCATTCGGTTCAAAAGCTTTAGCTATTATAGATCCTAACAATTCATGGGCGGGTAAATGGTTAAAGAATGCGAAAGAAGCTGTTAAAAAAGAAACTTTAATGAATAAAACTATTAATCAAATAGTTGATGACTTAATCGCTGCTATCGAAACAAAAAGAGAACAAGTTGTACAATTAGTAGAACAAGCTATTGAAACAAAAACACTACTAGAACTTGATAGAGTACACTACCAAAATCTAAAAGTTAAAGCGGAGACATATCTACTGTCTTGTGCTGCAGATTCAAGAGATTACTTTAATACTCAGAGATTATTGAGTGGTATTATTACTAGCTTACAACACATTAGTATCTACATTGATAGTGAAATTAACCCACTAGTTACTGCTGCAAGAATGTCGATATCTGAAATAGATATGAAGCTACCAAGCATAGAATACGACCTAAGACAGACAGGAAATACTAAAACATTTCAACAATCATTAGCAGACTTAAACGGTATGCTTAAAACAATAACTACGCTTGCTGCAACTGCAGGTGACGCGATTAGAAAAGATATTAACAACACTATCTACGATTCAATTACGCTTATCGGAGATGCTGATTTAGATATCAAAAGAATGCAACGAATTCAACAAGAAGAGTTAGCTCATCAACAAAAAATAAATACGTTAATTGTTAGTACTCAAAGTAAAATTTCAAGCAATCTAAAGCAAGTTCAGCAATTACATCTAAACTACAACAGTAAGCAAAATACTCCATTATTAGTATCAGAATTTTCAAATGTTGAGACAGTAGCTTAATCATGGCTTATTCACCAATTGATCTAACAAATAGAAATACGTATAAAACAGAGCTATCTTTAGTTCATAAAAGAACTGAAGTAGTGTATGTATGTAGACAAGATGCTAACAGATTGACGTATGAGATAAACAACGCTATTAAAGAATCGATACCAAAAAAATGCTAAAAACGTTCAAGTATTTACTATTGCAAGTAAGGTATTTTTAAAGTATGAATACTAAAGGATCATAATGAAACCAATAGAATTAATGACTGAAGAAGAACTAAATGACTTAGTATCTTATAATTCAGCTAACGGTAATGTTTATTACTATAGTAGGATAAAACACATTTCAGGCTCATCTTTATTTTACGAAGATGATGAGTATGCTATTAATGAACCGGGATTAGCTGCGTTACTTCAAAAAAATTTAACAAGATACGAAAGGTATAAACTATTTACCGCTACCAACTTGGATAAAAAAATTAACGAACAACTAGAAACTTTTATAAAACTAAAGTATGACGGTGTTATAACTGGTATAATTGACAATCTCAACGAAGTTTTAGCTGAAGTAAAAACATTTAAAGACACTACAGTAAGTTCATTATCTACCGTTATCAGCAAAGCTAATACAGCTATTAACGCATTGGATGATGCTACAATTTCAACAGAGCGTTCGATAAAAAGTTTAGGTGCATCTACTTATTCTGTAGATAGGCTTTATAGTGTGTATATAAGTTCAACGGAAGAAAGTATTGGACGATTACAAAATGCTATTGAAAATGTAAATTTACTATTTAAAGGTTTAACAGATGTTAATAATTCAACGATGGAAAATATTACGGAAACTGAAGGAACTATTTAGTTTAGATAATAAGCTAAAACATCAACTAACAGATGATGAAATACACAATAAATCAATCAGAATACAACAGCATAAAATAGCAGTTATATGGGAAGCTTTAAGAGATTCTTATTTAGCAGGGTACGAAAAAAATACACTTCCGGTTGAAGATTACATTTTTTTACATATGCCACAATATGCTAGAGGTATTACATTAGATTCTGGTGCATTTAAACAAAAATACGTACTATCTCATTATGGATTAAACTACTATAAGCTTAACATTACCGATGAAATAGAAGATAAAGTAAAAACTGCGATAGGTTATTATGAAACATGTCAAAAATTAAAGCTTAACTTTGTAATAGCTTCTAAAAACGGTTATTATAGAACACTAGTGCTTTTACTCAATTCAAAAAGTATTCTACCAAAAAGCATAACAGACTACATTAATGTACTCGCTAAAATATATTACTGTAACGTTATACTTCAATATAAGGAGTAATTATGCTGGAAGGTTTTGTGATAATTACTACAGTAGAAGATTTATCCTATTTTAACCCTAGAGAAGGTAGAACTATAGAATTGTACTCTAAACCTACTACAGTTCATGTAAACAAGAAATACATAGTAGTTATAGAAAAAGCTAGAATAGACAATACCGATGTTAAATACTTCGTTAAATTTGGAAAAGACTCGGGTTTAACCGATGTTTATGCGGTAGAAATAAAAGATTTCGTAGGAGAAAAAAAGATAAAAATAATAGACTAAGGAAAACTTAAAAAATGATACTAGCTTTGAAGTCCATGAGGGACAATCTTGCTATTCTTTATCATCAGGAAGATACTCTAATGTAAGAGTCTATGAACAAGAAGGATATAAGATATTAAGTCTAGATGAAGTTAAAGTATTTACGCCAAGTAAAGAACAATTAGATAGGTATCCTATAACGGTAGATTCAAAAAACCTACCCTTCATTCTATATACCTAAAAAATCAAAAAGAAAGAGAGAAAAAACAAATGCCATCAAATGCAATTCAAGGATTCTTATTACAAGAATTATTACAAAATATCTTCGGAGAAACTGCTCCAAAAACTGATTATGAACAAAAACCTTCTGTGTTAGTACTGGTATACAGTGCTGATGGTTCACAAATTGCTCAAACATGTGCCGATTCAATTGAACAAGTTCAAGATAAAATTAGAACAACACCGCAACTTATTGGATGTAAAGCGGTATGTTATACACCAGCAGTAGAGATTTCAACTGCTATTTCTATTTTAACTACGAGTTTATTTCCAGCAGGTAAAAACTCAAAGAGTAAAAAACAAATAAAAGACGAAATCGAAAAAGTAACAATGCTTTCTGAAGAAGCTTAAGCTGCAATTAAGTATTGATATGTAATAATATTACTACAAATACTACACAACCGTAATGTTGTAAAACTAAATACCGGAGACTTAAGGTAGATGGTAACTTAAGTTAACTACTCTGTATAGCGTAGCAACTGCAATTAACCATACAATTAAAGAGATAATACCTATACTGGACCCATCTTACAGGGGGTATTGTTCGGGGCTGACAAATTTCAGCCTCGTTTTACATATAGTACAAAGAATAATTAGTTATTTTTTATACTGTGTATAGATCATGCATAGGAGACTGACAAGATACGGCAGTGAGTTTATGGCACTTTGGACAAGAAAGAGCTGTTTTTGTATGTTTATCAGGTTAAAACATATTACTTTTAGGTGATTGAAAGTTTTGTATAAAAAACTTAAAATAAGAGGTTTGATCAACCTCGCTAAGGATGGATAGCCTAATGGTAAGGCAGCTGCCTTGAAAGCAGCCGATAGCTAATAGCTATTGAGAGTTCGAGTCTCTCTTCATCCTCCATTAATGGTGTCGCTGTAGTATAATGGATAGGCAAATGCCTTCTAAGTATTACAACGTGGGTTCGAATCCCACCTTTGTTCCCAATGCAGTATAGAAAACTAACAGCAAATAATCTAAATTAACCACAAAACACTATAAACTCGGCTAAAAAAGAATAGTTTTCTGTACTGTATTGAATACGGTAGTTTATGTGGCGACATCTTTACTTTAAAATGAAGTTGCTGGACTCCTAGAGTCCGATGGATAGATGGCAGAGTGGCTTAATGCAGCGATTCGCTAAGTAGTTGTTGGTATAGAAGCCAACCGAGAGTTCGAATCTCTCTCTATCCTCCACTAATGGGACATATAGTGTAATCAGGTAGCACAGTCGGCAGTAGGCAGTCTAGTGAGGGTTCAAATCCCCTATGTCCATCTTTTAGGTATAGTGTAAAAGACGATCGATAAAATGCACAACAGCTCGTTGGTTAATCCTTAACGAATGATAAACGGACATTCAAGCGGTAAGAGCAGGGACGAATCGGTACTCCTGTTACCTAAATTGGGCATGTCGTATAATGGTTATTACCTCCGGCTCATAACCGGCAAAATGTAGGTTCAAATCCTACTGTGCCCACCAGTCAAAAATTAATGCCTCTCAATTAATAACAACTGCAAAATAGCTTACACTAAGACATAATCTACAAGTCCGTGGGAGACGGACAGTGTTAGCTTTATGGGAATATAACTTATGGAAAGTATTAGTCGATTAAACTAGTAACTGAGGTTCGATTCCTCATATTCCCTACAAAATTTATACAAGGAAAATTTAATGTCAAAAGAAGTTAAAAAAGACTCTCAATATTACTACGGTGTATCTGCTCATGTATTTAAGACATTAGATTACGAAAAAGCTATAAATTATAAAATACACTTAGCTAAACAACTACGTGGTGAACTAGTGTCTGTACCATTTACAGACAGAGATGACGTACGACTTAACGATGTTATGAAAGCAATAAAATTCAATGAACAACTACTGGAGGAGTTAAAATGAAAAAAATTGATTTTATAAGAATGAATACAACTAATCCGTTTTCGATTAGATCAAAAATTAATGCGGAACTATACGATGTGGTGTCTATAATTGAACAAGCGGATGGGCATACTACTATTTGGTACAACACAGAAGAAGATTTACCAGAATTAGAAAATGTTCAAAATGCGTTAAAAGAATTAGAAGTTTTAAAATTAGACGAAATTAAACAACTACTTGATTTTGAAATACTAATAACTGAAGGTTTTCCTAGAAAAAAGGTTTCTGATATAAATAGAATTGTTATTAAAATGACACAAAACGAAATAGATTTATTTTGTGAGTTATCTATTGAGGAACAAGTTCTATTTATTGAGAATAAAACTGGAATAAGTTTTTATAATGTACAACACTTGACGTATAATGTTTTAAAGAAAGATTAAGGGAGAGAAAATGTATAAATGCCCAGAATGTGGAATGAAAACATTACCACACAGAATACCTCAACATAAAATGGGTTGCAGTAGAAGATATGACCAAATCGCAACTAATGCTTCTGATAGTGATGAAGCGGCTGCTATGGTAGGTGCAGCTATTATTGCTGATATGATTAATACGTCAAGAGATTATCACGACACGAGTTATGATTCACGATCAGATAGCTCATCTTCTAGTGATTCATCATCAAGCAGCTCATCATCCGATTAATAAACTAGTGCAACTCTACGGATAATAGGAGCAAGTGCCTTAACAGTGTGTAACGTAGTACTCGTTAAATGGTTGCTGCCTGAATCAACCAGCTAGTAGCAGCTTAGTGCTAAAACTAAGTAAAGTCCGGGATTAGCTCCGGCAACAGTATGAGTAGCTGAAGATACTCCGTTTAGTGACCAAGCCTATTTTGATAGATAAAATAGATCTGGTAGTAGGACTACGCTAATCCTACGAGAAAAGTCTAAGTAACCGTTTTTTCCATACTATCCCAAAGACAAAAAAAAAAGAACTCTTAGGTCCACCAACTGAAGAAAGAGAAATGAATAAAACTTATTTCCACAAAAAAACCTCCTCTAAAAAAAAGATTTGAACATAAAAATAGGCAGTCGTAGCACAACAAAACGGCTGCCACCCTATGTACTGTAGAGCCAAATGGTAAAGGCAAGAGATACGTCTCTAACTCAGGTTCGACTCCTGTTACGGTACTCCAAAAAATTATGTAAGGATATACAATGAAAAAATTTGGTCTATACTTCGGTAGATTACAACCACCACACAAAGGACATATGAGCATAATTGATACTATGATATCTATGGGATATACGCCTGTAATACTATTAGGATCGGCACAAGTTAATAGGACAAAGAAAAATCCGTACACATACGCAGAACGAGTAGCTATGATACATTCAGTACATCCAGATGTACTTATTATGCCACTGTTTGACCTTGCAGATAACACTAAATGGGTAGAACAATGGAAAAATATTCTATCTGCTCTAGGCGGAGAATCTACGTTATTTATGCACAATAAAGAGACTGAGAAAGGTAAATACGGAGTAGATAATTATATAACAGACTTACTTATTCCTGTGGTACCTCATCACATAGATTTATCACAACACACAACAGTAGATGTATGTGCAACAGATATACGAAATAGTTTGGGCTATGGCTTAGATGATGCTATAGGGCATTTAGTAGATGAACCTGTATTAAATCATATTACAACAAATAACTTAGCTGGTACTGAGTTTTTTCAACAATTAAAGGATTAATTATGACAAAATTTGAAGGAACAATTATTATAACAGATCCATGTTATATATTCCCAAAAGATGGTGGTGACACAGCTCAAAGAGGATTTTAAAATGGCATCGATTAAAAAAGCATTTGCTCAGGCATATGCAGATATGATTCGTAAAAACTACCAAGAAATCTATGTATTTGTAGATATACATTCAACAGTATCTTACCCATCTTACAAAGATGCAGATCATTCAGTTAACTACTATCCATTAGCGAAAGAAGCATTACAACTGCTTAGTACTAAAAAAGATGTAATCTTGATAATGTATTCATGCACTCCTATGGAAGTATGTACAAAACAATCTAAGGTATTTGCAGAAGATGACATCTTCTTTAAATATATCAATGACAACCCAGAAGTAACTAGTGCAGACAGCACGTATGGTTGCTATGAACATAAACCATTCTTTAATGTTTTATTAGATGATAAAGCAGGATTTGACCCAGCGGTAGATTGGCAAGAAATTATTGATTTTTACGAAAAGGGCTTATAGTGAAACGAATAAAAATATTAAACACAACTCCAAATGCAGAACCTAAGTTTTTAAAAACTACAGTAATTAACTACGAAGTGGATGGTAAACCGCATAAATGGGAACAACTAATTTCTCACGATAGTGTGCATATCTTAGTAAACAACGTAGATACACAAAAATTGCTGCTAGTTAAACAAACTAGAATTCCTGTTTTGTTCAATCAAAATATTGAATTTACTTATGAGTGTTGTGCTGGTTTAATAGATAAGTTAGATAAATCAGTGTTAGCGATAGCAAAAGAAGAAATCCATGAAGAACTAGGTTATGATGCTCATTTAATTGAAAATATCGAAACAATATTGTCATCAGTAGGTTCTTCTGGGAATAATCTTCATTTATTCTATGCCGAAGTTAAAAACAAAGATTTCATAGGTGTAAAACCTGGAGAACAAGAAAATATAACTACGGTAGAACTACCTTACGCTAGAATAAGAGATTTTCTTATAAACTGCAAAGCAACAGATACAACTACGAAGTACCTATTGAGTTGGTTCTTGATGAATAGAATTTAAAGGGGAAATATGAATGCAATAACTCAACTATGTCTATTAATAGACAAATGGAAAGAAAGAGCAAAGAATAGCCTATCTGTAACAGGCCACAAAATAGCAACAGAAGCCGCAGAAGACTTTGAATCATTGAAAGATCTAGTAAAAAAGGATACAAAATGAGAGATATCATTAACACAGTAGACTCGTATAAACTAGGACATAGTAGTATGCTTAGACCTGATTGTACAAGTCAGTACAACTACCTAGAGTCTAGAATAGGTGCAAAATTACCTTATGTGGTATTTGTCGGTTTACAATACTATATAAAAAAGTATTTATCGAAAGTACCAACAAAAAAACAAATCAAAAAACACCAAAAAAGAGCAATAGCCCATGCAGGTTCATTTGACTACGATATGTGGATGAGAATTAACCAACTTGGGTATTACCCTATTATCATTAAAGCAATACCTGAAGGTACTTTAGTACCAACAGGATGTCCTTTATGTACAGTAGAACCTACGGATCCAGAATGCGTAGGTATTGTAGGCATTATTGAGACTTTATTAATGAAAGTATGGATGCCAACTTCAGTAGCAACAAAATCATTTTACGTAAAACAACTTTTACTTAAATACGGTATACCAGATTGGGCTAATTTTGCATACCACAACTTTGGAAATAGATCTTGTACAGCCGAAGAACATGCTATGATTGCAGGATTTGCACATTTAACGTCTTTCTTAGGTACAGATTCTTACGGTTCATTAGAATTTGCAGAAAAATATTATAACCAAAGTGAAGATGTTCCTGCTGGATACTCGGTATTAGCTACAGAACATAGTGTAACTACGATGAATGGTAGAGACGGAGAAGAAGCATTTGTATTAAGAGTTTTACAAGAACATCCTAAGGCAAAAATAGTATCGGTAGTAGCAGACTCTTACTCTGTTTTAGATTTTACTGAGTTCTGTACAAAACCAAACGGAGCTATTAGAAAACATTTAGAAATTTCTGGACAAAAACTTGTATTAAGACCTGATTCAGGAGACCCTATTAAAGTACTATCTGATATGATTACAATAATGAGAAAAAATAACTGTGGTGCTATAGCAGATGACGGTAAATACTACTTTAACGGAAACTACGGTATTTTATGGGGAGATGGTATTACAATAGATGTAATCAAAGATATACTTGAAGACGCTAAAAAACACAATTTTGCTGCGGAAAATTTAGTATTCGGTTCTGGTACTAATCTAGTAAACGATTTTGATAGAGATACATTACGATTTGCAATTAAATGCAGTAGTGCTACTATTGGAGGAAAAGAAACTGATGTTTATAAAGATCCAGTTACAGATACTTCAAAAAAATCAAAAAGAGGTAGAGTAACTACAATCATAACACCAGAAGAAATTCTAGTACCAGGATATGACAATGAAATGCCAATAACGCTAGAAGTGGCATTCCATAACGGAAGAATATACTCAGAAACTTCATTAGATGGGATTAGAAATAAAATCAACAAACAACGTCTAAGTTTTAAAGATGAATAATGTAGTACTATGGGTAGATACTCCTAAAATACAGAAAAACTAAATCTCAAGTATACAACAATATGTTGAAAAAAAAGATAAGGACTTTTAATGACAAAAATTTTACTATTACTCTTGACTATGCTTATAATCTTTGATGTTAAGTATGTTAATAGTTTAAAAGAAAGAGAGCATAAAATTATGCTTAACTATGCTTCTGATTTAGAAGTAATAGAAGACTATAAAAGAATGCTCGATGAATTTGGAGAACTGTCTTGTATATACCCTGAAAACAGAGCTTTAGTAGTAGCATTAGCTATGACTGAAACTTCAGGAAGAAAAGGAGTTATTCATCCAGATAAACGGTATAAAGGTATCAGTGCAACAGACACTACTTTACACAAAATAAAAAATGACCCAGATACTTTGATGGCTATAGAAGAAAATATAGAAAGGATACAACAAGAGCATCCTGGAATATCAGTATACGATACAATCAAAGCGTATAAAGGCGCAAGAAAAAATTTAAAATCTACGAACGTAACGTATAATTACTATCAGATGTTAAATAGAATATTTGTACCTTTAAAACAGAAGTAACACTTCTGTAGAGTTCTAACAGCAACTATTTTATGACTCAACTGCTAATTGAAAATCACAAAATGAACTCTGCAGAGGTGTATACCTTGATTATGGATTAGTATGGCTTTTACTCCTAACCGCAACTACAACAACTAAATTTTTTCTGAATAAAAAAATAATCGGGTTCGAGTCCCGACATTCCCCAGGGCTAGCCACCCACCTTACTATTTTATAGATTCCTTACAGCAACTACTAACGTCCGAACTTTTAATTCGATATTGTAACACAGGAACCTGTAAAGTAGTAATAACTACTAGAGAGCTAACAGCAAACTTCAACAAAACCTGATTTTAACTCTGGCATAGAAAAACGCTCTCTGTCTACTGTACTATAGAATACTTACAGCAATTTTTTAATATTCTCATTTGGAACGAAAAAACAAAGTATTCTGTAGTATAGTAGACTCTTAAAACACAAACAAGGAGACTATTATGAATATTTCATTTGCAGACGCAATAACAAATTCAACAACTACGCAAAATGGTGCATTAACGCATAAATCTACGTTAAATGCTTGTTTAGACTTATTCTCAGCAGGTGTATCTGCTAGAAAAGAAAATAAAGGTGATATGATTAAAAAAGCTATGATAGAAGATCCTATTATGGCTACTAAAATTGTATTTTATCTACGGGATTGTAGAGGCGGTCAAGGTAATAAAGATATTATGAGAGAATACCATAATTTGATTATTAAAATGCTTTCTACTCATGATACATTTTTTGCTGCTTACCTCGAACTACTTCCATACATACCTGAAATCGGTAGTTGGAAAGATGTATATGCTCTTTACGGTAAAAACAAGAAACTTGATAACGAAATTTTACATTTAGTAAATGTTGCTATTAACGAAAAAAATGGACTATGTGCAAAATATTTTCCAAGACAATCACAATTTCATAAAGATTTTGCTGCGTTTTTAAAAAAAGATGTAGGTACTGTTAGAAGAAATATAACTGCACTAACAAAAGTAGTTGAAACACAGATGTGTAATAGAGCTTGGCATGAAATTCAATATAAATCTGTACCATCAGTAGCTAACAAAAAGTATATCAAAGCCTTTAAACGAAATGACTTATCTAGATATAACAAATTCTTAGAAGATGTTTTAATTGGTAAAACGGAAATTAAATCATCACAGCTTTATCCACATGAAATTTTAAAAGAGGGTACAGGTAGTCTGGAATGGAAAACTGCTAATGCTTTATGGGAATCATACCCTAAAATTAGACATGAGTCTAATATTTTACCTATCATAGATTTTTCAAGTTCAATGAAGCTTAATAATGCATATAGTAAGTACACATGTATGGATATTGCTGCAGGTTTAGGTATCTATTTAGCATCTACAAATACAGGTGCTTATAAGAATCTTTGGTGTAACTTCAATACAGTTCCGGAGTTCTACAAACTTTCAGGTACTACATTAGAGCAAATGTATAGATCTTGTAACAGAAATAACTGGGGCGGTTCAACAGATTTTAATGCAGTTTTTGAGAAAATGCTACAAGTATCATCTAATGCATCGGATTTACCTGTTGCAGTAGTATGCGTATCTGATATGCAGTTCGATACTGCTGGTAGAAATAGAACAAATTTTCAAGCAATTGATAAGATGTACAAAAAAGCTGGCATACCAAGACCTACTATGATATTCTGGAGAGTAGACTCTGGAGCTGATCAAGTTACGCCTGTAACAGTAGATGAACACGGAACTATTCTAATTAACGGATATTCACCTTCAATCATGAAAACAATCCTTTCGTTAGACTTGGAAGAGTTAAAAAACATCACACCGATGAGATTAATGTTAAAAACATTAGAAAAATACTCTTATATTGATAAAATATTCGGATAAAAAGGTTTGTAGTTGTCCTTTAAACAACTACATATGGGCCTGACTTGATTTCGATTAGAGCGTAAGCGAAATAAACTGATTCCCACGATAGCGTTTGTGTCTCCGCCAATGTTGATTTAATTATGAGTATTTTTATATTTTTAATTGAGTTAATTAGCCATTTTAAAGGGTATGTCATGTCGAATATGGATTGGTTTAAAGAATTTCAAAGAAAAAATCAAAAAATTAGAGATAGATATATCAAAATACACAAGAAAGAACCCACTCCGAAATGTATTAGAGACATTTTTAAGGCGGTTAAAAAGGATACGTATGGTAAATATTAGTTTAAATGAACTATTAGTAGATGCAATAAACGGAACTTCTCCTAGTTACGCGGCTATGCAAATACCTACTGTAGCAAAATATGGACAATACACCGGTGGGTTTAGGGATGATTGGACTTGGGACATATCAAAGTTAAAGAAACTGCCAGTACATACACTAGTGAAAATCTACAAGTACGTCAAAACTCGTTAGGTACAACATATTTATACACGTAGACTACACGTTATAGAGTGTTTTAATCAGAATAACACATATTTTAGAGAAAAAGGTAGCAATACTTGGCTAGATGTAGAGTACTACATATTAATTAAATCAAAACAAAAGGAACAACCAATGCCGCACATAACGGATGAATGTATGCTTAGCCTTTTAACAGCTCAAATGATTGCACCAGAAACAAAAGACGCTACAAACAGTAAATTTGTAGGAATTATAACAAAAAATGATGAATACCGAGGGTATATCTACATGGATGCTAGAGAAGAAGCAGAACAGATTATGCAAAAACCTGAAAATGAAGGTAGTCAAATTCATGTATTTGAGTACAATTCAACTATCTCACAAAAACCTAGAGACATCGTTATCAAAAACAGGTATTCCGCAAGTGAATAGGGATATTACAACTTATACAGGAGGTCAAGGAGTAAATCAATGAATATAGAAAACATGCTAAACAAAGTAATAGAAGAAGTTAGTAAATACGGTACACTACTATATTTAACAAAATTTGGTTCTAAATTATATGGTACTG
>RRZU011969626.1_pt1 | contig 24337 bp, 29 predicted proteins | sample 2165561 | NCBI WGS metagenome assembly RRZU01 (sample SAMN10456909, study PRJNA506462) | wastewater metagenome | isolation source: wastewater sludge | place: USA: Moscow, Idaho | reverse complement strand
GAGCGCATGGCGGTGAGCGAGTCCAGGCCGTCAGCCATTGACGTACTCCTTCACGAAGGTGCTGAGATCGGTGAGCGCGGCCGCGACTTTCTGTAGCGACTTCGCAGGTGGCGCTTCGGCGGTGATGGCGATGCGCTTCTTTCGTGTTCCCACGTGCAGTGCGGTCGGTATCGGGGGGGCGACCTGCACGGGTGTGTCGGCGATGATGGTGCGCAGTCGCTGAATTTCGGCGGCCGGCGGTGTTGTGGGGACGAAGTTCGGCACGATGACCAGCGGGTAGTCGGCGGCTTCATTGACCAGCTCGGCGGTGGCGTCGAGTTCGGCGGTGCGTAGCGCGGTCGGGGCCAGCACGATGTTGGCCACGGCCAATGCACCGTGGGCGGCTGGGCTGGCACCGGGATGGGTGTCGACCACGATCCACGGTTTGCCCCATTCGGAGGCCCATTTTGTGAGGGCATCGGCCATGGTGTTGGCGTCGGGCTGGTGGTCATAGAGATCGGGATGGCCGGGGATGAGGTCGGGTTTCTTGAAGCCGCGCAGCGGTCGAGGCGCGGTGGCCCCGGCTTCCAGTGCATCCAGAAGTCTTGATCGTGGGTGATCTTGGGGGCGATACCCCCACTTGGCTGTCACACCTCCCCCGTCGTGTTCGAGGTCGACGAGCACCGCATCAAGCAGATACGCCAGTTCGTAGGCGAGGAAGGACTTGCCCACGCCACCCTTGCGGGAGTGGCACACAGCAATGTTGGTTGTCACACCAGCATTATAGCGCTGTAACTCTGTAACGCTTAAGTGCTACAGCGTTTTAATGTTTGAGTTCTACAGCGTTACAACGTCTGGCGGCGGGAACGGGAGCGCTGCGCCCGTCTCCAGGGTTTCCGGTTGATCGGGTTCACCGTTGCGCGGTCGCGCCGTCCAGGGGCGCGTGCACCCTGTCCCTGTAGACCTGCATGCACCCCAAACAAGAATTAACGACGGGTGGCGACTGACCGCCTGGGCTGATGAATCCGGGCCGCGTCCAGACCTCGATCCTGGCGCGTACCTGCTGGCTGCGACGTTGTGCGATGACGACGATGTTGCGGAGATGCGCAAGACGCTCGACGCTCTGCGTATCGGTGAGGCGAAGCTGCATTGGCACGGCAGCAGCGCTGAGCGCCGTGTCGAGCTGGTCGCCGCCGTGGCCGGCCTTCCGGTCACCGGTTTCGTCGTGGTTCACGTCGACAAAGACGCTGATGACCGCCGACATCGGCGAAAGTGCATGGAGTTTCTCCTGCCGCACTTGGCGTTGATGCCGTGCTCGACGATCACCTTCGAATCTCGCGGCCAGCTCGACGCCAGTGACCTCGACATGCTGCAGAAACTGCGGGCACGCAAAGTTATCGAATCGACGGTGCGGATCGAGCACTCCATAGGCCGCAACGAGCCGGCGCTGTGGGCCGCCGACATCGTGTGCGGCGCCGTGGTCCAAGGCCCGGATCGGCAACCGGACCTATCTCGACATGCTGGGAAGCGCGGTCGAACTGCACACGATCTGACCAGAGGGGACTTGGATACATCGGGTTCGTTGCAGAACGCTCGGTCCTGGCCGTAGACTGGCCGCGTAGCCATCCCATCGAGGTGGGTTTGGAAGTGAGCCGCAGGATTACTCGCCGGACGACGAGGCCTGTGGCTCGCGCTCTTTCTAGGCGTCGGCGAGAACTCGCATTGGCCGTCGTGTCACCTGGTGCTCGTACCGTACGTGGACATGAGGAACGCAGCACAGAAGCAGTTCGAACAGGCCTGTAGGGCGCTTGAGGACGCCGAGGAGCGGCTCAAATATGCGCTGGACTACCAGGACGATCCCGAGGACCCCGAGGGCAGTGCCGTCCGCTGGGCGAAAGTACGGGCTGTCCAAGCGCAGGCTCAGCTGCACATCTTGCACAGCATCTCCCACGATCTCGAAGCGATCCGCGACGCAATCCACGAGAGCTCCTAACGCTCGCTGAAAATGTCTCCCTCCCACGTGGCGATCTCTGCTTCGGGCAGCGGATCGTCGAATGCGTCGGGGATCGACAGATCGAGCTTGCGCGGGCCCCTCGGCACTTCCTGGCCGGTACCGACGAGGCTGCGGTAGACGCTGGAACGGGAGATGCCGAGGGTGCGGGCGATCTGGGCTCGGGGAGTGCCGGCCTGGTCAAGCGCCTGGACGGCAGCGATGGTGTCGGCCGTCAGGCCGGGGCGGCCGGGATGGCGGCCGGCGGCTCGGGCCGCGGCGACGCCGGCCGCGGTGCGTTCGGCGGCGACGGCTCGTTCGAATTCGGCGACAGCTCCGAAGACGTGGAAGATCAGCCGGCCGCCGGGGGTGGTGCTGTCGATGGCTTCGGTGAGGGAGCGCAGTTCGATACCGCGGTCCTGGAGGTCGCGGGCGATAGTGAGCAAGTGCGGGAGTGATCGGCCGAGCCGGTCGAGCCTCCACACCATGAGCACGTCACCGCGGCGGGAGTAGTCGAGCAGGGCGGCCAGCTCAGGGCGGTCGTCGCGAGCACCGGACATGCGGTCGGTCCAGATCCGTTCGGCTCCGGCGTCAGTGAGCGCTCTTGTCTGCATGTCGGGGGACTGGTGCAGGGTCGAGACGCGGGCATATCCGAGCAGCGTCACCGGGCAGGTCCTCTCGGGTCAGCGGGAGTGGGGTACGGGATTTTCCAGACCCAACCGGGCCGCTTGCGGACCGGGCGGGAGCCGTCTTGTGTCTTTAAGGGTGTCCCAGCTCCTCCCGGTGTGGGACACAATTTCGGGACACCGAACCGAACGCATCCGCGCTGGTCGCAGACCTCTCAGTCATTCTGTAGCTTTTTCGGTCCCATCAAACGCACATCAGCCCGCGGGGGCGGTTGATCGACGCTTCTCGATTACACGTACATGCATTTGTTTACACGTATTGATTGACAATTACACGTAGTGCACGTAACTTGGTGGATGCCGCGTGTTGCGGCTTCCACCTCAAAAGCAAAGGACGGCCCCACCAAATGACTGCAACCGTGGACACCGAGGGACTCACCCTGCCTCTCGACATCAAGAACATCGCAGTCGTCGACGACAACGGCGGCGAGCACATCGAGTGCCAGATGACCGGCCGATTCATCGTCGACCTCTACGAGAGCGAACTGCTCAAACTGACCGGCAACATCCGCCCCGTACACAACCGCGACGACGGCAAACTCACTGGTAAGACCGCCAAAAAAGTCAACAAGTGGACAAGTGAACTGCTGGCCGGCGACGCCATCATCGGCAACATTTCCATGCGGCTCGACCCCACGAAGTCGGAGCACGACATCTGGTACGACGAAGAAACCGGCTTGACCAACATGACCGTCGAGTCCGGCATCTTGGACTGCGCCGTCGACTCGCTGTCACGTATCAAAGCCATCCTCGCGGCCGCGAACAATCCGCTCGGCAGCTTCGACCTCAGCACCCGATTCCAGGTACGGATCTGGATGCTCGACGACGCCGGCGCGAAGAAGGTCGCCACCATCTACAACACCCGCGGCGACAAGGTGAACGACTCCACCGCCAAATACGCCTACTCCGAAACCAAGGAGCAGGAGCTGGCCCGCAAGCTCGTCAACGGCAGCCCCCACCTCGGGCAAGACAACGTCGAGGTGCTGTCGAACTCCGTGTCGGCCAGCTCGTACAAACTGACCGCGTACAACACCATCAGCAAGGCCATCGAGACGCACTGGAAGGGCGGGCCCGTGACCGATGCCGATGTCGAGGCACAGTCGAGTTGGCTGATCACCGCGTGGGACTCATTGGTCAAGGCTCGGCCGGAGTTCGGCAAACAATCAACGCCAGCACGACAAGACCAGCGTAAGCAGAACATCTGCTCGACGGGCGTGGCGATCTACGGGGTGATCGGCGCGATGTCAGACATGTTCGTTAACCACGTCGATCCCGAGGTTGCCTTCAGAAAGCTCACCGTCACCGATGGTGAAGATGTGTTCTCCTGGAACAACCCCGAATGGGTAGAAGCCGGCGTCGTCACCCCCGGTTCCAAGGGCGGTTCTCTCACCACTCGCAACAGCTTTCAGTCGCGCCGAGCAGCGATCCGCGTGCTCCAAGAACTCATGGACGTCGCCCCCGATCGGCCAGAAGAGAAGTGATGAACCCCGTAACCATCATCATCGCGGGCGCGGCCCGCGAATCGACCTATCGCGGCGACAGAAGCCGTGCAACGAAGGGATTTTGCCCGTGAACCTCAGCAGCCGACTTGAGCTAGTCCATGAAGGCATTCAGAAGTGCCAAACCGCGACGGCGAAGGTACAGGACCTCAAGTCGAACAGCGATCCGGCCATCCAGGAACTCGCAACAGCTCTTCACTTCCTGGCGTACGGCGTGCAACAGATCGGACTCGCACTGGCAGACGAAAGCCGCACCAACGACCTACCCATTCAACGCGCCCGATAGCGCAACCTACCCACTACCCAAGGAGCCCGATGTCGACCTTTGTCCGTATCCCAGACCTGCCGATAGAGCTGGTGTTTGCAGTCCCCATTACTGCCCGCGACGTCCAAAGGTGGGTTGAACAGCGCGATGTCGTCATACTCCCGCTGCCAGGAAGTGACGCAGCAGAATATGTCTTGAACTGGGGCTCCGTGGCCTGCGTAGAGATCTCAGCAATTCCAGGTCGTACGCACCCGCAACTGGAATGCGTGTGTCACTACGAATCAAAACGCATGTCGGTGGTGGGCCGGCAAACGCCCGAGTAACTCCGTCGATGTGACACCTCAGCGCACCGTTCTTCGCGAAGCCACTCCGGATGATGAGTCGTTCGTCATCGAGATGGCACGCCACGCCTGCGTCATTGAAGACCGGCCCCTTCCCGACCCCGACGACGATGAGGTACTCGAGATGCTCCCGCCCGCCGGGGTGATGCCGATCATCGCTGAGGATCAGCGCGGCACACCTATTGGCGCGGTATGGACCTACCGCGGCAGCCCGCCGTTGCGCCGTGACGCATTGGGTGTGCCGCTACCCGAGCTATGCATCGCCGTTGCACCAGGACACCGCGGCGCCGGCATCGGCGGCATGCTCCTCGATGCACTCTTCGCTGATCTCGCGAAGGGTCATGACGCCATGTGCACCAACGTCCACGTCCGCAACCCCGCCAAACGCCTCTACGAACGCAAAGGGTTCCGGGTCGACGGACAAGGCAACGGACCGCTAGGGCTCGCACTGATCAAACGCTTCTGATAGGAGGCCTGTCTCGCTTCTAGCTATAGCTAGAGAAGTTGGACGGCTCAGATCTTGTCTCGCGCCTCTCGCCCTGGGTGGTGGTAGTGCCGTATCAGGCGTCAGTGCCCACACGTGACGAAATCTCGGGGTTGCGACCACACCTCGTCTGTCGAGTGGTTGTTTGTTCTGGCCTATCAGGGGGCTTTCCAAAGTTAGTCCGCTGCCAGGCAGACACTTTGCCTAATTTCACGCGGGCAACAGACCCCTTTCCCGGATGGGGTAAGTTCTTAACCTAAGCGAGGGGAGCTGGAAATTAGCGATCGATTATTGCTTGTTGTAGTTGTAGGATCCATTGCTGTCGCACTTGTACTTTTAGGTACAATAATGACCAACCTTTCAAATTTCCTAGGAAATTACGGGGAGACTACAGCAATAGCTACCGGTTCGCTAGGGTTATTATTAACAATTGGTGGGTATATTGCTTTTGGATTTGGTCCCGCTTGCTGGATTGGAATAGCACTATTGTTCATAGCATTTTTGGCTGTAGTATTTACAGGTTAAACTATTGTAGATCAAGCCGCTATTTAGCTTGAGCTACAAAGTAGATCGAAAAAACTTACGAGTGGCGCGACTGGCCCACATAAGTCCTACGGGCATCCCAAGTAGTAGCGTGATCCACGTCAGATAGAGCCACACCATGTCCGAGGTGTAACCGCCAGAGTTCTGCATCGCAAGAGAGAGCGTTGAGCACCCTCCGACTCCAGCGAGAATGCTGAGGCAGAGCGCTCCAAAGACCAGCGGAAAGCCCAAGGCGTGGATTACGGCCCAGCCAGCGCGCCAATTATTCAGGCAACAGATATCTGCGAATACAGCCAAGGCGACCGCGCACGCGACAGCGAAGGCTGAGGTACTGTTCCAATAAGAATACGAAGTAACCGCTCGGAACACTTCGTTCATATCAAACAATTTACCATCAGCGAAGTTGCGTCCCGATGAGTCATTTTGGAACATGATCTGCATAAGCTGAGTCGTGGAGTAGGTCCCAGCAATGACCAGCGTCTGGGAAAGAATTAATTCCGCAAAATCGAGAGTGCCGGGCGGGTTAGGTCGGTTGGCCAAATCGCGCGTCGTTCGAGCCAGTTCGAGACCTTTGCGACCCAATTCTGCCCACGACTGGGCTGCGAACGCCAATGTTATTAGAGACACCACCAACGCCGGGGCGCCCGCCCAGCCCAAGAAGTTGGCAATGAGCTCGTCGGGTGTGGGAAGCGGGTTCATTCGCGGTCTCTCGAAACGGGGTCATTGACTGGTCTGCGCGACGCAGATCATCGCCTCCGGCAACCTACCAGCGCGTAACTACGCACGCGCTTAGGCAACGCCATGCGTTACGCTGTCGGCGTTCATCATGACTAGGGGGTTAAGGGTGGCACTCGAAGCGGCCGGACAGTTCAAGACAATTTCACTGGATGACAGTGCTGTCACTATCAAGTCGAACGGTGGGATGATGGCTGTCCTATCTGGCCAAGGCAAAGGGACCATTCGGATTCCACTTCGTCAGATCGAGAGCATCGAGTGGCGCGACGCCAGCAGGCTCGGCGCGGGTTATATACGAATCTGCGTGTCGGGTATGGCGCCGTTGAAGGGGAACCTGATGGCTGGCGTCCACGTCTTACGCGCGGCCCAGAACGACGCCAACTCGGTCTTGTTCAAGCTCAATAAGGCACAAGAGTTCGAGCGCATCCGCAATGCCATCGAGCGCGCCATTCCGTAGAGCGGGTGCGCCATCCTTCTGCTGCTGGGTTGGTCGACGTCGTGCGGTCGGAGCCTTTCACACTCTGCAGGCTGTCGCAGGTAACTGCTGACGACTGAGGGGCTGTCTCATTTCTAAAGAAATGAGACAGCTCCGCGCGACCCGCTCGGCTCTTGCGTAGCCCCTGGTCGCGGTGTCTCATTTCTTGTCTCACACGGCGTGTCTCAGTTCCTTGATGTCGGAGGTCAATGAGACGGTGGGGGAGTGATAACGATCCTTGGGTATGCGCGGGTAAGTACCGCGGGCCAGGACCTCGATGGGCAGCTGGCCGCACTGGCGGCTCAGGGCCTCGGATCCGGCCAGGTATTCACCGACAAGCTCTCGGGCGCGGTGAACACCGAGCGGCCCGGCTTGGCGGCCCTGCTGCACTACGCCCGAGAGGGGGACACGGTGGTGGTCGCCGCCATCGATCGATTGGGCCGGTCTGTCGCTGAGGTCACCCGCACCATCGCGGATCTTGGCGAGCGACGAATCGTGTTGCGCGCCTTGCGCGAAGGCATTGACACCGGCACACCGACAGGCCGCGCGGTGGCCGCAATCATGGCCACCCTGGCCGAGCTTGAACTCGAACTCAGCCGCGAACGCCGCGCTGCTTCTCGTGAATCCCGAAGATCACGCCGGCTACCGGCCACCAAACCCGCCAAACTTACCCTTGAGCGACAGCAACAGCTCCGTCGTCTCGCTGCTACCGGAGAACCCGTTCACGAACTTGCCAAAGCGTTCGGCATCAGCCGAGCGACGGCGTATCGGTATCTCTCCGCGCCCGTGGAAAGCCGTGCCGTGAAGGCCGGCGGGGGATAGGTTGACTCAGCCCGCGCCATCTTCTAGTTCATTTGAGAGTCTGCAAGCAGATCGGCAATAGCGATCGCTTCGGGCATCGTCCACGTCGATGCTTCGTCAGCAAGGATCTGCATCCACGATGGCGCTTCAGCGGTTGCTCGGTCAGCGGCATCTGCTCGTACCTTGAGCGCCAAGATCCCGACCCGAACCAGCACGGGAACGTTGAGATGTCTCACTGCCAGGATTGTTTCGCCAGCAATACCCGCGGCCACTGTTTTCGACAGACTGGCCGCACCAGCTACGGCATGGGCGGCAAGCAGCATCTCGGTGCGCTTGGCTGCAGCCGCCGTGGAAAGCCGGGGACTGCCTCCGTCGCAATAGGCCGTCAGATGTATGTGGGTGCGAATGATCAGTTCGGTCGCAAACATGCCGAGACCAGGGGTAAGCACTCCCGAGCGCAGGTTCAAACCATCACCGGAGTTTGTTCCTGCATAGGCCTCGTGGGCGAATTTCCGTAGATCTCGGTCTGGCATGTCGTAGAGGAGCGACCAGCCAGGCAGGGGAAGGCTCATAGGGGTGACGAAGTCTGCTGCCCAGTGCTTGAGTAGCAACGCGGCTGCAAGATGGAGCTCCGGTGCCTGAACGAACGGCAGACCAGAACGGGTTGTGGTCACGACTGCGGCGATGCGCTCACCGTTTTCCCACACGGTGCCCCTGAATGTGCCGGAGCGGATTTGGTTGAGTCCTTCGAGGAAGCGGCCGATATCGTGGCCGGCTGATCGCACTCGGTGGGCGGGTCCCCCGAACTTTGGTCCGGTGTAGTCGATGGGCAGGCGCGCTGCCTCTTTCTCCCATCTACGGAGAAAGTCGGTCTTTTTCAGCCAAGACAGGCCACCGAGAACAGCCGAATCGATCTGATGGTCGTAGAGGTTCGCGAGGGCGCCGAGAAACCCTGCGATACCGACAACGGCGAAATCGCTTGGCTCCCAGTCAATTCGCTGCGCCGCCCGCCATGTTGTGAGTTGCTCGGCGGCGACGGGATCAATCATGTCGTTCAGATCGGCCTCACCCCATGCCTCAGCCGATCGGCGCTCGCGGTTGTGCTCAGTGATCGCGGTGTAGCTGAGGGCAGTTGGCGCCGTCGACACGCGCTCCGCTAGTTCATGATCCAGCGGTTGTCCGGCCAGGGCCGCCCTCGCCAGCGCCTCAACGTCGTTGAGGTCTCGCCCCAGGGCGTCGAGGTTATCCACGAAATCAGCGTCGACCACCAACTTTGGGTCGCCACTCTCACTGTGGTCGGCGCTCACGCAGCTTCCTCGAGGTCATCAGCGAGAGCGGCAACCCCCTCAGCAAGTTTTTCCGCAGCGCCCCGTTCGTCTTTGAGTTCCTCCATCTCTGCAAGGATCACTTGAAGATCGGCGTCCTCCGGGCCGGTAACCCGCTCAATGAGCTTGTCAGTGACAGCGCGGAAACGCGCGAGGCGGTCTTCGGCCTCTAGCCGCTTCTCCCGCTCTGCATCAACCTGCGCCTGTTTCGATTCGAGCTGGAGACGAAGTTGTTCGATCCGCTCACTGAGCGCCACCACAATTTGTCCCAGATTGGCGACACGCTCACGGAAGCTGACAATGACGGCCTTTGCGGCTTCCTCGTTGCCATCGACATCACGCAAAACAAGCTGGGTGACGACGTGCAAACGTACGGCATCAGCCGCGACACAGGCGAGAGTGATACCCGACATGCGACCACTGAGCGTTGCCGCACCTGCACCAGCCACACCGGTGAGTCCCGTAATCAGTGCCGCGCCGCCAGCCATACCGAAACCTCCCGCGGCGATTGACCCGCCGCCGAGGGCTGCCATGCCAGCAGTGGTCGCGACCGCGCCCGAATAGCCAAGGACGAGGGAACCGTAGATTCCTGCGATTGCGGGCGCCGCGAGCCCCCCGGTCAGTAGTCCCAGCCCCAGCCCTGCACCAGCCAGCAGCGCGTACTTCGTCCATGAACCCACCGACGACAACTTCTTGATCGCGTCCCTGTACGCGGTTTCTACAGCCGCGAGATCTTCGGGGTGCAGCTGGTCCAGGGCCTGATGCGCCTCAGACAGGGTTCGGGCTCGGACGCCGCTGTCCCACTTGCCCTCCACCCACGGCTCAAAACCATACAAATCGATCAGGACAAGCAGTGCCCGCGACCGTTTCGCGACCACACCTGAGATTTCCGGGCCTGCATCCTCCAGCGCCTCAAGATCTGGGCCATCACCAGACGCCGCAATTCGGCGGACAACTTCAGCAACTGGATACGACCAGTCTTCTTCGGATCGGCTCTCAATACCCTGGACTGCGGCAATGCGAAAAGCATTTCGAATGTTCCGCTTTGCCGCGAGGTGATCTCCAGCCGACGCCGCGATATCGCGCTGCATCATCCGGTACTGCCATGCCGTCAGAATGAAGTCCTCGTCCGCCGAGAGCTCAAGCTTCTTCTGTACCTGCACGCCGTCCACCGCCACCACGGTAGCGGCGCCCTACGACATCACAACCGTTTCCAACATCCGTCATGGCCGCGGCCCTCCACGTCATCATCGTTCGACGGGCGGCTGAGCTGCCCCGCTGTGTGTCTAAACCCGTCATTTCAGACACACAGTCAGAGGGTGCGCTTGATTTGCTCTGTGTAGCCTATAGGCTACATACGCTGCGGGAAGTCGTGCTTTCCAATGTGCTCGCGGCGGTGGCGGACTGTCGGCGGACGGCGGTAACTTCATCCCATGAGCCGCCCCCTTGAACTGCAACCCGGCACCGCTACGGCCGGAATCAACGCGGCCCTGGGCTCTGGTCACGCCGAGGCGATGGCAACAGCGTCGGCCGGTCCCGTCGCCACAGGGGCGTTGTCGATGATCGACGCGGCGACCGGTCTAGCGGAGTCCACTGTCGCCACTGCGGAGGCCGGGCGCGCGAGTGCCTATCTCGCACGTACCGAGGCGGTGGGTGCCGCCGCTACGGCGTCGGTGGCCACGCTGGTCGCCATCGATGAAACGAATGCCGAAAACCTCGGGGCCGTGACGGTATGAGCAGAGCCTCGGTCGTCCTCGGAACACTCGCCGCCGCGATCGGCATCGCGGGTGTCGCCGTTGGTTCGATCGCACTGGTCAAGGTGGAATCCATGTCATCGGGATCATCGAGTAGCCCGCTGACGGTTACGACGACGGCCGCACCCGAAACGAGGGAGGCGTCGGAGGCCGATGTTCATGCCGCGGCCGTTGAAACGTGTGCCGCTGCTGAGACGTTTCGGACTGCGGTGGGAGCGGTACGACAGCCTTACACCGATGCGGCACGGGCCAACCCCGACTGGAACTCACCAGAGTTCGTATCGATTGAGGGTCGCTACTTTGGCGGTGTGGCAGCGGAACTATCGTATCTGAGCGATCGCATCAATCCAGCTGCCCCGCAATCTATTACGGATGCTGTAAAGGAGCTGCACAAAGCGGCAACAGCACTGTTCGACGCCGACGTTCGCCGTGAGCCGGGGGATGTAGCCAGCCGCGCGCTGGCGCAACTGCGAAGTGCTGACAGCGCGGTTAAAGGTGCGTGCGAGGAGTCGGGCGCAGCCAAATGAGTGCTCCACCTAATCGGCAGTATTCCCGGTTTATCGTCGCACCGGATACCTGGCCCACGACTCGCGAAGCATGCGAGGCGAAGGCGGCTGCGTGGCAGCAGGCAGCCGAGGCATCAAGTTCTGCGGCGGATACACATCGAACCGCCATCAACAGCTTGCGAGCGGACGGTGTTGCGCAGTCGGCAGCGGGGTTCGAGGCGATGCACGCGTCCTACTGGCGCAACCAGATCAAGGCTGATGATCTCGCCGACACCCGCAGCGCCGCCGCAGATTTGATGCGAAACGTCGCACAAATCCAGCATGAGGCCGAGCAGCGAATCGATTCCATCGACGCCGATGCTCACCGACAACTGGCCAGTGCACCACTGCATAGTCCGATGGCCATCGGCATCATCACCTCCGCCGCCGGGCTCGTCCGCACTTCGGCCACCGATGCCGCGACCAGCATCACCGCCTTATCGGGCAACTTCGCCGCACAATTCGGCCCGCTCCCAGAAAGCCCCGTTAGGGACTCCGGTAGTGACCCGACTGACGGCGGTGAGCGACCGTCACCACCCGAGAAGAAGCCGACCGGCGGCGAAGCGACTGGTGACGACTTCGGAGGCTCTGGACGACCTGACCCACCTCACGGGCAGGCGGCCGGTAACGAGACTGGGAAGACGGCGAGTTCAACAAGCTTCGGCGGCGAGCGGCCTGCTGCAATTCCTCCAGCGGCCACGGCGACTCCCGCCTCACCGATCGCTCCGGCGCCGCCAACGATGCGCTCACCAGGCGGGTTGCCTGGTTTCGGGAGCGGAGGGGTATCGGCGGGTTCGTCTCCGTTGTCGGCGGGTGGGGGCATCGGCGGTTTGGGGGGCATGCCCTCTGGACTGGGGGGTGGGATGTCGCCGGCTGGATCAGCGGGCTCGGCGACCGCATCGGGGCCGACATCTCCGGCTGCCGCGTTCTCGCGAGGGTTGTCAGCGTTTCCGCCGCCGACGCCGTTCGCGTCCGGGGCGGCGGCATCCTCGGCTGCGACGACCGCACCGCCGACCGCGCCGGCAGCTCCACTTATGGCAGCACCGGCGTCGTCTGGGGGCGCTCCGCACGTACCACCAATCGCAGCGGCTTCCAATGTAGTTGCGCCACAGCCTGTATCGGGTACCTCTGGTGCTTCCGCAAGTGCTCCTGCTCAGGCTGTTGCGGCTCCCGGTTTGTTACCTCCAGGACCGATGGGGCCACCACCTGCGGCGGTTCCGGCCGCGGCCGGACCAGCTGCTGGTCCCACGGCGGCCGCGATGGCTCCTGCTACAGCCTCGGTGGCGACCGCGGCAGCTGTGGCAACGCCGGTAGCGACACTGCCGTCTCAGGTAGCGGCCGCGGCGGCACGGGATTTCGAGCGCTTGCGCAATGAGTCCGGCGATCTGCAGATGGTCAAGCGACTGGCGTGGCAGTTGTTGGCCGCTGGTGAATCGGGCCGCTCATTCGCGCTGTGGGCAGTGGGGGTGATGTATTCGGCCACCGGGCAGCGACAGGTGGTGGCGGTGAGCCATCACGGCGCAGGCTATGTGCCGCCGGGGATCGCCGTTCCCACGGAACTGAGGATGGCCTGGGCTGATCCCATCATCAACGATGCCTTTCGCCAACGCTGGACCGGAAACCTGGATCCGGCGGCCACGCTGGTCGCCTACGCCGAACTCAAAGCGGGCGAAGCTGCCGCGTGGCGTTTAGGCGCGGCCGCGACAACGTGGTCAGAGGTCGACGCGTTGATGGCCGCCGCGCAGCGCTGGGGGACTGAATGGGCCACGTGTACGGGAATGAACATGCCCGGCGGCATCGATAAGCAGGCACTGACGCTCGGGGCCGAGACCACGCACCGGCTGGCGGCCGAGTTCCCCGAGCTGGCCGTTCAGGCTGCGGAGTTGAAGCCTCGGGGCCTGGACCGTCGAGCCGCGAAACTGATCACCGACGCCTTGGTGTCCGAGGCGCGCCTCGTAGTCGTCAAAACCAGCACGATGCCCGGTGAGTCGCGGTTGCCCGCCAACCTCGACGACGTGTGGCCGGCCGCGGCCGACAACTGCGTCCCCGCGGCCGAACGTGCGCGTTTCGCTGAGGCGGTGCAGCAGCAATGGCTCAGCGTCGGTATCGCCCAGCCAGGGTGGGATCTCGAACGGTCGGCCAGCATCGATGCTGAGTACAGGGGGCAGTGGTTGATCTCGCGCGCCCTGGAGGCGGTGCTGGGATGGATCGCCGACACGGGCACTGACGGCAAGCCCGCTGAGTTGCCGATGGCCGATATCGTCTACGCCGCCGCTCACGCCCACCTCGACGGCCGCGGAACCGACTGGATCACTGACCTCTTCACCCAATCGGAGCGCAGCCGCCCATGAGTGCAGGGAGCCCGGAGTGATCCCGACAGTAAGAGTGGGCGACACCCTCGTCTTTTCGGACACGTATGCGACGTTCGCCGCAGGTCTGATGAGCGATGTCGGCCAAGTACTGGTGAAGATCACCCGTGAACTCGACAGCGATCTGATGAGCGCCGGCCGCGCCGCGAACGACCCACAGCGCGTCCTGGTGCAGAACCTACGAGTGGATGCGCCAGCGCTGATCGTCGCCGCGAACTACTGTCACTGGGTCAGCGATCACATACTCGACGAGATCGCCAGAATCCGTGTCGCCGACTTGACCATGGGCGAGCAGTGGACCGCCTTCTTGGGCGATGCGGACCACGCGGCCCTCTTTCGGTCCGAACGACATGAAGCCCTTCCCGATACAACACCGCCGCACGAGCCACCACCGTTTCCGGCAGCACTCACGACCCTCTACCGCGCCCGCCGACATTGGTTCAGCGTGGCCGACGAACTCACGGAGATCGACGAGGACCGAGGCGCGGACCGCCACCGCCGCCTCCAACGAGGCTTGGTCGCAACGACCGAGACTCGGTATGCCCGGCGGATCGAATCGATTCGAGAGACGCTGGCCGAGGCCAGAAGCGCAATCGTCCGCAACCGAACGGGCAAAACCGACGTGCTCGTCCAGCACGTTGATGCACTGTCCAGCTGGGCAGCTGGCTCCTGAGTGACCCGGCCTCGGCTGCCCGAAGGGTTATGCGGCGGTGATGGTGATGTGGAGGCGTTTGCCGCAGGCGGCGGCGAGTCGTTCGAGGGCGTCGATGCCGGGGGTGCGTGCTCCGTTCTCCCACGCGGCGACGGCGGATTGGCTGGTGCCCATGGCTTGGGCGAGCTGAGTCTGGGTGAGGCTGGCGGCGGTGCGGGCGGTGTAGACCAGCTCGGCGAGGTCCATCGCGCGGCCGGCGTCGTGGTAGGCCTGCTCGTAGGTGCGGCGCTGTTCGTCGGTGAGGGCGGCCTGGCGCTGGGCGCGGGCGGTCCGGTAGTCGGCCCCGCCGGCGCGGGGCGTGGTGGCCTTCTTCGCGACGGCGGGGGCCTTCCTGGCGCTGGCGGTTTTCTTGACGGCCTTCTTCGGGGCGGCCTTCTTGGCGGGGGCGGTCTTGACGGCCATCGGTGGGTTATCCCTTCCTGGTCTGGTGGCGTCGTAGCGCTTTGCGCGCTCGGGTGATCTCGGTGCGTTCGTTCTGGCGTTGTTTGCGGAAGGTGGTCAGGGTGACGAGTTGGCGGTCGGGGTCGGCGGTGTAGGTGATGCGCTGGTTGACCTGTCCGCAGCGAAACCGCAACTCCCACAGCTTCTCGGAGAGGTAGCGGTTGTGGGGCATGCCGAGGGTGATGCCCTCGGTGGCGAGCCTGTCGAGCGCTTGATCGGCCTGGGCCAGCTCGCCTGCGGACAGACCGGCATACCAGCGTTCGACTTCGGCGCTGAGAACGATCCGCCACTCATCGCTCACAGCCCACATCATACCGAAGTCGGTATATATCGGCAACGGTATACGTCGGGCGTGGAGGTTAGTCGATGTCCAGGCCGTAGTCCCGATCGCGCTCGCGTCCACGGTCGCGGGACCTGAGTGGCGTGGTGAAGATGCGCCAACGGTGCGCGGCAAAACCGCGGTGGCGATCGGCCACCGCCGCTAGTGCCGGGTCGGCGATATCCGGTGTGGGACGGGTGTTTTCAGACCAGGGCAGGGCCAGGCCGTCGAGAAGTCGGCGGCTGGGTCCGGGTGCGTCGTCGTCGATGAGGATGAGTCGGCCGTGAGCGTCGGCCAGCTTGGTGGCGACCGTGGCGAGGCGGGTCGGCTCGGCGGCCGCGGCGCCCTCGACGACGACGACGGTTCCGCGCGGTAGCCCATGCTCGCTGCGCTCGGCGAGCGCAGCGAGCTGGTCGCGCTCCGAGGCCGCGGCGATGCGCACGTGGTCGCGGCCTGCGACGGCGGCCGCCGCCTCGATCGCGTCGGCGGTGTCGGGGGTGTAGCGCTCGGTGGTCAGGGTGGTCACGACGTAGGGGGTGGCCACCGCGACGGCGACGGTGTGGGTCCGCGGTTCCGGCAGGGGGAGTGCGTCGCCGTTGCGGTGGGCGGCGGCCAGGACCTCGACGAGCGCTTGATCAGAAGCGGGCTCGACGGACTGCGGTTCGGGCACGGCGGGGTCCAGGGTGTCGGTGATGCGCCACCAGAGGGCGGCGGCGGGCATCTCGTCGGGTAGCGGTCCTCGGTGTGCGGCGTGCGCGAGGAGTTGGTGAACGTTGTTGGTATGGGCGGCTTCTGCGAGCTGCCCGGCCAAGGTGGGCCAGTAGTCGTCGGCGCGGATACGCGGGTCGATCGCGTCGAGCAGGTCGTGCCACTGCGTGGTGTCGGGCCGGTGGTGTTCGAGTGCGTCGATGCCGTGGCGCTGGAGCAGGTCTTGCACGGCGCGGGTGGCCACGGGGTACTGCGGGGGGCCGGTGAGGCGGGTGTCGGCGGTTTCGACGGCGGTGGCGGCCCGGAACACGGCGATCTCGGCGAGCAGGGTGGCATTGGCGTGGGCGGTGATCAGGGGCCGCGCCCAGGTCGGGGCGGTCTCAGTGGTCCAGGAGCGGGCGTGGTCGCGGATCTGGTCGGCCAGGTCGGTGACCAGTTGTTCGCGTCGGCGCAGGTAGTCACCCCAGGCCGGGTCGCCGGCCAGAGCGGTGGGGATGGCGGGCAGCCAGCGCAGCGGCCCGGACTCGCGGCCATCGCCGCCGGTGAGGTCGATGCGGTAGTCCAGAACGGCGGCCGGGTCGGCGGCGTCGTCGAGGCCGCCGCGGGCGTGCGCGGCGGTGAGCAGGTGGCCAGGATCGGCACCGGCCACCGCGCGCAGGGTCAGGTGGCGACGCAGGACCGGCCACGCGGTGCAGGTGGTGAGTCCGGGGTGGACGGATTCGGCAAGGGCGTCCAGGCGTGCGCGTGTCCCGTCACCGAGGTGGTGTTCGGCGGCGGCGGCGAGGGCGTCGGTGAACATGTCGGCGGCCGCGGCCAGGCGGCGGCTGGGGTCGGCGGCCGCTCGGGCGGAGGTGGTGGCCGAGACCTGCGCACCGTCGCGGGCCACGATCCGGGACAGGACATCGACGGCGGTGTCGGGATGGGTGGCTTTGGGCGCCAAGATGCGGTGCGGGTCGGTTTCGGCGGTGGACAGGTAGAGGTGGTTCTCGTCGATGGCACGGGTCAACGCGGTGTAGAGCTGTTGGCGGGTCAGGTGTTCGGCCCCGACGATGTGGCAGGTGCCCTTGATGCCACGCCGTCCGGCGGTGGAGCCCTGTGCGGCGTCGATGGTGGCGGCGTAGCCGAGGGTCACGTGGTCGGTGACGTAAGCCGCCGGCAGGGTGATCTCGCGGCCGGTGGAGCGGTGGCGGGCCGTCAGTGCCCCGTCTGGGGCGATGTCGACGATGGTGAAGGTGTAGCCGTTGCGGACGTAATCGGTCGCCGACAGGGACAGCTGGCGGGCGTTGCGGCGGGTGCGGATGACGTCTCCGACGCTGGCGGTCAGGCCATCGGAGAGCACGGTTTCGCGACCCGGCGCGGCGTGCGGGTCTGCCTCGAGCGCCGCGGCCAGCCGTGCGGTGCGGGCGCGGGCATTGAGTTCGTTGACGATCGCGTTGGTGGGGGCCAGCAGCAGACTGTCACATCCGGCGTCCCGATCGGCCTGCCACGCGATGAAGGCGGCGTCAGCGGCGGTCTGCTCGGCGCCGATGTGAATGCGACCGGAGTCGATGTAGAAGCCGATCCCGGCGGGGTCCCCGCCGCGCAACGCCAGCGACGCCGACGCTTCGGCGCGGGAGTGAAACCGCACGACCTCCGAGAGCGTGAGGGCTTCGGTGTCGGTGGCGATGTCGCGCAGCACGCCGCCGGCCGAGATGGAGGCGAGCTGGCCGTCGTCACCGACCAGCCGCACACTCGCGCCTCTATCGAGGGCGTGGGTGATCATCACGTCCAGGCCCGTGGTCGACGCCATGCCGGCCTCGTCGACCACGATCAACGTCTGCGGTCCCACTTGGTCGAACCAGTCCGGGGTGCCGTAGATCGCGGCGTTGTTCTCATCGGTGCAGTGCACGTACTTGTCGAGGGTGTCGGTCGCCGCGCCCAGGTCCTCGCCGAGGACGATCGCCGCGGCCGCGGTGGGGGCCAGTCCGAGGACCTGTCCGCCGGAGCTGCGCCAGGCGTGCGCCAGGGCGGCCATGGCGGTGGTTTTGCCCGCCCCGGCCGGGGCCAACGCGAGCGCGACGCGGCGGCCGCCGAGGGCCATCTGGGCCACCAGGGCGGCTTGGCCGTCGTTGAGGGGTTTGCCGCGCGCGGCGGCATCCGAGAGGGCCAACCGCACGTCGGCGGGGTCCGCGACACGACCGTCCACACGGTGCGCCGCGGCGCGGATTCGGGCCTCGGCGGCGAGGATTTCGCGGCTCGTATAGGTGGCGGTTCCGTGGCGGCTGTAGACGCTGGAACCGTCGCGGCGACGCAATGCGACAGGCTCCCCCAACTCGGCGTCGGCAACGCGGGCATGGGGCACAGAAAACGCTTCGGAAAGTGCGGTGGCGGTGAGCCGTTCGACAAGATGCGACACGTGTGCGACACCCGCGTTCCGCACGACCCGTAGCGCTTCGGCGCGCACGTGATGACGCTGCCAGGTTGCGCGCGATTCCGACACCGTGGCGATCAGTGCGCCAGCCTGCGACGCCACCCATTCGTCGGTGATCTCGGGCGTCGTCGTGGGGGCGCGTTCGGTGGCCAGAACGCCGGCCAGCATGCGGTCGATTCCGTCGTGGCCCAGGACCTCGACGGCTTGGTGGCGCCAGGTGTCGCGCTGCTCTGCCAGGGAGCGCGGTTCGTGCTTGGCTTCGCGTGATTCCAGGGTCGCTTGTTGGGCCAGTGCGAGCGATTCGATGGTGGTCGGTTCGCGGCCGTGATCGTGCTGGAATTGTTTGGCCAATTCGGCAGTGCGGGCCTTGATCGCGATACCGCGACTCGACCAACGCGCCATCAATTCTTGTGACATCCCGACGATCTCGCGGACGGGTCGTTTTCCGCGTCCACGGGACGTCTCGGTGAAGGCCACACCGAGGCGGTCGATGGTGTGAACTTCCATCCGGGTGTTGTACATCTCCGAGGCCGCCACGATGACCCGGTGCAGCGGTTGACCGTCCAGGGCCAGCCAGCGGCGCACCCCATTGTGATCGAGGTAAGAAACCTTGTTGGAGACCGCGACGTGGGTGTGCAGACCGGGGTCCCCTGCGCGCGAATCGCGGTGGGTGAACACCGCGGCGATGAGCCCTTCGGTGTCGACCTGAGCGACACCGTTGGTGCCGGTACGGGTGAAGGCGGCGTGGTCTTGCAGCCACTCCAACACGTCGGTCACGGCGGCCTCGTGCGCGGCCTCGATCTGCTCGGAAATCTCGGGCGGGGCGATCGCCCACAGCGCCGAAATCGACTTCACCGGAGAGAACGTCAAGTCATAGCCGGCCACCGCTGTGGTGCGTGCCCGAGTGGCCCGCGCGATGAACCCGGACAGCTCCCGATCATCGGCCGGTGCGCGGTCGAATTGCTCGGCGAACATCTCCCTGGCCACCTGTGTACGGATGCCCGCGCGTACGTCGTCGTCGATGGTCGCAGCGCCCGGTAATCCGGCCTCGATGTTGTGGGCGCGGAACGCCTTTCCGACACGACGGGTGAACTCCGAGGAGGGCTCCTCGGTCGCAGGGTACTTGCGGCCCAACTGGGTGGCCGCGGCCGCGGGTTGAACGCGCAATCGCGGGGACAGATGGTCGTAAATCTTGTCCGCGTTGGGATGCACACCGAGCCCGAAGAGGGACTTCATTTGTTCCTCGGTGACCACCGATCCGTGCTCGACGGCCCAGACGTTTCGGCGTACGTCGTCGCTGACTTCACGCGCGCCGGTGTCGGACAGAGCGGCCAGGCCGCGGCCGGTCCAGCGGCCCGGAGATTCGCCCTTGGCCGAGTAGTAGTCAGCCAGGCTGGAACGGCCCCGTTCGGTGCTGTCGGCGGCCGCGACTTGCCGCACCAGGTACAGGTAACCGTCCCCGGCGGTCAGCTTGTGCATCGACATCACCGCCGCACGCACCCCCGCATGCGCACGACGGTCTCAAGCCCAGAGCCGCCGAAGCCACCACCAGACCCAACATTCCCGATCGCCGTTACCAAACCGTGACCTTAATGCAAGAGGTGTGTTGGTTTTCTGTGTGTGGAAACGGGGGGTGGGGGCGAGGGGAGCTGAGGTGAGGCAGTGGGGTGGTGAACGTGCACAGGTGAGAGGTGTTGTGCGGAAGGGGAATTGGACGCCGGGAATGGACGACAGGAAGGGGTAAAAGAACGAAGGGAGATGAGATGGTGTAGCGGGTGGTGAGCAGCCACAGCTGCGGCTATCGTGGTGGTCACCGCCCGGGGCGGCTCATCGGCTCCGACTGACGAAGCCCCCGAACCCGTTTGGCAACCACTAGGAAAGTGGTTGCTTCCCTCCACCTCTGACCTCTGATACGACCGCTGCCCTGCCGGTCTACGTGGGCGCTGGGCGCGCGGGGATGCCTGCGGTGAGCTACGGCTCGCAGCGGTGGGCGTAGATGTCGCGTGCCGCGCGTCGTTCGGCGTTGGCGGCCGCGGTGTTGAACGCGGCGGACAGTTGGACGTATCCGGCGTCATGCGAGGCGTCATCGAGCGCCTGCGCGTCCACGGTGTGGGACTCGCAGGGGGTGTGCTCCGACATGGGCTCAACGATAGGCCGCTGTCGTTGAGCCGGACGTGTGGTGGGGACGGTCGGGGTGGTCCGCTGGACACGCTGAGCGAGCACGCGGCGGATCTCCTCTCGGGCGGCGGCGATCCGGGCTCGCGCTGCGTCGGTGAGCACTACGGGCTGCGGCGTCTGGTCGATGCTGGCGGCGGCGTAGCCGCCGGCCCTATTTGGTTCCTCGGGAGGTGCCCACGACAGCCGGCGCAAGCGGCTTGACAGAAACGCTCCGGGATTGGCGATGTGATCCGGCCAGGTCCACCCTCGGGTGCGCATGTCGGCGTTGAGCGCGTCGTTGACCGTGCGTGCTGTCCACACCGTGGGGTCGATGCCTGCAGCGCTCAGTGCATCGCAGATGGCGCCGATGTGGGCGCGGTCCAGGCCGTGTGTGGTGGCGACGAGCCCGGCGGCCAGTTTTTGGATGGCTAGTGGCCGCGCGGTGGTTCGCCACCGCGGCGCTGGCCGGGTTTTGGGTGTGTTGGTGCAAATCGTGTTGGTGTGCGCGCTTGCGCGCACGCTTGGTGAGTAGCTCCCTACGGGAGTAGAAGAACTAATGCCGCCTGACGGCGGTAGGTGGAAATCATGCACAACCGGGCGGGGTGTTGGACGGGCTTGGCGGCGTGGCACCAGGTGGTACACCGAGGGTCGCCGGCCGATGCTGGGGGTGGTCGTCGAGCCGTGGCCGCGCTGGGCCTCCACAGCCCATCTGGAGACCCGCAGCAGCCGCCAGGCGGCGGTCACTGTACGCACGTCGCAACCCACCTTGTCGGCGATCGTCGCGCGGGTGACAGCGACGTGGCGGCCGGTGGCATGATCGGCGTACTCAGCCATCACCGCGGCGATCGACAACAGCGTCGCCACGGTGATCGACACCCGCGCATCAGCACATACCTGACGGAAGGCCGGCGAGTGCGCCCAGCTCCGCAGCCCTTCAAGCCAGCCAGCGCGACTAGTCCACATCGCTGCCCGGGGTGCGCAGGACCCGGCACGCTCTACCCACCCACGCCGTCGCTCGTTGGCGTGCGCACGCGCTACGTGAGGGCTGCTGGAAGTAGCACCGCTAAGGGCGCCGCGCAGCGGCGCGGGGCACGCACTATTGGCGCGATGGGAACGGGTAGGTAGTTGGTCACGATTTGCGCACTGAATGCGCGCCATTTCTGGAACGTCAGACAAGCGTGCGCTACCGTGAGAGCTGTCTTCCACGACAGTCCCTTCGGGGATGTTTGGGTGCGGACCCAGAACCGAGTTGGCGCTCGGTTCAAAACCTCAGACAAGGGCCTCGCTAACGCGGGGCCTTCGTCATGTCAGCGGGTAATCCGCACACCGGCTATTCAGATGTCACATCTGCCAAGACCCCCTGCCGTCAGCGCAAGTGAGTTGAGGACCCTGGCGGGGTGTGGTCACATCGCCAGCGGCAAGGCCTCCTTGTCTAGTTCACGAACCAACTCAGGGTGGCCTACGTGGACGGCGAGGACGTCGGCCACGTACTGGCCCATTGGGATGCCGCGCTGCGCGGCTTCACGTTTGACGATCTCGTAGACGACGCGATCGGGCCGCGACATGATCTGCGCGCGATCGCCCTTATGTGTGCTGCGTCTTTGGGCCATGGTGGAGACTCTGCCAGCGAGACAACGCGTTACCTGATAACGACACGCGCACATCCCGTCTCTCCTTTCACACGGCTACCGTCGGGTTGTGATCGATTCACTGGAACTGGAGGCGACCATCGCAGCGGTGTACGCGGCACAGTTGCCGATCCCGGCGTGGTGGCCGGCAGAGGCGCGGTCAGCGTTCATCGAGGAGTACGCCAGTGAGGCGGCCTGCATGGTGCTCTCGGAGCTGGATGCGATTGGCGATCGCGTGAGCGACTGGGCGGCCCGATCACAGGTCAGCGGTGGGGATAAGACCACGGTGATCGCCTCGGCGCAGCAGGTTCTGCTCGATGAAGCCTGCAGCGAAGTGCAGTACGACCTGACCGAGATGATCGCCAGTAAGAGCGCCCAATTGACGGCTGAAGCTGTCTTCGACCACGGTCCGCCTCGCACGCCGCACCACGTGGTGTGGCCGGTCCAGCACTGAACGTTCCAGCCTCGGACTGAGGCTCTATGGCTCGAAGTGTGAGCGGAAGCCTTCGAGCCAGTCCGCGCGCGCATAGCGGTTGAGGTTGGCTGGAACCCACGTCTCGGCGTCGTCGGGGCCGTCTGCGTCGCCGCTGGCTACCCGTTCGTGGGCTTCGAGGTAGCCGGCGGTGTGCATGTCGTCGGATTGGGAAAAGACGGCCTGCATGGTGGCCAGGTTTGTTTTGAAGTCGTCGTAGGCGGCGCGGCGCTCGGCGTCGGTGGTGTAGTCACCGCCGTATCGCTGCAGCCATGCTTGCCAGTGCTCAGGAGAGCCTGGCTTTGGCGGCGTCGCGGGTGCGTTCACGTGGGTCACTTTAGGCGGCCGTACCGACGACGAGCGGGGCATTGGGAGCGGCATAGCGGTACCGTCCGGCCAGCATGTCCAGGAGTGGGACACCGTTCGACGCGGGCCCATCGGTCACCGCCTGCAGAATTCGCTCAAGGGCGAGATCGGTGGCCGGCGCATCGTCCAGGAGCAGATCAAGAAGCTTCTCTGCGGCGGGGGTGTTGAACGGATTGGCCATCAGCTGCGCGCACAGTGCGCGGACCTGGGACGTGAAGTCCTGGACTGCAGTCACGTCGTCTTGAACCGTTCGTAGCGTTTCCATGCCACCACTGTAGGAGCGTGCATGCATACATGCAAGCAACATGCGTGCAGATGGCTGTTTGGCGTGCATGTAGAATTGCGTGCATGCCTGATTCGGCTGGGGAGAGTGTCGACGGCCGCGCGGCCGCGGCTGGGTCGAGCGGTGGGCTGCCGTTGCGTAAGCGGCAGCAGAAGGTGCCGTTGAACACTTATGTGCGGCCGGGCACCCAGCAGCGGCTTGAGGTGCTGAAGGACCGTGGGTATGCGGTCACCGACATTGTGGATGCGGCGCTTAACGAGTTCTTGGACCGAGCCGACGTTCCGCAGTTCGAGTAGCTGCCGCCACTGCCCCCGAGCGATCAGTTTTTCGACGGCTTCCTCGCATTGGCCTGGTTGCGCGGTGGGTGGTGGCTGTCAAGGCTCGGCCGTGGTCGACCGCGCAGCGGCGGTACGGCCTTGACGGCCACCATCCACCGTTTCGCGACAATCGAGGCCGAGGAAGACGCGTGCGCAGTTGAAACGCTTAAGCGTTATAGCTCTATAACGCTTAAGCGGTGTTTTCTAGGCGCGTTTTCGGCCGGGGCCGTTATGGGCTGCGGCGCTGCGTTGCAGTTCAGCGACGATTTCGGCGGGGGCGAGCTGTTCGGCGAGTCGGTTGAGTGCCAGTCGAACGACGGCGCTGCGGGTGGCGTCGACGCGCGGTTTGGTGGCGCGGGCCGCTGTGCGCACGGTCTCGAGGTAGGCGTCTGTGGTGTCGTCGAGGTAGATCGACACTTTCGTGAGGTCGGTGCCTGTAGTTGGTGGTGGCGTTGCCGGGGGTGGGGCCGCCGGCTGCGCTTTGGGTGGTTCGGGTGCGGTTGCTGGCGGTGGTGTGGGGGGCATGTCGACCGGCGTGCGACGCGGTTGGTGTCGCGGCGGCGGGATAGTGCGGCGCGATGTGGTCGACTTCGAGCGCATGGCGGTGAGCGAGTCCAGGCCGTCAGCCATTGACGTACTCCTTCACGAAGGTGCTGAGATCGGTGAGCGCGGCCGCGACTTTCTGTAGCGACTTCGCAGGTGGCGCTTCGGCGGTGATGGCGATGCGCTTCTT
>RRZU012215359.1_pt1 | contig 24347 bp, 17 predicted proteins | sample 2165561 | NCBI WGS metagenome assembly RRZU01 (sample SAMN10456909, study PRJNA506462) | wastewater metagenome | isolation source: wastewater sludge | place: USA: Moscow, Idaho | reverse complement strand
TATGAAAAGACACTCAACGATCAGGTGGACACGACACTGTTCAATGAAAGCTTCATTGTATTCGAGGTGGATGCGATCAAGGATAGTAAAGAATTATTCCCGATAGTTACGCTTATTATCATGGACGTATTCTTGCAAAAAATGCGGCTGAAAAACAATCGGAAAGTCCTTGTAATCGAGGAAGCTTGGAAGGCAATAGCCTCTCCCCTAATGGCTGAATACATTAAGTTTATGTACAAAACCGCCCGTAAATTCTGGGCCAGTGTGGGTGTGGTGACACAGGAGATTCAGGACATTATCGACAGCCCGGTGGTAAAGGAAGCCATCATCAACAACTCGGATGTGGTGATGCTGCTCGACCAAAGCAAGTTCAGAGAACGATTCGACAATATACAGTCTATCCTCGGCTTGACCGATGTGGACTGCAAGAAGATATTCACCATCAATCGCCTGGAGAATAAGGAAGGACGCTCGTTCTTCAAGGAGGTGTTTATCCGCAGAGGAATGACCAGCGGTGTGTATGGCGTGGAGGAATCTAAAGAGTGCTACATGACCTACACGACGGAACGGGCGGAAAAAGATGCCTTGAAACTGTATAAACGGGAGTTGGGATGCAGCCATCAGGGAGCCATCGAAGCCTATTGCCGGGACTGGAACTTGTCCGGCATTGACAAATCACTAGCGTTTGCACAAAAAGTGAATCAGGCAGGGCATGTGCTGAATTTGAGAATCAAATAATGAGACGGATTTTGAACCGGCTTATCATGGATTGGAAAAGAGAAAAAGAATAATTAAAGTAGGGAAAGTAAAATGTAAAAAGATGAAGAAAGATAGAATAACTAAAGTAATGTCACCGGAGGAAGTAAAAATAGCATGGCTAAGTTCTATTATCTATATCAAGAAGGAGGATAAGAAGAAAGCGATGGAAGAGGTGAATGCGATGAAAGCTGCAATCAAGAAAAAATGAATCAACAATAATGAGAAGATATCTGCTCCTGTTTGTCATAATATGTGTTTTTACCATTCAGGTGAAAGCGCAGTATGTGCGTGTCAACTATGACAAGAAGACTATCGCAGCGATGGTGGGAGCCTACGGAGCAGAGACGGCCAGCGAAGTCTACTACAACGAGCAGGTAAAGAAGATTCTGGATAAGTACAGTGCCGCAGAAGTAGCAGCGGCAGGTATCTTCCTATCCAAATACATGGATCGGAAAGGTATGACCGAACTGGGCATATTGACCAGCAGTACGGAAAACTATTATTACCGCCGCATCTACAAGCTGGTCAGTACGAAAATTATGCCCAAAATATGGACGGTGGCCGGAATGATGCTTCGCTCTCCGCAAACTGCCCTCTACTGGGGCAGCTATCTGATGAAAATCTGTAGCGAGACGAAAAGCCTCTGTATGCAGTTTGAATCGGTAGTGACCAACAGTGAACTGTCATTCAAGGACATCGCTTTTCTGGAACTTGATCCAAGAATCGCCGCCCTCTTCAAACTCTCCGAGTCCGGAGAGATTGACTGGCAAACGATGTTTGATGATTTTGGCAAGATCTCAAGTAATTTCACCAAAGAGAACCTCCAAGCGGATATAGACAAACTGTATAATATGGGCGTGAATCTGGCTACTACCGGAGGTGATAACCTGTCGGAGCAGATATTGGGTAGCAGCAGTTTCAATGAGCTTCTTCAGGGAAAAACCAACACGGTGATTAATGCCGTGAAAGGGAGCTACAAGCTTTATGAGCAGATGGATAAATCCATCGGAGGCACCTTGCTGTCGTTAGTCGGCGGAGAGAACAATGTAAGTAACCTGTTCAATATGAGTAACTACAACCTGACCTCGTGGACGACGGACTATCTGCATGAGGCGGTGGGACAGTATTATACCCAACGGTGGTATATCTACCGACGGGATGCCGGCAGTGAGACACTCTGCGACTACAATCCGCCCACCGATGATAACAGCGTGATCAATGGCGGTGAATGGGTGCGCTTTGAAACGGGCGATGCCGGTTTTTATCCCAATGCGGCACAGGTGGAACAGATACTGAGTAATTCGGAAAGGTACGCGGGATGGTCGAGAGCGAAGGTGAACCAACTGAATAGCGGTAATGACGGCTATACCTATTCAATCAACTACTGGCGCAACGGTTATGTGATTTCTAGAAACGGCAAACAGACGAAAAAGGCTTACGCATACAGTATCTCCGTGACCAAGAGCTGGAATCATACGGAAGTGATTTACGAGGATTTATTTGATTCCTACACCATGGACTTGAATGCGTTCAAGGCGCAACTGACCGCAAGGCTGTCAGAATACAATGACAACGAAGAGGGCTATACTTATTACATAGGTAGTGATGCCAAGAAATACTATCAGGCAACGGATGCCGCCAAGTTGCAAGGTTGCGAAAGTGTCATCATCAGCGTGACTTGCCATGATGGGGCTACGCTTATCTCCGGTACCACTTCCTATAAATGCCGCACCTGTGGAGGTAGCCTGAATGCCCACACCAAAGAGTGTGTGATGCAGACCACCCTTTCGGGCAATGAAAGTCTGGATTTGTCCAAACTGGATGAAAAAGAGAAAGCGTACCAACAGCAAATCAGTCTGCTGCAAAGTCAGATAAACCAACTGGAAAATGAGAATGCCGACCTGATCAAGAAGATAGCGTCAGCCAGTGTGGAAGATGCGGCCAGGTACAGGCAACAATATAACCAGAATAAGAGCCTGATAACCCAGTTGCAAACGGAGCTTGCCGGTTGGCAAAAGAAGATGGAAGAGCTGGCAGAAGCCCGTGCGGAAGCCAATGAAGATAATGCCGTGCCGACGGATGACTATTACCGCATACCGGCTATCCAACAAGACTGCCAGACAGCCTATAGCCTGACATGGCAGGGTGACGGATGGTGGGAAGGCTTCAGCTATCTGAGGAAAGCGACCGCTCCCAACATCAAGGGGACTGTGACTTTCAAAGCGACCGTGACCATTGCCCGGAAACCGAAATATTTTCTGGGTATCAAAATACACCGTGCCATTATACAAATCAGTTGGGAACTGACTGCGGAATATACCGATACGGAAGTGGTGGATGTATTGCAGTTAGATCCCAATAAAAGTGATGCGGACAAAGCCAAAGAGGTGAACAATCGGATATCGGAGATAGCCAGACAATATCCGAACTGCCAAGTAAGCACGGAATACATGAAGAGTGCCCCATCTGAAGAAGATCAGAGCGAAGATGTCTATCATCTATTATGGTCGTCGGACAGATTGCAAGTAGCCCGGCAGGTGGATACCCGGCTGACGAAGATCTATGCCGATCTGGTATCGCTGGAAAAGATGATGCACTACAAACGGTCGATTATAGACGTGCTGAAAGACGTTGCGCCGGCTATCCGTGATGACCAAGGCAGGAGATTGACACTGGTGGAGCAATGCCGGAAACGGTGGTTACGTGGAGCCGCCAACAGTCTGCACTCAGTGGAATATAACGGAAAATATGAGGAGGAATAATGATGGAAAAAGAAAGAAATAGATTCAGGAAAATAGTACATACTATGAGAAGTAAAAAAGTAAATACTATTATACTACTTATAGTAATCCTTCTATTTCCCATTAAGGCGAGTGCCCAGTGGGGATTTGATGTGCCGGTGGTGGAAGCTTATATCAATGACCACAAGCAACAGCGAAGCTTGTTGCTGGCACGCTCGACACTGGAACTCAGTAATCAACTCCTGCATGAGTACAGCAGCGAGGCTACGGTGGACTACAAGAACCTGAATGTGGATCTGGATAAGTACACACGTGCCTTTGATGTGATAGACGTGCTTTATCAGTCACTGCGTACCAGTCTGAATGTCTATTCAACCTACCAATCAGTGAGCGAGCGCATACAGGACTACAAGCACCTGCTGGAGGACTATAACGAAAAGGTGCTGAAACGCAACAAGCTATCGTTGGGTGATACGCTGCTTATCGGCATCAACCTGCGCTGCATACAGAAAATAAGCGATGAAGGCAACCATCTGTACCGTTCCCTTGGTGACCTTGTGTTGTATGCTACCGGTGCGGCCGCTTGCTCCACCTCTGACCTGCTGTTGGTACTGGAAAGTATCAACACCGGGCTGGACAATATAGAGAAGCACCTGAACAAGTCTTACTTTGAGACGTGGCGGTATATCCAACTCCGCATGGGATATTGGAAAGAATCCGTCTATCGGAGCAAAAGCAAGTCCGAAATCATCGAGGGCGCTTTCGGCAGATGGAAAGAATCAGGACTGAACCCTTACAAAAATAAGTAAATAATGAAAAGAATCTTACTCCTGTCAGCAGCGGTCATGGGCATTTGTTCCGCAGTAAAGGCGCAAAGCGTCACGTACAGCCATGATGATGCCAAGATGAATCAGATTACCGTAATGGAAATCGGTTCGGGAGGGTTGACACCCTCAATGTACTATACCGTTCTGCATAAATCTTATCAGAAGAGCGCATCGAGCAAGAACAAATTGGCTTTCAGAACAGCAGCCGGACTGAACCTTTATGCGCAAGTGGATGATGCGGAAGCACTGGATTCTGCCCTGAACAAACGGGCAAAGATAGAAGCCCTGAATGTGGCAGACCGAAGCGGTGGCGCGCTGGACTTGGCATGGGTGGCGGAGAGTGGTAAGCTGAATAATAAGATGGCTGACTTTGAACGGAATATTCGCTGGGTATTGGAAGTGGGCGGTACGGCCAATGAGCAAGAACACTGGAAAGAATACTACAATGTGTATCAATGTGCCATCAAAGCGGCACAGAATGCCTATATGCCCAATGCCCAGCGAAAAAAGGAATACCTGCGCATCTATGCGGATGTGGCACGGAAAAATGAAACACTCATCCTTTACATCGTGCGGCTTTCCAATGCCCGAAAGACCTCGGAGTTACTGACGGCTACGGGAAATATAGAGAATCACAAAGCACAGATCGTGAGAAACGCTCTCTCCCGCTGGCGAGATGCGGGCTGGAGTACCAGCAAGCATGGACTGGAAGAATAAACAATAGAATGACATAACCTAAAAACAGCAAATGTATGGCAGATAACATACTTTCGGATTTCGGGATCAATATTCTCGAAGAAGAGATAGACGACGTGATCTTTCAGACCAATGAATTTCTTTGCGACGCCACCTTTACCGGTGCGCAAGGCCCTTTTTGGTGGATTCTTCAAATGTGCATGGCACTGGCGGCACTTTTTTCTATCATCGTGGCCCTCGGAATGGCGTATAAGATGATGATAAAGCGTGAGCCATTGGATGTGATGAAACTGTTCAAGCCACTGGTGATCTCCATCATCCTGTCGTGGTGGTACCCACCGGCAGACACAGGCTTGAACGGTAGCGGAAGCAGTTGGTGTGTGTTGGATTTCCTATCCTATATTCCCAATGCCATCGGCTCCTATACGCATGACTTGTATGAAGCGGAAGCGACGCAAATAACGGACAAGTTTCAGGAAGTGCAAGGGCTAATTTATGTGAGGGACACCATGTACACCAACCTACAGGCACAAGCCGATGTAGCTCATTCGGGAACATCAGACCCCAATCTGATAGAGTCCACGATGGAGCAGACCGGAGTGGATGAAGTGACGAATATGGAGAAGGATGCCAGCAGGCTATGGTTCACTTCTTTGGTGAGCGGTGCGACCGTGTGCATTGATAAAATAGTGATGGTGATCGCCCTGATCGTGTTCCGTATCGGGTGGTGGGCAACAATCTATTGCCAGCAGATCCTGCTGGGTATGCTGACCATCTTCGGTCCGATACAGTGGGCTTTCAGCCTACTGCCGAAATGGGAAGGTGCTTGGGCGAAGTGGATGACAAGGTATCTGACGGTACATTTCTATGGAGCGATGTTGTACTTCGTGGGATTCTATGTGCTGCTACTCTTTGACATCGTGCTTTGCATACAGGTGGAGAACCTGAAAGCCATCACCACTTCGGAGCAGACAATGGCTGCGTACCTGCAAAACTCTTTCTTCTCGGCCGGCTATCTGATGGCAGCAAGCATCGTGGCTCTAAAATGCCTGAATCTGGTGCCGGACTTGGCGGCATGGATGGTGCCGGAAGGAGATACGGCATTCTCTACCCGAAACTTCGGCGAGGGTGTGGCACAACAAGCCAAGATGTCAACGACAGGAGCGATCAGCTCCATGATGAAATAAGAGATGAGAAATAAGCAAGTAACAAAAATAGAATAAAATATGGTCATTAAGAATCTTGAAAACAAAGTAAAGCTGGTAACCATCGTCTGCGGATTTTTTCTGCTGGGGTGTATTCTTATCAGTGTATCAAGTATCTGGACGGCAAGAACGATGGTGGTGGATGCCCAACAGAAAGTGTATGTGCTGGACGGCAATGTGCCCATCCTGGTACAGCGTACCACAATGGAGGAAACCCTTGACGTGGAAGCCAAAAGCCATGTGGAGATGTTTCACCACTACTTTTTCACCCTTGCACCGGACGACAAATACATCAAATACACGATGGAAAAAGCGATGTACTTAGTGGATGAAACGGGATTGGCACAGTACAATACCCTGAAAGAAAAAGGCTTCTATAACAATATCATGGGTACGAGTGCGGTGTTCAGCATCTTCTGTGACAGCATCCGATTTGACAAAGAGAAGATGGAGTTTACCTACTACGGCCGCCAACGCATTGAGCGAAGGACAAGCATCCTGACCCGTGAGCTGGTAACGGCAGGACAGCTCAAACAGGTGCCGAGAACTGACAACAACCCTCACGGGCTGCTGGTGGTGAACTGGCGAACTCTGCTGAACAAGGATATTGAGCAGAAGACAAAGAACAATTATTGAAATTAATCCCTAAAGCATATTGATATGAGTTGGAAAAAAATGATAATCGGAGAAAAGATGCCTGACAAGGATGATCCGAAATACAGGAAACGGTACGAGAGTGAAGTAGAGGCAGGCCGGAAGACTGCCAGAGTACTGAAAATAGATAAGGCAGCAAGTAGTGTACAGCGGTTTGCGTGCAAACATCCCAAATGGTTTCTTGCCATCGTGTTCACCATCGTGATAAGTTGCTTGACTTTTAACATCTACCGCATGGTAGCCGTGGGTCGGATGCAGAAGACAGAGCAACACACAACGGCTACGGAACAGCAGGAAAAATTACTCAAACAAAAACTTCACCGCAATGATCACAGATAAGATAAACTTCAAGCAGCCGAAGTATATGCTTCCTGCCATCCTCTATCCCCTCTTGCTGATAACCGGGTATCTGGTTTTCGACATCTTTGATACCGAAACGGCAGAGAAACCCAACGAACTGCAAACCACGGAATTTCTGAATCCGGAACTACCACAGGCACAGATTCAGAATGATGGCATAAGTGGCAAGTACGAGAGCATGGTGAAGTCCTACGGAAAGATTCAGGATTATTCGGCCGTAGAGAATATTGACCGGGGCAATGAAGAAGAGGACAAGGAGGGCTATGATTCCAAGTATTCAAAAGATGATCTCGCCCTGCTGGATATGGAAGCCGCCCAAAGGACGGAGGAACTGGAAAAGCTGCAACGCACGCAAGAGATGGAGGAAAAGCTCCGGCAAAGTGCTGAAAAAGGAAAAAACCTGATGACGGACTCCACCGACCTGCAACCGCTGAGTGAAGCGGAACGGCTGGCACGAAGCAAACAACGGGAACAAGGGGCCTTGGCAGAATTGCAGAAAGCACTTGCTGAAGCACGGTTGAACGGTCAGAAAAGTACGGAAGGTGTGCCGGATATGGCTGAGAATCCAGACAATGCAGGAAACGGACATACCGCAATGAAAGGGAAAATAGAGGTGAACGGAAATGAGGTGAATCGAATTGATGATGCTACTACAAGTAGTACAGTAGTAAAACTTGTAAAGAAGCCATCGGATTATTTCCACACGCTGGCGGAGAATGAACCGGAACCGAAATTGATAAAAGCCATCATAGACGAGGATATCAAGGCGGTAGATGGGTCGAGAGTAAGACTGAGACTACTGGATGATGTGGAGATCGGTGAGTTGGTGGTGCCCAAAGGTGCTTATCTCTACGCCACGATGAGCGGCTTTGGCGATCAACGGGTGAAAGGTAATGTGAAAAGCCTGATGGTGGCCGATGAACTGCTGAAAGTGAATCTTTCAATTTATGATACGGACGGGTTGGAAGGTCTGTATGTACCCAGCAGTACATTCAGAGAGACAAGCAAGGATGTGGCGAGCAGTGCTTTGGGCAGCAATGTAAATATGAACAACGAAACCGGCGGCAACAGCTTTACCCAATGGGGGATGCAAGCTGTACAGAACGCTTACCAACGAACCAGTAATGCTGTTTCCAAGTCGGTAAAGAAAAACAAGGCGAAGCTTAAATACGGGACATTCGTGTATCTCGTGAATGATAAGGCGAAGAAATCAACGGAACGTTAATAAAAAGAATAACGATATGAATATTAAACAGAAGATTGCAGCCCTTGTGTATGGGCTGCTGGCAGTATGTCCCACCTTCGCACAACAGACCTACGAAGAGATGGAACAGATAACCGTGAATGAGCAGGTGACTACTGTCATCACCGCCTCAGAACCGATTCGATTTGTGGATATATCTACCGAGAAGGTGGCAGGCGACCAACCTATCAATAATACGATCCGGCTGAAACCCAAAGAAGGCGGTCATGTGGATGGCGAGGTACTGGCTATCGTAACGATAGTGACGGAACGATACCGCACGCAATATGCTTTGCTATACACGACAAGGATGAAGGAAGCGGTGAGTGACAAAGAGATACAGCTAATGGAAAGACAAGCATACCGTAATCCGGCAGTGAGCCTGTCCACCGAAGAGATGTACCGCTATGCCAGGCTGATATGGACTTCACCGGCAAAGTTTAGGAATGTGAGCAGCAAGCAACACCGAATGACCATGCGATTGAACAATGTGTATGCCGTGGGTGACTATTTCTTTATCGACTACTCGATAGAGAATCGCACCAATATCCGATTCGACATCGATGAAGTACGCATCAAATTGGCAGACAAAAAAGTGTCGAAAGCGACCAATTCGCAAATCATCGAGCTGAAGCCTGAAATGACCTTGGAACAGACCCAATCTTTTCTGCACGGGTATCGGAATGTGATGGTCATCAAGAAACTGACGTTCCCCAACGACAAGGTGCTGACCATCGAGATGAGTGAGAAACAGATTTCCGGCAGAACCATCGTCCTCCATATAGACTATGAGGATGTGCTGAGTGCCGACAGTTTTAATAACGCTTTATTGAAAGAGGAATGAAAAAGATACTGATGATATTGGTAGTAGCCCTGACAATGGGCACTACCGCCTGGGCGGATGACCGGGATGGAAGAATACTAATAGGAACCGGACTGCTCTACAAGAATGGAATGGATTTGACTATCGGCTATGAATACGAGACGAAGTATCATAACGCGTGGGAGTTCTTCGGCAATGCTTATCTGCAATGGGATGAATGCGTTTCCTGCGGACATGTCTGCCCGGAATCGTTTTGGAAAAACTACAGAACGTGGGGATTGGGTGTGGCTTACAAGCCTTGCGTAGTGAGGGGGCGCAACCATCATGGAAATTTGCGGATTGGCGGCTCACTGGGTTCCGGCGATGGTAATGTGCTGGGTGGTATTTATTTAGGCTATGAGCATAGCTATTCCTTGAAAAAGGGGTGGCAGCTCTACTGGCAAGTGAAGAGTGACGTTATGATAGAAGGGAAAGACCTGTTCCGTACAGGTATAGTAATCGGAGTAAAAATACCAACGAGATGAGAGAGATACTATTAATCTGTATGAGTGCCGTCCTGTTGACGGCTTGTGACAGTCATCAAGAGTTTCCGGACACCGCAATGAAAGTGGGACATATCCTGTGTACGGATGGGCAAGTACTGCCTTACACTAACTACAAAGAATCAGGTAAGGAAGCCGTGGGAGTCGTGTTCTACCTGAACCGTGATTCGGAAACGGAAGGGAAAGGGTATGCCGTTTATCTGTATGATACGGCAGCCGAAGCTTTTGCGGACAGTATCGGAGTGAATCAGGGTACATCGGCGGATGTGACTGCACTGGATGGGAACGCCAACACCTTTGCCCTATTCCATACGACAGATGCGTCGTCCCCTTTGGCGAAAAGCGTGTTTGACATCTGGAGTTACGGGCAAAGTGCCTATATCCCATCGGTGGCTCAAATGAGGCTGCTATATGGTGTGAAAGCAGAGGTGAACCAATCCATCGGACTTTGCGGAGGGGACTTGTTACCTGACAACCCTGATCGGTGCTGGTACTGGACTTCTACGGAAGTGAAAGGACAGCAGACTGCCAAAGCGTGGCTGTATTCCGTGGGAAGCGGAGCCATGCAGGAAACACCGAAGCTGCAAGCGCATAAGGCAAGAGCGATTATAACCATCAATGACTAACAAGAACAAAGTCAAGTTTATTACGTAAAAAACATGACTTTTCTTTGCTATAAGGATGGAATTCAGATATAGAGCAACAACTTCAAAAGAGTATATGATTTAAAATAAAACACATGGAAGAGAGTGAAGAATTGCAAGGAGCGTACAAAATCTTTAGGGCAGTGATCTATATCTCCATTCTGATGGAATTTTTCGAGTATGCCGTATCACCGGAGATGTTGGATCACTGGAACGGCATACTCTGTGATGTGCATGGCCGTATAAAAACATGGCTTATCTATCAGGACGGAAATCTTGTTTATAGTAAGATAGCAACCTTTGCACTTATCTGCATCACGTGCGTTGGCACCCGAAACAAGAAACATTTGGAGTTTGATGCCCGCCAGCAGGTACTTTATCCGCTGGTTAGCGGTGTAGCGTTGCTGATAGCGGCCGTGTGGCTCTTTGGCTTTACTATGAATGTGCGGCTGTACAGCTTACCGCTGAATATCATTCTCTATATGGGAACCACCATCGTGGGAACTATCCTGGTGCATGTGGCATTGGACAACATCTCAAAGTTCCTGAAGGAAGGATTGCTGAAAGACCGCTTTAACCTTGAAAACGAAAGCTTTGAACAGTGTACGCAGCTTCAGGAAACGGACTATTCAGTGAATATCCCGATGCGCTTCTATTATAAAGGTAAATTTCGCAAAGGATTCTGCAATATCTCCAATCCATTCAGGGGAACGTGGGTGGTGGGTACTCCGGGGTCAGGTAAGACGTTTTCCATCATCGAACCGTTTATTCGCCAACATTCCGCTAAAGGCTTTGCGATGGTGGTGTATGATTACAAGTTTCCAACCTTGGCTGAAAAACTCTACTATCATTACCGAAAGAATCAGGAACTTGGCAAAGTGCCCAAAGGCTGTAAGTTCAATACCATCAACTTCGTGAATGTGGAATACAGCCGGAGGGTGAATCCCATTCAGCAAAAGTACATTCAGAATTTGGCGGCAGCGAGTGAAACCGCTGAGACATTGCTGGAATCCCTGCAAAAAGGAAAGAGAGAAGGCGGTGGCGGCAGCGACCAGTTTTTCCAAACGTCGGCGGTCAACTTTCTGGCAGCGTGCATCTACTTTTTTGTGAACTATGAACGGGAACCATACGATGAGAATGGTAAACGGCTGTATGCGGAAAAGGCACAAGACAAGGAAACGAAGTTTTGGAAGCCGACAGGTGTGGTGCGTGACAAGAAAGGCGGCGAGATAGTCCAACCGGCTTATTGGTTGGGTAAATATTCGGATATGCCACATATCCTTGCGTTTCTGAATGAAGGATATCAAACTATATTTGAGGTGCTGGAAACGGATAATGAGGTAGCACCGCTGCTCGGTCCGTTTCAAACGGCATTGAAAAATAAGGCGATGGAACAGTTGGAAGGTATGATTGGTACGCTGCGTGTCTATACCAGCCGATTGGCGACCAAAGAGTCCTATTGGATATTTCATAAAGACGGTGATGACTTTGACTTGAAGGTATCAGACCCGAAGAATCCAAGCTATCTGCTGATAGCGAATGATCCGGAGATGGAGAGCATTATCGGGGCACTGAACGCTCTGATTTTGAATCGACTTGTGACCAGAGTGAATACGGGGCAAGGCAAGAACATTCCGGTGAGCATCATCGTGGATGAGTTGCCTACGCTGTACTTCCATAAGATAGACCGACTGATAGGTACTGCCCGAAGTAATAAGGTAAGCGTAGCTTTGGGATTTCAAGAGCTGCCACAGTTGGAAGCGGATTACGGGAAGGTGGGTATGCAGAAAATTATTACGACCGTGGGTAATGTGATAAGCGGCTCGGCTCGTGCCAAGGAAACACTGGAGTGGTTGAGTAATGATATTTTTGGTAAGGTGGTACAACTCAAGAAAGGTGTCACTATCGACCGGGACAAGACTTCTATTAATCTGAATGAGAATATGGATAATCTTGTTCCGGCAAGTAAGATTTCCGATTTGCCTACCGGCTGGATATGTGGCCAGACGGCACGTGACTTTGTGAAAACGAAAGTAGGAAAGAATGGAAACATGAATATTCAGGAATCGGATGAATTCAAGACCTCCAAGTTCTACTGCAAGACGGATTTTGATATGGCAGAGATAAAGAAAGAGGAAGCTAATTATGCAAACTATCCGCTACCCCGGTTCTATACTTTCAAGTCGAAAGAGGAAAGAGAACGGATACTCTACAGGAACTTCGTGGAAGTTGGGCAGGAAGTGAAGGCGATGATTGCGGATGTGCTGAATAAGAAAGGGAGTATCTAAGGTTTTGTATTATCAAAAGAATGTAAGCCCCCGATAAAGTACAAGTGCCCCCTAAAGCAACTGCCAAGATCAACTCCAGTTAGAGTTATCTTTGGCGGTTTCATTTTATTGTAGTTGTATCTTGACTTTTGTTAGACTTCCATTAGAGTAGTCATATAAAAAAAATATTATCGTCTGATAACTAGTAAAATACATCTTCCCAATCAAGTGGCAGGTAACGTTTTAGGCACAAACCAATGGTTCCTAGATATTCTTTTCTGAATCAACACTTTACAAACTAATGGATTCAGAATAGGTAACGGATAAGTAACGAGTTAACTTCATCAGTTTGCTCCGCTTTGAGCAGGTTGATTAGCTTGGGACAAAGATAAAACAATATTTCAAATCCCCATAAACTACTTCGATATATTGTCTGTATTATCGTTTCTTTGGGATTTCAACTCTTTTATAGCCCTGTCGAAATCGCTTTCGTATTGCAGCATTTCTTTACGGCGATACTCTTCAAACTCCTGTATTGCTTTTTCTATAGCTTGTTTATGAGAAACTGTTCCTGCATTACTAAGCAAAGGGCGATTGCCGACCGACAGTATATCATCCAATTTTTCTATCCACTGCTGCATGGTCATAGAATGTTCTTCGATAGCTTGCAGTTCAGCAAAATCAAGATATTGGGACACCAATAAATTTAAAACCTGTAATTCTTTCTCCGACAAATAGTTCTTTGCAATTTTAACGTCGTCACGGGTAATATAATCCCCTTTAAAGTTGGTCATACCCACCATTGGTTTATCGGAATCGACTCTCCCGTAAATTACTTCTGCTGCTGTGTGTTGATGGGCGGCATAGTGCATTTTGTTTTGTACCGTAGCAAAGAACTGCCGGGTCATATCGGTTCGTGGATCGTAATCTATTGCTGTGGCATAAATATCAGTTACCTGTTGATACAAATTACGTTCGCTCGAACGAATATCCCTTATTCGTTGCAGTAACTCGCGAAAATAGCGGTTCCCGTTTCCTTTGAGGCGTTCATCGTCCATCGTGAATCCTTTTTGGATATATTCGTGGAGCCGTTGCGTTGCCCATTGTCTGAACCGTGTTGCCACCTGTGACTTGACACGATAGCCGATAGCGATAATCATGTCTAAGTTGTAATGTTCAATTTGTCTTTTTACCGACCGATTGCCTTCATGCCGAACTAACAAGAAATACTTGTGAGTTGCTCCTTTCGACAATTCGCCTTCGTCTATTATACTGCTAATGTGCAGACTGATATTTTGTTGCGAAGTATCAAACAACTGAGCAATTTGCTGCTGCGAAAGCCAAACATCTGTGCCATCAAAACGAACATTGACATTCGTTATTCCATTATCATCCTGATAAAGGATAAATTGGCTGTTGGTTGGTTGGGGTTTATCGTTGGACATGGACTCTTATATTTTCTATCTGCATTTTCACCTTCCCATCTTCGGATTGATACAGTAATATTTCGCTATTTAGTTTCTGATGCATTGTAATTATGATTCTTCGTTTATACTATTTCTACTTTCAAATTTAAATTCAGAGCCTTAGATATTTTTTCTATCTGTTGTCGTTTTTGCCCTGTCGAACTATGGGTAATTAAGTAAAGCCCTTTCGCTATCTCTTTCTGATTGTAGAAGTCATCCTGAGTGTTTGAAACTAATGGTACGCCACATTGAATAATTCCCAACGAACGCACCTTTTCTGCCCCTGCCAGCATTACCACTTCTTGCAATGTTTCGTAGGCAAAACGATTTTCAATCTCTTTGCCATCCTGAAAGGTTACACGTAGGTTTGTTTTTGCACTTTTGGTGGGTGAATTGCGCTTAATTATTCCGACATTGTGTTCTATCTGAGGATCGGCTATAATCTCGATAGTCTCCATCTGGTCTGCAAAGTTTCGTTTACGTGATATGCGTACACTCAAAGGCTCATTCGGTACATAATCGACCACCAGAACCAATTCACGTTGAATCTGACTGATTACAGGCTCTATATTTTCAGAGATAACAGGCAGAATCTCTTTTTTGATTATATTCTGTTCCAACTCTGCGGTTTGTTTAAGCAGGTCTTCTCCTAATTCCAAACCTAATTCTTTTAAGTTCTGAATGGTGCTATATAGCTTTTGAAGTTTAGTCATAATACTATTTCAAATATTAGTTATATCTGTCTTTTTACCGACCGATTGCCTTCCTGACGAACTAACAAGAAATACTTGTGAGTTGCCTCTTTCGACAATTCGTCTTCGTCTATTATACTGCTAATGTGCAGACTGATATTTTGTTGCGAAGTATCAAACAACTGAGCAATTTGCTGCTGCGAAAGCCAAACATCTGTGCCATCAAAACGAACATTGACATTCGTTATTCCATTGTCATCCTGATACAGGCCAAATTGGCTATTTGTTGGTTGGGCTTTATCGTTGGACATGGGTTCAATTACACTATGGATTAATTATAATAAAAATATTTGCGTTCACGATGTTTGAACGCTTCATCTCCTCCTTCGAGTATGTCACAAACATGCTCTTTTATGCCTTGTTGAAATAGGATGCCTGATATGGCTTCATTTTTAGGGAAAGAGAATTCTAATGCTCCATTGACATATTCAAATCTATACCGGTTCTTGGTAGTATTGGCAGCTTGTCCCTCTTGATTTGCGACGATGACATTCTCACTATCTGTTGCAACAACAAGATTTGCATTGTGAGATACAATAATGATCTGTCTTTCGATTTTCTTTATTCTAATCATCTGGCACAACAAGTCATATATAGTCCTATTGTCTAGATTATCTTCTGGCTGGTCAATTAGTATCGGATATTCTGCCGAACTTATTTGTAAAAATAATATCAGAAGAACTGTTCCTTTCTTCCCGGGAGACATATTCAGCAATTCATCATTTCGATATTTTACTTCAAAGTCTAATTCAAAACAGTCCTCTATCAAACCTTTGTATACTTCTTCAATATTAACATTTTGATTTAAAGGATAAAGCGTTGTGGTTGTATCATCTTTATTTACCTTAAGATTAAGATCATTGGTAACACCTTGAATTTGGCGGAATAAATCCGGGATTTGTGTATAATCAACGGAACTATTATTGGAGAAAATAGTGTTGAAATTATGATCCAAAGCTACTTTTGCCTTGTTTACTTGTTGATATAAAAGGAATTTACTTCTATCGAATTTAAGTATTGCATTCAAAGAGATATCGTCATGAATCCAATTATGATCATCATTGATTTTGGTCTGAATAGCTTTATATATTTCATGACGTGCTTTCAAGAGCCCTGATATCCTATTTTGAACATCCCTATAATCTTTTAATGCAGTATCAAACTGTTTTTTTGTGAGTTTAGATATCTCCAGTCGCTCTATCTCCTTTTTATATAGCTCTTGTAGTTTATTGATTTCTGTTTGATTTTTTAGTTTAAGCAAAATCGGTTGAAGTGAGGTATTAATAGTTTTGACTTCTTTTTCAATGGCACCTATTTGCTCCTCAAATTTTAAAGATTTGATTTTACTGCTCAAATCCTCTTGAATCTTATCAAGACCTACTGAAATAAGTTCTTTTAAAGCCAATATTTCATTGGGAATATTTATATAGTTATCCAATATTGTTTCAAGGCTTCCTTTAAGAGGGCTAAGTGTATCTGATGGCTCTCCGCATAATCTTATTTTTTGAGCACTTAACTCATGCTGAATTTTTCCGGTCACTTCGATTTGCACCTGTAATCCCTTCTTTCGGGATTCCAATTCCTCAACTTTTTTAGTAAATTCTGTGTGTTTTGCAGATTCTTCGGAAGATAATAATGCTTCCTTTTTCAAGTCATCCATCCTCTTCTCAAAATCTTTGACAGATTTAACTATAGCATCCTCATGACCAACCTCAGTCAATTTCTTGTTTAGTTCAATAGCACGTGCTCTATTATCCAACAGATTCAACAATAAACCAGCTATATCATTTGATAGATTCGAAATTTCTTCTTTCTGAGTATTATGAAATGTCCGGAATGATTCATTTTGATTTAATATATTTATAATCAGTGAATTTAAGTCGTTTTTGTTATTCCTTTCTGCCAGATAGTTAATATATAGTTGAGGAATATAGGTTATTTTGCGCTTTTCACTATCCCTGCCATTGAGCAAATCTATATCTCCATTCTTCCAATAAACCTTTAAATTGTAATTGAAAGCAGATCTATACCCTTCAAATTTCAGTGCCTGAGATATTCTTTCGACTTGCTCCGAATCTATAGCATCAGCAATAGAATGTAACAATAACGACTTTCCGGACGATTTACCCCCGATAATAGAATTCAAATTATCATTGAATAATATTTTTTGATTTCCCATTAAGCTATCATCACTTTCAAATTCAACTGCGGAGATAATCATCCTATCGGATTTAATCTCTGGCTTCGAGGATTGGATTCTAACCCGGTTTTCTGGCTCAAATAGAATTTGTCTCAATCCATCAAAAGAAGGGTCAGCCTTAATCCATAAAATATGTTTTTGATAATCAATCTGACTGGGGTTTTGGGTATTGAAAACGGTTATATTTTGGCCTAACCATTTCTCTATTTGTTCACAGGAATGTGCATCGCTACCACAAATAGAGGGCTTAAGACTTTTAAATTCATTGATAAAGTCTTCTTTTGTATCGTGCTTTCTTCCTAAACCAAAATCAATAGTATTTGCATTTGTTGCGAAAAAAGCATTACACTGTTGGTAATACCCTTTTCGGATAACATGTCCTTGTCCACTCCAACTAATAGAGGATAAGTCTTCATCTACGGGGATACAAATTATATAGTTGTTTTTGAAGATAGATTTTTTGTTTTCCAGTATATCTTTAATTTGCTGATCATTAACAACCGCGACCATGCATCCCACTTCAAAATCACTTCCTTTAAATGTCGGCTGTTGTAATTTTATTTTTTGCCCAAGAAGAGCAATATTATCTTTTTTCAGCTTGCGTTTTTCTCCTGTACTATATGGATCTTGTTCATAGGCGAAGTCTATTTCATGCAAAAAACTTTCTTCGATATCCCGAATACTGACATTCTCAGAAAAAATCACATGATAATTGACCCTGTTGCCATTTATGAGATTATTCAACCGGAATTCTATATTTGGGAGGATACGTATTTCTCTCACTTTCCGGATAAACTCGGAATCGTTGTTAAATAGCTGGTTTAACTTTTGATCATTATCTAAATAATTATTTTTCAAAATCTTATATCCATCAATAGAGAAGTAGTCTGTTATCCCTATGACTGCTACTCCATGTTGTACCGCTGTGCTAAATAGCGATATAACATATTTATCCCAATCGGTTCCAAAAGAGTTTGCTAAACCAGATTCTGGAGTATGAACATGTAAGTCCCATTTTCTCCATTCTGAACCTCTATTTTCTTTATATTCCATAATCTTTACTTATTTTGCATTTCCACTTTCGGCAGACCTTTTACAATCTGAATAGTTTTTAAACTGATAGCTATCACACTCAACAACAAATCCAAGATATAGCGGGGTTTATTGTGTTCGCGTGCCCAATCGTTGGGATCGTTTACGATGCCGCTTTCCTTGTGAGTTTTGATTTGGTAACTTTCCATGATCCACTCGATGGCACTACGCCCATTGACTATATATTCATATGCTTCGGCAGGGATGTCGGTAATGGTAATATACGGGTTGTATATAATGCAACTTTTGTCGTCTTTGGATGGGAAACGCATTTTAGTTATATCAAAATTATCCTGAACGGCATTATTTATATTTACTGTAACGCCTGCTTCATGAGCATAATCCTCGTAATGCAAATGCAGTGCAGCCAACTCACGCCCGGCTTTGGCGTATTTCCAGAAAACCATGGAATCGCCTACAAATGGTATCCGAGGCAACATCTTTTTGAGGTCGGCTGCAAACTCGATGCGGTAGTCCGTATTGTGCAGAAAGCCATACACATAGTAGAAAATATCCTCTTTCGTGGTTTTACTGCCATATAGCTTGCGAGCCTGATTGAGTGCAAAGTCGCTTATCGCATCTCTACGAGCATAATGCTCGCTCTCCGGTTCGGAAGCGGCATCGAACATATCTGCCATTCCAGTCTTTTCTGCATTTACTTCTTCGTACCAATAGAGAGGGAAGCATTGCCCATTAAACATTAATTGCAAATCAGGAATCTTATTTGTGATAATTGTAGAAAAATCCTTACTTGCCCCCATGCCAGAAACACTAATAACTAAATTTTCCGTATCGGTAGTTGGGAAAAGTTGATCAAATTGACCTCTCCTATGAATAAAGTGTTCACCCATATATAGATTGGCTGAGTAGAACGGTCGGTATATAGAGGAAAATATTTTTTCACCTTCATACTTAACAGATATCCCTCTTTGTACTTTGGGTATCAAACTGCTACTCCATGCTATATTGGCACTATCCATATCTATAAACTTCTCAATCTTTTTTATTTCTTCAGATTGAATATTCTGCTTATACGTAGCAACCTGATTGTTATAAAAGTCAATAGTTCGCCTCATATTTACCTGTAATTTCTCTCTTGAAAAATTATATACCCAAGCATCTCTATTAGAGTTTAATCCTAAAGAATACACAGTAAACACAGCCTGTGTTTCTGTATCGAACTTCTTCTCTGGGGCAAGCGGTACAAATTCACCAAATTTATCGTTCCGGTGATTAATCCAATCGTTATGCTCGTTGGGTGAAAGTGTTTGCCAGTTCATTTCAGTATCGGATACACTTTTCATCTTTTTCACAATATCGAGTTTCTCATCGCGACTCAGGTAATCGCCTATGTCGTGATAATGAATCGTTGCTTTCTCTTGATGGTTGGGCTTCTTCACCAGCAGAGTTATGCTGATGGGCGTACGGCTGCCCGAACCGAATATTTTTCCGCCTTCTTTGCGAGATAACTCTCCGCTTGTTCGCTGGTTTCCACGAAGATTGAATACATAAATAGACGAAAATTCCTTTTCGAGACAATGGCGGTAGCCGTCCATTCCATTGCCATCAATCCACGCACCATTGCTCACAAAGCAGATAACTCCTCCGTTCTTCGGGTCAAGACGATCCGATGCCCAACGGAAAGCTTTTATATAGGCATCATATAGTGCTTTAACAGATGTTGCACTACTACCTTTCGCGTAAGTCTCCTCAATTCGCTTTTCCAGTTTCGAATACTTCTGATTCTGAGCATTGTCATTGGCCGATTTCTGACCAATGGAGTACGGCGGATTGCCTATAATAACCCGCAGCGGAGCTTTCTGTTGCTCCTGTACCCGACGAGAGTTCTGCGGAAACATATCGCTGAACAAGTCTTCGCCGTTTTTGGACTCTCCCAATTGAAAGGTATCCGTCAGACAGATACCATTGAAAGGCACATAGGTCTCCGACCTGTTATTCTGTAAATCGTGATAGACGTTCTCTATATTTACCGATGCGATATAATAGGCCAATAAGACAATTTCGTTGGCGTGTATCTCTTTACTGTACTTGCGTTTCAGATCTTCCGGTTTTATCAGTCCGCTTTGCAGCAAACGGGTAATAAACGTTCCAGTCCCGGTAAAAGGGTCGAGGATATGCAGGTTTTCGTCGCTCAGTGTACGTCCGAACTCTTTGTGAAGCACGGCATCGACCGAATGGATAATATAATCGACCACCTCAGTAGGTGTATAGACAATACCCAACCGTTCCACCATCATAGGGAATGCAGTACGGAAAAATTTATCGTATAGCTCTATGATAATTTTCTGCTTGGCTTCGGCATTGTCTATGTCTTTTGCACGTTCGCGAACCGAATCATAGAACTTTTGCAGTGTCTCTGCATCTTTTTCATCTTTATGTTCTTCCAGCAAAGTGAGCATTTTCTCCATCGACTGGGAAATAGGATTATTGCGTACGAAAGAGTAATCTTCAAACAATGCTTCGAATACCGGCTGGGTAATAAGATGTTGTGCCAACATCTCAATAGCATCTTCTTCCGATACCGACGGATTGATATTTTTGTGAAGACCTTTCAGAAACTTCTCAAATTCCCGCTGGTGTTTTTTGTCGTTCTCTACTAATGCCCTAATATTTTCTATCTGCCGCACGGCAATATCTGCCACATCCCTTGCCCATTGCTCCCAGTAGCGGCGTTCGCCCACTTTCTCTACCAGCTTGGCAAAGAGCAAGGATTGCATATTGTCGAATTGGATCGCCATTTGCATGGCTGCTTCTGCTGCTCCTGCACCTGTTCGCTCTGTTCCCTTATTATCGTCCCGTCCGTGCGAAGCACCTCCGATGACAATACCTTCCGGTTTGTTATTGTTCAGCTCTATTTTGTTGATAGTCGCTTTGAACCTGTCGTCGTGAGCCCGCAGTGCATTCAAGACCGTCCAAACCACAGCATATTCCTTGCTATTACTCAGGGCTTTTTCGCCCTGAACATCGGATGGTACAACTATCGGAATGATAATGTAACCGTACTTTTTGCCGGAAGCACGGCGCATAACACGCCCAACCGACTGCACCACATCGACCTGTGAATTTCGGGCGGACAGGAACATCACAGCATCCAACGATGGAACATCGACCCCTTCACTCAAGCAGCGTACATTGGTAAGTATCCGGCATTGCATAGAAGCTTTCGGAACCGATTTCATCCACGAGAGTTTTTGTCCGCGTGTGGTAGCTGACATTGTTCCATCTATATGGTCACTTTCCACAACTACCATCTTTTGTTGCTGCTCGTCAGACAACTCCTTGTAATAAAGATCGTTCATTTGATTGAACGTGTTGGTTATCTTCTTAGATACATCTATATTTTGACAAAAAGCTACAGCCGTACACATGGGTTCGGGGTCACTGGCTTTGACCGTACCGTCATCGCCGACAATCTCTTTACTCAGTGCATTAACGCAACCGATCAGTTTATTTACTTCGCCCGCGGGAATTTCAGTCTGACCATTGGCAACCATATTCTGAGCCGAAGTCGTCATGTCATTTTCATTGACTGTTAAAATCAGCACTTTATAGTCTGATAACAATCCTTTGCTGACAGCCTTACCGAACCCTATGTGATAAAATTCTTCGCCATACAACGACGTATCATCCATAGAGCAAAGAATAGTATCATTATCGACCGCTTTTTTCTTTGCATCGTCGTGATAAAGACGCGGCGTGGCAGTCATATACATTCGTTTCCTACCTTGAATGAAGTCGTTATTATGCACTTTTACGAATGCTGATTCGTCTTCATTAGAAAGGGTAACTCCTGTTGTCCGATGTGCTTCATCGCATACGATCAAGTCAAAAATGCCTTGTTCAGTCCCGAATTTCTTCTGATAAGCTTTCTGTGCCCGAGCAATAACATCAATAGATTGATATGTACTGAAAACGACCGTTATTCCCGAATCGGCAGTAGCTTGTTCCAACTGCTTTATTATTGTATCCGTGTCGGTCGATGCAGGCAAAGCCAAATCAACCACACTAAAACTGTCAGTATCTTCGTTTTTATTCTTGCGTTTGCTTACTTCCGGGTCAGAACAAATACAAATTGGATTGATAAGATGCTCTGTATGTATAAGCCATTCTTCAAGCGTTTGTCCGAGTAAAGCTATCGAGGGAACTAAAAATAAAATCAATCCCTCTCCTTTAGTTATCTCTTCAGCTATTTTGAGCGATGTAAATGTTTTACCTGTTCCGCAAGCCATAATAAGCTTGCCTCTATCTGACTTATCAGTCTCATAATGAGCGATGGCAGCACCAATAGCTTCCTTTTGATGGTCAAGGGGTTTGTGTTTCGGTTTAAGAGATTGTTCGCCATACATACCCAGCATCAGCTTGTCCCACTCGACACTGCTGTTCTGCAAGTGATATAGCGAGATGCGGGATACAGCGGGAGTATGATTGCGGATTGCTTCTTCAGCATTGCTGCCCCATTTATTTGTTGTCGATATCCAGAGACAGTGTTCAAAGCGAGTGATTGCACCAGATTCATTCGTAAATGAGCGTCCGGCAGTAGTTAAGAAACTATCCACCTCGGCTTTATTTATTGTGGCGGACTCTTGATAACATTTGCATTGCACAGCCCAATATGCTCCATGTGTTGTTTGTGCCACAAGATCAATGCCTGTGTCTTGTCCGCCCAAGTCTTTCCGAAAAGGAAATTCCTCCCAAAGCCATACATTTTTGAAACGGGAAGCGTAAAATGGTTCCGTTCGTAGATATAATTGCATTAAACGCTCGAAGCGATTTCCTTTATCTCTTTCTGTAGTGGATTCCTGTCGGAATTGAGTTAGTATATCCTGAAATGAAGCCATATTTATTTTTCTTCTTTATTATCAACTAATAAATCCTTTACACTCACCTGCAATATTTCTGCAATCTTATATAAAACCTCTATTGGTGGCTGATTACGGTTCTGCACATAGGCGTTCACCATATTAAAACTTTTACCCAGTTTTTCTGCCAACCAAGTTTGTTTTATTCCTTTTTCGTCAAGAATTTCTTTTATTCGATTCATTTGAGTATTCATCACAAGTAATATTGTGCAAATATAGTAAAATTTGTCATCTATGATTCTGAATGTGAGTGATTATTCTCTACTTCTCGTAAGTTACTACTCTTTCTCTATCTCTTTTGCCTCAATGCTTTGCCTATGATATTCATTCAATAATACATAATCATTCTGCTGTTTCATACAAAACAGTGTGAGAATAAACACCAGCAAGCTAAGAACAGCAATCACAATAGACGTTTTGCGAAACTTGAAGAATTTAAAATTCAAGTACGACTTTTCATCATCTGACTTTATTACAGGCAGCTCTTGGGGTTCTTTCAGTATGGCTGACATACAAGACAATATCTTATATACTCCTTCCGTATCCTCTTCTAATTGCTCCATATTTTTATGAATGACTTTGAAATGGGAATCACAATGTGTTCCAAGCCCTTGAATGTACTTCTCTAATTTTGAGATAATCTCGTCTTTCTCTTTTTGAAAATCAATCTTAATTTCCGACTGATTATCTTCGGGAATCAGTGATTTCTGAGTTATCGCAATATTTTCCAATTTCTTATCTATCTCTGAGAGTTTCTCCCCATGAGCTGCCGCAACCCAAAACAGGTAACGCATTCGTAACGGAACCTCTTCCTAAGTACACAATATTTTGCTTTTTTGCTGCTTGCAACGGAGAGAAGAATGATGAAGTTATCACCAATGAATCAATTACTTACATCGTTTTGCTTATCCTTGCGTTTTTGGTGCTGAGTTTAGGAACGAGCGAGCTGCTTTGATCTGCTTCGAGTTGCACAATGTTTAAAGAGCGACTTATGGCACAAATATACTAGAAATATCTCAGAATCTATATTAGTTTTCTTGTTTTTCTAACACATACTTCAGATCTAAATCTATAGTATAAGCACTACTATACAAATACGAGCAAAGAACAATCCTATAAAACTGCCAATGCTGTATTTGACTGTGAATAACATACTTTTTATTATCTTTGTCGCCAAATTTATGTAAACTAACAAG
>RRZU012113858.1_pt1 | contig 24361 bp, 33 predicted proteins | sample 2165561 | NCBI WGS metagenome assembly RRZU01 (sample SAMN10456909, study PRJNA506462) | wastewater metagenome | isolation source: wastewater sludge | place: USA: Moscow, Idaho | reverse complement strand
TTGCAACAACGCCCATTTGCGACAATGTGATACTCAATCGGGCGGTTATCTGCAAATAATACGACACCGGGAGAAGCATTAATTAAGCCCTTGTGAATTTCAGTCGGCGTAACCGCTTTTTCATTGAAAAATGTACCACCCCAGAAGTTAAGGTTATACGTATCAGCCGAAATCAAGTTATCTGTTGAAGCGACAAGATAAATATCTTGTTCAACGCCGGTACCAGTTGATTTCCATGCTATTTGACGGATTTCTTTTTTTGTTGCAGTTTCATTCAATTTACGGTCAAGTAATACTGTCCACGCTTGTCCGTCGCGTTTGAGTGCTTCGTCTTCTGTTAAGAACTTGTTGATTTTATCTAATAAATCACGCTCGTTTTGTGCCGTGCCTGTTGCGTATGCCATTAGCCTAACTCCTGTTTTAATGTTTGCTTATTCGCCCGAATCACGGTCATTACCGCACGTTCGCCCGCTACCGTATTAATACCGGCTGTAAATAACTCAGCACTATCAACCGCTAAAGTTTGCTGAATATTCACGGGGCTTGCTACCGCCTGTTGTCCTGCCGTGCCGTTTTGCATTTCGCGAGTCAATTTCGGCTCACTATATGACGGCATTGATGGGGCAGAGACAAGCCCACCGGTGGCATATTTGCGTAAATGACCGCGGTTAATAGCATGTAAAAAGCCCACGCCATATTTCTGCACACTCGCTGCGCGAACGACGAACTCGCCATTAGATAAGCGTGCCGGAATGGAATCCGACGTGCCTGTACCGGGTCCGGAAATAAAACCGCCGGTTGCTGCCGTGACCGCAGCACCCGCACCACCGAAAAAGCCACTAATGGCACTGGTTGCTTGCATAGCAAGTTGTTGTGCAGCAATCTGCGCCATACTGTTTATTACGGTCAGTGCTAATTGTTTTACTGCATCACCTAAGCTCATCGTGCCTTCAGCCAAACCCATTAAGGCACTTTGAATACCTTGAGTTAAACCCTGTTTAAAGGCGTTTTCAAGCTCATTTCCCGTCTGTTTAAGCTCCTGAATTTTCACTTTCATTTGCTCAAGCATTGCGCCTGCCGCTTCGCCTTGTGCGCCCGGCATTTGTGCCAATCTTTCCAGTAACGGTAATTGTTTTTCAATTTCTGCTACCGTTTGAGCATACATATCTTTTAAGCGTTGTTGTCCTTCGAAATGTGAAATGAGCCCAGTTTGAACTTGTGCTTGAATCTGCTGTTCTTTCGCCGACTGTTGCTGAATGACGTTATTTACTTCGGACTGTATGCCATTTAATTGCACTTTCGCTTCTTCAAGAGGCAGCATTTTTTTAACTAAATTAATGCCGTCTTGATTGTTCGCTTTACTAAATAAGGCGAGCAATTGGTTGTATTTACTTTGTACATCAAGCAGATCTGCTTTTGCCGTTTGTCCGGTTAAACGTAAATAATCGCTATTGAGTTCGCGTAGCTTATTTGTGGCTTCTTCTGCCGTGCGTCTTGTATCTTGTGCCGCTTTTTTTGCATCGCTTTCTGCTTTACGTTGCGCTTTGTTAGCTTCCGCTTTCGCTTTTCTGTCCGCTTCTGCTTGTTCACGCAGTTTTTTCTGATTCGCATCAATCGTTTGATAAAGGGCTTCGGCTTCTTTTTTCTGTTCTTCCGTCCAATTACTATTGTTGCGTGCATTATCAATATTCTTTTCAAGCTCAGTCATGCCGGATTGAAGCGCGCGCGTACGCAGTTTTTCTAACTCATCGCCACCTTTTTTCTCCGCTTGCTTTTGTTCCAGTTGTTTTTGTAAGCCGATAGCTTCATTGATTTTATTGATAAAACCTTGCACCGCATTGCCGGACATGCCGGCTTGTGCCGCAATCCCTTCAAATTTTGTGCGCATGGCTTCTAAGCGTTCTATTGCCGTCGTGGAGGCTTGACTCAAGTCTTTTTTCAGCTTTTGAGTGAGTTCTTCCACTTCTGTTTTCATCGCAAGTGCTTCGGTTTCACTTGCTTTGATTGCTTCGGTCAGCAATTTCACTGCTTCTGGGTGTTGTGGGTCGCCAATTTCCGTCAATTTTTCTGCAAGCGTACCGCCGGCTTCAATGGCTGCGTCCCAAGCTACAGCCAATTGCGTTTGAGTAATATTTGCTAATTCGCTGCTTGCCGTACTCATTGCGTCAATTTTTTGCTGTAGCTCGTCAATTTGCGTATTAAGCGCATTCACTTCATCGGCATTAATCAATCCGCCCATGACGCTAGTGCGGTTTTGATTAAGCAATTTATCGCGCTCGGCAACGAGTGCTTCAAGCTTTTGTTTTGCCTCGTCTAATGATGCTGTATTGACTTTTAACTGCTCAAGGCGATCACTAAAACCGCCCATTTCGCCTAATTGAGTACGTGCTTCGACTAAAGCTTTTGTTTTCTCAATATTGGCATCAAGCGTAGTGAGAGATTGGGCAAATTGGCGTTCAGCTTCTTCTTCCTGACTTTTTAAATAAAAATAAGCCGCTGTAAGCCCCGCAACCGCAGTAATCGCTAACCCAATAGGACCGCCTATTGCCGCAAATAATCCCGCTCCTATATTGACGGCAGCAGCACGAGCTTTGGCAATCGCAAGCGCGCCATAGGCTTGTGTGGCTCTCCCGACTGCGACGGTTTCACCATTAACTGCCTGCATTAAAACTACGGTTGCCTGTGCTTGACGGACGGATGCGGTGGCACTGGCGTTAATCGCTGCCATGTGCGCACTTTCGGCAATCGCTGCTTTACTTTTTACGCTAATGCTGGCGTACATCGCTGACAAATAACGAGCGGTATATGCCGTACCGACTAAAATGGCAATACCGGCTAAACCTTCGAGATTATTTGCCAGCGTAGAAATCGCAGCCGAAACAAAGGTAGATGCACCAATGGTTTTATCAGTATTACCAATGAACTCAAGCCAAGCGTTAGATAATTGAGTCACCGCTTTACCAATGGTGAGCGGCATTTGCTCATATTGTTTTTGAATACTGTCCGCACCTTCAGCTACGGCGGTCATAATCACTTGCGTGGTTAATTGACCTTCTTCCGCCATTTTGCGTAATTCACCACGTGTTTTACCTAGCGATTTTTGCAAGAGTTCTAAAATAATCGGGGCTTGTTCCGACACGGAATTAAATTCTTCACCGCGCAATGCACCGGCAGCCATACCTTGTGAAAGTTGAATAATCGCTGCTTGCGCTTCCTGTGCGCCAGCACCGCTAACGACTAAGGCTTGTGAAACGGTTTTAGTAAAACGTAATACTTCGCCGGAATTTGCAGCATCGCCTAATGAGCGGAAAACACGGGTATAAAGTTCGGCAGTTGCTGCAAATTGTGTGCCGGTGTCATTTGCTACTTGCATTAACCCCTGAAAAGTGCCTTTGGCTTCGAGATTTGAGCGAGAAACTAATTTGATACGCGCTTCAAGACTTTTAAATTCATCACTTGTTTTGACTACATTGCCAATTGCGAGGTTACCCAAGGTTAAGCCAATCGCTTGTTTTTTTAATTCGGCTAATTGCTTACTAATGGATTCTACGCCCGCACGGGTTTTACCAAGTTTTGAAGTCGCTTCATCGGCTTTCTTTGCAAGACCATCTAAGCCACCGGCACCGGCTTGCGCACCTTTGCCTAGCCCTTGGCTTGCAGCAGCGCCGGCTTGCAATTCTTTTTCAAGCGTTTTAAACTTAGCCAACGCTTCGTTAAGATCGGCTTTAATTTTTAAAGCTAACGTTAAATTATTATTTGCCATGGATACCTTTTATGGAAAAACCTTTACATCATTATCCGCTTGCGTGGGTCATTGCTTTATTACCCTATGAACTAGGCTTTTTATGCGTAATATTCGGTGATGCGACTATCGCTCAAGCGTTGTTTTGGGGGACGCTTGCTTATCCGTTAATTGCCTTTGTGGCAACCATTTTTAAGTCACCGTTCGCGTTTATACTGAGCTTATTCATCGCTGCTAAAATTTAACCTCGCACTATGGCGAGGTTAATTCTTTTATATAGTCCTGCAAATGGTTGCCACCGTTTACGCCGTATGCGGTGTCCATTGCTCTATCCGCACGAGATTTGCGTTCTCGCTTCAACGACTTTTCATAAAACAACTGTAGCTGTCTTGCCGTATATGTACCGATGTCACAAAAATGATGACCGGAGGCAATAAGCTGTTCGATTATTTCTCCCCAACTGATGATGTCTGCGTCTGTAGCACAGCCTTTTCGAGCATCGGCTGTACTGCTTGACGGGTAAAAAAATCACTATTGATCGTCCACCACATCATTAATACCGTTTCTGCATTTTCACCAGTTAAGCTCTGTACCCATTCCAGCGGTTTGTTAATGGATAAACTCACCATAGTTAAAACATCTTGATAATGTTCTGCGAGCAAATTCATCAGCGGGTCGAGCCCGAATTGCGCATCAGTTTGTGAAAGTGTAGTGCGTAAATCCATTACAAACGGCATAAACAACGCACGGTGCTGTAATTGCTGGATGAGTGAATATTCTTTGACTTCAATTTCTTCACCGGCAATCGTTAGTTTTTGGTGCGGGAAGAGTACATTTAATTCATCTTTTTGCATGACTAAAACCTATATAAAGCCCCTAAATACTAGGGGCAGGAATGCGTTATTTTTTAATTTTAACAACGCGTCCGAATCGACCGAGCGTGCTATCACCCGTTTTCGTCGTATCAGCTAACACTTTGGCTTTCGCGCTTAACGCATCAAGCGCGTTTTCGTTGTTAATTAAATTTAAAGCTTCTGTTGGATTGAAGTTGATTTTGTACAACTCAACAAGATTCCATTCATTCGTTTCAGCTAAGTTAATACCTTCAAAGCGTAGGAATAAATCTTTCGGGTTCGAAGTTAAAATCGAAATAATTTCGACCTTACCGTAGCTGTATGCAACAGTTGCTGAGTTACTCTTTTTCTCTTTTAAGAACTCGACAGCACCAAAAATACTATCAACCACAAAATCAGTATTTTCTTCCATGCCCGCAATTTTCACTTCGCTGACATTCTGGTGTGCAAGAACAATACGATCACCTGTTTTGATTTCTTTCGGTAATGCTTCGTCTGTGACTTTACCGCTTTCCACCGAGTTGGCTTCACCTAATAACATCAAACTTAGGTTCTCTTTGCTCATCTCATGGAATTTGATTGAAACTTCACCCGATTTACCGGTAATGATTTTTCGTACTTCTTGACGCTGACCGCTGTAAGATTCTTTGTGTGTAAATTCTTCCACGCTTAAAGACACGGATAATTCCGACACATCACCGACCCAGCGGAATGCGCCAGCTTGTCCGTTAGGCAAACGTTCAGCAAGATAAACCTCACCTTGACCGTAGCTGTAACTTTCTGTTCTCATTTTTACCTCTTAATTAAATATTTGGTTGAGCAGCGTTGAAATACATCCCATACACAGCCACGCCCATACCACTTTGTGTGTCTGACCATAAGTTTTTTACGCCTTGCAATTCAAACGTACCGCTAGGCGGAATAGGTTTACGGTGTAAACCAGCACTTAAGATTTCGACTAATTGATAAATGCCAGTCTGATTCTCTCGTTGCCCGTCTAGTACGTTGGCAACGAGAAAAACCGCCCACGTCGCTTTTACCACCTTAGGATTATCGCTTTTTGTATGCCCAAGCCACGCAACATAAGCAGCCGGGGGATTACGGACAATACGTGCTACCGATGATTCATCCCATTGCCCCGGATGTTCAGTTACTTCGACTAATTGATCACCACATAGCGATTTAATCGTCTCAATTAACTTTTGACTGGTATCTGCAATAACACTCAAATAAAGCCTCCCGACACTTTCCGATTCCAAATAGAACCGCTGCTTTCAATGATTGCATTATTGTTCGACTCAAGTGATTGTTGGTTTTCATCTAAGCCGAGCGAGATTGTGCCGGTAGCAACTTTTTCCAAAAATTTGATGCTATCTTCATAATCACGGCGGGCTTGTTCTGTTGCACGATTTTTTTCTAAAAAATATCGGGCTAAATAACAACAATGGCGTTCAAGTACTGCCGGTACTGTATTTAGCGGTAAACTATAACGACCAGCTAAATAGCTATCGATAGTTTGCGAAGCATCTTCCAGTGCTTCTTGCACTTTTTTGTCTGCTTCTTGCCCAGCAAGAGCAGCAATCAAATTCGCCGAATATCGTTTAACTAAACTGTCTTGCGTGGCATACAGCATTATTCGTTATCCTTCGGTGCTAGAGCATTTTCAAGTAACGCAATCAGTTCGTCTTTTTTTGCAGACTTTGCAAACTCAACGTTTAATTCCGTTAATTTCGCTTTTAGTTGATCTACAGTTAAATCGGCTGGTAATAGACTTTCTGAAAGCTGTTTGCTTTGTGTAGATGAAGTCTTACTATCTTCAGATAACCCTTTGTTATCTTTTTCACCGCTTGTGGGTTCGGCTTTTTTAACCACCAGGCGTCGGTCGGCTTGCAGTTGTGCAAGCTGGCTTTCGGTAATGCCTTCAATTTTGTTTTCACCTGCTGCAAGGCTGAGACCAGCACGACGATAACCGTGTTTAATTTTGTTCGACACCACGACATCGTATAACGAAGTAGATTTTTCCATTTCATTTAAATCCTCTTTAAATCGGGTTTAAAGTGCGGTCAAATTTGCAAAAAATTCACAAAACCGACCGCTTAAGATTAGAGATAGTCAGCAACGATTAGCTCTAAACGACCTTTAAATTCATTGTCCACCGTTGAACCGTTTTCAACACGGAACTCACGTTCTAAAAGCTGCACAGCTTCTTTTTCAAGTGATGGTGGTACAACTAACACAGTCGGCTTAATACCTAAACGGTGATCTCCATCGCCGCGTACAGCACGCATTGCACTAATGGCTTTCCATAAGTTTTCAGAAGTAAGTTTGCCTTTAACTGCGTGAGCCTGTTGCCAGAATCCATAGCCAACATTACAACGGCTGTCCACACCATAGGTGTACACATCCTCCTCAAATACTTTTTGAGCATTTGCATCTGTCATTTGTGCTGGTCTAGGTGGTTGGCGCTCTTGGAAAATAATCGGTTTTAATGCACGAGATGTGTCTAACAAATACCATGCATTTTCTTCCGTAACCCCTGTACCATCATCTGTAATATTGCTTACAGATACTGGACTTGTACCATCCACATTTGCACCGACAGGGTGATCAGTGTCAAAGAAATACTGACCGTCATAACATGCTGTACTAAAGCCTGCTTTTAATGCACCAAATACCAATTCATCAGGCTGTTCACCTGCAGAACGACCTAATTCTTCAATAAGCGGGCTATACACGCCTTCATTGTCATCTTCTACGTCGGTGCGTAAAATTTCCACGCCGTTGGCAAAAGACTTATTCACAATCGAATAACCGTGAGACTGGATTTGCGTAATCGTACGTTTACCAATCCATTCGACTAATTTCGGCATTTGACCAAGCCACGCATAGGTATTGCTTGCCGTACTTGATTTAACTGTCGTAGCAATTTTGGTATATTGGCTCGGTGCTTTTGCCAAGCCGTCTTTAAAGTTTTTGGCAAAACCAACAAACAGGGCTTTGACAATTTCAGGAGTAATTACTTTAGCCATTAGTTACCTTCCATTTCTTCTTTTTGTTTCAAAAAGTCTGCTTCGCTAAGACCTAAGCGTTGCGCCATTTCTTTTTCAACCGCACTTAACACTGCAACCCCTTTTTCGGTTTTCTCCACAGTTGTGGTTTGCGTTTGTTGTGCGGACAACACGGCAATTTGTGGGCGTTGCTCTAACATTGCAGATAATTCCGCCACGCCTTTTTGTTTGCCAAATTGTTTTAAATAATCCACTTCCGCTTCAATCACACGCCCTTCATTACGTGCTTTTGTCACCATCGTGTCGATTTCGGTATCTGTCGATTTCGCAGATAACACCGCTAATTGCTGTACGGTTGCATCATAGGCTGCTTTCGGCACATATTTGCTTAAATCCACATCCGTGTTTTTCGCGCTGAGTGTTGCCACTTGTGCTTCTGCATCGGTTTTGCCCTTAATTAAGGCTTCTAAGGCATCTTTAGCAGCACTGGCTTGTTCTTCAGTCGGTTCTACACCGTCTGCAAGCTCTACGCCAAGTTTTGCCAGCAACTGTTTTAACAGTGCATTCATTGCATTATTCTCCGTTGTTAGGTCATAAGCCGAAAGCACAGCTAAACGTTGCATTCCCGTGATACCAGGATCATTCGTTACCGCTGCCATTCGGAGTTCTAAAGGAATGCCATTCCCGTCATAAGGGAATACGGCACTTAGAAAAGCAAATTCACCGTCCTTGATTTGTTGATGTGCTTTCGGTGTCCAACGTGGCTTAATAAAAAGCCCTTGGCGTTCGTCATCATCAAACCACTGGATTTCGTCCGCATTAAACCAACCAGCTGCCACAACATTGCCTGCATCCACACCTTTTTTCGCTTTGAAAATCGTTTCGTGGTCATAGTCAATCAGTAGGTCTTGCTTGAGTAAGCGAGCTCTCTCAATCAATTGGTTTGCAATGGTTTCATCAATAAACCAATGTGCCACATCCTTGGGTGAGCCATCGCGTGAGCGAAATTCACCTTTAGGAAGTAGTTGCTGCCAACCGTCTGGACTAGTTAATTGTGCGGTTAAAACCGCAATAGGAGTTTTCTTTGCTTTCATGCAAACTATTTTGGCTTAAAAATCAGAGAGGTCTGTTTGCGACATGTAAAATCAAAAAAGCCCACATTTCTGTGAGCTTTAATCAATGAAGGGATTTGAATAAATGAGATACCGTTTAAATGGCGTTTAAATCGAATTTATAGCGTTTAAATAAATTAAATCTAAAAACTATACTTATTAGATTTAGAGTGCGCTTAGATTGCTTCTGAGGCGTTTTTCCACATTCTACACTAAGATTGTACCGTTTTCGATAATTCTCGGTTTAAAATAGCTTTGATTTCTTCTATACCATCATCACTCAAACCTAAGAATGGACGGGCAGGCATATTCTTTGTTCCGAACTGATGGTATTGCCCATAGGCTTCAGATACACCGACAATCGCAATATTATCTGCATAATCAATACTCAAACTTTTCACAAGATCACCGGTTACTTGAAGAATATTACCGGTATATCCTGCGGCATAACGGCGCTGCTTATAATTGCTATTCAGTGTTTCCCATTGTTCGCCGCTTGGCGATGTTTCGTTATCAAATGCACTTTCGGCTTCCTGTTGCAGTACGCCTGCGACTTTACGCATAATGTGCGCGTTATGCTTCAGCATTGCAACTCGTTTTAATGCTTTGCGAAGTTCATCATCGTCGAATTCAAATTCAAAGTGCATATATTGACATCCTTTAAAAATTGGCGTTAAATTAGAAAATATTAAGTGGGCTTGTTGTCTAATTGGTAGGACAGCGTTTATTTTTAAATGCTCTGTGCGACTTCGATACTCGCCAAGCCCACAAACTATTCTTTTCCTTCCACAATTTTATATACACCAGAACGAATCTTATTTAACACATCACTATAATCTACTTTATAAGCATTAATCACGGAATCAACGTGCTGAGCGGGTTTTAATTTATCATTGCTCGGAGAATCAACAACAACTTTTATTGTTTTATCATCATTAAAATAAATTAAATTATGGTGACCACGTTCGCTATCCCAAACAACTAAGCTGGGATTTGCTACAATCCGTGAAATACTCGCATATTCTTCCACACTCAATCCAACCCCTGTTTCGTGGTGTTTGAGGCTATTGGCGTGTGCTAAACGTTTCTCACTCATTACTAAAACTAATTCAGGCACTCTTTCACCATTTGAAAATAGGGTAACTTTCTCAGCGATTTCTGTGCTTACAAAACCTACAGAGATATAACGATTGCTTGCGCCACGTGCGCCTAAATTAGATTTTACCCAGTTTTCAAATGCCTTATGTCGTGCTTCGCTATTATTAATAGCTTGTATTGTTTGGCTACGTAAGTCACGATTTGTAATTTGCTGTAGCTTACGCATGACAGCAATATCTGTGCCAAAAGCGGCAGAACCGACGTTATAATTCCAGCCAGCACCTACTTTCATTTCGCCTTGGTCAGTTTTAATCTTACTGACTGTTGTACGAATTTCTTCGCCAGTATCTTTATTGATTCCCGCAATAGCAGTTTCTGTTGAAATAGAGTTCTTACTTGTAGATACGCTCAGTCCTTGCTTTTTCAAAGCAAATTCACTTAACGCACGCACACGACAGCGACAATTCCAATCATTTGGTGGATACATTGTTTGCCAAATCGGATCATCAAAACGATATACCTTGCCATGTAAAGATAAATGGCTTGCACGTGTACGGCTATCCTTGACAGCAATATATTGCCAGTAGGGTTGCTCATCTGCATTTTCCATTTGTTTTGCATAACGTGCTGCATGATAAGCAGTTGATTTATTGGTACGTAAAATCGTTTTTAAACGACGAGGGCTACCGAGTTGCACGGTGTTTCCGTTTTCATCAACTGTTTTCCCCCACCAACCGAGTGTTTTCAACATTGGTTCAAGGTTTTTAATATATTCACGCTCAGGGACACCTTCAGCAATCGCTTTTTCCGTCGCCCATCTTAATGTATCAATCACTTCTGCACGAGTAGCTTTCGCAACGGTAAATGCTCTAGCGTGAGCTTCTTCAAGCTGTTCGTGCCAATCCCATGTAATATTTACGCCTTTCGCTCGCAAATAGTCCACAGCTAACTCAGGCTCAAGGCGTAACACATACCCCATATCAAGGCTTTTTTCATTATCGGTTGGCATTAGCGCGTCCTAATAATTCACTAACAAAAATTGCACGAGTTAGCATTTTTTCCAACTCACTATCGTTCATATCTGCATAAAGCGTTGCAATACGTTCTTGTGCAAATTCGTAACCGCCTTTTTCCAATGCTTCTACTACAGGTTTTAACATCGGGTCTATGACTTCTTGATAGGCTTCTGCCGTTGGCTCAAGCTCATCCAGCAAATCATCAGGATCACGTTGTACCGAAAGTACAGCGATTTTCTTATCTGCTTTAGCGTTTAAATAAGCGGTTGTATTTTGTGGATTTTTTGCAAGTACCTCTTCATCATCGGCAGCAATAGGCACTTGTAGCTTATCGTGCGCCCACTGTTTAGGAATACGAAAGCCAATATCTACCAGTTTATTTAATCCGTCTGCAAACGCATTTAAATCTTCGCTTTCTGCCACGTCAAATTCAAAACGTGGAATACGGCGAGCATCATTGAATGATTTGCAATTAAGCGCATACAACGGATAGACTAAATCACGCGTGAGCGTAGCTGCAAGGCGTTTTAAATCTGCATCGCGTACTTCCTTTCGTACATCATTATGTACATTTCCGAGTGCATTTGTTGATGTTACTCCGTCAGCTTGTGAAGTGAGTGTACCGCCTAAAATCGCTTTACTCATTGATTTCTCAGCCCATTCAATCATTGCCATGAACGTGGCGTCTGAACCGTCAGCTGCATTTTGAAATTCAACTTCCATGCCGCGCGGAATAATCCCACCTGCATTATGTCCGATGCTCATTACTGCACGCAGTAATGTTTGTTTTTCGTTATTGGTTGCGCCCTCTGGATATTTACCTAAACGCAATGGCAAGCCGTAGATTTCTAAAAACTCTGCAAAATCCCGGAGTGAGTAGTTTTTAAATAAAAACGGCCAAACTAATGTACGAACTAAACCAATCCTGCTTAAATAGCCTGTTTTTGCACGAGCAATATGTTTAATCCAGCCAAATTGCTGCATTTCTACGCCATTTGCTGACCCGTCACGTAAACGCAAAGTATTACGTTCTAGCTGTGGTGTCATAAACCAAGCGGGGTCACGCCAATGGACGTTTTTAATTAGTTTTAAACCACCGACTAAACCGCTTTCCCACTCAATTTCTTGACAAGCAAAACCTTTTAAAATAGCGTCACTTGCATCAAAAATACAGTCATCTAGCCATACGGCATCACGTAAGATTTCTTCAATCATTTCACAGTCACGTTGTTCCGCAGCAGAAGCATTAGCTGGGGGACGAATTTTCCATTCTACTGCCGTAATAGCACCACGACGTTTACTTAGTTCTGATTGTAAGTGCGTATCTTTTTCTTCCATATCTTCAGCAAGTTCAGACTGCGCTATTAAGTCACCTTGCTCCGCCGCACGTAAAATGCGAGCTGCTTTGGTTGGCGTTAGTCCACTGGCTGGGTGTTCGCTGAAGTGATGTTGGAGTTGCATTAAACGGCTTTCGTTTTCAGTTTGAACTGTGTCATCAAAACGCAACGGATTGCCGTGAATATCTAAAATTGTGCTGGTTCTCATTTTAATAATCCCATTCTGAGCGGAAAGCATTATCGTCGCTGTCCGAGTCTGAATCTGAATGTTTTGATGGCAGTGGGATAAAATCAATTTCACCACCGGTCATATAACTTGCTCTAACAGCCATACAGTACGCTACCGCAGAGTCGCCATGACGTTTACCGCTTTTACCTTGTGAGCGTGATTTGTCAATTTTCGGCACACCGTTGATCACCACAATGTGCCCTTGGTCTAGAATAGTTTCTTCGTCCTGCGGAATACGGATCAAGTCTGACTCATATAAGGCTTTGTATTTCGGCATCCACTCCCGATACCATTTATCATTAAGTTGTACGGTTTCCACCATAGACGAACCGTAACGCAACAATGCACTTTCGGCTAAATAGCCGCCATTCCCCGTTGCGTCAAAGGCTGCACCGATAAAACGGGGGAGCTTCGACAATACAAACAGCATGATTTGCTTTTGCTGGTCGTAAGGGCAGTTGCGGATTTCAAGGGTTAATTCAATATGGCGAGCGGTATTAGGCAAACAGGCACAAACACTAAACACACTTAAGTCGCCACTTCTTGCAAAGTCCACACCAAAACTGTGTCGGTAGTCTTTGTTTAGGCTTTCAATCTGTTGCAATACGTCTTTTAATAACCATTCTGCGGTCATCACTTCACGTTCAGTTTCTGAATACGTGATAAATTTGTCATCACATTCAAAGCGTAAAATGACTTTGCTTTCATCGGCTGCACGATCAATTAAAGGACGAGGGATATAGCCACCAGAACTACGTTTTGGCACGCAGTAATATTCTTCTAGAGCGTCTTCTTCAGAAGCTGTATTTTTTAATAAATCCGCTTTCCACTTATCTTCTTTTTCTTGTGTCCATTCTTGTTTTGTTACCTGACAAATCCGCTTATATAGACCATCTGCGCACGCATCATCAATTGTGATAGTATGTACAGAGTAGTCTTTTCTGCCGGCTCGACTATCAAGAATAAGTTGATTAAATAAATTATCTACTCCATTGTGCGTTGAGATAATTCTGACTTTAGAACCCCACATAGTTAAAGCAAGAGCTGCTTTAATCAAAGCAGCTAAATCATCGTGGAAGGCAGCTTCATCAATCACAACAATGCCTTGCATACCACGTAAATTTGATGGTCGGCTAGATAATGCTTTAACCTTAAAACCTGATGCAAAATGAATTACAAAAGTGAGAATATCTTTCCCTTCTTTTTCATCAGTTAAGACTTCTTCTTGTGTTTCGCTTGCAGCATAATTAAATGCTTTTGACCACATTGCAGCCGCATCAATGTATTCTCGTGCCATCTCTTTATTTGAGCCCACATAAAAAACATTATCGCCCCCATCTTTACGCATTGTACTAGAGACTAAAGCATTGTCAGCGGCTTCTGCCCACGTTAATCCACATCGCCGAGTTTTCTCAGCTATTTTTAGTTGACTATTGTCAGCAATCCATTTTTTTTGATAAAAAAGTAATAATTCTTTCGGATCAAATAAATGAAGATTATCTAAAAAGTCTTGGCATTCTTTCGATAATTCATTTAAGGGGCGTTCATTCATTAATGTCATAATGCAATGCCTAAAATTTGTTCCTTAATCGTTTTGACTGTTTCTGCTGATAACCCAGCTTGTACCACAACTTTCTCAGCTGTTTCAGCCGCCTGCTGGGCAACTTCTTTACGGACTTTGCGTTCGCGTTCTTCAGATATACTTTGAGCTTGCTCAATACGATTCGCAATCAAGGCAAGCTGATTCAAAAATTTAGGGTCGCTCGCTACTTTTTCATCGGCAGTAATTGTTAAATCAAATGCCATGGTTTTAACAGCTTCCATTAGTAGCTTACCAATATCCGACTGCGGTGCTTCGCCGAGTTGCTTTGTCCATACTTCAGCGACTTCACGTGCTTGACGAATTTTTGCCCCCATTGTTTCCATGCGGGAAGCATAGCGGTTTAGCCCAGTTTTACTTAGTTGCATTTCATCTGGTAAACCACAATCAATAATCAGATTATTGATTTCTTCTAATATTTCAGCCTGTGAGAATTGTTTGTCTCGTAGCATTGCTGCTAACTGTGTTTTAATGTTTGGGGGTAGCAAATCAACTTTGCTGGCACGTCCACGTGTTGTTTTATCGCTCATTTAAACGCTCCTTAAATTTTGTTTAAAAGTCGTTTAAATTTTTGGACGTGGGCGTTTTACACCGTCCACAAAAGCACGTCCCTGTGACACATCTAAACCACGTTGAGTAATGGTTGCGACCATATAGCCATCTTGTAAACGTTGCACTTTCACCAGACCTTGTTCTTCCAGCCAGTTCAAATGATTACGCACTAAATCACGACTAATGTCATGACCGTACAAGTCTAAGCAATCGCTAATAATTGATTCGTTTGCGTCATAACCTGCGTCTGCAAGAGAGCGCAAAATAACTAAACGTTGGTCTTGCGTTAATAAATCTTTCAACATTCTTACTATTCCTTTAATTTAGCCTCTAGTAAAAGTCCAAGCTGATGACTGACTGCATCCATCTGACGGCTTGTTGCTTTTGTGTCGCCCTTAACGTCTGTCACCAATGTTTTTAATCGTTCAACATCAACCGCCGTCGGCAGATTCTCAACTTTTGTTTCAAGCGTTGCCAAACGGCTATCGTGGCTGCGAGCAATATCGGCAAGTTGATTTAGGTCATTCTTTTTCGCATATTTGCTGTCAAGTTTGAGCCAAAAACCACCCGCAATAATTGCTACACCAGCAGAAATCACACCAAAATTGGCACGCACAAATTCAAATAAATCATTCATCATCGTCCTGCCTCCCAGTCTTCTTGGCAACTAATACAACGGTGAGCGGTAGGTTCTGCTCGTAAACGAGCCTCGGGAATCGGTAAACCGCATTCGCTACATTGACGCCCGGCTTGTGCGATAGCGTCAATTTCGTCATCTGATAACTCTGTCTCTAAATGCGGTGCGAGTTGCATTTCTAAAATCTGTTCTTCACGTTCAGAAATGCGATCTAATAAATCTGGCATTACTCATCCTTTTGTTCTGCGTCTTTACAGATTTCGCGATAGGTGGTGTTATGCACTAAAATTTGTGCTAACGTTTCGGTGGTATCTTTACGGCTTGCTTTAATAATTGAAAAGCCTGCACAAGACGTATTAGTCACGTAAGTCACCGTCGGTGTGCAAGCGGTCAATAACCCCATCACGGCTAGTGCTACTAATGTTTTCTTCATTTTGCTTTCTCACTTCAAAATTCTTTACTTTGGTTTCAGCTACCGCTTTAGCAGCTTTTAACTGTTCATTTTTCTGCAATAGCGCTTGATTTTTCTTTTTTTCTCTGCTGACTTGTACGCTTTTAAATACGCCCCAGCCTCCAAGTAACGCCACTGCAGATACAATAGCGGCAAGTTGAGTTGTAAACATTATTCTTCCTCCGTCGTGCGAGAGCGTTTAAATGCGCTCACTGCGCCTTTCGTTGCGGCTGTGCCAACACATGCAAATAAAAACGTGCTAAACAGCTCGGGAACATAAGGCTTATCCATATATACGCAATAAATCATGATGATCAGGCTTGCTAAAAAGCCGAAAAATTGGATTGTTGCAGTCGTTGATAAGCGACCATCTCCGTTTGAAATCAAATCTTTCATGCTGTTTTAATCCTTATATAAGTGTTCTAAATTCACGACTTGCTCAGAATCAAGCCAAGACCATACGTCAAAACACGGGCAGTCTTTTAGCCATTCGTTTTTAGTGATCTTGCCATCGTTATTTAAGTCTGGAGATAAGTCACGATGACCATAGATTTTTGCTTTTGGATGCTTGGCTTCTAGTTCACGTAACAGCTTATGTAATGATTGCCACTGTGCTTCAGTGTATTCAGCGTGATTTTTACCACTTGCACTAATGCCACCGATTAAACAGATACCAACAGAATTGCTGTTATGACCTTTTACGTGAGCGCCGATTTCGCCGACTTGACGACCTGTTTCTACTGTGCCATCAATATCAATAATGAAGTGGTAGCCAATGTGTTTGAGATGAGCATTAAAATTTTTTACCGCAGTAGCTGAACGTTTATAGCCACGCTCTTTGTGCCATTTATCGATGACTTGAGCTGATGATTTATCTGTTGTTTTGAGAGACTTGCCATTGCGAGTTGCAGAGCAATGGATAACGATTTTGAGGATTGGTAGGGACATAAAAAAACTCCAACTGTCAATTTTTGGTTGATAGTTGGAGTTTAATCGGTTGTAAGATTATGTCGGTTTGCGACACATCAGTTTAAAGTTAGAATAAATCCATTTGATGTCGCTTCCGTTGCAGCGCGCGTTGTTGGCGTAAAATCGCATAAATTGTTGTTTGAGACAACCGGTATTTTCTAATCAGTTCCGGAATATTTTTACCGTCGAACTCTTGATAAACTTGTGCGTCTCGTAATGTTTCTTTGATTTTATCACCTGCCGGCAGATAAAACGACTTGCCGCCGAAGTAATGTGCTATTACACCGGCAAGTTTGCAAGCTGTCAATTTTGCATTATCTTCTGCAAATTTTTGGCGAATAAGTTCTGCTTGCATCACATCAATCACTTCAACTAACAACTGCGGCCAGCGATTCTGTACATCACTTTCGGGGATATTATCTAAATTATCAAATAACGCCCCGATTTCCGCATGCTCTTCATCAAAAAGTTCTGCTTGTTCTTTTTGCATAAAAAAACGCCTCAAAATTCATCAACTCATGGAACAAATTATAGTGATTTGTTGTGTAATAGAGTGAAAAATTTTGAGGTGTTATCTATTCGCTAGTTTATATCCCATTGATAAAAAAGGGAAAATAGCCTTTTTATGTAAAATTTAACTGCTTATTATTTGAGCAGTTGATTTATTGCTATGTTTGAGCCAAATCTGATATTCAGGACTATTTTTTACAATATCTTCTCGCCCTAAATCAACATATCTTTGCACATATAGTACGGCGTTTCTAATTTGTTCTTGTTCGGCTTGTTGGGCTTTAACTTCTTCGCTTTGGTTTTTACCTGTTCGTACTACTGCAAAATTTGGCCTTTGAGTCTCATACACCGATTTGAGGTAGTTGTGATTGGTAAGTGGTTCAATTTTCTGCCCAGTTTGCAATGCCTGTTGGCGTTTTTTGCGGATACTTGCCACCGTTTCTGAAAGAGATTGAGACAGTAAAAGAGAGCAAGGGTATAAATCCAACACGTCATTTAAAATTTTTAAAGCTCTAGCGTTGTTTAAGTTGCTTTTGCCAGGCTTGAACAAGCCTAAATAAGCCACCATTGGTTGAGCTGTGCCGTGTGTGAGCTGGCTAATTTTGCCGAGTAATTCTCGCCCTGCGTCATCTTCAATCAGGCCTTCTAAATGAATATCACTATGGCAAATCGGACATCTACATAACTTCATTATAATGTCTCCCATACTTTCTGATATGCTTCGACTAAATTGTCATAGCTTGCTTGACGATAATCACAAGGTTCTCCGTTTCTGTGAAGAGTCGCTTTTGCGTTCAAGCTTTCCAAATGTTCGATTATTAACCGTCTATGCCATTTTTTTAGTATTTCAAGCAATTGGCTTGCGTCATTTACATCTAATGCCCCCACATTTAACACTAATACAGAGCGGTTTTTATTGATGATTTTACGCATATACGCATTTAATGCTTGTTCGCTTGAATCTCTTAAAAAACCGTGCTTACCCATCGTAATCCATACGGCTCGGATTTTATGAGTAATTTCACTTTTCACTGGTGTTTCGCCTGTTACAGGGCTGTAAGCGGTCGGTTTTTTGGCACTTTTTGCAAACCATTTCACTTTTGCGCCTTTGCTTTGCAGTTCGTGTAGCACTTTGTGTAGTTCTACTACTGTGCATTTTGTTGAGCTTTCTTTATTTGTTAGCCGTTTCAATATTTCACGGTAAGTAAAATCATCTAAATTCAACTGACTTTTAGCGATGTGGATCAGTTGAATGAGTTTAGCTTTATCATTCATTTCTTATTCCTTATTGTAAGAAAACATTGATAAAAGCCTTTCTCTTATCAATATTCACTTAAACGCCCCGTGCGTATGCAACAAGTAGATTAAACGGGGCGTTTGGCATTTTAAGCGTTACATAATTTCCTCCTTGTTAGTCCATTTTTTAACAGTTTGATGAATTTCGTTTCTCAGCTCGCTACGTTGTACTTCAGTAAGTGTAAGCTGATTAATTTTTTCTAAATCAGATTCATAAAATAGCGTATGAATTGCTTTTAAGAAGCCTTCAAGTTGTTTACAGCGGGCTTTGTAATCGTATTCAGTCATTACACGAAACCTTCTAATTTCGTGCCGTCCACAAATTCAAGCACTGTACTTTCAGCAATTTTTAATAAGGCTTCGAATTGTTGCCCTAAGTATTCCAACATTACCGCTGATTTATCTGCTGTTTTCGGATTGTTTAACTGACGAGCTACATCGCTATATTCAAAAAACTTCATTGAACGAATTTTTAAATTACCTGTTAATTTAAAATCAACACGGAATAAGCCATTATCAAAGCACATTGCAGTCGATTGCACTCGATATTCATCTTCCAATGCTTCAACCGCTTTTTTACGTTTTTCTTCATCATCTAAATGGCGACAGAGTAAATGTGATTCATCATCGCCATTGCGTTTGCTAAGTGTTGCTTCGTGTTCAAAATGGAGGTGTTTAAACATCGGGGTAAAATCAGCTAAGTATCTTTGTAAGCGGGTAGTCAAGCCTAATTTTTCATCAGATACCACAACACTTCTAAATCCAGCTAATCCGAAAGATTCGATTAACAGACTGAGGGCAATTCGGCAGTTTTTAGAATTTTTATTCACGATAAGCAGCTCTTTACTCGGGCTGTAGAATACGTTCATCTCTTCGCTTGATGCGGGTGCTTCTATTTTTAAACTTGATTTTGCTTGTTCAATAAACTCTTTAGCTGTCCAGTTTGCTGTGAAGGCCTTATCCAGCAAGGTTTTAAGCTCTGCCACTTTGGCGGTCAGCATTTCTTTTGAGAATTTCTTATAATTCACTCGCAATGTGAAGAAATACCCATCGCCCAATAGCTGTACTTTATTGCCAGTTAATGGATTTTTAATCACTTCGACGCTAAAGCCATCGCCACGGTCGGGATAGCTTGCTGTTTCAATCGTTTCCACAAACTTATCGTGCGGAAACTTAATGCTGTACATAGCGCATTGTGTCATTTGAATAAAATCACTGTTTTTCATGTTTTTCTCCTAGTGTTTTGCTAATGCCATTCTCATTTTCGGTAACTGATTTTGTGCGTTGCCGATAAAGATTGAGGCGTGAATAAATTCATTTTTTTGTAACGATTTTTGTGCTTGTTGAAGCTGAATAATTGCTTCGTTTAGCTGGAGTTCTAGCTCTGCTTTGCGTGAATCGGTCATCATAATTACCCCTAAAATGGCTTGTCTCTCATACGCTCGCAAAACGCTTGGCGCTGTTCTGTCCATTTAATATTTTTACCCTTTGCTGAAAGATTGGCGACTTCCCATTTAAAAGCAGCTTCTGCATAATTGCCTCCAGCCTCTAGCTTCGCTGCTTCTTCTGAGTAATGCTTATAGCGGTCAAATTTTTGTGTACTCATAATGTTCTCCGGTGGTTTAAAACTTATTATGAACGCCCCTTAAAATCAGGTTTAAAGAGCGTTTAAATGAGCTTTAATCTTGGTCAATAACCAGTAAGACGATAGTTAAAAACATCGCAATCACAAAACAGATAACAGGGATATTCATTACTATTGCTCCACACCATCAATAGTGACTTTGCAACCACGTTGTTTAAGTTTATATACGACTCTTGCCAAGATTTCAGAACGTGTAACTAATGACGCGATAGTGTTTTTATGCCAGTCTTTTAAATTCATAACTTCTAAATAAACCAGCACCATCAATAACAGCAGAGCATTATTCATTAATGCCTTACCAGCTTCTTTATCAAGCCAAATAAAAATAAATCCCGCAATCATGGACACCATGAATTGTGCTCGCACAATATTTAGAACAGTTAGCCATTTTGGTAATTTAAATTTCATGATTTAATCTCCTGCTCAAATGGTTTGATGATGAACTCTTCTTCGCCTGAATTAATGCTAATACCTTCAATCGCTGATACGGCTTCGGGGTCTGCCAAAACAGCTTCTTTGTTTACCTCTTGTCTATTACGAATAAACGCATGTAGGCCAAAACCTTCAAGCGCTTCAATCACAGCTTCCGCGTTACGCACTCGAACTGACGGCGGTTTAATTCGCCATTGCACTTCACCGGTAATAAATGAGCCGGTTTTGCATTTGCCGTTATCAGTGAGTTCATTACGATGCACCTCGCACCACATCTGTACGCCTTTTTGCATTGGCTTCAGGGCATCTTTAATTGCTTCTAATAACGGGGCATAGCGTTCTGAAATTGCTGCAAGCTCATCGTTCATTTCGGTGCTTAAGCGTAAGAGTTCACGCTGTTTATCGCCGATTTCTTTAATCGCACTTTGGACTTCGTCACGGCTTTGATAAATTGCCGTTTGAGTCGCACTTTTCATTCGGTTTTTAGTTGGTTGTTTTGCCATTTTCTTCTCCTAAAGACTGGATTGCGTTGATAAACTCACTGGCTTCAAAGCTGTCTGCAAAAATACGTGCAGACTTTGCGAGTACCATGTAATAACTGTTGGATTTATTGATTTTTTCAAACTTAATTGCCCAGTCCCCAGCGTCTGTGGTATCGACTATGGCGTATTCCTTGCCGTCTTCTAGCTCCTCCCAGCGTAGTGGTGGTTCAATTACTTTCTTTCCTACAATTGCTTTGGGCGATAGCGGTGGTCTTTTCATAAGTTTCTCCTGTTTGTTAATGTCGATAATCTGTTGATTTCCATTTAACTTTTACGCCACTTATCATTGCGTAATGCAAATAAATACGATGTCCGTTTTGAAATGTATGACCGTAATTAACTGCTTTGCCTTGTCTTAGCATCTGCTGTGTTATATTGTTTGCTCGAGCGATCAAACTTGGATGTCCATGGTCGGTAAAATCTACACACTCAATATCAATTCCGAGCTGATTACACTCTAATAACGCAAGTTCTAAGCCAACAATTTTTCCGTAAATTACTGCATTCACAGCGCTGAGAGGGCGTTCAATTTCTTTTTGTTTAGTCATTTTTTATTCTCCTTTTCCAAGTAGCTCTTGGCGTGCTTTAACGATTAAATCTGCGGTAATCAGTTTGTTTGAGCCTTTCGCCACCATGCCTGCTAAGCGTAGTGTTTGGGTTAAAATACGTAACCCTCCGCCGGTCTCAGTAATTGATTGCATAACTTTGAGTGCTTCGTTGTCATCAGCTAAGCCCCAAGCCTGCGCTACAGCTTTTGTGTCGGCTTGTTTGGTTTTCTGAATACTGGTGTTTTTCGCCACTCTCGACCATAATCTTGCGTATTCGTGATGCGGACTGATGCCGCCTTTCATTCGGGTATAAACTTTGTCATTTCCTACTAAAACCAAGCCGATATTTGCCTCTTCTTGCATAATTCGCAGTTCTTCAAGTGCTTCATACGGTAAGTGATCGGCTTCATCAATAATCAACAAACCTTCTGTGCTGTTAATTTTGCGTGCAATTAAGCGAGAAAGCGTGCCTTTACGTCTTGGAGCGTCTGATACTCCCAACTCAAGGGCAATTTCATATAAAATCTCGCTTAAACTTGAACGTGATGGGCTTGCTGTAACAAGCCATACATTCGCACGACCTTTTTTAAACTCTTGAATCGCTTTCGTTTTACCTACGCCACTCATGCCATATACAGTTGCCATACAGTTGGCGATCTGTGCGAATTCCAAAGTCTTGAAAATTTGGCGAGCAGTTGCTGTTTCAATAAACGCTGGTGCTTCCACAAACTCTCGTGCTTGTACTTCTTTTTTCTCAAAATAAGCGGCTAGTTTTGCTTCTACATTTGCAATATCGCCTTGATAGTTACCGTTCAAGTAAGCGGATAACGCGCCTGCGTTAATACCAGCTTCTTTTGCCAACTTTGCTTGGCTAGTATTAGTGTCAGCAAGGTGCTGTTTGATTTTGTTAATTAATTCCATGTTTAAACTCCGTTTAAATGTTCGTTTAAATGTTTAAATACTGTTTAAAGCCTTGTGATTATTTGCTTTTCATCGAAACCGCTTTCATAAACGCTTGCTCAAATTCGCTAATATCTTCTTCCTCTTCTTCAACCACTTGTACTTTTCGCACCGTGTTGAAATCCACGATAAATTCTTCTTTAACTAGCACTTCTTTCACTTTCTCTTCAGTCTGTTCTGGTACTGCAACTTTTGGTTGTAAGTTCGCCAGTTCGTGAGCACTGAGAATATCGAGTGCTTTTGCTTGAGCTTGTGCATTTTTAACAATTTGCTTATAAAGTCGGTTTTGTTCACGTGCTGCTTCTGTGTCACCGTAACCTTTTGCATCTCGACAAATCGCTTCTGCTAAGAAATTGCCGTTAATGTCATACACGTATGTGTTGCCGTGTAGGTTATCGGGGTCAAATCGCACCACAACTTTCTTATCAGTAATGCCGATAAGTTGTTGCGCCCAGTAAACATTGGTTAAGCCATAGAGCTTGCCCGCCGCTTTTAATGTAAACTCGCCATTTTGTTTGATGCTGACGGTTTCCGCTTGTAAGAACAGTAAGCGCAGCTGTTCTGGACTTGCCTGTCTGATGTTTGTTGGGTGGTAATCTCGTTCCCAAACTTGGTCAAAACTCAATTCCCCACGACACATTTCAGTTTCACGTTTAAGTTGGCTGTTGTATTCTTCAATGCCTGCCGCTAATGCTTGCAAGAACACTTCATAATCCACACCAGCTTTTCCGCCGTTATAGTTGTCAGGTTTTTCCAGTACGTTTTTACCCGTATAAAACCCAGCTAATTCAGGGCGTTTATCTACTTTTTCTCCGATTCCCCCTTTCCCAAAAGCACGTTCAATCGGTTTTGCTTGCCCATGTCCTTCACCGTAGAGAATCGAGGTAAAATGCACGTCTATACCTAAAATTGGCATAATCCCCTTAGGGTCTAGTTCATCGTGTTTAAAGCGATAACGGTTAGCGATACCGCCAGTCATTGCTTTATTTGCTGCAGCTCGGGTGTTATCCAGCGTAATGGTGTTTGGTATGCCATAATTAAAAATCACATCCATTAGCGCATGACGAATACTGTCGGTGTTTTCAGATATTGATGTCCGATAACCGAGAATTCGACGGGTTCGTACATCTTGCCAAAACCATGTTTTGGGGCGGACGATTTCGCCCGTATGCCATTTCACAAATACATTGTGTTGATAGCCGTCACCGTTTATCCATTCGCCTGCCAGTAAATCTTTAACTGTTCGTCTTAATGCCGGCACTAACTTCGCTACAGCATTTGCGCCTTTGCGTTTCAGAAGGATTACTTCATAAGGAATTTCTTCTACAACACGGCGTTGGAAGGTTTGGAAACTTGCAATTTTCCAGCCATAATGTTTCGCCATTGTTTCCGTTCTGCGGTAACAGGCTCGCATATCAGGTTCTTCTGGGCGGAGATAGTCCGCCAAGAACACATCCCACGCTTCTTGCTCAATAAAGGCTTTGCGGGTCGGCTTTTTCGCCTTGCCCGATTCCACAATCAGCACCGCTTGCCATTCGTGGATTGGATGCGCTTGCACTTTGTAATACCAATTTTTTAAAGAGCCAGCAGACACATTTTTAGCTTTCGCTGCTCCCTCAATAGCCTGCATTAAAGGGAATCCTTGGTCTAAAAAGGCTTTTAGTTGTAAACACGCTTCGGTTTTTGCTTTTGCCTTTTCTCTCGCTTTGTCGCTTGCTTCGTTAAACTTGCGAACAAGGTCTAAATTTAGTTTTGGTTGTGCCATTTCTGGCGGTTTTATTTCTGCCAACGCCGCTTGGAGGCGAAGAGCTTTTTGGGTTTCT